>Ga0207428_10005947_pt1 | contig 11297 bp, 7 predicted proteins | sample RhiMethybrSRZTD1_FD_187600 | JGI IMG/M metagenome (GOLD analysis project Ga0207428, IMG submission 187600) | Populus rhizosphere microbial communities from Tennessee, USA - Rhizosphere MetaG P. TD hybrid SRZTD1 (SPAdes) (version 3) | ecosystem: Host-associated > Plants > Roots > Rhizosphere >... | reverse complement strand
ATACGGCGAGTTCGTCGCGGTCGACGGGGTCTCGCTCGCGGTCGGAGCCGGGGAGATCGTCGCGCTGGTCGGACCCAACGGCGCCGGCAAGACGACCACCTTGCGCATGCTGATGGGCGTCCTGGCGCCGAGCTCGGGCAGCGCGCGCATCGGCGGGCTCGATTGCTTTCGCGATCGCGCCCGCGTGATGCACCAGGTCGGCTACGTGCCGGACGACCCGGTCTTCTACGATTACCTGCGCGGGGCCGAGGTGATCGATTTCGTGGCGGACATCCGCGGCCTGCCGGGGGACGAGGCGCGCTCGCGCAGCGCCGAGCTGTGCCGCGAGCTCGAGCTGGCCGACGCGCTCGGCGAGTACGCGGTCAACTACTCCAAGGGGATGAAGAAGAAGCTGGCGCTGGTGTGCGCGCTCCTGCACCGGCCGCGCCTCCTGGTGCTCGACGAGCCGCAGTCCGGGCTCGATCCATTCAGCATGCGAAAGCTGAACGAGCTGGTGCTCGAGGCGGCGGCCGCCGGCAACGCGGTCTTCTACAGCACGCACATCCTCGAGCACGCCGAGCGCCTGGGCCACCGGATCGCCATCCTGGCCCGCGGCCGGCTCGCCGCGGTCGGCTCGCTCGCCGAGCTGCGCGCCCTCGCCAGCGAGAACGCGTCGCTCGAGGAGATCTTCTTCGCGGTGGCCGATCGCGCGGCAGAGGACTCATGATCCGGCCGCCGGTCGCCATGCCGCGCGCGGTGTGGGCCCTCATCCGGGTCGGGGCCCGCCGGATGGTGAACCGCCTGTCGTCGGGCCGCCGGCGCAAGCGCGACGACGGCGGCCGCATGGCGACCCCGGGCAAGCGCCGCCGCTCGCCGCTGCTCCTCTTGTTCTTCGCCGCCATGTTCATCTTCGCCGGCGGACAGATGGTCGGTCGCATGATCGGCAACCTGGCCGGCGCGGTGGGCGCCTCCGCGCGTGACGGCACGCTGGTCCTGCCGCCCGAGCCGATGCACGCCCTGCGCGTCGCCGGCCGGACCCACGCGGACCCCGGCGAGCGCGAGGCGGCCCGCGAGACCCTGGCGAGCTGGCGCGCCTCGGTCCATCGCCGCGCTGCCCCCGACGCCAGCGACCGCGAGGTCGCGTCCCGCTGGATCGAGCGCTTCCGCGCCGACCCGGGCTCGGCCGAGCTCGCCATCGGCCCCAGCGGCCTGCGCGCCTGGCGGCTCGGCGCCGAGGGCGGGGCGGCCCGCTTCGCCGGGGCGCTCGGCATCCTCATCACCGTCCTGTTCGCCGCGCTGCTCGCGCAGTCGCTGGCCGGGGAGGGCTGGCATCTCGGCGAGGTCGGCTGGACCCTCGAGTGGCTGTTCGGCTTCCCGGTCGCCTCGCGCTCGCTCTTCCTCGCCCTCGTCCTCCAGCGCGCGGTGGTGAACGGCTTCGGCTGGGTGGTGTTTCTCTCCCTCTGGGGCGGCCTGTTCATCGCGCTCGGCGCCGGCTGGAGCGCGCTGGTACTGGCACCGGTCGCCGCGCTGGCGTCGAACCTGAGCCTGGCCGCACTGCACGTCGCGATCGAGACCGCGCTGCGCCGCCTGCTCTCCCCGCCGCGCCTGCGCAACGTGCAGGCGGTCGCGGTCGCGCTCGGCACCCTGCTCCTGCTCACCGTCTTCGTCCCGACCTATCACGAGGGCGCCAGCCACTGGCTGGTCGATCACGCCGCGGCCTGGACCGTCTACCTGCCGTGGAACCTGGCGCTCGGCTGCGCCATGGCCGACCGGCTGGATCCCGCCTGGCTGGCGCTCCACGTCGCCGTCGCGCTGGGCGCGGTCGCCATCGCGGTGGTGGTGGCCGAGCGGCTGGTGGCGGGCGGCCTGGTGGTGGCCGGCGGGATCAGCGGACGCCGCGGCGACTGGGCGCCGCCGTCGGGTCGCCGCCTGCGCGGTGTCGCCGGACGCGAGCTCCGCCTGCTGGCGCGCGATCGCGCGCTCATGGTGCAAACGCTGGTGATCCCGCTCCTGGTCATCGGGTTCCAGGTGCTCATCAACCCGCGCCTGTGGACCGGGGCGGTGGCCTCGTCGTCGTCGGCCGCCGCGCTCGCCTTCGGGGTCGGCGCCTGGGTCATGGTACAGAGCGGCCTCCTGCTCATCGTCACCGAGGGGGAGGCGATGTGGATGCTCTACACGCTGCCGCAGCCGCTCGGCCGGCTGCTCGGCGGCAAGGTCGCCCTGTGGGCGGTGATCGGCCTCGGCTACGCCTTCGCCGTGGTGGTCGCCGTGGCGATCGCCAGCGGCTCCGTCTCGCTCGCCCTCCTGTTCGACGGCGCGCTCGCCATGATCGGCGTCGGGCTGGTCACCGTCGTGGCCAGCGCCATCGGCGTCCTGCACGCCGACCCGCGGGTGAAGAGCGCGCGCCGGATCCAGCCGGAGGCCTTCTGGCCGGCGCTGTTCCTCGCCTCGCTCTACGCCTTCACCTTCTTCGCCGCTCCCTGGCCGCGGCTGGTGGTTTCGGTGCTGACCGGGCTGACCGCCGTGGCGCTCTGGCAGCGCGCCGCCGACGAGCTGCCCTACCTGCTCGACCCGACCGAGCGGCCGCCGCCGGCGCTGGTGGTCAGCGACGGGATTGTCTGTGTGCTGGTGTTCGCGGTCCTGCAGGCGCTGATCGGCCTCGTCCTGTCGGCGGCCCTGCAGCCGTGGGCCGTCCTCTTGTCCGCCTTCGCGGTGGCGGGCGCCATCGTGCTGCTCGGCGCGCTGCGGGTCCTGCGCCGCCGCCGCGTGCTCGGCCTCGGGCGCGCGCTCGGCTGGAGCGGCGCCGGCGGCAGCCGGGCCCGTGCGGTCGCCTTCGGCGCCGCGACCGGGACCGTCACCGGCCTGGCGGCCATCGTCTACCTGATGGCGCTGTCGCAGCTCGGCGGCCCCGCCGGCGTGCTGCCGATCGATCGCGACGTTCTGGTCGCCTTCCTCGTGCTCGCCGTCGGGATCGCCCCCTTCATCGAGGAGCTCCTGTTCCGCGGCATCCTGTACGGTGCCCTGCGCCGCTCGCTGCCGCCGGCCCTGGCCATCCCGGTCAGCGCGGCCCTGTTCGCCATCGTCCATCCACCGCTCGGCGCTCCGGCGGTGTTCATGCTCGGCGTCGCCGCCGCCTTCGCGCGCGAGCGAACCGGGCGGATCGCGGCCGCGATGGCGGCGCACACGGCCTACAACGGCGTCATCGCGATCTCCATGGCGCTCACCTGGTGACGCCGGGCGCGTTCCGTGTGGTGCCGGCGGCTCATGTCGCGCCGGCGCCACAGGGGCCGCCGTCCATCCGCGCGACTTCCCGCCCCGGCCCGCGCGGCACCCCGTGTGCATCACACAGCGCGCGTGCGGGTGATCGCGCTCGGCGCCCTGGCCACCGCCGCCGCCTGCGCCGGCAACCCGCGCCGGTCGACCGCGCCGGCCGCGCCGCTGGCCTCGGCCGAGGAGCTCGCCGAGCTCGAAGGCGAGGAGGTGGTCTCGGTCGGGCTGTCCGGCCAGCGCGCGGTCAGCGCCGGGCCGCTGCTCACCCGCCTGGCGAGCCGGCCGGGCGAGCTCCTCGATCGCGACAAGGTCGCCGACGATCTCCGCCGGCTGTGGAGCGCCGCCGCCTTCGCCGACGTCGCCGCGCTGGTGCGCCGCTCGCAGGGCGGCGTGGCGCTGACCTTCGCGGTGGTGGAGCGCCCGCTCATCCGCGCCGCTCGCTTCGAGGGTGATCGGCCTCCGTTCGGCGCGCGCCGCATTCCCGGACTGGCCGGCGGGCTCTACGAGCCGGCGCGACTGCGCCGGATGGCCGAGCGGCTGCGCTCATCCTACCTGCGCGCCGGTCACCGCAAGGCGGCGGTCTGGTTCCGCGCCCGTCCCGCCCCGGGCGGGCGGGTCGACGTCACCTTCCACGCCAGCGCCGGGCCGCGCTACCTGGTCGACGCCATCGACTTCACCGGCCAGAGCGTGCTCGATGCCGCTCGCCTGCGCGCCGAGCTCGACACCCACGACGGCGCGGTCAACACCGCCGGCACGCCGTACCGCGACGACCTCCTGGCCGAGGACCTCGCGCGCATCCAGTTCCTCTATTACGACCTCGGGATGATCGACTCTCGGCTCGGTCCACCCGAGGTCGCGGTCGACGAGCGCACGCACCGGCTGCGCGTCCTGGTGCCGGTCCACGAGGGGGCGGTGTACCGGCTGGGCCGGGTGGCGCTGTCGGCCCGGCTGGCCCGGCGGCGTCGCCGGGTGCTGGCCGCGCTCGGCGTCCACCGCGGCGAGACCTTCTCGCGCGCCCGGCTGGCGGCCGGGATGGCGCGCGTCCAGGAGCTCGTCCGCGCGCTCGACCGGGTCGACGTCTCGGTCTACCCGGAGACCGCGATCGACGCCGAGCGCCACACCGTCCACATCACCCTGGCCATCGACGGCGAGGCAGAGCGGTGAGCCGCATCTGGCTCCTCGCCCTGAGCGCCGGCTGCGCCTCGGGCGCCGCCGCCCCGCCGGCTGCGCGACGCCCGGCGACTCCGGCGGTCGATTGCCAGCGGGCCAGCGACGACCCGGACTCGCTCGATCGCTGCCTCGGCTACGTGCTCGACCGGTTCTTCATGGAGGCCGTCTTCCACCTGCACGACGACCGCGCCCTGGCCGCCTACGTCGACCGGGTGGGCCGCCGGGTCGCCGCCCACTGCGGGCGCCCCGATCTCGACTTCCGCTTCCGCGTCCTGGCCGATCCGGAGGCCCAGGGCTACGCGGTCCTCGGCGGCTTCGTCTACGTGACCACCGGCGCGCTCGCCCGGTTGCGCTCCGAGGCCGAGCTGGCCGCGCTCCTCGCCCACGAGGTGGCGCACGTCGCGCTCGATCACGGCGACACGCTGCTCGAGATCGACGGCGGCGGTGTGCTCAGCGATCCCGGCGCGGCCCGCCGGCGCCTGGCGCACGAACGCGACGACGAGATCCAGGCCGACGAACGCGCGGTCGCGCTCCTGGTGGCCGCCGGCTACGACCCGACCGCCATGATCACCATGCTGCGCCGGCTCGACTGCGAGCCCGACCCGGTCGCGCTCGATCCACTCGATCGCGAGCACGAGGTCATGGCGCGCCGGCTGGTCCGGGCGGCGCGCGCCATCGACGGGCGCCGCGGCGGCATGCGCGGCGAAGTGCGCTATGTCCGGCAGCTCCCGGATGGAATCTTGCCCGCCCGGGCGGTTGACCGTACGATCCCGTCATCGTGCGCCGGGCCCGAACAGGCATCGCCGCAGCCGGGCTCCTCGCCGCGCTGACCGCACCGGCCGCTGGCCAGAACAAGAAGCCGGCCGGCCAGGTCAGTCTCGGCGGCGGTTCCAACCAGGTCGGCGAGTACAGCGGCGTCGAGCCGGGGCAGCCGGCGCCGCCCGGCCATCGGCCGCGCCGCGGCAAGTACCCGCTCGTCACCTGGGTCGGATTCCAGCCCCAGGAGGGCGGCTCCTCGCGCGTCTTCATCCAGCTCGACCGCGACGTCACCCACCACGAATCGGTGAGGGGCGGCGCCCTGGTGATCGCGCTCGACAACGCCCGCTACGCCAACACCAACGCCCGCCGCTTCCTCGACACCCGCTTCTTCGAGAGCGCGGTCGAGCGCATCACCACGGCGCCGACCCGTCGCCGCAAGGGCTCGCGCGGCGCCGGCATCGAGATCTCCATCCGGTTCAAGAATCCGGCCGACGCCCACGAGCTCGAGCCCAGCAAGAGCATCGGCAAGGACGGCATGGTCTACCTGATGGTCGAGCTCGGCCCCGGCGGCGCCGCCCCGTCGAAGCCCGCGAAGCCCGCGAAGCCCGCAGAAGAGAATTAACCGCCAAAACCGCCAAACTCGCCAAACCAGAGTTTGTTGGGTTCGCCTCGATGACACGGGGCATACCAACCAAGAAAACTTTGGCGGCTTTGGCGGCTTTGGCGGTTCAAACCTCCGGGGGTTTCTGACCACCGGAGCGCTGGAGCTGCTCGAAGATCTCCTGCGGATCGAGGGGCGGGAAGTCCGCCTCGTCGAAGACCTGAGCGGTGAAGCGCTCGACCGTGGTCTCGGGCTGTTGCCAGGCGTCGTCGGGCAGCTGGGCCTTGTTGCAGACCCGGCGCAGGAACTCTTCGCCGGTCCAGCCGCTCTCGCTGGCCACCTGGGGCAGGAGCAGCCCGCGCATGCCGCGCGAGGAGATGGAGAGCCCGTGCACACCGATCTCCAGCTCGCGCGCCTCGCGGATGCGGACCCGCTCGCCGAGGACCGAGACCTCGATGACGATGCGCTCGAGCTCGTCGAGCTGGACGGCCGGGAAGCGCGGGTCGCGGGTGGCCGAGGCGATCGCCATGTCCTGCACGGTCCGGTAGAGCGGGCTGTCCTCCGCCTGGGTCCCGATGCAGCCGCGCAGCTCGCCCGACTTGAGGCGCAAGGTGACGAACGCGCCCCCCTCGGCCAGCAGGCTCCGGCGGTGCGGCTTGCCGGGCGGGACCCGGCCGGAGCGCAGGAACTCGACCGCGGTCGCGCGCGCGATCCGCAGGATCTCCCGCTTCTCGTCGGGCCCCAGCCGGAAATCGTAGGGCATGCCCTGATGCTACTCGGTCAGATCGACTTCGATCCAGCGAGTCAGCTCCTCGCGAAGCTTTGCGGCGATTTCTGGCTGCGCGGTGGCGATGTTCTTCTCCTCCTGCGGATCCTGCGACAGGTCGTACAGCTCGAACGCCCGGTCGGACATCCGGTAGATGAGCTTGTATTTTCCATCCCCGCTCACCATCGCCATCCACTTGTGGTTCCACGAGGGGGCCGGCAGGAGCTGGGCGAAGATGGGCCGCGGCTCGAGGGGCGGGCCGCCCAGCGCGCGGCCGAGGGCGCTGCGCCCGACCATCGAGTCCGGGGCGGCGACGCCCAGCCCGTCCAGCACGGTCGGGGCGATGTCGAGCAGGCTCACCGGGTCGTTCACCACGGCCGGCTTGGCGCCGGGCACCCGCAGGAGGACCGGCACCCGCAGGAGCTCGTCGTACAGGGTCTGGCCGTGGAAGAACATCTTCTGCCCGGCGACCCGGTGGACGCCGAACGCCTCGCCGTGGTCGGCCAGGACCAGGAGCATCACCTTGTCCTTCAGGCCGCTGTCGTCGATCGCGTGGATGATCTTCGCCAGCCACATATCGGCGAAGGCGATCTCGTAGTCGTACTTCTGCATCAGGCCGGCGACGCCGCTCTCGGTGATGGGAAACTCGTCGTGCGCCATGTAGGTCGAGTGCGGCTCGAACAGGTGGACGAACAGGGCAAAGCGGCCGCCCTGCTTGCCGAGCTCGGCGAGCTTGGCCTCCACCCGCGGCACGATGCGCGGCGACGCGGTGTCGTGATTGGACCCGGCGATGTCGAGCGCGCCCTGGTTGTCGAAGCTGTCGAAGCCCTGCCGGATGCCGGGCGAGCGGTCGAAGTAGAAGTGGCTGGCGATTCCGTTCGTCGAGATCCCTGCCTGTTTCAAGACCTCGAACAGGGTGGTGTTGTCCTCCAGCGGGTTCGGGTAGTTCTGGAACTCCTTGTCGAGTTTGACCTGCGACGGGTAGCGCGACGAGAAGATCGAGGGAAACGAGCGGGGCGTGTTGGGCGCCGGCGCGTAGACGTGAGTGAAGTACGCGCTCTCGGCCGCCAGCTTGTCGAGGGTCGGGGTCAGCGACTTGCCGTCGCGCTTGTAGCCGGCCACTCCGAGCCGGTCGGCGCGCACGGTGTCGATCGCGACGATGACCACGCTGTCGGCCCGCTTCTCGGCCGGCGCCGCCGGCTTCGTGCCGTCGTGCTTGACCACGGAGTCGCCCGCCGCGCGGTCGCCGCCCAGGCAGTTGTCGTCGATGCCGTTGCCCGGGATCTCCGGGGCGTCCGGCTTGACGCTGGCGCGGGTGTCGTCGCAGTCGGGGCCGCCGAGGAACGGGGAGAAGCCGTCGCCGTCGGCGTCGACCAATCCGCGCGCCGCGCCGAGCAGGATCCGCGCACCTGTGCTCCGCTCGCCGAGCGCGACCACCACCGCCTCGGGCGGCGTGCCGCGCAGCGCGATCGGCACCAGCGCGACCGCCGCCGCCAGCCCCACCGCCACCACCACACCGCGCGCCGGCAGGCGCTGGCGGACCGCCGCCAGCGGGCCGTATGCCAGCCACGCCACCAGCGCGAACAGCGCGGCGAACCCGGCGATTGCCAGATATCCGCCCAGATTCAACGCGCGCCAGTCGAGCCGGGTGGCCACCAGGTAGGCCGCCGCCAGCACGCCGGCCGCGCCGCCCACCACCAGCAGCACCAGCGTCGCCGGCACCGGCCCCAGCCGCGGCACGACGCGCGCGAACGGCCGCGCCATCCGGTAGAGCGGCAGCCCGAGCGCCGCCAGGAAGGGGACGAGAGCCGCGACCACGGCGCCGGCCAGGAGCGCGCCGGTGCTCTTGCGCTCGACCCCGGCCACCAGCTTGAGCGACGCCAGCGCGACCACCCCGGCCACCAGGACGAGGAGGACGGCCGCCGCCATGATGACCGCGGTCACCTCGCGATCGAAGATGGCGTCCCCCCGCAGGTGCAGGAGGAACCTCTCGCGCGCGCCCGGCCCGAAATGCGCCGTCAGCGCGCCCACCACCAGACCGGCGAGCGTGCCGGCGACCAGCGCGACCGGGACGTAGAGGGCGAGGACGATCGGCAGGAGGGCCGCGAACGAGGCGCCTTCGCCGGCGGCCAGACCGGCGTCGAGCAGGGCGACGACGAACGCAGCGAGCAGGGCGGAGCCGAGCCCGGCGAGGAGTGCGGACAGGTACGGGCGCTGCACCGGTCAGGCTTAGCACGCCTGGCCCACGCAGGTGAAAGCGCGCCCTCAGCTGCTGGGGGGCGTCCGGGTGTGCGAGCGGGCCAGTGCCACCACCTTCTCGCGGGTCGGCACGCCGCCGTAGCCGCCGATGTGCTGGCAGGACAGCGCGGCCGCGGCCGAGGCGAACACCATGCAGGCCTGGAACGGCAGCTGGCCGAGGAGCGCCGCGGCGAACGCGCCGTGGAACACTGCGCCGGCGCCGCTGGCGTCGACCACGTCGGCGGGGAAGGCGTGCTGGCGGACCAGCTCGTCGCCGTGCAGGCCGATCGATCCGGCGTCTCCCAGCGTGATGATGACCGCGCGCGGCCCCAGCCGCTGGATCTCGGCCAGGCTGGTCTCGAGCGCGTCGCGCGGCGCGATCTCGGTGGCGAGCCGCTCGGAGCAGATGAGCACGTCGGCCAGCGCCACCAGGGTGCCGATCCCCTCGCGGATATGGTCGCCGTCGAACACGACCGGGATGCCGCGCTTGCCGGCTGCCTCGGCGATGGCGACCTGCGCCGACGGACAGGTGCCGTCCACCAGCACCGCGCCGACCCCGGCCAGAAGCTCGTCGGCCTGGACGTCTTCCGCGGTCAGCGTATCGACGTCGCCGGCGGTGAAGTACGAGGCGCGCCGGCCGCGCTCGCCGATGGCGCTGAACATGAAGGGGGACAGCTGGCGGCCCGCCGCCATGATGGCGCGCGTGTCGATGCCGGCGCCGCTGAGCGCCGAGCGGACGTGCTGGCCGAAGAAGTCGTCGGCCAGCTTGCACACCAGCCGCGCGCGGCAGCCGAGCGCGGCCGCCGCCGCCGCGGTCACCGCTGCGCTGCCGCCCACCTGGATCGAGATCTCGTCCATCTCGACAGGCGATTCGGGCGCGAGGTGGGCGACACGGCACGCAATGTCGATGCCGACCTGCCCCACGACCAGCACCAGTGGTGCGTCGCTCACCATTCGATCATATACGAGTCGTCACCGGGGTGGCAGACGGCGAGCAAGTACCTCCTCGACCAGCTCCGGGTGGGTGTCGGTGAAGCGCTCGAGGGCGCGGACGCCGTCGCGAAATGCCCCGAGTCCATAGTTGGTTCGCCCGAGGTAGTAGGAGACGGCCGGCCGCCGCTCGGAAGCTTCTGGATCGTCGTACAGGGGTCGGAGCAGGCGGCGCGCGTGGACCATGTACGTGACCGATTTGTAGGCCGCGTAACCGGCCACCAGATCCACGTCGCGCCCGGCCTGGTCCCGGGTCCGCGGCGGCAGATCGGAGAGCTTCTGCCAGGCGGCCGGCCAGCGGCCGTCGGCGATGAGGGCGTAGGCGGCGGCCAGGTGCTCGGCGGCGGCGCGGGCGCGCGCCGCGTCGTGGGTGCGGAAGAGCTCGGGGCGCGGGGTGGGCAGGGGGCCGGCACCGCCGGCGGTCACCACCAGCTCGGGATCATGGAAGTCGACCGGATCCGACAGCCGCGCCACCCGCTCGAGCCGGCTCACCTGGTCGGGTCGGGCGCCGCCGCGGCGGGCCCGGTCGAGCCAGTCGGCCGCCTCGCGCCGGCGGCCGTAGGCATAGAGGGCGCGGGCCAGGACCAGCTGCGTCTCGGCCGGCGCGTCGCCCAGGCCGGTCACGATGCCGTCGAGGTGGCCGTACGGCCAGGTGGCGCCGCGCACCGCGCGCGCGAAGGTGTTGCCGCGCACCGAGGCGAGGAGGTCGCGCGGCGCGGTGTGCTCGAGCAGGGCGTTGTCGTCGGTGTTGATCTCGGCGCCGGCGGTGAAGGCGGCCACCTCGTCGGGGCCGAGGAAGATGCTCGCCACCAGGTCCTCGGGCGCCTCGACGTCGGCGCGCTCCAGCTCGGCGGCGAGCACCTTCGACGCTGCCATGCGGGCGCGCAGGACCTCGAGGTCGAGCGGGATGGGCCGGTCGGAGCCGAGCAGGATGGTGTCGGTGGTCTCGTCGCCCGGGGTGAAGGCGTAGACGTAGGGAAAGACCTCGCGGAAGGTCCGGTAGATCATCTTCACGCGGGCCGGGCCGAGCTCGTAGAGCTGCGCCCACTGGCAGAAGATGCCGCCCGGGGCCAGGCTCCGCTTCGCCAGCCGGTAGAAGTCGCGGGTGAACAGGCTGGCGACGCCGGCGATCCACGGGTTCGACGGCTCGGAGACGATGACGTCGTAGGCGCGGCCGGAGGCGATGAGGACATTGCGGCCGTCGCCGATCCAGCGGTGGACGCGCGGGTCGGTGGCCGGCGAATGGTTCACCTGCGCGAAGTAGCGATCGGCCGCCTCGAGGACGGCCGGCTCGAGCTCGGCCACGTCGATGCGGGCGACCCGGTCGTCCTGGGTGATGGCGCCGACCGTGACCCCGGAGCCATAGCCGACCAGGAAGACGTTCTGCTTCGCGCCCTGGTGGAGGAGGGTGGGGAGGATGCCGACCAGGATCTGGGTCGGCATGTCGTTGCGATCGGAGGCCTCGACCTTGCCGTTGTTCTTGAGCACCCAGCTCTGGCCGGAGCGCTCGACCGACACGGTGGT
>Ga0207428_10005944_pt1 | contig 11299 bp, 11 predicted proteins | sample RhiMethybrSRZTD1_FD_187600 | JGI IMG/M metagenome (GOLD analysis project Ga0207428, IMG submission 187600) | Populus rhizosphere microbial communities from Tennessee, USA - Rhizosphere MetaG P. TD hybrid SRZTD1 (SPAdes) (version 3) | ecosystem: Host-associated > Plants > Roots > Rhizosphere >... | reverse complement strand
GAAGATCGAAATCGTTCTCTCTGGGGTTCCCCCCACCCCTAACCCCTCCCCGCCCGGGGGAGGGGGATCCGTTGGCGTTAGGGGGAGAAGGTTGTGCCCCACCTCGCCGAAGCGGGCCTCGCTGCCATCGGCGAGGATCGCATCGATGGCGATGAGGTTGTCGCGCATGATGCCGTAGCGGATCGAGCGCGTGCCACAGGAGTTGTTGCCGGCCATGCCGCCAATGGTGGCGCGGGAGGAGGTGGAGACGTCGACCGGGAACCACAGGCCCGATTGGCGCAGCTGGCGATTGAGCTCGTCGAGCACGATGCCCGGTTCGACGATGCAGGTGCCGTCGATCTCGTTGATCTCGACCAGCCGGTTCAGGTGCTTGGAGAAATCGATCACCAGCGCCCGGCCGACCGTCTGCCCGGACTGCGAGGTGGCGCCCCCGCGCGGCAGCAGCGGCACGCTTTCCTCGCGGGCGATGGCGATGGCGGCGCGCACGTCGTCGTCGCTCCTGGGCACGACCACGCCGACCGGCTCGATCTGGTAGTGGGAGGCGTCCGTGGAATAGCGTCCGCGCGAGAAGCTGTCGAACAGCACCTCGCCTTGCAGCTCCTTACGCAGGCGCTCGGCGAGACGGTGGTCGGTGGGTTTGCGATTCATCGTCATTTCAGTAGCATGGTCATCCCGGTGCTTGTCACCGGGATCCATCGAGCCGAACACTCCGGAGCGTGCGGACATCTGGATACCGGGGACAAGCCCCGGTATGACAGGGGGCCGAAGTAGTCCGCCTCCAGCAGCTGGAGACACCCATGTCCAACGCCCCACGTCGCGCCGGCCGCCACTACCTGCAGATCCCCGGGCCGACGCCGGTGCCGGACCGGATCCTGCGGGCCATGGACATGCCGGTCATCGACCACCGCGGGCCCGAGTTCAAGGTGCTCGGGCTGAAGGTGCTCTCCGGCATCAAGACCATCTTCAAGACCTCGAGCCCTGTGTTCATCTATCCCTCCTCCGGGACCGGCGCCTGGGAGGCGGCGCTGGTGAACACGCTCTCCCCCGGCGACAAGGTGCTGATGTACGAGACCGGGCATTTCGCGGCGCTGTGGAAGAGCATGGCCGTCAAGCTCGGGCTGCAGCCGGAGTTCATCGCCTCCGACTGGCGCAGCGGCGCCGACGCGGCGGCCATCGAGGCGCGGCTCAAAGAGGACAAGGGGCACACCATCAGGGCCGTGTGCGTCGTGCACAACGAGACCTCGACGGGTGCCACGTCGCGCATCGACGAGGTGCGTAGCGCCATCGATGCCGCCCGCCACCCGGCGCTGTTGATGGTCGACACCATCTCCTCGCTCGCCTCTATCGACTACCGGCACGACGAGTGGGGGGTAGATGTGACGGTGGGTGGCTCGCAGAAAGGCCTGATGCTGCCGCCGGGCCTCGGCTTCAACGCCGTGAGCGACAAGGCGCTGGCGGCGGCCAAGGCCTCCAAGCTGCCGAAGTCGTATTTCTCCTGGGAGGACATGCTGCCCGCCAACAAGGAGGGCTTCTTCCCCTACACGCCCGCGACCAACCTGCTCTACGGCCTGGCCGAGGCCATCGACATGTTGCACGAGGAGGGCCTCGACCGCGTGTTCGAGCGCCACGACCGCCACGCCGAGGGCGTGCGCCGGGCGACGCGCGCGTGGGGCCTGGAGATCTGGTGCAAGGATCCGAAGCATTACTCCTCCTCGCTGACCGCCATCCTGCTGCCCCCCGGGCACAACGCCGACACCTTCCGCAAGACGGCGCTCGAGCACTTCGATGTATCGCTGGGCACCGGGCTGACCAAGCTCGCCGGCAAGGTGTTCCGCATCGGCCACCTCGGCGACACCAACGACCTCACCATGGTCGCCACGCTGGCCGGCGTGGAGATGGGCCTCGGCCTTGCCGGCGTGCCGCACAAGCCTGAGGGTGTCCGCGCGGCAATGGACTATTTCGCCAAGACCGTGAAGGGCGGCAAGGCATGAGCACTGCCGGCGGCAAGGTCATGCTCATCACGGGGGCCAGCCGCGGTATCGGCGCCGCGACCGCGCGGCTCGCCGCCAGGCACGGCTACGACGTGGCGATCAATTACGTCAGCAACAGGTCTGCGGCCGAGGCTGTCGCCGCCGATGTCGGCAAGGCTGGACGCAAAGCGATCCTGGTTCCGGCCGATGTCGGCAGGCCCGAGGACATCGTGCGGCTGTTTAGGAGCGTCGATGCCGAGTTCGGCCGGCTCGACGCTTTCTTCAACAACGCCGGCATCGTCGAGAAGGCCGCCAAGTTCGTGGAGATCGCGCCCGAGCGGCTGCAGCGCATCGTGGCCATCAACACGATCGGCGCTTTCATCGCTGCGCAGGAGGCCGTGCGCCGCATGTCGACGCGAACAGGCGGCAAGGGTGGCGCCATCGTCAACATGTCCTCGATGGCGGCCAAGCTCGGCGGCAGCAACGAGTCGACCGACTATGCCACCGCCAAAGGCGCCATCGACAGCCTCACCATCGGCTTGGCCAAGGAGCTGGCCGGGGAAGGCATTCGCGTCAATGCGGTGAGGCCAGGCCTGATCGACACCGACATCCAGCGAGATTTCGGCGTCGGCGACCGGGTCGGCAAGTACAAGCACCTCGTCCCCATGCAGCGCGGCGGCACGGCCGAGGAGGTGGCGGAGGCCGTGCTGTGGCTCTGCTCCGAGCAGGCCTCCTACTGCACCGGTCTCCTGCTCGACGTGGCCGGCGGCCGGGGGCTTTAGGTTTCGGCCGCAGCCAAGTCGCCTATAGTTGCCGACGATTCGGATGCTCGCAGCTGGGGAGTTCCGTTGGCCAAGCCGTCGCCCATTGCCGTGCCCGCTCCGGCTAGGGTCAAGGGCTGGCCGTCGGGTGTCGAGCCGACGTCCGAGTTCCTCGCGGCCCAATCCTACCTTCAGGACGGGCCGGGCCATCTGTTCGTGACGGGGCGGGCCGGCACCGGCAAATCGACGCTGCTGACCTGCCTCAAGGACCTGATCGCCGATGAGATGGTGGTGCTGGCTCCGACCGGGCTCGCCGCGGTCAATGTCGGCGGTCAGACCATCCATTCCTTCTTCGGGTTCCCGCCACGCCTGATCCGGCCCGACGACATTCGCCGCAGCCGCAACGGCGGCGTCATGCGGCGTCTCAAATTCCTGGTCATCGACGAAGTCTCGATGGTGCGTTCGGACCTGATGTGGGCGATCGATCAGGCGTTGCGGGTCAATCGCGGCCGCCCGCGCGAGCCTTTCGGCGGCGTGCGTCTCGCCCTTTTCGGCGACCTGCACCAGCTGCCCCCCGTGATAAACGATGCGGAGGTCGCCGAGCACCTGGACTCCTCTTATGGGGGACCCTTCTTCTTTTCGATCGCAGCGTTGCGCGAGGGTGCCGGCACGGCGCTGATCGAGCTCTCCGAGGTGTTCCGCCAGCGCGACGAGGCGCTGCTCGGCGTCCTCAACAAGGTCCGCGAGGGCGATGCGGACGTAGAGGATCTGCAACTCCTCAACGCTCGCGTCCTTCCCATTCGCACGCTGGCGGAGGGCGAGGCCTACGTGATCCTCACCCCTACCAACGCCGCCGCGGGGCGCATCAACACGGCCTACCTCGAGCGCCTGCCGGGCAGCCCGCACCCCTACAAGGCCGCCACGACGGGCGAGTTCAACGCCACGGCACAGCCGACCGAAGAAGTGCTGATGCTCAAACCGGGCGCCAAGGTCATGCTGCTGCGCAACGATCCCGACCGGCGCTGGGTCAACGGCACCATCGCCCGCGTGTCGCGCCTGGAGGAGGGTCGGGTGTGGATCGAGGTCGGGCGCGAGGAGCACGAGGTGGAGCAGGTCTCCTGGGAGAGCCGGCGCTACGCCTACGACAAGGGCGCGGAGAAGATCGTCGAGACGGTGGCCGGCACCTTCACGCAATTCCCGCTGCGGCTGGCCTGGGCGCTTACCATCCACAAGAGCCAGGGTCTCACCCTCGACAAGGTCTACATCGATCTGGGGCGCGGCACGTTCGCGCACGGGCAGGCCTACGTGGCGCTGTCGCGCTGCCGGACGCTCGAAGGGCTTGCGCTCGCCAGGCCGCTCAAGCCGTCCGACATCCTCTTCGACCGCGCCGCGCTCGGCTACCGAAGCGCCTTCGAGACCCTGGGCTGAAGGCCGGCGCATCTGCGCGTCAAGCGAAAAACGCGCGAGCGCGCCGCATTGGGAGCGGCTATAGTGGGTCCATGTTGGGGTCCGGCTCAAAGGTGTGCGTGCGCAACGGCAAGCCTGCCGATGCCAAGGCGCTATCGCGCATCTTCAAGGACGCTTGGCTGCTCGCCTACCGGGGCATCATCCCGCATCTGCACCTGGAGAGCATGGTCCGCCAGCGCTCGCCGGAATGGTGGCGCGATGCGCTGAAATCGGGCGAGGGCACGATGGTGCTGGAGATGGCGGGCACGGTCGCGGGCTATGCGACCATCGGCACCGCGCGCCAGCGCTCACCCTACCAGGGCGAGATCTACGAGCTCTATCTCGATCCGATCTATCAGGGATTGGGCCTCGGCGAGCACCTCTTCGAGGGCTGCCGGCATGCGCTCGACATGAAGCGGCTCAATGGCCTGATCGTGTGGGCGCTGCTCGACAACACGGCAGCCTGCGATTTCTACTGGCGCCGCGGCGGCCGCCCCATCGCCAACGCCTTTACGCGGATCGGCGGCGATCGGCTGGAGAAAGTGGCGTTCGCCTGGCGCTGAAGCTTACGCCACGACAATGCCCTGACCGATCCGTACAGCGAGATCGTACTGCCGTTCGCTGCGGGTCCAGCTACTGATTGCTGCGATCCGTCCTCCCTCGGCAAATCGAACCGCCAAGATGCTTCGCGGATCGGTGCGGATGAGCCGCTCGTGCCAGGCTGTCCCGACCAAACTCTCGCATGCATACCGCCAGCGGGCGATAATTTCCGAGGCGGCGCCAGGCGGTATCAACAGGATGACTTTGTCGAGCGCGCCGATTTCGGCAGCCGTCGTGAGCTCCCAACGAACCGACGGTGTCAAGCCGGCGACGAGGACGACGATTCGCGCATCGGTAAGCCACCGCTTCACGTAGTATTGCCATTCGTCATCGGTGACGTGCGCCCGAAAGGCGCCGAGTTCGGGAGGACCCTCGCCGCGGCCGCCAACCGCAATGAAGGGGCCGGCGTCGGTTAGACTACGCGCCGCTACCTCCTCGAGGCGACGCCTGGTGATTGCGCGAACCGAGATCAGCAAGCCATGCGCGCCGATCATGAAGAGGAGGAACCGGATCGGCCACAGGAGCGGATGGAGGAGCCGGCGCCAGAGGTCGATAGGCAGGACGGTCGCGTGGTCGTCCCGGAAGGAGCGGAGCAGCAACATCGGCGGCCGCTTGTCTGCGTCAAGAACTATCCTTCCATCAGCCAGCGTCAGCCACCGTGCCAGTCGCCAGAGCAGCAGGGCTACGATCGTCGCGGCAGTTAGCGCCAGAAGGCGATCGTTCGCGAAGGTGACCAGCCGCGCCACAAGGTCGGGTAGCGCGCCATAGATGCCGCCTGTGCCAGGTATCTGGAACTCGCGACCCGGCAGGAGCAGAGGCAGAAGCAGTACGGCGCCTGCGGCGGCGCCCGCAATCCATCCCTTCCAACGATACCAATCGAGCAATCGGAACAGACTTGGGGCGTCACCAAAGTTTGCTACCGTTTCGCGCACCCGACGGCTGAGATTGCGCAGAGTCATGCCAGTCTTGCCAACGCGCCAAAAGCGAGCATAAAGCGCGGCTATTGCGCCGAGAATGAGCACGAGGGCCACACCTCCCGTGGCGCCGAGAAAGAAGATGAACGGCCCGTCAGGGCCAAGCCGGCTGAGGAGTTCGTGCCATCGAGGATCGGGGAAATTCTTCGAGTAGGAAACGATCGCCTCACGTCGATTGAGGAGAGACGTCACGATCTGCACGAAGCTCGCCGCGAAGAGGATCAGCAGCGCTAGGGGGAGCGCTCCCAGCGATCGAATGGGATGCCCGGCTGCTCGCCAGCTCAGGATGACACTGCCAAGCAAGATCGGTTGGGCGATTAGCCAGACCGGCTGAACCTCGTAATCTGAGGGTATGGCGAGAAAGAAATAGATGGCAATGAAGACGGAAAGCGACACGGCGCAGACGAGCCTGCATGCGCTCCAGATCAATCCATAGAGCATGCCTATCCACGTAAGGTTGATCGAATGCGCCTCTCCGTGTGGCCTCGGCTCGGTCATAGTCGTCAACGGGACTGCTCCAGCAAAACGGGATTAGTTGTCCAGGCGTTCGATGATTTCCAGCACCTCCCCCGTGCCGGCCTCCCCTGGCGCAATCACATCGGGCTGCGGCCAGTCTCCCCCTCTGTGCGCGGCTCCTGGCGACAATCGAAGCTTTTCGCTTGGCGGTCGGCGATCTGGCGGGCAAGGGCGATGGCATCCGGGTTGGCCAGCGCGTCGATGTAGGCCATGTGGCAGGTTTCGGCGTCGGACACCTTCGAGACCACGAGCACGTCGCCGTTGCGGCCGTCGCGCGATGTGTGGAAGCGCACGATGATCGCGTAAGGGATCTTGCGCTCGCCGCGGCGATTGAAGCGCCACTCGATGGTGGCGCGGCTGTGGCCCTTCTCGAACATGGAGTTGAAGGCGCCGAGCGTCTGCGTCGCCGCACGTCGCTTCTGCGGATCGGCGCCGACGCTCACGAATTGCCGCAAGTCGCCTTCGGCGACGTACACGGGCAGGCCGGCGAGGCCCTCGCAGCGCCACGCTGCCCCGTCGCGGTGGCGTTTCGCGGGCTTGCAGGTTTTGAGGTCGACCGTCGTATAAAGGCTCTTCACCGGGTTGGCCGCAACCGGCACCGGGCCCAGGGCGGGCGCGAGGCAACCGGCAAGTGCGATCGTTGGCGCCAGGGTGCGCACCATCGTCTCCTCCCGTCGAGACGCGAGCCCATGCTCCGTCTGTCCGGCGTTCAGGGCCCCAGCAATGACATATAGCATGGCAGCGGTGAGGCGATTCCCACCCGTGCGACCGCCACGAGGCGCTCTTCCGCAGGTGGCCGGCCGTGCTATATCGGGCATCGGTGCGGACACCTCGGGGTCGAGCCCATGGGCAAGATGAAGATCGCCGTGACGGGGGCGGCCGGCCGCATGGGCCGCGAGCTCATCCGCACCGTGCACGGCAGGCAGGACTGCGTGGTCGCCGGCGCCATCGAGCAGGAGGGGTCGATCGCGCTGGGGCAGGACGTCGGCCTGCTGGCCGGGCTCGGCAAGGTCGGGGTCGTCATCACCGACGATCCCTTGGAGCTGTTCGCCAAGGTCGATGCCGTGCTCGACTTCACGGTGCCGAAGGCCACCGTCGAGTTCGCCGGGCTCGCCGCCAATGCCCGCATCGTGCACGTGTTCGGCACCACCGGGCTCACGCCCGAGGACGAGGCCAAGATTGCGGCGGCCGCGCGCCACGCCACCATCGTCCGCTCCGGCAACATGAGCCTCGGCGTCAACCTGCTCACCGCGCTTACGCGCAAGGTCGCCGAGGCTCTCGATGCCGACTTCGACATCGAGATCGTCGAGATGCATCACCGCCACAAGGTCGATGCGCCCTCGGGCACGGCGCTGATGCTGGGCAAGGCCGCCGCCGACGGCCGCGGCGTGGACCTCGCCAAGGTGAGCGCGCGCGGCCGCGACGGCCACACCGGCGAGCGGCGCCGCGGCGACATCGGCTTTGCCTCGCTGAGGGGCGGCAGCGTGGTGGGCGACCACTCCGTGATCTTCGCCGCCGAGGGGGAGCGTATCGAGCTCACGCACCTGGCCGCCGACCGCGGAATTTTCGCGCGCGGCGCGGTCAAGGCCGCGCTGTGGGGACGCGGCAAGGGCCCGGGCCTCTTTTCCATGATGGATGTGCTGGGGATCGAGGGCGCCAAGGCAAAGCCATAGCCGGTCCGGCGCGTTGGCCGAGATCGCAAGCATGGCCGGGCCGCCGTCAGTGCCGGCGGCTGCTCGAATGGGATCGGGAGGGGACAATGCCGACTGCAACAGAGCAGGGTGGTGACAAGGACGGCAAGGACGAACGCAGCAGGTGGGTCGGCGTCTACATCGGCGTGCTGGCGGTGCTGCTCGCCATCTGCAACGTCGGCGGCGCCAATGCCACCAAGGATGCCACCCATTCCAATATCGCCGCGGCCAACACCTGGAGCTTCTTCCAGGCCAAGAACATACGCCGCAACGCGATCGGTCTTGCCGCCGACGACCTCGAGCTGATGCTGGCCGCGCAGCCGGCCATGCCCGACGACGTCAAGAAGAGATTCGAGGAGAAGATCCAGGCATACCGGGCGCAGTACCAGGGGCTTACCACCGATCCCGTGAAGCAGGAGGGGCTCGACGAGCTGTTCGTGAAGGGCAAGCTGCTCGAGATGGAGCGCGACGTGGCGCTGCGCAAGGACCCCTACTTCGACTGGAGCCAGGCGCTGCTGCAGATCGCCATCGTGCTGGCTTCCGTGCACCTGATCATCGGCAACGCATGGCTGCTGGGGCTCAGCGGCGCGCTGGGCGCGCTTGGCACGCTGCTGATGCTCAACGGCTTCACGCTGCTCATGCGCCTGCCGTTCCTCACCTAGGCCGGTCAGCCGCACAGGCCGACGCCTCGCCGCCTAGCGCGACGAGGTGTGCGCACGGCTGGAGCTTGCAGGCAGAGCGGCTCAGGACCGGCAGGGCCGCGAAGACACGCTGCAGCTATAGCTGCCCGCGCCGCCCGAGCACGACATCCGCTTGCTGACGGAGGCCCCGTAGCTGCCCCAGCGCCTGCCGTATTCCCACGCGGTGAAGTCGATCCAGGCACGAATGGCCGCGGCTTGGGCCTGCGCCACCGTCCGTCCGGTGCCGCTGCCGTCGTGGAAGTGGTCGGCCATGCAAATCCTGCCGCCCACCCTCACCTTGCTGTGCAGCTCGTCCAGGCCCTGCGCCTGGGCGGACCCTGCCGGTAGCCCGAGCACCAACGCCAGGGCACCGACGTGCAGCAACGTTCTCCTCATGTCCCCCAACCCCATATTGCAACCAGCCGGCGGCAGTATACGTGAGCCAGCGTCGATTCCGACCGGGTCGGGGCCGGCCGGTCGTCGCAGGGCCTACTTTTTCGGGCGGCGAAGCATTTGCGTCACAGTCGTGGAAATACTTCGCCGCGGAGTAGGGATTTGGCCCCGTGTCCGCTATTTGGCGGCGACGACCGCGATCTCGACCAGCAGGCGCGGATCGGCAAGCTTGGCCTCGATGCAGGCGCGGCCCGGCAGGTTCTCCCCGCCCGTCCAGGCGTTCCACGCCTCGTTCATGGAGTCGCGCAGGCGGATGTCGGGCACCCAGATGGTGGCCGACACGACCTTGGTCTTGTCGGTGCCGCACAGCTTCAGGAGCCGATCGATTTCCTTGAGGACCTGCTGCGTCTGCCCCTTCACGTCCTGCGAAGGATCGCCCGGCGTGATGCCGGCGGTGAAGACGAAGCCGTTGGCCTCGACGACCTTGGAGTAGATCTTGGAGGGCTCGTGGCGCTTGATGGTCATGGGCGTCTCTCTCCCGTGGTGGTGGGTGAAGGCGAAGGGGATTGCAGAACAATGGCTGGTGGGATTCCCCCCACCCCTATCCCCTCCCCGCAAGGGGGAGGGGAAGCGTTGCAACCGGCTCGTTTCATAGCATGGGCCCGTGGTAGCGGCAGCTCAGAATAGCGGTTCCTCGTACTGCAACACGCCGTCGATGATGAGGCCCTTGATGGCGGCGTTGCCTCTGGCGTCGACGGCGATCAGGGCTGCCATGCGCTTCTCGCGGGCGAGGTCCTCGAGCCGCTTGCCCTGTCCCTCCGGCACAAAATAGCTCTCGATGCCGTAACGCACGCTCAGATCGGCGTTGGGCGAGGCGGCCGGCGGCCATCGGAAGGCCGAGCGGGCCTTGAGCACGATGCGGTCGGGGGAAGCTTCGCCGGGCTTGGTGCGGGATATCTTGAGCGGCGTCCAGGCGCCCTGCGCATTCTTTTCGAGCACGACGTAGAACGGCGCATTGGGGCGGGGACGGGGACCCTCGAGCAGGCGGACCGGCACCCGGCGGATGTCGTAGTCGAGCCGGACGAATTCGCCGCGAAAGAAGTCGCGCGGATCCACGGGGACGATCGGCAGTGTGATCTCGCGGCCCGACGTCAGCAGCTGCACGCGGTCGACGACCATGGCGGCGAGCACGCCGGTGTGGGCCAACGCGACCACGGCGAGCGCAAGGAGCAGGTTACGTGGGGCGGTCATGCGGCGGCCTCCACTGCAGATTTGCGCTGATGCAACTTGTAGGCCGTCCAGGCCAGCAGGCTGACCATGACGGCGGCCACGAGGAAGAACAGCGAGGTGTTGAGGAGCGTGCCGAAGGTCTTGAGATAGAGGGTGAAGATCTCGAGCGCGAACGCGGCATAGGCGAGCCACAGCGCGGCGCGATTGTCGGCGCGCAGTGCCCACAGCATGGCGGCGAGCAGCAGCGCGAGCGTGAGCACGGCGAGTCCAACCAGCCGCTGGATCGAGGCCGTGTCCTGCTGCGCACCGTAGAGCGACAGGGGGTCGATGAACTGCAGGATGTAGAGGCCGGCGAAGGCCACAAGCAGGCCGTAGGCGAAGAGCGCGGCCGATGCACGGATGTGCCGGTCGATGGCCGGAGCGGCCGCTGCAGCGGCAACGGCAACCGCCGCACCGATCGCGACGGCGATCCAGTGCGCATGGCGGTCGAAGATGAAGTGGCCGAGCGGAACCAGCCACACCGCCAGGCTCAACGCGGCCAGGTGCAGGCCCGGGCGCCATCTCAGCCACGCGGCGGCGGTGGCGGCGCCGGCCCAGGCGACGAGGAATGTCCAATGTGCGCCCAGGGCGAGCCCGCGCTCCCAGCAGGTCCACACCACCAGCAGCACGAACGTTGCCGCCAGCGCCGGCGGCGAGCGCACGAGCACGGCGGCGAGCAGGGCGCCGAGCGCCCACATCAGCACCGCGTCGGGAGCATTGCCCTCCATATGGTACATCTGCGCGATCAGCATGATCGAGGCGCCGTAGACGGCAATGCCGCCGAGCACGGCGGCCTGCGCGAAGGCGTTGAGCCGGCGCTGGAACAGATAGGCGGCGCCGCCGTAGCAGGCCCACAGGGTCGCGAGCAGCAAGCCAAGCCGCGCAAGCTTCGACATGGCCGTCCAGTGGGCGGCAACGAAGCTCATGACGGCAAAGCCGAACAGGACGGCGCCAAGGATGGCGAAGACCTGCGCGATGCCAAAGGCGGAGGTGCGGGAT
>Ga0207428_10005942_pt1 | contig 11300 bp, 11 predicted proteins | sample RhiMethybrSRZTD1_FD_187600 | JGI IMG/M metagenome (GOLD analysis project Ga0207428, IMG submission 187600) | Populus rhizosphere microbial communities from Tennessee, USA - Rhizosphere MetaG P. TD hybrid SRZTD1 (SPAdes) (version 3) | ecosystem: Host-associated > Plants > Roots > Rhizosphere >... | reverse complement strand
GTCGCGGTCGTGGGCAACGGGACCACCTTTGGCCGCGGCAATTGGGCTTCGTGGCTTGCCAGAAGCATGCGCAGGATTTCGATGCGCTGCGGCAGATCCAATCCGCTGCGGTCGGCAAATCTCTCGAAGGCATCTTCAGCTTCTACCTTCAGTTTGAGAGGGTCGGACAGTCCCGTCTCGCCGAGAAAGGAGGCCAGCGGATTTCCCGGATTGGCCGGTTGGCTCAACCATCGACGCGCGGATTCGAGGCGGGAATTTTTGCGCTCCTTAAGGGGCTCGATGAGGCCCAATTGGGCACGGGCGGGCCTCATTTTGACCGGCGCATCCTGTGGGGCAGGGCGAGCTGTGCCCTTGCGCTCTCCTGATTTGGCCATGCCGCGACCCCTCAGTGAAGACTGCCTTGAATTGTGAAGACTCAGTCTAGAGCAATCTACACGAGTTCGGTATGGGGAGCTATTGCGCTCTGCTGGGCGCTTCTCTCGGGATGCGCGGGTGGAGCGAGTGTCGCATTCCTCCAACATATGGAGGCTTCGCGGAACCTGGGAGAGCAGGAACGAACGTCGCGGCGTGAGACGAGTGTGAGACGATCGAGGATTGTTTACGGAGAGCGCTGATCTAATATATTGATTACATTGGTGGAGCCGAGCGGGATCGAACCGCTGACCTCGTGAATGCCATTCACGCGCTCTCCCAACTGAGCTACGGCCCCTGTCCGCTGGGATGCTGGCCGCTTGTGGCCAGCGGGCTTAAGTATGCCGCGGTGGAGGTTTGCGCAAGTGGCGAGTGCTGCCCGCTTGCGCTGGCAACAACTACTGCGGCTCGTCGGGTTCCGCGACCGGGCCGCCGATGATGCCGGTCATGTCGGAGCCGTCCTCCTCCTCCTCCTCGAGGAAGGTCTCGTCCTCGTCGGCGACCGCGGGCTCCTCCTCGCCCTCGACCACGGCCAGCGCCTCGTCACCCTCGGCCTCGGGGGCATCCTCCGGCTTGGCGCCTTGCACGGCGTAAGCCGGCTTCTTTGCGGGCTTGCGCTGCGGCTTCTCCTCGGCCACGGCATGGGCGCCGGCCACCATCGGCGAGACCGCGAGCGCGTAGACCGAACTGCAGACGGGACAGGTGATGGGATCGCGATTGAGATCGTAGAACCGGGATCCGCACTCCGGGTTTTGACAGGTGCGCTTGGTACCACGTTCGGCTTTGGTGGACATGGGCCTCGAGCCTCGAAGTTGCCGATTTGGCGGGCTCCTTGCCATGCGGAAAGCCGCCTGTCAAAAGCAAATCGCCGCCTGCGGACCAAGCCTGTTGCAAGACCCCGCGCACCCCGGGTGCCGGCTCCCAAGCGCTGTTGACAGCTTCGGGACCCACTGCCTCTATGGCAGTGCAGCATAGCCCCCGTGCGGGGCGCACCTCCAGTGGGGCCGGCCCCTAGTGTCGCACACATCTTCCTCGCCGCTTTCCGTGGGCAAACCCCGGGCGCTCTCGGGCCGCGTGCGCGTGCCGGGCGACAAGTCGATCTCGCATCGCGCGCTCATGTTCGCGGCGCTGGCCACCGGGCGGACCAACATCTGGGGCCTGCTGGAAGGCGAGGACGTGCTCAACACCGCCAAGGCGCTGCAAGCGATGGGCTGCCCCGTACGCAAGGTCGGGGCGGGGTGGGAGGTGCTGGGCCGCGGCGTCGGCGGCCTCGCCGAGCCGGGCCTCGACATCGATTTCGGCAACTCTGGCACGGGCATTCGGCTGATGATGGGCCTCATCGCCGGCCATGACATGCGGGTGCGGCTGGTGGGCGACGCCTCGTTGTCGCGCCGCCCCATGGGCCGAGTGCTCAAGCCCTTGATGCAGATGGGGTTGGAGGTGGAGGAGAAGGGCAAGGACCGCCTGCCACTGACCCTGCGCGGCACCTCGGACCTGTTGCCGGTCGAGTATGCCACGCCGGTCCCCTCGGCGCAGATCAAGTCGGCCGTGTTGCTGGCCGGGCTGCACGCGACCGGCACCACCACGGTCGTGGAGGCACAACCGACCCGCGACCACACCGAGCGCATGCTGCGCCACTTCGGTGCCGAGATAAGCGTTACCGAACGCAACGGCGCGCGGGCTATCCAGGTGCAAGGCGACGCCGAGCTCGAGGGCCGCCGCATCGATGTGCCGGGCGATCCGAGCTCGGCTGCATTCCTTGCCGCCGCGGCGTTGATCGTGCCGGGCTCCGAGATCGTCATCGAGGGTACCCTGGTGAACCCGACCCGCACCGGCTTCTATGTCACGCTTGCCGAGATGGGCGCCGATGTCGCCTTCCACAACCCGCGCGAGGCGGGTGGCGAGCCGGTGGCCGACATCGTGGTGAGGCATTCCAGGCTGCGGGGCGTGCGCGTGCCGCCGGAGCGCGCGCCGAGCATGATCGACGAATATCCGGTACTGGCTTGTCTGGCGGCCTACGCCGAGGGCGAGACCCGCATGGAGGGACTGGCCGAGCTCAAGGTGAAGGAAAGCGACCGGCTGGCAGCCACCGCGGCCGGACTTGCCGCCAACGGCGTCCCCGCCAAAGTCGAAGGCGACGCGCTGGTCGTCGGTGGCGGCAAGAGCGTGCGCGGCGGCGGCATGGTCTCGACCCATCTCGACCATCGCATTGCCATGGCATTCCTGACCCTGGGTCTGGGTGCCGACCGGCCGGTCTCGGTCGATGACGCCGACACCATCGCCACCAGCTTCCCCGAGTTCCGCGGCCTGATGGAGCGCCTGGGCGCGACCTACTCGCTGCCGGAAACCGTGGGGTGAGGCGGGGGGCGAGGCCATGATCGTCGCCATAGATGGCCTCGCGGCTTCGGGCAAGGGCACGCTGGCCAAGCGCATTGCCGCCCGGTTCGGGCTCGATCATCTCGATACCGGCCTTCTCTATCGCGCGGTCGCGCGCGATGTGCGCCGGCGCGGCGGCGAGCTTGGCGACAGGGCAGCCGCCGTCGCGGCGGCCCGGGCACTCGACCTTGCCACGCTCGACGATCCCGCCCTGCGCGGCCCCGGCGCTGGCGAGGCCGCCTCCATCGTGGCGCGCTTCCAGGAGGTGCGCACTGCCATCCTCGACTACCAACGTGCCTTTGCCCGAGGCCCCAGGGGCGCCGTGCTCGACGGGCGCGACATCGGCACCGTCGTATGTCCCGATGCCGATGTTAAGATCTACGTGACCGCAACGCCCGAGGTGCGCGCCAGGCGCCGATACCTGGAGCTGCAGGGGCGCGGTGAGCCCGCCGATTACGAGGCGGTGTTGGCCGATATCCGCCGCCGCGACGAGCGCGATGCGGAGCGCCAGGCGTCGCCCATGCGGCCGGCCGTCGACGCCTTCTTGCTGGATACCAGCAATTTGGATATAGAAGCCGCACTCGACACCGCCGTCGGTGCGATTCTAAGGAAGGTAGGCCAGGGTGGACGTGCGTGAGGCGCACGGCCGCAATCCAGCTGGCACAAGGTCCTCCGGCGGCCGAACTCACACATCATGGGCACGAGGCCGGCAGCCGCGCTGCACGGGCAATCCGGTATCCGGGACGCCGAAGGCCCTGCCCGTAACGCTTGAACAGGAGCAATAATGAGCACCGCCGTCAGTGAGTCCAAGGACCTCAATCCCACGCGCGACGATTTTGCCGCGCTGCTGAACGAAACGCTTTCCAACGACGATGCCTTCGAGGGCAGCGTCGTCAAGGGCACGATCACCGCCATCGAGAAGGACTTGGCCGTGATCGACGTCGGCCTGAAGATGGAAGGCCGCGTGCCGGTGCGCGAGTTCTCCATTCCCGGCAAGCCGGCCGAACTCAAGGTCGGGGATACGGTCGAGGTCTACCTGGAGCGCATCGAGAACGCGCTGGGCGAAGCGGTGCTGTCGCGCGAGAAAGCGCGCCGCGAGGAAAGCTGGACGCGGCTCGAGGAGAAATTCAACGCCAAGGAGCAGGTCGAAGGCGTCATCTTCAACAAGGTCAAGGGCGGCTTCACGGTCGATCTGGACGGCGCCGTGGCATTCCTGCCGGGTAGCCAGGTGGACGTGCGACCGGTGCGCGACATCGGCCCCTTGATGCACTCGCCACAACCCTTCAAGATTCTCAAGATGGACCGCCGGCGCGGCAACATCGTCGTCTCGCGCCGCGAAATCCTGGAGGCGACGCGCGCCGAGCAGCGCTCGGAGATCGTGGCCCGCCTGAAGGAGGGTGAAGTCATCGACGGCGTCGTCAAGAACATCACCGACTATGGCGCCTTCATCGACCTCGGGGGTATCGACGGTCTGCTGCACGTTACCGACATGGCCTGGCGGCGCGTCAACCATCCAAGCGAGATCGTCAACGTCGGCGACACGGTCAAGGTGCAGATCGTGCGCATCAACCCCGAGACCCAGCGCATCAGCCTCGGCATGAAGCAGCTCCAGGCCGATCCATGGTCAGGCATCGAAGCCAAATACCCGGTCGGCACCCGCTTCAATGGCACCGTCACCAACATTGCCGACTACGGCGCCTTCGTCGAATTGGAGCCAGGCGTCGAGGGCCTGATCCACGTCTCCGAGATGAGCTGGACCAAGAAGAACATCCATCCGGGCAAGATCGTCTCCACCAGCCAGCAGGTCGAGGTGCAGGTGCTTGAGGTCGATGCCCAGAAGCGGCGCATCTCGCTCGGCCTCAAGCAGACCCAGGACAATCCCTGGGACGTGTTCCTCTCCAGCCATCCCAAGGGCACCGTCATCGAAGGCCCGATCCGCAACATCACGGAGTTCGGCCTGTTCGTGGGGCTCGACGGCGGCGTCGACGGCATGGTGCACCTCTCCGATCTCGACTGGAATCGATCGGGCGACGAGGCCATCAAGGACTACAAGAAGGGCGATACCGTCAAAGCCGTGGTGCTCGACGTTGATGCGCAAAAGGAGCGCATCAGCCTGGGCATCAAGCAGGTCGGTGGCGACCCGATGGAGTCGATCGGCAAGCTGAGAAAGGGCGCGCAGGTCACCTGCGAGGTGCTGGCGGTGCAGGACAACGGCATCGAGGTCAAGCTCGCCGACACCGACATCACCACCTACATCAAGCGTTCCGACCTCTCCCGCGACCGCTCCGAGCAGCGGCCTGAGCGCTTCAACGTCGGCGACAAGGTGGATGCCGCCGTCACCAGCCTCGACAAGAACACCCGCCGCGTCACGGTGTCGATCAAGGCGCTGGAGATCGCCGAAGAGAAGCAGGCCGTGGCGCAATACGGTTCCTCCGATTCCGGCGCTTCGCTCGGCGACATCTTCAAGGCCGCCATCAAGAAGAAGGAGGGCGCCGAGGAGAAGAAGGAGGCGGACGAGGATACCCAGAGCTGAGACGCGCCGGACCGCCGGTTGGGGCCAGCAGGCGCTGCCGAGAGATCGCCAGGTCTAACTCGGCCGCCTCGCCGGCGCAGATGGCGCAGGACGTGCAATTGGCACCCGTGCAATTGGCACCAACGCGAGGCCCTGAGATCCGATGACTTTCGAGACCGAAACTGTCCTCGACCGGCGCCGGCTGCGGCGGCGCCTCTCCCTGTGGCGCGGGCTGGCCGTGCTCGCCGGCCTCCTCGCGCTGGGGCTCATCGTCTTCTCGTCTGCGGAAGGCGTGGGCCTTGCCGACCGCCGGCAGATTGCGCGCGTCAGCCTCGAGGGCATCATCACCGAGGACCGCGACAAGCTCAAACTCTTCAAGCAGCTTGCGGAGAGCAAGCAGGTCGCGGCGGTGATCCTGTTCATCAACAGTCCCGGCGGCACCACGACCGGCGGCGAGGCCGTCTTCGAGGCGGTCCGCGAGCTTGCCAAGGCAAAGCCGGTGGTGGCCCAGATGGGCACGGTAGCCACCTCGGCCGCCTACATCGCCGGCCTCGCAACGGACCACATGGTGGCGCGGGGCAATACCATCACCGGCTCGGTCGGCGTGATCTTCCAGTGGGCGGAGGTTTCCCAGCTGCTCGACAAGCTCGGCGTCAAGATGAACGAGATCAAGAGCGGGCCCCTGAAGGCCAACCCTTCGCCGTTCCAGCCGGTCGACGAGGCGGGCAAGGCGCTGGCCGAGCAGATGGTGGCGGAGTCGAAGCGCTGGTTCGTGAGCCTCGTGGCCTCGCGCCGCGGCATCGACACCGCCAGTGTCGCCGGCCTGGAGCAGGGCCGCGTGTTCTCCGGACGCGAAGCTTTCGCCTTCAAGCTGGTGGACCAGCTCGGCGGCGAGCCCGAGGCGGTCAAATACTTGGAGGAGCAGCGCAGCATCCCGAAGGGACTGAAGGTCGTCGACTGGAAGCCCAAGCGTGAAGACAGCTGGGGCGTGCTCGGCCTGTCGGTCGAGGCGATCGGCCGCCTGCTTGGCGATCGCGCCGGAGGCGCGCTTGCCGAGCTCGTCGCTGGCGACGGCGCGCTCGGCAGATTGCGGCTTGACGGCCTGGTATCGGTTTGGCAGGGTTCGGAAAGATGAAGCAATACAATGACTTTGGTTCAGGATTGTCGGGGTTGGGAGGCCGAACGATGATCAAGTCCGAGCTCATACAGAAGATTGCCGCGACCAACCAGCATCTTTATCACCGCGACATCGAGCGCATCGTCAACGTCGTCTTCAACGAGATCGTCGAAGCGCTTGCCCGCGGCGACCGGGTGGAGCTCAGGGGCTTCGGCGCCTTCACGGTGAAGCACCGCGCGCCTCGCATCGGCCGCAATCCGCGCACCGGGGCGTCCGTCTCGGTAGCCGAGAAGTTCGTGCCGTTCTTCAAGACCGGCAAGGACCTGCGCGAGCGCCTCAACGGTCACAAGCATTGAGTGGGGAATAAGCAAATAGGGAGTAGCGAATAGGATTGCACGCTATTCGCTATTCGCTCAGAGGCCACACATGCTGCGCCGCTTCGTCTGGATTGTGGTCGCATTTCCGGTGGCGGTCCTGCTTATCACGCTGGCTGTCGCCAATCGCCACGGCGTGCGCCTGGTGCTCGACCCGTTCCGATCCGATGAGCCGGTACTGTTCCTTGAGCTGCCCTTTTATGCCTATCTGTTCGGCGTGCTGCTGCTCGGCATCGTTATCGGCGGCCTGACCGTGTGGCGGACCCAGGCGCGCTGGCGACGCACGGCGCGTCAGCGCACCGCCGAGGCCCAGCGCTGGCGGGCCGAAGCCGATCGGTTGACGCGCGAGCGCCAGGCGCAGGCCTCTACGAGCCGACAACTGGAACTGGCGAGCCGCTGAACGCGTCGACGCCTCTGGCCTTGCGGCGCCGCTTCAGCGATCCGCTGACGACGCTTCGGTGCGAAAAGACTGCGCACAGATGACTAAAAACCGCACGCGAGCAGCGATGAGAATCGGCCTTGTCGCGGCGACGCTGTCGATCCCGGCAGCCGTCGCGCACGATTGGTATCCGCGTGAGTGCTGCCGCGACAACGACTGTGCCCCCGTCGAGCGGGCCGAGTCCTTGCCCGACGGGTCCTTGCGGCTGACCTCCAGGGTCGGCACCACGGTCGTGCCGGCGTCATTCCCGCGACAGCCGAGCCCCGACCGGCGGATGCACATCTGCATGATCCGCTACTCCCACTTCGACGACATGCGCCCCGTCTGTCTGTTCGTGCCCGAAGCCATGATCCCGAAGCCGTCCTGAGCAGGTTGGCGCCAGCCCGAGCCCGGAGGCCGTTGGACAAAGCCGCTCGAGCCCCGTATTGGTCACCCGCAGAGGCGCAAGGCCATGTCCACCAAGGTCAAGATCTGCGGGCTGAAAACCGAGGCGGCGCTCGAGGCGGCGCTCGATGGCGGCGCAGATTACGTCGGCCTCGTCTTCTTCCCGGCGAGTCCACGCCATGTCACGCCCCAGGCTGCGAAAGCGCTGGCCGACAAGGCGCGGGGCCGAGCCGGCATCGTGAGCCTCCTGGTCGATCCCGACGATGCCCTGATCGACGCGGTCGTTGCCGCGGTAGCTCCCGATCTGCTGCAACTGCATGGCCAGGAAACGCCGCAGCGCGCCGCCGACATCCGCCGCCGGTGGGCCACCCCCATCATGAAGGCGATCAGGGTCCAGACGTCGCAGGACGCGCGCGCAGCGCTTGCTTACCGCGAAGCCGTCGACCTGATCCTCTTCGATGCCCGTCCTCCAGAGGACAGCACGCGGCCGGGCGGCAACGGTGCTCCGTTCGACTGGCGCACCTTGCTCGGTGTCAAAGACCAGGTGCCGTTCGTGCTATCAGGGGGCCTCACCCCCGATAATGTCGCCGAGGCCATCCGCGCCACCGCAGCTCCGGCGGTCGACGTGTCCTCCGGCGTCGAAAGGCGCCCAGGCGAGAAGGATCCCGAGCTCATCCGCCACTTTCTTCGCGCGGCAAAGGGCGTATAAGCTCATCCCCACGACGGCAGGGCCCGCGTGTCGCGACAGGGCGCGGGCAAGGCATCGACGCTTCCAAGGCGGCAGGCTGATGGCAACGAGCAAGACGAAATCGAGCGAGGACAGGCTCAACACTTATCGCACCGGCCCCGACGATCGGGGCTTCTTCGGCCTGTTCGGCGGGCGCTATGTCGCCGAGACGCTGATGCCGCTGATCCTCGAGCTGGAGCGCGCCTACGAGCAGGCCAAGCGCGATCCCGCTTTCCAGCGCGAGCTCGACGGTCTCAGCCTCCACTATGCCGGGCGGCCGAGCCCGCTCTATCTCGCCGAGCGGCTGACCCAACATTTCGGCGGCGCCAAAATCTACTTCAAGCGCGACGAGCTCAACCACACCGGCAGCCACAAGATCAACAATTGCCTGGGCCAGATCCAGCTCGCCAAGCGCATGGGCAAGACGCGCATCATCGCCGAGACCGGCGCCGGCCAGCATGGGGTGGCGGTCGCCACAGTGTGCGCGCGCTTCGGCCTGCCCTGCGAGATTTTCATGGGCGCCATCGACGTCGAGCGCCAGAAGCCCAACGTGGTCCGCATGCAGCTGTTGGGCGCCAAGGTCAACGCCGTCACCTCGGGCGCGCAAACCCTGAAAGACGCCATGAACGAGGCGCTGCGCGATTGGGTCGCCAACGTGCGCGACACCTACTACCTGATCGGCACCGCGGCGGGGCCGCACCCCTATCCGGCCATGGTGCGCGACTTCCAATCCGTGATCGGCACGGAGGTGCGCGAGCAGATGCAGGAGGCGGAAGGTCGCCTCCCCGACACGCTCGTCGCCTGCGTCGGCGGCGGCTCCAACGCCATCGGCCTGTTCCATCCCTTCCTCGACGACGAAGGCGTCGCAATCTACGGCGTCGAGGCGGCCGGCTACGGGCTGGAAGTGCCGGACGGGCATTGCGCCTCGCTCACCGGCGGCAAGCCTGGCGTGCTGCACGGCAACCGCACGTATCTTTTGCAGAACGAGGACGGCCAGATCCTCGAAGGCCACTCGATCTCGGCAGGCCTCGACTACCCGGGCGTCGGGCCGGAGCATTCCTGGCTCAAAGAGTCCGGACGCGTGCAATATGTCGCCATCACCGACAAGGAGGCGCTCGAAGCCTTCCAGCTGTGCGCCCGCCTCGAGGGCATCATTCCGGCGCTGGAGCCGGCGCACGCGCTTGCCTTCGTCCAGAAGCTCGCGCCCACGCTGCCGAAGGACAACCTCCTGGTCATGAACATGTGCGGCCGCGGCGACAAGGACGTGTTCGCCGTCGCCGGCCACCTCGGAATAAAGATGTGACGACGCCGATCAGTTTCCCCTCCCTCCCTCGCACGCCGCCAGAGACGACTCCCCGTTTCAGGGGCTTGCGATGAACGAGGGCTCCCGTATCGACCGGCGCTTCGCCGCGCTGAAGCAAGAAGGTCGCCCGGCCTTCGTGGCGTTCATCACCGCGGGCGACCCCGACTACGCCACCTGCGAGAAGATTCTGCACGGCCTGCCCGCCGCCGGCGCCGACGTCATCGAGCTCGGCATGCCGTTCTCCGACCCCATGGCTGACGGCCCGGCCGTTCAGGCCTCCTCGCTGCGCGCCCTCAAATCCGGGCAAACGGTTAAGAAGACGCTCGACCTCGTCCGCAGCTTCCGCGCGCGCGACCCGGATACGCCGATCGTGCTGTTCGGCTACTACAACCCCATCTACGTCTATCCCTGCGAGCGTTTCCTCGACGAGGCGAAAGCGGCCGGCGCCGACGGCCTCCTGATCGTCGACCTGCCGCCCGAGGCGGACGAGGAGCTCTGCGTGCCGGCCATCGCCCGCGGCCTCAACTTCATCCGCCTCGCCACGCCGACCACGGATGCCAAGCGGCTGCCGGCGGTCCTCGCCAATACCTCAGGCTTCGTCTACTACGTCTCCATCACCGGCATTACCGGCACCGCCGCGCCCGATGTGGCCGCCGTCCACGCCCATGTTGCCCGCATCAAGCAGACGACCAGGCTCCCGGTGGCCGTAGGCTTCGGTGTGACGACGCCCGCCCAGGCCAAAGCCATCGCGGCCGGCGCCGATGGGGTGGTGGTCGGGTCAGCGCTGGTTAACGCCATCCGTGATAGCCTCGGCCCAAACGGCGAAATCACTGGAAAAACAACGTCCAACGTCCTAGATCTGGTGAAAAGCCTGTCCGGAGCACTGCGCCGCGCTTGAGGCGCGAGCCAAATCGTCCTCTAAGCGATAGGATACGCAATCGAGGCGCTGAGAGCAGGGGGCTACCGCGGTCCGGGGTGGTGTCCAAGGAGCATGAACGCGTGAACTGGATCAACAACATCCGTCCCAAGATTCGCAGCCTGCTCACCACCAAGCGGGACGTGCCCGAGAATCTGTGGGTCAAATGCCCCGACACCGGGCAGATGGTGTTCTACAAGGACCTCGAGGCCAACCAGTTCGTCATCCCCGGCTCCAACCACCACATGCGCATGGATGCGCACAAGCGCCTGCAGCATCTCTTCGATGGCGGCGAATTCGAGATCGTGCCGGTGCGCGAGGTGGCTCCCGATCCGCTGAAGTTCCGCGACGGCAAGCGCTACAGCGACCGCCTCAAGACCTCCAAGGGCGATACCGAGCTGCAGGACGCGGTTCTCGTCGGTGAGGGCACTCTGGAGGGCCAAGACGTCGTCGCCGCCGCCCAGGACTTCCGCTTCATGGGCGGCTCGCTCGGCATGGCCGCCGGCGAGGCGGTCATCTGCGGCATGATGCGCGCCGTGGAGCGCAGCACCCCCTTCATCCTGTTCGCGGCCTCCGGCGGAGCGCGCATGCAGGAGGGCATCCTGTCGCTCATGCAGATGCCGCGCACCACCATCGCCGTGCAGATGCTGCGGGAGGCACGCCTGCCCTATCTCGTCGTGCTCACCGACCCGACCACCGGCGGCGTCACGGCCTCCTATGCCATGCTCGGGGACGTGCACA
>Ga0207428_10005941_pt1 | contig 11301 bp, 10 predicted proteins | sample RhiMethybrSRZTD1_FD_187600 | JGI IMG/M metagenome (GOLD analysis project Ga0207428, IMG submission 187600) | Populus rhizosphere microbial communities from Tennessee, USA - Rhizosphere MetaG P. TD hybrid SRZTD1 (SPAdes) (version 3) | ecosystem: Host-associated > Plants > Roots > Rhizosphere >... | reverse complement strand
CCAGGGTTTGTCCCAGTATCGCATAAAACAACTATCTATATTTTGTTTCTCGGCTTGCTAACTCACCATGTCTAGGCCGAACAAAATACATCGTTATACTTCCAGTCCATCCCAGACGGACCCCCCTCTGCTGCGTCCTCTCTTCCAAGCTGCAGATCGCACCTCACTTTAGCTTTCGGGCGCCAATAGGGTTACCCCCAATGCGGTGTCCTCAGTCATCGCGATCCCTAGTGCCTGCTCGGCTTATGAGTACGAGCATGCTGAGCTCTAACACATAGAGGAGGTGCTATGAATACTCGATTAGCAGGGTTGTTTGGCACGTGCAGACGTGTTTGCCCAAGTTTTGAAGAAAGTTTGCCCCTGAAAAGGGTCGTGCGCTTGCTGGGAGTTCTCATCTTCGTGTCTGTGACAATCGTAGGTGGAAGTCTCATATTTGCGGGACCAGCTGAGAATCCAGCCCCACTCGATGCCATAACAAGTAAGCCGCCGGCAACCGCGGCAGATCCTACTGCATCATCCCCACCGCCACGCCTTACGGCGGTGGCGCCACCCGCCAATCTCAGTGACTTTGTTGAAGACGAAACAGCCCTACTGAAGCTAGGGAAGGCTCTGTTTTGGGACATGCAGCTCGGCAGCGACGGCAAGACTGCCTGTGCAAGTTGTCACTTTCATGCCGGAGCTGATAACAGATCGAAGAATCAGATTAGCCCGGGCCTTTTAGCATCGCCGCAAGATAAGTCATTTTCCTCATCATTGGGAGGTGGGCCGAATTATCAACTCACCGCCGCCGATTTCCCGTTTCGGAAGCTTTCAAATCCGAACTGTCGCGTCGATGCGCCAGAGTGCCCAGTTGAGCCGAGTACGCTCCTGTCGGATACGAACGATGTCGCCTCATCCCAGGGTGTATTTTTTTCCGTGCTGATCAGCACCGTTCCGGGTCAAGCAGCGGATACAGTTCAATCCATGCCCGATCAGGACGGTTTCAGTATCAATGGAATCAATGTACGCCGAGTTGAGCCGCGGAATGCTCCAACGGTATTCGATGCGATTTTCAACAAACTTCAGTTTTGGGATGGGCGCGCTAAGGAAACCTTCAACGGGGTGAATATACAGGGCGCAGCCGACACAACAGCGTTTGTTTACCGGGCACCCAATCCGAACACACTCACTCAAGTTAAAATTGGGCTCAACAATTCCTCTCTTGCTTCCCTCGTTACTGGGCCGCCGTTAAGCATATTTGAAATGTCCGCCGATGGCCGTACTCACCGAGAAATCGGCAGCAAGTTCCTTCGGAGAGCAGCGGCAAAACTCACGAGCCTGAGACCCCTTGCGAAACAACGGGTCCATCCTGAAGACGGTGTTTTAGGGGTTGATAGCAGATCGCCGCAGCCTGGTCTGATGACACCAAGCTACGATGTTCTGATCAAACTGAGCTTCAAGGAGGAATGGTGGAATTCAAACAAAATCATTCAGGTTAATTCTGATGGAACTCACACAATCTTGCTTAACCGTGCGGTCGTCCAGCCTAGGCCTAATAATCAATATGAGCTCAGGCAGTGGAACTTCTCGTTGTTTGCCGGCTTAGCCATTCAAAAGTATCTGTCTACGCTCGTGTCGGACCAAACACCGTTTGACAGATTCCAGGCAGGTGATACGAGTGCCCTCTCTCCGCCAGAGATTAGGGGCCTGACGGTGTTTGTCAATAATGAGGCCACTGGCGGAGGGAACTGCAACAGCTGCCACACGATTCCAGAATTCACCAAGGCTTCCGTAAGAAGAACTGCGGGCGTAACATCAACTGATTCTGGTAATCCACTAGTTAATGCGTTCGCGAATGGCTTTCAGGCGAACTACGGTGTGAGGCCCGCTTTGGAGGATCTAGGAGGAGGAACCGGCAGTACCTCAAGATTTAAAATACCTCACTTACGCAACATCGCCTTGACCGCTCCATACTTCCATAACGGTGGGATGGCAACGCTGGAGGAGGTCGTACAATTTTACAATCGTGGTCGAGATTTTAATTCACCAGCTGCCCCGTTGGGCTTATCTAATGAGAAACAAGCCGATTTGGTTATGTTCCTGAGAAACGGATTAACTGATCCGCGAGTCTTGCATGAGCAAGCACCCTTTGATCACCCGCAATTGTTCATTCCCAATGGACATCCTGGTAATCAAAGTGGTGTGACCAGCAGTGGTAATAGTAATGGAACTCCTACGGCGACAGATGCGCAAGTAGAAGTACCAGCCGTTGGTCGGAATGGTGTGGCCAGTCCTCCGCGCAATTTCTTGGAGTAACTCTTTTCAGAAGAGGTTCGCGCGGGTTTCAGATCACTACGCTAGCTGTTAGGGATATGGCCTGCCCAATACACACGGGCAGGCCATGTCTCCGATTAATCGACCTGCGGTTTGTTAGTTTGCTGCCTTTCTAAAACCGCATGGTAGAGCAAACGATTCGAAATTCCGCCTGCCACACTGCTACCGTTACGATCAGCTTACGGAAGGCGATGGAGTCGGCGACTGGAATCCAACCAGGGACCTGCGGTTTACGAATCTCAGCAACTCCCTCCGATAAATCACTTCTGAGGTGTCGGCTGATGACTCATCTCAGAACTCAAGGTTTAAGTAGTTCGTCTCAACATACTCACCCTCGAAACCCCTCTTGACAGGGTTCCCTCATGGGTCCAATCTGTGTTCTCCACTCCACACACACCTGCCGCCGGCTTCCTGGAAGGCCCGACCGCCGTCACTTGTGAGAAAGTTCGGCCTATGCCCTACGTCTCCGTTGTGCCACCTGATCTGGCGTCCAACGAAGTCAAGGCGGGCGGTATACGAAGAGTTCTACAGCCGAATGTCGTTCCCTTCGCCATTACTGGTTAAACGAGGATACGCCCAGTAGAGGCGTTCGGAAATTTACTAGATCGTGACCTTATCCCTATTGAGACATTGAGACAAGGATTATGACTGCTTTTTCACCCCTGTATATCGTCGTCAATGTTGAAGACGAACAAGTCGAGTGCCATCCGAGGACGAAACTCTTGCGTCAAGCTGGCTATCGCGTTCTCGAGGCCGCCAGCAATGAAGAGGCTTTGCGCATAGCGGAGCAAGAAGGTCCCGTGCTGGTTTTGCTGCAAGCAGACAGCGACGAACGGTTTCGCATCCTTGCCGACGGCGCGCCAGCGCTCATGTGGATGAATGGGACAGACGGTTGTGAGTTCGTTAATCGCGAGTATCTGCGTTTTCTTGGTGTGACCGATGTCGACGTGCGCGGCTATGATTGGGCGGAATTCGTTCATCCGGACGACCGAAAGGGGTACGTTACATCGTATTTGGAAGCGGTTGTGGCGCGCCGCTTGTTCGAAGCCACATTTCGATTCCGCCGGTACGACGGCGACTACCGCCGGATGAAATCGGTCGGCACGCCGCGCTTCGGAGCACAGGGAGAGTTCCTGGGCTACATCGGCTCGACGCTGGATGTCACCGATATCCTTGGCAAGACGGACGAGCACCGACAGTCAGAGCCAGAAGACAACCCGGAACACCCCCTCAACGATGGCACTCGATCGGCAACTACGAGTGTTCCGTCTTGGTGGGACAGCCGAAGGAGCTCGCTCGATCGAAAGACCGTGAAAGAATATGGTCTGGCTGTCGGTGTCACGCTCATCGCGTTGCTGGGCCGATTGGCCTTCGACCCATATCTCGGCGATTATCTTCCCTACGTCACCTTCTTCGTCGCAGTGGCGATCACCACGTGGTATGGCGGTCTGGGAGCAGCATTGACGGCTGTCGTGCTGGGCGGGTTACTGGGGAATTGGTTCTTTGTGCCGCCGCGCTACTCGGTCATGGTCGCCGGGATTACGCAACAGATCGGGTACGGCACCTATTTCATGGTCACTCTCGTGATCGTCGGCTTCGGGCAGGCGTGGAAACGGGCGCAACAGCGTGCTGAAGTCGCGATGAATGGACTTCGGTGTGAAATGACCGAGCATAAGCAGGCCAAAGCAGCGCTGCGAAAGTCGGAGGCGCGTTTGGCAGGGATCCTGGACATCGCGCAGGACGCGGTGATCGCCATGGATGAGCGACAGCGGATCACGCTGTTCAACCAGGGGGCTGAAAGGATTTTCCAGTATACACGCGACGAAGTGCTCGGAAAGCCGGTTGATCTGCTGTTGCCCGCACGGTTCACGCGCAACCATACTGAACACTTCCGGGACTTCGCGGCCTCTCCTGAACAGGCGAGACTCATGAACAAACGGCGCGAAATTTACGGGCGGCGCAAAAACGGCAATGAATTTCCCGCCGAGGCGTCCATCTCAAAGTTTGAACAGGACGGTCGGATCACGTTCACGACCATCCTGCGTGATATCACTGAGAGCAAGCAAGTGGAGGAGCAGCTGAGGGATAGCGAAGCGCGGTATCGAGCAACCTTTGCGAATGCGGCGGTCGGCATTGCGCATGTCGGAGTGGACGGCCATTGGCTGCGGTTCAACGATGCTGTTTGTTCCATCACCGGATACTCGCGGGAGGAATTGCTGAGCAAGACGTTCACCGACATCACCTATCCCGACGACATCGAAGCGGATTGGACCTACGCGCGGCGGCTACTGGCTGGCAACATCAACACCTATACAATGGAGAAGCGATATTCCAGGAAAGATGGCTCGCTTGTCTGGATCAATCTCACTGTCTCTCTGTTGCGCGATCCGGCCGGATTCCCTCAACACTTTATCTCGATCATCCAAGACATCACCGAGCGAAAGAAGGTGCAAGCCGCGCTCTCCGATCAAGAACGGCTGCTCAAGTCGGTGACCGGCGCTGCGCGGGTCGGCTTGACGGTGGTTGATCCGGGCTACGTCTATCGCTTTGCCAACGAGGCGTACGGAGAGATCTTGGGCATTCCGAAGGAAACATCAATTATAGGACGCCATGTGTATGAAATGGTGCCTGAAGCGTGGGCACAAATCCAGCCGCGGTTGGATCGTGCTTTTCGCGGTGAACGGGTATCATATGAGGCCATACTGCCGCCGAGAAGGGGTGAGGAAGGCCAGCGGCATTATGCGGCCACCTATAACCCACATCGGGCTCAGGACGGTCTTCAGACCGTGGTCGTTGTCGTGGTCGATATCACGAACCACAAGCTGGCACAAGAGGCGCTGTATGCGAGCCAAGAGACTCTGCGGCAATTGGCCACTCAACTGGAACAGAGGGTGGACGAACGGACCAGTGAACTGGTCGCCTCGCAGCAGCGGCTGCGCGCCCTGGCGACAGAGCTGAATCTTGCCGAACAGCGGGAACGCAAGCGTTTGGCCGAGGAGCTGCATGATCATTTGCAGCAATTGCTCGTCCTCGGCAAATTGAAGCTAGGGCAAGTCAAACTATTTGCCGACGCAGTTCCCCCCGTCGTCATGACGCGAATCCGCCAAACCGATGAGGTGCTCTCCGATGCGCTGGCGTACAGCCGCACTTTGGTCACGGAACTGAGCCCACCAGTGCTCCGTGACGCGGGCCTGTCGGCTGGATTGAAGTGGCTGGGCGAGCATATGCACAAACATGACATAACCGTGGTTGTGAGCGTGCCAGAGGAAGACTGCATCAAGTTGCCGCACGATCAGGTCGTATTGCTGTTTCAATCCGTTCGCGAATTGCTGGTGAACGCTTCTAAGCATGCCGGCACTGGCCAAGCCTTCGTCACACTTGAACAGGACGATCAGTGCTTGCGAATCGTCGTGCGTGACGAAGGCGTCGGCTTCATTTGTGCTGCTGATGATAGGCCTGTGGGAGAGCTGTCTTCCAAATTCGGTCTCTTCAGCATCCGCGAAAGGATGAAGGCACTCGGCGGGAGCTTTGAGATTATATCCGCTCCCGACCAAGGGACAACGGCCACCCTAACGTTGCCAATGGCGGCGAAGTCCTGAGCCTTGAATCCTCCGGGCTGGACCATCGAAATCCGCCCAAGAATCAGCCACCACCCACTTCGCCCTTCGTTTCAAGGACCAGGAATTCTCCCTTCATGTGGGTGTGGATATCACACCAGAAGGGGACCTGACTCGTTTCGCTGATTCCTGTCGCCGGATCTGGACGGGACTCCTTCTTAAAGGTCAAGGTCATAGTCTGCCCAGGCTCGAGATGATAGGCTCTGAACCCTTTGCCCTTTGGGCCTCTGATCTCTATACCCTCGCCATCCTTCTTGAGGACTTCTTCTTTGAACATCGGCGAACTGATCCCATGGGTCATTGAGCCCTGGTTCCGGACGATAACCTTGGTCAAAGAGCCTGTTGTCGAATGGCCCTTGACATCGTATCCCTTGTCCGTAATCGTGACCTCCACTTTCATCTCATCGTCGGCCTGGGCGGTCAATGGAACACCGCCACCGAGGGCAGCGAGAGCGATTGCTCCTACTGCGATCGGGAATATCAACGCACGAACTGTGTGGACTGACTTCATAGCCCCTCCTCTGGTTGAAGTGAAGTTTTGTTGCCGTTTTTATCGGCATGGGCTACACATGGTCGGGCCACCATTCGCTCCCAGCCTCGTTTGCTCGTCACGATGAACGTGAGTGGATTGTATGAACTCAGCAACTTCAGTACTGATCAAAATTGCTCAGTTTTTGAAAATCTGCCCAAGGGTGCAAGGTTAAATTCACAGTGAGAAGGTCCCGCCTCGAAATCGTCCACCGGTCTAAATTTAACTGTGGCCCCCTCACTCAATTGTCATTCATGGTTTCCCAGTACTCGCAAGCCTCTGCGAATCGACGCTCTTGGCGACTTCGTTCGCGTAGAAGCAGATTATTTTGGGGAACTTTCATTACGCACGGGTAGGCAAACGAGTACAAAGTTAGGCAATAAAAGCAGGCCACACTGTCAGGCAAGTGAAGGCAGGTACATATAGCTGTCAAACAACAATCGGGAACAAAGAAGTTCTTACGATTCAATTAGGAGGAATCCACAACACCGGATGCCCCGATGGAAGCTCTGGACCGAGCCATCCTGACCACCCTCGAGCAGGATGTGTTACACCCCGCCGTCATCAGCAAGGCCGTGGAGAAAGCCCTCCAGCAACTTCGTCCTCAGGACGACGACCCAGCTTTGCGACGGCAGATGATGCAGAAGGAACTTGCCAAAGTGGAGGGCTGCATTGGATCGGCTCGCGCACGCCGTGGCAGAAGGTGGAAAGCTGTCCACGCTGCTCGAAGGAATCAAGAAGCATGAGGACCAACGCACCCGCCTGTGCACGGAACTGACCATGCGCGACAGTCTGAGCATGACCCCGTTCGACCCGGCGCGCGTCGAGCACGAGCTGCGCGGCTATCTCGCGGACTGGCCCTCCCTCGCACAGGCCCATCCAGCGCAGACACGGCAGATCCTTCGCAAGCTGCTTCCGAGCCGCATTCGCGTCTGGCGTGTACTACGAGGAAGCCAGAAGTCCTACCACTTCGAAGGGGAAGCAGCCCTAGGTAAACTTTTCAATGGCTTGATCAACATTGAAAGGTCTGGTGTCCCCAACGGGATTCGAACCCGTGTTGCCGGCTTGAAAGGCCGGCGTCCTAGGCCAGGCTAGACGATGGGGACGAAGGCAGGCAACGAAGTGAGACACATACCATACTCAAGACCGACGTGTCACTAATCCCTTTCGCGGGACGGTCGAATTTTCAAGATCGATAGAGTAGGATGAGAGCCACGATCATCCCGTTCGCGAAAGGGGTTCGAGTCATGCGACGTCACAACGCGATGCTCTGGTGCTATGGGGTGACGCTTGGTTCCAGCCTGTTTGTTGGCGCCTGCGCGCACGACACGTACCAACAACGCGCGGATCTGATCAAAGAGCATACCGAAGCCTTCTATACCTATCTGAAGGCCAATCGGGTTGAGTCCGCCATTCGTGAGAATGAACAGATCGAAGCGATGGCCAGCGAAATGGGACGGACGGTCCGAAAACGCGCCTCGTTGCAGGGCACCGCGCCGGTGGAACGGGAATTCGCCTTGATGAAGACAGCTCATGAAGCTGCCGCGACCAACTGGCTTGCCCTCGGCCAATACTTCGCGATTAAAAAGCAATACCCGCAAGCCAAAGCCACGTATCAACGCATCCTCAATACGTATGACGATCCAACCGACCAGGCGTATCGTGAGCAAGCCGCACGTGCGCTTGAGGATCTCAATATCCTCCATCCACCATCCGCTTCGGCGACCACTCCGTGAACGGTCCACAGAGCAGACGCCTTGCGCCGAGCGTTCTCTGCGTCTGGTGTCTTCTGAGTCTCGAAGCCTGCACCCACAACATCCACGTCACGCCGGTCGCTTCAGCCGCGCCGTCGGCCGTCATTGATCAGACCCTCCGTGTCACGGTCCCGCTTCTTGCGTTGCAGGGACCGGACAGAATGCCAGATATCGCCCTGTTGGAGTGGCCGGCTGCCGATCTGCGCCGGGCGATCGTGGAGTATGCCCGGCAGCGCGGCACCTTCCGCGCAGCCGGCGAGGATCAGGGCTCTCTCACGTTGTCGATCAGGGCCTGGTTGTGGGTGCGCTCGCGGGAAGCTTACCGCTATACCGTCCACCTCGAGTCGGCATTGGGACCGGCCGGAAAACCACCGGTGAAATCCTACGTCGTCCAGAAAGAAGCGGTCGGTTCACGCATCCGGTGGGTGACCGCCTCGGACCAGGATCCGATCGGCGCAGCCGTGCAAGCAGCGCTCGACGACTTGTTCATGCAAATCGAAGATGATGCGGCGTTGTACGGGAAGATGTGAGGCAGAAGGAGCGTTAGCCGGTCCGACGCAAGCGCGTCAGCCACAAGGCGGCAAGACTTCCCAACGTCAGCCCGGTGGTGAACAGCGCGCCGGCCACGACGAGCTCGGAGGTGTCCCAGCCCTGATGATTCTGCTTGCGAAGTTCCTGCTTGAGATTCGGCATGTGTGATTCAGCGCCGAGCCATTCCTCAGTAGGAGCAGATGGTGTCCATGGAAAACTTTTCATGCCTGAGTCCTTTTTCAATGAGTGCGCCATCGTTCGTATCGTCTTCAACGCCCCGATTACCCAAGGCCCTGTCGCCCGTTGTTGAACCGCTCCCATGATTCCTTGGCTTGAGAAACGGACGCCATTTCATATTCGGAGCAGTCCAACCGTAACGCCTGATCTCCGATCGGAGCGTTGACATAGTCACAATGATGCGGCTGGGCCGCATCCTCATGCTGATGAGGACGGAAAAACCGGCACGACACGCACATACGAGCCACCGAGATTTCCCCCTGTTGCTGCAGGGTTCGGATCACCTTCATCAGCCCTTTTAAAAACGCCACCTGCTCCGTCGAGGTCAAGGCGCTCGCCGCAGTGGCGAGTTGATTCGGAATCCCGACGGCCGGCGCGCAAGCCCGAGCGCCTTTCGCGGTCAGTTCTACGGTAACGATTCGACCATCACGATGCGACCGAAACCGCTTCACCAACCGCTTACGTTCGAGCGTCGCCACAGCTTCGGAAGCGGTGGGAAGGCGCACGACCAACTCTTTCGCGATCACAGAGACTTGCGCGCTATGGTCGGTCTTGCCGCGAAGGAGGGTCAACACCTGCCGCTGCAGCGGACCCAGACCAGCCTGCCCTTCACGCCGCCAGGTCCGGCTTTTCATGGCCAGACTGATTTTCTCTAATCCTGCGGCCACTTGCACAGGCATCGGCAGGCGCTCTTTCGGCAGCGGTTCAGACGCTTGATTCAAAACGCGTAGTTCGGCCATCAGTGCCCCTTTGAATGCTCTTATTCGAGTGTAGTTTGTCAGGGAAACTCCGTCAAGCCCCAATTCACACAGAAAATACCCCGGTCATCTGCAGCAGGATTGGGTTGACGAAGGACGAACGGTGAGGGTTCCTCAATACAAAACTGGTGCTCCCACGTTTCTTAGGAAAGATCTGACCCAGGGATCGGATCAGTGAAAATGATTGCAGAGGAGAAGCGCCGAACTCAGCCGCTCAGCCGATTGGCCGCGGCATAGTGCCGAAACGCGTCTCGCTTGCGGCCGAGCTTTTCGTACAATTGCGCCAAATTACAATGTGCCTCTAGAAAATCGGGAGCATGTTTGAGAGCTTCCTGATAAGACGAGATGGCCGCACTCTTCTTCTGTCGATCCTCTAGAACGACGCCAAGGTTGAAATGTGCGAGCGGCAGTTTCGGCTCGTACTCCAGTGCATGTCGGTAACAGACTTCCGCGTCGGCCAGGTTGCCAAGGTTGTGATGCAGAAGCCCCAGATTGAGGTGGGCATCGGTCAAGGCAGGATGTAAGCGGATTGCTTCCTGATACGCGTGACGGGCTTCTTCAGGAGAATTGTCCTGCAAGGCCACCGCCCGTTGATACCATCGTTGCGCGGTCTCACGGTCGCCTTGTCGCACCGCCGTGCGAGCCCTTAGAGGCCGTGGAGAAAGCATCTGTCCCGTTTCAAAGTTCAGAAGAAATTGCCCCGAATCAGGTTGCCAGCGCGAGGCGCCATCCCACACCACCACCCGTTTCCCCGACGCATAGATTTTCAGGCTTGAGATGGCGTTCTCCCCTCCGAGTTGCCGTTCCAGACATTCGAGGACCTTTCGAACCCTGGCGACGGAAACGCCTGCTTCAGTCAATCCTTTTGCCGTGCGCAGAACCACCAGGTTCTGAAATGAGTAGGTACAGGAGGACTCTCCTTGGGGGATAGGCAGCAGAGCGGCGCGGAGACACGCTCGCAGTTTGGATCCATCGAGGCGAAGAATGCGGCGGAGGTCGGCTGGGGAATATTCGCCGGTCATCGTCTCCCGGAAGACGCCCTCTTTGCGGACTCACGAGCCGTTTGAGCGGGCAGCGCCCGAGAGCGGGCGCTTTTCCTCTGGGCGTTTTGCGCCAGACTGTCCTTGAGTCGCTGCATCAGATCCACAACATCGGTCGGACGCACCGCGGCTTTCGGGGACAAGCTGATAGTTTTTCCCTTCGATTTCTCTTCAATCAACTCGAGGACTCGTTGTCGATACTCGTCCCGATAGGCGCTTGCATCAAATGTGTCGCTCGAGATCGATTCGATGAGTTGCGTGGCCAACTTCAACTCAGCCGAGGCAGGTGGTTGATCGCTCTTGGGCAATTCTTCAAACGGTCTGATCTCATCCTGATAGTACATCCGGTGGAGAAGCAGGCGGCCGTCGATCGAGCGGATGACGTGTAAACTTTCCTTGCCACGCCAGACATATTTGGCTAAAGCCACCCGCTGCATTCCTTCCATGGCTTGCGTCAGCAATTGGTAGGCTTTTTCTCCCTGCTTCTCCGGGCCCAAATAGTAGGTGCCTTCAAAATAGATC
>Ga0207428_10005936_pt1 | contig 11307 bp, 8 predicted proteins | sample RhiMethybrSRZTD1_FD_187600 | JGI IMG/M metagenome (GOLD analysis project Ga0207428, IMG submission 187600) | Populus rhizosphere microbial communities from Tennessee, USA - Rhizosphere MetaG P. TD hybrid SRZTD1 (SPAdes) (version 3) | ecosystem: Host-associated > Plants > Roots > Rhizosphere >... | reverse complement strand
ATTCTTCGAACATCTCGAGCTCGAGATGATGGTGGATGCGGGAATGACGCCGATGCAGGCGATCGTCTCGGCCACCGGCGATGCGGCGCGCTGCCACCGGAAGGCTGGAGAGCTCGGCACGCTGGCAGCTGGCGTTGCCGCCGACTTGTTGATCGTCAACGCCAACCCGCTCGACAACATCCGCAATCTGCGAAGCATCGACGCGGTCTGGATCAACGGGAAAAAAGCGTACTGATTTCGGATCTCGGATTTCAGATCTCGGATTCAGCGGACTAAAGCTACTTGATTCTTCTTGCGAAAACGATCGACGCCAGGAACTGATCGTCCCAGAATCCAACCACGTAACCCTTGCGCGTCATGTAGCTGGCGCGCAGGGTGATGTCCGGCGTGACGCGGAAGCCCGCGGTGGATTCGACGCGTCGATACGGCTCGTGCCGGGCCGCATTGTCGGGGACGCTGGTCCACTCCGTCCACTGATCGTCGTAGCGCGTCGCCAGAAACAGCCGCGGTGTTACGGTCTGTGTAATCTCGATCCAGCCGCCATTCACGGTTGAATCGTCGTTGGCGAGCTCGCGTCGGGTCCACAGAAACTCACCGGCGATGCGCGTATAGCGAAACGCCCACTCGGCTTCGAATTGCACCAGGCGCGCGTGGCGATCGCCCTTCGACTTGTCACGAACCTCTGATTCATCCGCGTAATCGCCCGACGCTGCCGCGACGCCAAAGCGCAGGCCGATGTACGGCGTGAAGCCGATGCCGGCTTCGACGTTCGCCATGTGGGGCGGCAGGTTGTCGCCGAAGATCGGCCGGCCGCGTATCGGCGAGCTGTCGACCACAGCCGCTCTGGCATCCCACCTGGCTCCGGACACCGTGACCTTGGCGCCGAGCGGATACGACGCGGCCAGCAAAAACGTGGCCGGCGTGCCGGGCTCGTAGCGAGGAATCGGCAGGTAGAGCGTCGAGTGCTGCGAGACGACCGGATTCTTGTTCGGACGATTCTCCAGGATCGCCAACCCAACGGGCGACGGGAAATACCCGCCCTCGACACGGAGACCGATCGCGCCGGGCCGCTCGTAGCGCAACGCCAGCTCGTACATCTGCGTCTGCCACGAGCCGTCAAAGGCGCGGCGAAACACGACCGGCCTGACGCGCACATCGAAATTGGTGGCGATACGAACGGCGCCGAACGCATCGAGCCACACGGTGGAGTCGCGCCTGACCTGCGAGCCGTAATCGACGTCCGCGGCGGCGACCACATCGAGCGCGACGCGCGAAGTTTGCGCATGCGCCGTCGCGGCCGAGGCGAACAGCATCAGGCCAACCGCCCGCCGGAGGCGGGCAAAGCTACGCTGCCGTAGTGAGGCGGAGCCCACGTCAATCGGAGGCGAAGCCTCGCTACCTAAGCCGAGCGAGCGCGCGGTGCCCATTGGAATGCCACTGGATCGAGCGGCTCGCTCGCCGCGACGAGACGCGGTAATGCAGCGATCAGCGCCTCGACCGACGGACCATCGAAATCGGTGCCGACACAACGGCGCAGCTCGGCGATCGCTTCGACGGGGATGCGGCCCGAGCGATACGCGCGCGCGCTGGTCATGGCGTCGAACGCATCGGCGACGTGCACGATGCGGGCGGCGAGCGGAATCTCGTCGCCCCGCAATCCGTACGGATACCCGAGACCATCGGGCCGCTCGTGGTGCAGCTCGACGATCGGAATGTGCGGCGCGAGAAACGGAATGCTGCGCAGGATGCGGGCGCCGGCCGAGGGATGCGTCTTGATGATTTCGAATTCAGCGGCCGAGAGCGCGCCCGACTTGCGCAGCACTTCGTCGGGCACGCCGATCTTGCCGATGTCGTGCAGCAGCGCGCCGAGCCGCAGCGTTTCCTTCGCGTCGGAATCGAGCCTCAGCTCCTCTCCCATCGCCACCGCAAAAATGCTGACGCGTTCTGAGTGGCCCGCCGTGTACGGATCGCGCGCGTCGAGCGCCGCGGCCAGCGCGCGCACCGCGCCGAGATAGGTGGCTTCCGCCTCGGCCTCCGCCGAGGCCAATGACGCCAGCAACGAATTGAACGTCGTCGCCAGTTGATCGAGCTCGCGGCTGGTGCCCGACAGCGGCACCGCGTCCCGATCGCGACTGCCGGTGATCATCGCGGTCAACGACTGCGACAATCGATCGATCGGGTTCGTCAAGGTGCGCGCCAGCCAGATGCTGCCGAGTACGGCGAGTCCGAAGGCGCCGAGGGCGACCCACGCCAGCCCCTGAAGTGCCGCTTGCGTCTGCCCCGCCGCTGCCTTGTCGATCGAGGCCAGTGCGAGAAACGTGACATCACCAAGCTGCGAGAGCGGCTGAATGGCCCAGTCCTCTCCGGCCAGGGTCATCGTCCTCGTCGTCGGAGCATCGGACAAACGGTAGGCGGCCAGGTCGCGGGCCGCCGGGCCGCTGACCGTGCTGGCCAGCACGGTGTCCTTCGTCAGGATGGCCGCATCGCCACGCGACAGGTCGGCGAGCTCTCGCGCGTAACGCGAGTCGAGCGCGGTGCCGAGCTCGAGCGATCCGATCGGCGCGTCGCCAACCTGCAGCGGGACGGACACCACGTGATACATGCCGCTGCCGACCAACACGGCTCGATCGCGAGGCGAGTTGGCGTCGGAAGCGGCGCCGATGACCACACCGCGAGGCCACGCCGAAGCCAGCCGCCCGCCTGACGCCACAACCCGGCGCGAGACGTCCGCAACCGCGAGCACATCCGCGGCGATGTGGCCGGCGATCTTGTCGGTCTCGCGCTGCACGGTGGCGAGGAGCTCGGCGCTGGTCTCTTCGTTCGCGTTCTTCTTTTCGACCAGCCACGTATCGAGCGCCGCCTTGAGAGTGGGATTCTCCGCCAGCGTCGCCACCGACGCGCGCAGATCCTGCTGGCGGCGCGCCTCAACGCGCGTGAACACCTGCTGGGCGGACGCCAGGTTGTCTGCCACCGATTGCCGCACCTGATCACGCACGCGAAGGCTCAGCACCGCAAAGACTGCGCCGAGCACGAGCGCCACCGTTAGAAACGACATGACCAGCGCCCGGGTGACGAGCTGCGGCGCCTTCATTGCCCCGGCTCCAGCACCGGCAGGGTGAAGTTGATCTGCGTGGCGGCGCCGGCTTTGATCGTGATGCGATCGCGGCGCTCGCCGATGCGTTCGTGCCACGCGACCACCGTCTGCTCGCCCGGCGGTACGCCCTCGATCACGTACGTGCCATCTTCATTGGGCACGGTGAACCACCCGTGATCGAACACCCGGATCACCGCGCTCATGTGCGAGTGGATCTCGCAGAACACCTTCACGATGCCCGGACGCGTGAACGTTTTCGAGCGGCTCGATCCGGACGGATAGCGCCCGAGGTTGAACGCCGCGCCGCGCGACAGCGAAAACACGTTGTGAAAGAACGGATCCTCGTTGGGAAACGCGACGCTCGATCCGGACGTCACCGCGACCAGGTGCGGCGAGAATTGTTCGTCCTTCTGCGCAATCGACGCCTGGATCGGCGCCACCCTCGGCATGGGCAGATCGGCGACGAAGATGACAACGTTCTTGAGCTCTGACTGCGGCTTCGGACGCGGCCCCACGGCGCGGCGCTCGTAGGCGCTCGCCGACGAAGGCGCGGTGGCGGCCAGGGTCAGCTTGATCGTGCCCGTGAGGCGGCCCAGCGCGGATTGCCCTTGGACTGCCGATCGCGGCGGCCAGACGATGAGCGCAGCCGTCATCAATGTGGCGACCATCAACAGGCGCAGCCTGCCGCGCCGGAGCCATCGAAGATGGCGAAGGCGGGTCATGGTTGTCGGGCCGGGCCGTACACGGGCCGGCCGGGGCGCGCACCGGTAAGGCCTTTCGGATCCAGGACCGTGACACCGTTCACGACTACGTACTCGATACCGGTCGGATACTGATGCGGCCGCTCGTACGTGGCCGTGTCCGCGATGGTGGCCGGATTGAACACCACGAGATCGGCGATGTGCCGATCGCGAATCAGCCCGCGATCGCGAATCCCCATCTGCGCCGCGGCGAGGCCGGTCATGCGGTGAATGGCATCGGAAAGCGTGAGGATCTTCTCGTCGCGAACGTACTTGCCGAGCACCCGAGGGAACGTGCCGTACGAGCGCGGATGCGGGGAGCCTTGCGCCAGCACGCCTTCGCTGCGCAGCGCCGAGGAGTCGGTGCCGATCGTCACGAAGCGGGCGCGCAAGCCCGTCGCAACGTCTGCCTCGCTCATCATGTGATACAGCGCGCCGATGCGGCCGCCGCTGTCGATCAGCAGCGAGAAGTAGACCTCCCACGGATCCGCTTTGCGCTCCGCCGCGATCTGCGTAATACGCTTGCCGACAATCGACTGATCGAACTCGCGCGGCACCGATGCGACCTGGATGCCGTCGAAGGTCGCGGCCATCAGCAGGTTTTCCCAGCCATCGAGCTTGGTCTCGATCTCCTGGCGCGCCGTCGCGCGTGTCGCCGGATCCTTCAGCCGCTCGAGCATCTTCTCGCGCCCGCCTTCCTGCACCCAGAGCGGCAGCGTCGCGGCGAGGCCGGTGCCTCCCGCCGTGTAGGGATACATCGTTGCCGACACGCTGAGGCCTGACGCGTTCGCCTTCTCGATCGCCGCCACCGCTTCGTTCATGCGGCCCCAATTCGCCTTGGCGCCGACCTTGAGGTGATAGATCACCACGGGCAGGCCGGCATCGCGGCCGATACCGATGGCCTCGTCGATCGCGTTGAACAGGTTGAAGCTCTCGCCGCGAATGTGCGAGATGTAGATGCCCTTGTATTTCGCGGCCACTTTCGCAAGCGCCAGGAGCTCGTCGGTCTTCGCGAACGTGCCGGGCACGTAAATCAACGCGCTCGACAACCCGAACGCGCCGTCGCGCATCGCCTGATCGACCATCGCTTCCATGCGCGCGAGCTCGTCCGGGGTCGGCGGACGATTGTCCATCCCGATGATCGTGCGCCGCACCGTGGTCGCCGGCACGAACGTGCCGACGTTGATCGTCGTGCCCCGCTCGCGCAGCTTGTCGAAGTAGCCGTTGAATCCCTTCCAATCGAAGGTCAACCCGAACGGCGCCAGCGAATCGCCGTCGTCCGATCCCGGCGTCCAGAAGGCGGGCGAGCCGCCCTCGCCGATGATCTCAGTCGTGATGCCCTGGCGCAGATGACTCTCGCCGTTGCCATCCGCGAGTAGCGTGGTGCCCGATTGCCCCTGCACATCGATGAAGCCGGGCGCGACGACCAGGCCGGTGGCATCGATCACCCGCCCCGCCTGCTCTGCCGACAGATCCCCGATCCTGACGATGCGATCGCCGACCACGCCAACGTCGGCGCGCTGCGGCGCCGTGCCGTTGCCGTCGATCACCTGTCCGCCGCGGACGATCAGATCGAAACGCTGAGTGGACATCGTGCAAGACACGACGAGCGCTGCCGTCGCGAACGCGACGAACCTGGGAATTCGCTGGAGGGTCATTTGCGCGCCACTATAATCGTTGGGCTATTTCTGTCTCACCACCCGTATCGGCATTTGCACCTCGGAGCACAAGAACGCACGGCCTGTTTTCGGCCGCGGACTATGCGCAGATGCGTGCATTTTTTGCCGCCCGGCCCGAGCTGACGGCGACGCCGCTACGCGCGCTCCCCAGTCTCGCGCGAGACCTCGGTCTCGCCGCTCTGGCTGCCAAGGATGAGTCGGGACGTTTCGGCCTGAATGCGTTCAAGCTGCTCGGCGCGCGCTTTACGATCGAAACCCTGCTCGCCGAGGGCGGCCTTCGTCGCGGCGCGACGGTCGTGTGCGCGAGCGAAGGCAATCACGGCCGCGCGGTTGCGCGGGCCGCGCGCGAGGCGGGCTGCCCCGCCCGCGTCTACATGGCGCACGATGCGGCTCCCGCACGCGCCACCGCGATCGCCGGCGAAGGCGCTGAAGTAATCCGCGTTGATGGGTCGTATGACGATGCGGTTCGCGTGCTCCAGAAGGATGCCGACGCTCATGGATGGACGATCGTGTCCGACACGGCGTGGCCGGGCTACGAACGGATCCCTTTTCTGATCATGCTTGGCTACACGAGGATGATGGACGAGATCAGGGCTCAGGGATCGGCGATCGGGGATCAGGGATTCGATGCAGTCTTTGTTCAGGGCGGGGTCGGCGGATTGTTATGTGCGGTCGCGAGCTGGTGCGCGTTTCACACGCCTCGATGCAAAGTCATCAGCGTCGAGCCGACCGACGCTGCGTGCTTGAAGGCGTCGGCGGAGGCCGGGCATCCGGTCGCGGTTCACGGGCCACTCAACACGACGATGGCCGGCCTGCGCAATCGCGAGGTTTCGCCGACGGCGTTCGCATCGTTGTTGCCCAACGTCGATCTCTTCATGGCGATCGACGACGCGTGGGCGCACGATGCCATGCGGTCGCTCGCGCATCCGATGCCAGGCGATGCGTCGATCGCGGCCGGCGCGTCAGGATCAGCGGCGCTCGGCGGACTGCTCGCGCTCTGCAGGGATGAATCGGTTCAGCGATTCCGCCGCGAGCTCGGCATCGGGGCGCAGTCACGCGTCCTCGCGATCGTCAGCGAGGGCGTGACCGACCCGGATCTGTGGGCGTCGGTCACAACGGCGGCGCGGTGAAGACCAGCGCGTTTCGCAGCGCCGGCATCGCGGTGCTGTTCGTCGCACTAACGGCCGCCATGACCTGGCCGCAGGCCGCGCGCCTCTCCACGCAGGTCTTCGATTCCGACGACGCCCTGCTCAGCATCTGGCGCATCTCGTGGATCGCGCACATCCTGCCCGAGTCGCCGGCCGACTTGCTGAATGGCAACATCTTCTATCCCGAGAAACGCACGCTCGCCTACACGGACTCGACGCTGCTTGAAGGATTCGCCGCGGCGCCGCTGATCTGGGCGGGCGTGTCGCCGGTCACGACGTACAACCTGTTGCTGTTGCTCTCGATCGCCCTCTCCGGCTGGGCGATGTGGCGCTACGCCTTTTTCCTGACCGGGCACGATGGCGCCGCGATCCTCGCGGGCATCATCTTCGCGTTCGTGCCGTTCCGTTTCGATCACTTCCACCACCTCGAGCTGCAGGCCACGATCTTCATTCCGCTCACGCTGCTCTACTTCGAACGCACGCTCGAGGGCGGATCGCGACGCGACGCGATCTTGATGATCGCGTCGTACGTCGCCCAGGTCTTTTCGTGCATCTACTATTCGATTTTCCTGGCGACCGCGCTGGCGCCGATCGCTCTCGTGCGATTGTGGCGACTGCCCGCCGATGCGCGCGCACGCGTTATTCGCGTCACGGCGCCCGCCGCCATCATCGGGCTGCTCGTCGTGTCGCCGTACGCCGCGGCGTACGCGATGAACCGCGAAAGCGTTGGTGAACGGGTCGAGAGCGACATCCAGCTGTATTCGGCGACGCTGCCGAATTACCTGGCGACGACGAAGGCGAATGTGATGCACGGCGGGTGGAGCGCGCGCTTCGGGCAGGCCGAGCGTTTTCTGTTCCCCGGCCTGCTCGCGACCGCACTGGCCGCGTGCGGAATCTACGCGCTCGATCGCCGGCGCGTGACGCTGATCGCCACCGGCGCGTTCGGGTTCGTGATCTCGCTCGGCTTGAATACGCCTGTGTATGAGGTGTTGCGCGCGCTGCTCATCCCATATCGCGGACTCCGCGCGCCGGCGCGGGCATCGATGCTGGTCTACATCGCCGTGGCCGCGCTCGCCGCGTACGGATGGACGCGGCTGATGCGGGGCCGATCGAAATCAGTCACCTCGATCGCGACCGTCATCGTTGCCGTGCTGCTGCTCGTGGAGTTCCGCACGCGGGTCGAGCGATGGCTTACGCTGCCGCAGAAACCAGCGGAAGTGTACCAATGGCTGGCCGCGCTGCCACGATCGGTAGTGGTCGAAGTGCCGCTGGCTCGCGCCGATCGCCTGGATCGAACCTGGGACAGCGTGTACATGTTCAACAGCACGTGGCACTGGCAGCCGATCGTCAACGGCTACAGCGGGTTCTTCCCGCGCAGCTTCATCGAGCTGGCGGAGAACACCACCGGCTTTCCGGATGATCGATCGCTCGCATATCTGCGGGCGCGCGGCGTGGATTACGTGATCATCCACGGGAGTCTGATGGATCCGGATGAATTTGGGGAGATGACCTCAAGGCTGCTGGCACATCCCGGCATCGATGCCACGGTCCAGTTTGAAGAGCAAGGCGGTTCGGACGTAGTGTTCCGGTTGCGGCGATAGCTTCCGCCCAGTCCCATCGACGGCCCGGAGCGTCCCACGTACGAACACCGCGGGCCGGGACGGATGGAACCTTTCGCCCCTAACTCTCGTTGAATCAATATGTTGTGCCCATCCGCCAAGGTGGCACAGCGATTGGATAATGCAGAGTCCAGTAGTCAGAATTAAATGCCATCGTTTTTGGTGGCAATCACCGTCTAACTAGGGCAACTCGAAAAATGGACATTCAGCGTCCCGCATCAGTCGCGCAAGCGAAGAAGCGCCGGCAATACATGTTCGGCGCGGTCGGCATCCTCGTCATCGTCCTCGTCTCGGTCGTGCTCGCCCGGCTGAAGCCGGCAGCGCCGACCGTTGAACGGGCCACCGTCTGGGTCGATACCGTCAAGCGCGGGCCAATGGTCCGGCAGGTCCGCGGCCTCGGCACGCTGGTCCCGGTTGATGAAGCGCGCCGCTGGGTGCCCGCCTCCACGCAGGGACGCGTCGAGCGCATCGTGCTGCGTCCCGGTGTCCAGGTCACGCCCGACACCATCGTTCTCGAGCTCAGCGATCCGAACGTGCAGCAGGCCATGAATGACGCCGAGCAGCAGCTGCGCGCCGCCGAGGCGGACTACAACAGCCTCAAGGCACGGCTCGATGCGGACACGCTCAATCAGCGCGCGCAGGCGGCCATCGTGAATGCCGACTTCCAGAACGCGCAGACCGAGCGCGAAATGAACGAGGGCCTGGCCAAGGACGGCCTGGTGTCGAACCTCGTGCTGAAACAGTCGGTGGTCCGCGCGCAGTCGCTGGCCACTCGAAACAAGATCGAGTCGGATCGTCTCGCGGTGTCCGAAGCGAGCGCCCGCGCGCAGCTGCTGTCGTCGCAGGCGAACATCGATCAGCGCCGCTCGAACTACAACCTGCGCAAGTCGCAGGTCGATCTGCTGCGCGTGCGCGCCGGCATGCATGGCGTGCTCGAACAGGTGCCGGTCGAAGTCGGCCAGCAGGTGCAGCCGGGCACGAACCTGGTGCGCGTCGCGGATCCCACCCGCCTCAAGGCGGAATTGCGCATCGCGGAAACGCAGGCGCGCGACCTGACCATCGGCCAGATCGCCTCGGTTGATACACGCCAGGGCATCATTCCCGGCAAGGTGATTCGCATCGACCCGTCGGCGCAGAACGGCACCGTCACGGTCGACGTCGGCCTCGAGGGCGAGCTGCCGCGCGGTGCGCGGCCCGACCTCAGCGTCGACGGCACGATTGAACTCGAGCGCCTGGATAACGTCTTGTTTGTCGGGCGTCCGGCATTCGGGCAGGAACAGAGCACGGTCGGACTCTTCAAGCTCGATCCGGCGACCGGCGAAGCGTCGCGCGCCCAGGTCCAGTTGGGCCGCAGCTCGGTGAACACGATTGAGATTCTTGGCGGACTCGCGGAGGGCGACCAGGTGGTGCTCTCCGACATGTCGGCCTGGGATCAGTTCGAACGCATTCGGTTGAGATAGTTGATTTGACGCAGCTCACAAGGAGTCTTCGATGAACGCTTCCGCGCAGCCCCTGATTCGCCTCGATGGCATCAAGAAGGTGTTCTACACGGATGAAGTAGAAACCCACGCCCTGGCCGGTATCCACCTCGAAATCCAGCAGGGCGAGTACGTCGCCATTGCCGGGCCGTCGGGCTGCGGTAAGTCGACGCTGCTGGCGATCCTCGGATTGCTGGACACGGCGACCGAAGGCACCTACATGCTGAACGGCAACCAGGTCGCCAACCTGTCGTTGTCGGAGCGCGCGCGCGTCCGCAACCGCGAGATCGGGTTCATCTTCCAGAGCTTCAACCTGATTGGCGACCTGACGGTGTTCGAGAACGTCGAGCTGCCGCTCATCTATCGCGGCATGAAGGCCGCCGAGCGCCGCGAGCGTGCGAACGCCGCGCTCGAGCGCGTCGGCATGGCGCATCGCGCCAAGCACCTACCCTCGCAGCTCTCGGGCGGTCAGCAGCAGCGCGTCGCCGTGGCCCGCGCCGTCGCCGGCCAGCCGTCGATCCTGCTCGCGGACGAACCGACCGGTAACCTCGACTCGAAGAACGGCGAAGCGGTGATGGAGCTGCTGCGCGAACTGCACCGCGGCGGCGCCACCATCTGCATGGTCACGCACGATCCGCGCTATGCGGCGCACGCCGATCGCGGCGTCCACCTGTTCGACGGCCGCGTCGTCGAAGAGAACGTCGGCACGGCGGTCTAGCCACGGGCATTAAGGAACAGAGGGCAGGGTCGTGCTGATTCAGGATATTCGGTACGCCCTGCGTTCGTTCCGTCGCGCGCCGGGCTTCACGCTCGTCGCGCTCGTCACCCTCGCGCTCGGCATTGGCGGCACCACCGCGATCTATTCGATCGTCGACGGCGTGCTGCTGCGCCCGCTTCCCTATTCCGATCCCGGCCGCATTCTCCGCATCAATCGGATCGGCGCCACCGGCGGTCTCGACTCCTTCTCCGCCGCCGATTATCGCGACCTGAAGAAGGACGCGACGAGCTTCGCCGCGCTCGCGGGCTTTCGATCCGACATCGTCGACATGACCGGGCGCAGCGAACCGGTTCGCATCATCGGCATGCAGACGACCGCCGCGTTCTTCGATGCGTTCGACGCGGCGCCGTTGCTGGGCCGCACGTATCACGAGGCCACGGACAAACCCGGCGCGGCCGTCGCGGTGATCAGCGAAACGACCTGGCGGCAGCAGTTCGGATCCAATCCAGCCGTGATCGGCACGCAGGTTCGGTTGAACGGCGCGCCGACGGAAATCATCGGCGTCGTCCCCGAATATCTGCGGCATCCGCAGAAGAGCGATGTGTGGATGCTGTCGCCGTTCGACGTGCCGACGTCGCCGTTCGGCGTCGACGGAAACGACAGCCGCGACATCCACTACTTCAGCGTCGTCGGCCGTATCGCCCACGATCGCCAGGTGGTCGAGGCACAACAGCAGCTGAAATCGATCGGCGATCAGATCGCGCGCGATCACCAGGGCAACGCCGGCAGCACGTTCAGGGGTGAGCCGCTCGCGTCGAGCATGGTCGCCGA
>Ga0207428_10005934_pt1 | contig 11308 bp, 10 predicted proteins | sample RhiMethybrSRZTD1_FD_187600 | JGI IMG/M metagenome (GOLD analysis project Ga0207428, IMG submission 187600) | Populus rhizosphere microbial communities from Tennessee, USA - Rhizosphere MetaG P. TD hybrid SRZTD1 (SPAdes) (version 3) | ecosystem: Host-associated > Plants > Roots > Rhizosphere >... | reverse complement strand
CGAGCGTCTTCGCGCCAGCCGCCTCGGCGAGTACGTCGTCGACCAGGCTCCGCGCGGAGGCGTCGAGGCCGGAGTACGGCTCGTCCAGAAGCAGGAGCTCGGGTCCATGGAGAAGGACGCGGCAAAGCGCGAGCCGCTGCTGCATCCCGCGGGAGAAGGAGCCAACGCGCTGGTGCCGCACCTCCCAGAGCCCGAAGCGCTCGAGGAGCGCGCCGGTTGTCTCTCGCCGTTCGGCCACGTGGTACAGCCGCCCGTACAGCTCGAGGTTCTCGAGCGCGGTCAGCTCCTTGTAGACGAGAGCCTCGTGTGCGAGGTAGCCGATCCGCCCACGCGGGAGGTCGACTTCGATCTCGCCCTCCGTCGGCGCGAGGAGGCCGGCCATGAGCGCGAGGAGCGTCGACTTCCCCGAGCCGTTCGGGCCCGTGACGAGGAGAAGCTCGCCGGCCCGCACCTCGAAGTCGAGGTCTCGAATGACCCGCTTCGAGGCGAACCGCCGTCCGAGACCCCGCGCCTGAATCACACCAGCACGTCCAGGAGGACGAAGGCGAAGAACGTCACGCTGATGACGCCGTTCATCGTGAAGAACGCCATGTCGAGCCGTTTCCAGTCGCGCGGCGAGACCAGCGAGTGCTCGTAGGCGAGGAGCGCGGCCACCGCGGCGACGCCCGTCCAGTAGAACGCGCCGACCGGCAGGCCGAGGCCGGTCAGGACGAGGAGGAGAACCGTGAGGGCGTGGCAGGCGCGTGCCCCCCAGAAGGCGGCACGGATGCCGTAGCGCGCCGGCACGGAGTGCAGCCCCTGCGCGCGGTCGACGTCGAGGTCGAAGAGCGCGTAGAGGAGGTCGAAGCCAGCGACCCACAGAGCGACGGCGCCGCCGAGCGCCCAGGCCTCCCATGGAAGTGTGTTCGTGATCGCGGCCCAGGCACCGAGCGGCGCGAGCCCGTCCACGGCGCCGAGCCAGAAGTGCGAGAGCGCGCTCCAGCGCTTCAGGTACGGGTAGAGCACGAAGCCGGCGACCGGGATCGGCCACAGCCAGTGGACGATCGGCGCGAGCTGGAAGACGGCGACGAGGAAGACGGCCAGCGACAGGACGCAGAAGAGAACGACCTGCGGAGGCGTGAGGGCGCCGCGCGGGATCTCCCTTCCCGCCGTACGCGGGTTCCGGGCGTCGATGCGCGCGTCGATGAGCCGGTTGAGCGCCATCGCGAGGCTCCGGGCTCCCAGCATTGCCACCGTGATCCAGAGAAGGTCGTGCGCGCTCGGGATCCCGTCGACCGCGAGGAACGCGCCGATGTAGGCGAACGGGAGCGCGAAGATCGTGTGCTCGATCTTCACGAGGGAGGCGAAGAGCCGCGGATAGCGGAGCGCTGCCTCGGTCACGTCTGACGATGCTCCGTTGTCTCCGCTGCCAACAGGTTGACGGCATGGCCGACCGCGGGCGCGAGCACGGCCCAACCGTCGCGGCACGCACCCGGAGAGCCCGGAAGGTTGACGACGAGCGTCGAGCCGACGATGCCGGCGGCGCCTCGGGAGAGCATCCCGTGCGGAGTCCTGGCGACGGCGTCCGCCCGCACGGCCTCGGCGATCCCCGGCGCCCCGCGCTCGACGACCTCCACGGTCGCCTCCGGCGTCACATCGCGCGGACCGAACCCGGTGCCCCCGGTCGTGAGCACGAGCGCGCTCGTCCCGGCCAACTCGCGGAGAGCCGTGGCGATCTCGTCGCGGTCGTCGGGAACCGTCCGGCGCTCGACCTCCCATCCGTCCTCGGCGAGAGCCCCGGCGAGCAGGTCCCCGCTCTCGTCCTCCCGCTCTCCCGCGGAGACGCCGTCGGAGACCGTGAGCACGGCCGCTTTCACCCCTTCGTCTTCTCGAGGAGCCTGACGTCCTCGATCGTCATGTCACGGTCGACTGCCTTGGCCATGTCGTAGACCGTTAGAGCCGCGACGCTCACCGCGGTCAGGGCTTCCATCTCGACGCCGGTCTGCGCGGTGGTCTCGACGGTGGCGACGATCTCCACCCCGCCCTCGCCCACCTCGAGCTCGACGCCGATGCTCGTCAACGGAAGCGGGTGGCAGAGCGGAACGAGCTCCGAGGTCCGCTTGGCGGCCATGATCCCGGCGAGCTGTGCCGTCGCGAGGGCGTCACCCTTCGGAAGCGAGCGCAGCGCCGTCGCCGTCTCGGGGCTCATCGCCACCCGGCCGGACGCCACCGCGCGACGGCGCTCGTGGGGCTTGCCGCCCACGTCGACCATGTGGACGCTGCCCTCGGCGTCGACGTGGCTTAGACCCTTATTTCCAGGCATTTCAGACAGGGAGTCTAGTTCCCGACCCGTGCTCGACCGCGTCGAGGTCGGCGAGCTGCGCATCGATCCAGGCGGCGATGTCGTGCTCTCCGACCTGGGCCCGGATCGCGCCGAGCCGCCGCCGCCGCTCGTCCTCGCCCATGGTCAGCGCCTCGTAGAGCGCCCTCGCCTGGCCGGACAGGTCGAACGGGTTCACGGTGAGCGCCCATTCGCCGAGCTCGTCGTGGGCGCCCGCGTTCTCCGAGAGGACGAGGACACCGTTACGAGCGTTCACGAGCGGCGCCTCCTTGGCGACGAGGTTCATGCCGTCGAAGATCGCGTTCACGAGCAAGACGTCGTACTGCTTGTAGGCGGCGACGGCCTGGTGGAAGTTGTCCTCGATCCGGACTTCGAGCGGGAGCCAGCCCTCGATGCGGAAGCGGTCGTTGACCACGCGCGCGGCGCGCTGGATGGCGCCCAGGTACTCGGAGTACTCGGGAATATCCTGGCGCGACGGGTCGAGGAGCGCGAGCATCCCTACGCGGCCGTGCAGCTCGGGATGGTCCTCCAGGAGCAGCTCGTAGGCGCGGAAGCCGCGAACGATGTTCTTGGACGGATCAGTGCGGTCGACCCGGACGATCAGGAGCTCCGGGCGCTCGGCCTCGAGCTTCGCCTCCTCTTTGCGCACGCGCTCACTCTCCGCAAGGTCGGCGAACTCCGCAGGGTCGACGGAGATGGGGCGCGGATAGACGGCGACGGTGCGGCCCTCGTACGTGACCCGGCCGGCGCTGAAGTCGCTCTTCGCACCGAGCACGTCCTCGCAGCAGCGCAGGAAGTTCCGGCACCAGCGCTCGGTGTGGAAGCTGACGAGGTCGTTGGCGAGCATTCCTTCGTGCACCGCGCGGCGGATGCTCTCCGGAAGCACACGCCAGTAGTCGGGCTGCGGCCACGGGATGTGCACGAAGTGGCTCATCGTCGCGTCCGGCACGCGCTCCCGTACGAGACCGGGCGTCACATAGAGGTGGTAGTCGTGGAAGAAGACGTCCGCATCGGGCTCGCGCGCGAGCTCCTCGACGACGGCGTCCGCGAACCTGTGGTTGACGGCCAGATAGCCCTCCGACCACGCGAGGTGGAGCCCGTTGTCGATGTCTGGGGCCTCGACGAGGCCCCAAAGGTAGTGCTGCGCGAACCAGAGCACCGGGTTCGAGACGACGTTGTAGTACAGGTCATAGGCCTGCGGGTCGTGCGAGACCAGCCGGAGCCGGTAGGGGGAACCGTCGCCCGCGGCGTCTTCCATGGGCTCGGAGCCGGCCTCAGCCGCGACGACATGGTCCTCGGCGCTCATCGCGCTCGCCACCCAGGTCACGTCCTGGTGGGTGATGAGGCTCCGCAGGGCGGTCACGAGGCCGCCACCGCCCCTGCGCGCGATCCGCGTGCCGTCGGTTTCACGTGAAAACGTGACGGGAGCCCGGTTGGCAACGACGATGAGCTTGCGCCGACCCGCCATGGAGACACCCTACCGGCGGCTATGGGACTAGACCGTCGTCGATGCGGTCACGAGCTCGGCGCCGCCGAGATCGTTTCCGTCGAGGCGGTTGAAAAGCGCGAGCCAGTCCCGCAGGAGCCGCGGCGAGAGAAAGTTGCGTCGCACGTACTCCTTGCCGCGAAGCGCCATCTGACGCGCTTCCGGCGGATCGTCGAGGATCGCCTCCAACGCCTGCGCGCACTCGGCAACGGAGGCGACGAGAAAGCCCGTGTCGCCGTCCTGGATCTGATCCACGATCCCGCCCGCGCGCCCGGCGACCATCGGTCGGGCCTTCCAGAGCGCCTCAGTGACCGTGAGCCCAAAGCCCTCTTTGATGGACTTCTGCACGAGAGCCTCCGAGTGCACCTGGAACGCGTTGACCTCGACCGATCCGACGTTGTTCAGGTTGGAGAGGATGAAGACGTCCGGGTCGCCGCCCGCCGCGGCCACCGTCTGGTTGTAGTAGTCCCACCCCTCCGGGTCGTCGTGCGCCATCGAGCCGACAAGCGCGAGCTGCGTGCGCGGGTGGCTCTCCCGCAAGGTTCGCCACGCTTCGATGACGCCGAGCGGGTCCTTCCACGGGTCGAACCGGGACACCTGGGTGACGAGCGGGCGGTCGACGTCGATCCCGAACTGGTCGACGATGTAGCTTGCGTCCTCGGGAGAGAGCGCCATGTTCTTCGGCGTCAGCGGGTCGATCGCCGGCGGCCAGATGTACGCGGGCGGCAGGCCTTCGTGGCGCGGCACGTACTCCTCGCGGTGGAACACCATCGAGTCGTAGGAGTGAAGCCAGGGGAGGAGGAAGCCGAGGACGTCCTCGTTGGGCGTCGAGAGGTCGATGTGGCAGCGCCAGATCCAGTGGCGGCCGCAGGCGCGCGCGTGCTCGATCATGCCGGCCGGCTGCGGGTCGTGGACGATCACGTAGTCGAAGGAGTCCGTGAGCGCCTCGGCGTTGCCGAGGTTGTAGCGGCGGAAGATCTCCTTCTCCTCGTCTGAGAGCGAGCGCGGCGAGCCCTGGAGGGCGTTGTGGATCGCCTTCGTGACGTCGAAGAACTCGTCCTGGCCATAGATGACGCGCCACTCGGTGTCGAGGCCCGCGTCGCGCATGAGCGGAACGAGCGTGTAGAGGATCTCGGCGACTCCGCCGCCGAAAGCCGTCGCGGAGAGATGAAGGACGCGCTTGCCCGCGAGCGGCTCGGCGAGCGCCTTCAGCTGCTCCATCAGCCCCCGGCTGACGATTGTCGCGTAGTCCGCCAGGGACTTGTGGCCGACGTTTACCTGCTGAAGTTCCACGGCGCCGCAGGATATCGGCGCGCTCGGCGGATCAGTTGAGGTACTTCGCGAAGCGGAGACGCGAGCCTCCGCCGTTTGGGTTCGGCCCGATGTCGAGCTCGTCGGTGACCGCCCGGATGATCGCGATACCGAGCCCGCCCTCGTCGAGCTCCTGCTGCGCGCGCGCGAGCACGGCGGGGTCGAAGCCGGCTCCGTCGTCGGTCACCTCGACCACGATCCGGTCCTCGGCGAGCCGGTAGGAGACCTCGACGACCCCGTCCCGCCCTTCCTCGTAAGCGTGCCGGACCGAGTTCGAGCATGCCTCCGTCAGGGCGAGCTTCAGGTCGGCGACGACTTCCTCCTGCAGCGCCCTGGTGCGCGCGATGCCCGTGAGCGCAAGGCGGCAGAGCGCGATGTACTCGGCGCGCGCAGGGATGGTCAGCTCGACGACGCCGTCGCCGTTCTCGTGGGGGTCGCGACCCATGGGCTCCGAGTGTTGTTCCCGGCCCAAACCCAGCCTAAACCTGCCTCAATCTGCCGAATCCTCTCTCCCGAATCCGCGTAGCCCTTTCCTACCCGCTCGCGGTCACGTCGAACCGGGCCAGCCGCTTCCTCGCGACGGCGACCGCCTCCGGGCTCGAGTCGACGAGGACGAAGTGGCGACCGAGCTCCGCCGCGACCGCCGCGAGCGTGCCGCTGCCGGCGAACGGATCCAGGCACCAGTCGCCTGGCCGGCTCGAGGCCTGGACGATCCTCCGGAGGACGCCCTCGGGCTTCTGGGTCGGGTAGCCGGTCTTTTCCTTCCCGGTCGGTGAGACGATCGTGTGCCACCACACGTCGGTCGGCAGCTTGCCGCGAGCAGCCTTCTCGGCGGTCACGAGCCCGGGCGCCATGTACGGCTCCCGCTCGATAGCCTCGGAGTCGAACCAGTAGCGGTCCGAGTCCTTGACGTAGACGAGGATTGTGTCGTGCTTCGCGGGCCAGCGGCGCTTCGGCTTGGCGCCGTAGTCGTAGGCCCAGACGATCTCGTTCAGGAAGCACTCGCGGCCGAAGAGCTCGTCGAGCAGAAGCTTCGCGTAGTGCGCCTCGCGATAGTCGAGGTGGAGGTAGAGCGTGCCGCTTGGGGAGAGCAATCGGCGCAACTCGCGAATTCGGGGCTCGAGGAAGCCCAGATAGTCCTCGAACGAATCCGGGTACGAGGACTCGCTGAGGAGCCGGCTGGCGTAGCGGCGCCCCTTGAAGCCAACGCGGTCGCCGGCCTCGTCGGGAACGACCTCGAGCGTGCGCCGCGTGACCTTCCCGCCGGTGTTGAAGGGCGGGTCCGCATAGACGAGCTGGAAACTCTCGTCCGCGAAGCGCGGCAGGACGTCCAGGTTGTCGCCGAGGAGAACGAGGTCGCCGGCCGGCCGCTCCACCCGGCCCACTGTAGAGGAGCTAACGGTCGCTGCCAGGCGGGGTCGCGGGCCGCTCACCGAGCTTGACCGCGACCTCGACCGGCTTCCCGTCCCGCAACAGCGTGAGGCGCGTCGTCTGGCCCGGCAAAAGGCCTTCGGTGATCGCACGCACGACGTCCTCCGCGGTCTCGACCGGCGCCCCGTCGATCGCAACGATCAGGTCGCCGCCGGGGCGGAAGGGAATCCCAGTGAACTCCTTCTCGAGGCCGCCGGCCTGGATGCCGGCATCGGCTGCCGGGCTTCCTGCGACGACGGTCTGCACCGCCGCTCCCGCGTCGACGGAGTAGTGGAAGTGGTCGGCGAGCCGCGGGGTCAGGGTCTGCGTCGAGATGCCGAGCCACGCGTAGCGCACTTCGCCGTTCTCGATCAGCTGCTCCATCGAGCGCCGCGCGGAGTTGATCGGCACCGCGAAGCCGACTCCCTCTGCCGTCCCGGAGTTGCTGTTGATCTGTGCGTTGATCCCGATGACGCGGCCGCGGGCGTCGAACATCGGGCCCCCGGAGTTGCCGCGGTTGATCGGCGCGTCCGTCTGGATCGCATCAACGAGGTCGTAGCTCGAGGTCAACGAGGCGATCGAGCGCTCAGTCGCCGACACGACCCCGACGCTCAGCGAGCTCTGGTTGCCGAACGGGCTTCCGATCGCTGCGACGGGCTCGCCGACGGCGACGTGCGCGGAGTCCCCGAGCGGAACCACCGTCAGGTGGTGGTCGGCCGGATTGACCTTGAGGAGCCCGACATCGTCGTAGATGTCCCAGCCGACGATGCGTGCACGCACCCGGTCGCCCTCCCGGAACTCGACGAAAACGGTGTTCGCCGCCTCCGAGGTCGCCGTCGGGTCGCCCTCGCCGGCCGTCGTGATCACGTGCGAGTTTGTGAGGATGTAGCCGTCCGAGGAGACCACGAAGCCGGAGCCTTGGGCCGCATCGGACGCGGCGACCGAGTCGTTCGGGCCGAAGAGGGCGAGGATCGTGACGACTCCCGCGGCGCGCTCCCGGTAGATCGCTTCGGCATCGAAGTCGTTCCCCGGAAGCGGTTTGGCCTCGGCGTCCTCGTCGATCGGGTTCGCGGCCGGCGTGGCGCTCCCCGGCGCGGTCAGGACCACAGTGCGCGTCGCACCGTCGCTGCCGACCCAACCCGCCGCCTTGGCGACGACGAGAGTCGTGGACGCGCCCAGAAGGGCGCAGACCACCGCAATGACGGCTAGAGATCCCGGGCGCACCGCGATCTCATAGTAGTTGCGGCGCGCTCAGGCTTCGCCGGCGGAGCGTTTCGACGTGAAAACGCCGTCGGCTCGTGGCAAAAACAACGTGAAAACGGTCTCTCCGGGCCTGGAGGCGACCTCGATCGAGCCGCCCATCCGGTCTGCGAGCTCCGACGCGATCGCAAGCCCGAGACCGCTGCCGGAGGCCTGGCCCCCCTCGGCCCGGTAGAAGCGCTCGAAAAGATGCTCCTGGTCGCTCTCCGGCACGCCGGGCCCGTCGTCGGTCACGGAGAGGGCGACCGAGCCGTTCCGGTCGTCCGCGGAGACCACGATGCTCGTCCCCGCGGGGGTGTGACGGGTGGCGTTCTCGACGAGGATGCGCGCCACCTGAAGGACGCGCTGCGCGTCTGCAAGCGCGACGGCCGGCCCGTCTACGTCGGCGGAGAGGACGTGCTCCTCGGCCTCGGCGACGGCGCGAAACTCCTCGCAGACCGTGCGGGCGCTCTCGGCGACGTCGACCTCGGCCTGCTCGACCGAGAGCTGGCCGGCGTCGAGGCGGGTGAGGTCGAGAAGGTCGGTCGCCAGTCGCGTGAGTCTCGTGACCTGGGCACTCATCTCCTCGACGAAGTCGTTGCGCACCGCCGGCTCGATGTCCTCGTCCGCCATCAGCTCGAGGAAACCCCCGAGGGAGAAGAGGGGCGTCCGAAGCTCGTGGGAGGCGTTGGCGATGAACTCGCGGCGCGCGCGGTCGAGGTGGGCGAGACGCAGTCGCATGCGGTCGAAGGCGCGGGCCAGCTCGCCGACCTCGTCCTCGACCGGATCGACGATCTCCTGCTCGAAGTCGCCGCTCGCGATCCGGCCGGCCGCCTCCTCGAGGCGTCGGATGCGATGCGTGAGCCGCAACGCGGCGAGGGAGCCCGCGAACCAGGCAATGAGGAGGGCGGCGATACCCGCGATGAGCAGCGTTCGCTCCACGAGGCGGACGCTCGCGAGCGTGTCGCGAAGCGACGCCGACATGAGCACGACCGTGTCGTCTCTGAGGCGGAACGCCACCTCGGCACGCTCGCCGTTCCTGTCGACCTGGCCACGCGCGACCTCGCCTCCAGTCGCCGGGAACACGCTCAGCTGAAACGCCCGACGGACCACGGGGTCGTTCAGAACCTCGGGCGCCGTGATCTCGTTCGAATCTCCGACCGGCACATACGTGTCGTTCCCGAGGGAGTTGATGACGACGACGCGCGCACCGATGTCCTCCTGGATGTTCCCCGCCCGCGCGTCGTAGTTGAGCGGATCGGCGGCCTTCATCTTCCCCGCCACGGACGAGGCGCTCGCCGTGAGCGCGTCGAGGCGGTCGTCCACGAGGCGATCCTCGAGACGTGGGACGACCGCCGCGTAGACGATGCCGAGCGCGCCCGCGACGATCGCAAGCACGACCAGCCCGAGCTTGACCGACAGGCGCGGATGGCGAAACTGGTTCATGGGACCTCGCGGAACCGGTAGCCGACCCCGCGAACCGTGAAGAGGTAGTGCGGCTCGCTGGGATCGGGCTCGATCTTCTCCCTCAGGTGGCGCACGTGGACGTCGATCGTCCGCGGGTCGCGGTAGTCGGAACCGCCCCAGAGGGCCTCCAGCAAGGCCTGGCGCGAGTAGACCCGCCCCGGGTTGGCCGCCAGTGTGCGCAGGAGCTCGAACTCGAGATACGTGAGCTGAACAGGCTCTCCCGAGACCTCCACCGTCCGCTTGGCCAGGTTGATGCGGATGCCCTCGACCTCGATGGCGTCACTCCTCGCACCTGCCGGTGGGAGCTGCGCGCGGCGCAGCGCCGCCCGGACGCGGCTACGAAACTCTCGGATCGAGAACGGCTTGGTGATGTAGTCGTCCGCGCCGAGCTCCAGGCCGACGACCTTGTCGAGTTCGTCGTCGCGCGCGGTCAGCATCAGGATTGGTACCGCGCTTCGCGCCCGTAACCGGCGGCAGACCTCCAGGCCGTCGAGCTTGGGCAGCATGATGTCGAGGATCACGAGATCGACCGCGTTCTCCTCGAATCGCTGCAACGCCTCCTCGCCGTCGCGTGCCTGCACGACATGGAAGCCCTCGTGCTCCAGGGGGTACGTGAGGAGCTTCTGGATCGACTCCTCGTCGTCGACGAGCAGGATCGTGGCGCTTTCCGGCATGAAGCAAAGGATAGGCACGTCGCGGACCGCACTAGACTTGCGCGGGCGCCATGGCCGTTCCTCCTGAACGCCGGCGACCCCGACGGGGGTCGCTCGAGCGGCCGATCTCGGGCCGCATCTACCGAGCCGCCTGGCTCGTCGTCGCCGTGCCTCTCCTGGTCGCCGCCTTCAGCGTGGGGCAGCCGGTGGCGTTGCAACAGCCGCGGCTCCCGCCCTCGTTCGACCGCACCACCGCCGTCCAGTTCGCAAACGAGCTCGCGCGCGACTACCCCGACCGCCGCCCGGGGACGACCGGCTCGAAAGCCGCTACCGAGTGGGTCACTGCCCGCTTCCGCGACTACGACTTCACGGTCGAACGCCAGGAGTTCGACGCGAACGTGCCCGGACTAGGCACGCAGCACTTCGTCAACCTGATCGCGACCGCCCCGCCGACCTCGGCGACGAACGTGCCCCGCTCCCAGGAGGTGATCGTCATTGTCGCCCATCGTGACAACATCGGCGGCTCACCCGGCGCCAACTACAACGCGTCGAGCACGGGGGCCCTGCTCGAGCTCGCGCGCGACACGGGCAGTGCGGCGCTCTCACACACGATCGTGCTCGTCTCGACCGACGGAGACGTGTTCGGCTCACTCGGATCGGCGGAGTTCGCGCAGAACTGGGCCTTCCGCGACCGTTTGGCGGCAGTCATCGACCTCGACGCGATCGGAGGCAGCGGCCCTCCTCATCTCCATTTCGCGGGCGACACGCCCCGGACACCTGTCTCGACACTCGTCGCCACCGCCGAGGCGAGCGTCGAGAGCCAGGCTCAGACGACTCCGCTCCGCCCCAACGCGCTCTCCCAGCTGATCGACCTCGCCTTCCCGTTCAGCCTCTACGGCCAGTCGCCCTTCATCGGCCAGGGCACGCCTGCCGTGACGCTCAGCACCGCCGGTCCCCGCACTCCGCCCGCGGCCGGGGACACGATCGTCGCGCTGAACCCGGAGCACATGGACCAGCTCGGGAGATCGGCGCAGGTCCTCCTCGGCTCGCTCGATTCGGCCGCCGATGTCGCGAGCGGCACCGAGTCCTACGTCTGGACCGGGTCGCGCCTCATCAGCGGTTGGACGATCGAGTTCGTCCTCCTCGGCTGCCTGCTCCCCTTCCTCGCCGCGACGATCGACCTCTTCGCGCGTTGCAGGCGACGACACATCGCCCTTCAGCCTGCGCTGCGCAGCCTCGCCAGCCGCCTCGGCCTCTGGCTCTGGGCGGGCTTTCTCTTGCTCTTCTTCTCGTTCACCGGAATCTTCCCGAACGGCGAGCCGCGACCGATCGCACCGAGCTCGACCGTCGCGACCGACTGGCCTGCCGCCGCTATCGGCGTCTTTGCAGGGCTCGTCGCGCTCGGCTGGCTCGTCACGAGGC
>Ga0207428_10005933_pt1 | contig 11308 bp, 7 predicted proteins | sample RhiMethybrSRZTD1_FD_187600 | JGI IMG/M metagenome (GOLD analysis project Ga0207428, IMG submission 187600) | Populus rhizosphere microbial communities from Tennessee, USA - Rhizosphere MetaG P. TD hybrid SRZTD1 (SPAdes) (version 3) | ecosystem: Host-associated > Plants > Roots > Rhizosphere >... | reverse complement strand
CGTGTTCTTCGCCATCGCCAAGAGGTCGCTCTGGTTGTCGGCCGTGGCAACTCGCGTCATCGCCCGCACCTTGGAGTAGGACACCTCGCCTCTCGCCAGCGCGTCATCGATGACTGGCAACTCGGCCAGCCGCTTCGCCACTCTCACCTTCTCGCGGGCGGCGCCGAGGTCCATCCCGACTCGCCACGACAGCCAGTGCGCGCACGACAGTGCCCCCGCCCGCAGCCAGCCATCCAGCCGATCGAACTCGCGCAACTGGGTGAGAAACCGATGCGTCGCCACATCGATGATCGCTGCCGTCTCCGCGATCGCGTCTCCCAGCGCCGCGATCTCGTCCATCGAGAGAATTACCCCGTTCATGCGCGGATCAATAGCACGCGGTTTTTCGGCCCCGTGGTTTCCCCGCTGTGCGGTTTTCTCCGCTCGCGCGTGGAAATTCTCGGTCGACCAGGCGATCGCCGCTCACATCGATGCTCGTCGCGCTCTCGACTGCCTCACGCCGTGGGCCCGCGATCGATGCGCGCTCCACGCCGAAAACCGTCAAGCACAATGTTGGAAAAATGGCATCGCGACAGCTGCGCGACCTCGACACGCGGCCGCGCGGCTGACCGGCGGCGATCGAGGAGCCGCGCGACGCGACAACGTCACACCCCCCACATAAGGTAAGCGTGATTCGAGGACGATCGCGCGCGCGACCCGAACCAGCCGCGCGCCAGCCGCCCGGTCGCCCGAGCCAGCCGCGCGCCAGCTGCGAGCCAGGGAGCCAGCGCGAGCCAGCCGCGCGCCAGCTGCGAGCCAGGGAGCCAGCGCGAGCCAGCCGCGGCTCGTCGGGCGTCGGTCAGGTCCTAGTCGCCGCGGCGGCCGCCGAAATCGCGGACCAGTTCGTCGTCGTAGCGGTCCGCGTCGGTCGACACGGTCTCGATGAGCGCCAAGACCTCGCTGCGATCCATGTCGAGCGTGGGGCGCTGGCCGATGAGCACGATGGTGTCACCCCGCAGGGCGAACGAGGCGATGGCCGGCCGCTCGGCATTGAGCAGGAGCGCCTTCCGCCACAGCGCGGCAGTGTCGGTCTTCGGGCCGGGGGTCATCACCGACGCGGACACCTGGAGCCACCCGGCGTTCTCGCGGACGAGGAGCGCGATCTCGATGGTGGCCGAGCCCTTGCTGATGCGCCAGGCGCGCTCGCACTCGGGGTAGTCGACCCGCGTCTTGTCGACCACGTGGCCGAGTTCGACCAGGACGTCCTCGATCAGCGCGGTGGTCGACTCGAGGTTGACCTCGACCTGATTCTCGAACAGTCCCGACTTGGCCATGTGCGCTGCTATCATCTCTGGCCGAGGCCGCGGGATCCAGGGCAGCGGGGAGCATAGAAGGCGCGCCGACTGGGCGGCCGCGGGGATGGCCGCCGGCGCGCTCGGCCTGGTGATCTACATCGTGGTCGCGCTCCTCGGCGGCAGCGGGCGCCACCACGCGCGCGGGCTTCGCGGTGATGGCGGCGGTGCGGAGACTGCCGCGACGACCGCGCGCGAGCGGCCGCGCCCGGCGCTGGCGCCGCGCCGCGGCAGCGGCACGGAGACGCTGGCTGGCACCGTCATCGACGCTGCGGGGGATCCGGTCGCTGCGGTGACCGTCACCGGCGAGCCCGAGGAGGAGTCGGGCGAGGTGGTGGTCGCCGAGAGCGGCGCCGACGGTGCCTTCGCGCTCGACGGCCTGGTCGCGCGCCGCTACCGCCTGCGCGTCGAAGGGCAGGGCGTTCTGAGCGCCGAGGTTCGCTTCGTCCAGGCGCCGGCGACCGCGGTGCGTATCGTGGTGTCGCGCGAGGTGGCGGTCGAGGGCCGGGTCCTCGCGCTCGACGGCCGCGGCGCGTCCGGCGTCGAGGTGCGGCTCACGCGCGGCGCCCAGCCGCTGGAGACCAGGACCGACGCGGCCGGTCGTTTTCGCTTCGCCGGCTTGCCCGAATCGCGCTACCGGGTCTGGGCCTACCGCGGCGAGCAAGCGAGCCCCGCGGTCGCCGCCGACCGCCTGGGCGCCGGACCGTTCGCGCCGATCGATCTCGTGCTGGCGCCGGCCACGGTGGTGAGCGGTCGGGTGGTGAACGAGGTGACCGGCGCCGGCGTGGTGGCCGACGTGGTCCTGGTCGCCGACGACCAGGACCAGCCGCCGCGCGCCGTGCGCAGCGTTGCCGACGGCCTCTTTCGCATCGAAGGCGTCCCGTTCGGCCGCTGGACCGCCGACGCCCACGCGCCCGGCTACCTGAGCGCCGACGCGGTCCGCTTCCTCGCTGCCTCCGACTATGCCCCGGTCATCCTGCTCGAGCCCGGCACCGCCGTCAGCGGTCGGGTGGTCGACGCCGACGGGCGGCCGCTCGCAGGGGCCTCGGTCCTCGCGCGCGGGCAAGGCGCCGACGGCGCCGGCCAGGAGATCAGCGAGGAGTCGCTCGCGCGCGCCGCCGCCGGTGGCGAGGAGGTGCCCGCCGGATCACAGAGCTGGAAGGGCGGCACCACCGCCACCGGCCTCAAGTTCATCGAGCGCGGCGAGCTCGGCGTGGTGGTCGGGCCGCTGCCGTATCCGCCGCCCCCCGGCGCCGGCACGCTGCGCGTGGCGTCTCCGATCGCCGCCGCCGGCGCGGCCGGCCTGCCGCCCCTGCCGATCGATCCGGCCGTCGCGCCGCGACTCACGACCGGGGCCGACGGCACCTTTCGCGTCACCGGCGTCCCACCCGGCCGCTATCAGGTGTGGGCGCGACGCACCGGCTTCGCCGAGGGCTCGACCGCTCCCTTCGAGGTCGTGCTCGGCCGCGACATCGACGGCCTCGAGATCGCGCTCGGCGCCGGGCTCACTGTCGAGGGCCAGATCGTCGACGACGGCGGCGCCTCGGTCTCGGGCGCCAGCGTCGCCGCGCGGCCGCGCGGCGGCGGCGATGCCATCGTCGCCACCACCGGCCCCGACGGTCGCTACCAGCTCGGTCCGCTCGCCGGCGAGGTTCGCCTCGCGGTCACCGCGGTCGGCTACGGCGGCGCCGCGCGCGACGTCTCGGCCCCGCGCGTCGCCCGGCTCGCCATCCGCCGCCGCGAGGACTTCATCCTCGTCCGCGCCGACGCCGAGCTGGAGGGTCGCCTGCTCGACTCCACCGGCCTCGCCGTTCGCGGCGCCGCGGTCCGGGTCGCCTCCGACGGCTCGACCGGCGTCGCCCCGGCGCTGACCGACGCTGCCGGTCGCTTTCGCATCACCGGCGTCCCGGTCGGCCGCCATCGCGTCCACGTCGAGCACCCGGACTACCCGCCGCTCGACGCCGAGATCCGCACCGGCATTGCCAGCACCCTCGAGCTACCGCTCGGCGGCGGCGTCGAACTCACCGTCCGCGATCGCTCGACCGGCGCCGCCGTGCGGGGCGCACGGGTGACCGCCGCCTCGCCCGCCGGTGTCCGCCGCGACGCGACCGCCGGCCCCGACGGCCACGCCGAGATTCCCGGCCTCGCCGCCGGCGCCTGGACCCTGTCGGCCGCCGCCGCCGGTTACGCCGCTGCCCCCGTCACCGTCCAGGTCCCGGCCGGCCGCCGCCTCGGCGAGATCACCGTGCGCGACGTCCGCCTCGACCTCAGCCGGGTCGCCACCCTGGCCGGTGTCGTCCGCGATCGCAACGGCGAGCGGGTGGCCGGCGCCGAGGTCGCCGTCGACGGGGCTCTCGCCCGCACCACCAGCGACGCCCAGGGCCGCTTTCGCATGAGCGACGCGCCGAGCGGCGCCATCACCCTCACCGCCCGCAAGGGCCCCCACCGCGGCGCCCTTCGCCTCGACCTCGCCCCCGGCGACGAGCTCGTCACCCTCGAGCTCCGCCTCGAGTGACCGGCCCACCGCGCGCGGCCCGAGCCGCCGGCGAAATCGTCGCGCGCCCCTCCGCTCGGCTCGACCGGGAATCGATCGAGCGCGTGGCCGGTTTCGTCCAGTGCCGGGGAAGGAACCTTCCCGTGAAGATCGCCTGGGTGTTCGCGCTCGCGCTGTGGTGCGGCTGCGGAGGCACGCCTGCAGCGGCCCGTCCAGTTCCGCCGCCGGCCGCGCGCCGCCGCCCGACGCTGGTCGGCGAGATGCAGAAGCTGTCGTTCTACGTCGGCGACTGGTCCTGCCAGGGCACCATCTTCGCCACCGCGACGGATCCGCAGGAGACCTTCACCGCCAGGGTCGAGGTTCGTCCCGACGCCGGCGGCGCGGTCGTCGCCGTGCACATGATCGGGCCAGGTGACAGCCGGAGCGCCGAGGTGAAGGGATACGACCCGGCCACGAGGACGTGGTTCCACTTCTGGGCGACGCGGGACGGCGGCCGGGGGTCGCTCAGCTCGGACGGCTGGGAGGGGCAGCGATTGGTCGCGTACGACGACGCGACGGCGCGCCCCAGACGGAGGCGCACGGTGTTCAGCAAGCTGGCGGAGAACCGGTTCTCCCACCGCGAGGAGGCCGAGAGCGAGACCGGGTTCCGGCCGGTCTGGGAGAAGGTGTGCGAGAAGAGCGCTCGTTAGCGCGCTTCCCCGCTCCTGGCTCAGCGGCCGGACGGGCGGCGGCGGTCGCGCCGGTGGTCGAGGATGAGGGTCGGGGCGCTGTGCAGGGCGTCGTCGAGGTCCTCGCGCCGGAGGTCGTCGCGGCGGAGCGGGGGCGAGGCGGGGGCGCCGGCCGGGGAGGGGCCGGGCGGCGCGAGGTTGGGCGGGACGAGGCCGGGCGGGGCGGCGATGCGGCCGCCGTGCTGGTTGTCGTCGTCGAGGATGAGAGTGGACGCCTCGTGGATATCGACCCCGGCCTGGTGGTTGTCGCCGCGCTTGCCGGCCGCCGGCGGGACCACGACCGGGGCCTGGTCGGCGTCGCGCACCGCTCGATAGATGGCAGAGACACCGGTCGTCACGCCCGTCCTGACGCCGGTGTCGACGCCGGTATCGACGCCGGTGTCGACGTCGCTCTCGACCACGCTGGAGATGTGGCCGTGCGTGCCCCCCTTCTTGGCCTCGTTCTTGGTCTCGGGGCTGCGGGTGACGGTGTCGCCGGGCGGGCGCGGGCTGAAGCGCGAGAACTCGGCCTGGTTGCCGAGCACCGCCGCGATGAGGTTCTCGCCGACGTCGTCGTCCACCTGGTCGGAGAGGACGAACTCCTCCATCATGCGCAGCTCTTTCTCGATCTCGCCGCCGAACCCCTTGCGCACGTAGCGGCCGAGGTGGCTGCGCGTGTACTCGGGCATGAACACCTTGAGGAAGCCGCGCAACGAGTTGGCCGCCTCGAGGGCGGTCTGGAAGCGGTGGGCGCGCGAGCGCCCCAGGCACTTGTCGGCGATGGCCTCGAGCTCGCGCGGCACGCCCGGCACGATCTCGGAGATCGGCCGGTACTTGGCGTCGCGCACCTTGATGAGGAGGTCCATCTCGTTGGTCGCCGTGAAGGGCGGGACCCGGGTGAGCATCTCGTACAGGCACGAACCCAGCGAGAAGATGTCGGAGCGGTGGTCGAGCTTGCGCCCGAGCGCCTGCTCCGGGCTCATGTACTTGACCTTGCCCTTGATGACGCCGGTCTTGGTGTTGACCTTCGACAGCGTCGCCTTGGCGATGCCGAAGTCGCAGAGCTTCACCTCGCCGGCGTAGGCGCAGACGATGTTGGACGGCGAGACGTCGCGGTGGACGATGCGCAGCGGCCGCCCGCGCGGGTCGACCGCCACGTGGGCGGCGTGCAGGCCGGTCGCGATCTCCGAGGCGATGTAGGCCGCGTGCTGCGGCGGGATCGGCTTCTTCTTGGCCCGGCAGCGCTCGAGGATGGTCCGCAGATCCTTGCCGTCCACGTACTCCATCGCGATGAAGTACTCGCCGTGCGCCCGCGCGAACTCGTAGACCCGCGCGATGTTCGGGTGGCGCAGGAGGCCCGCGATCTTGGCCTCGTCGACCAGCATCTGGATGAAGTCGTCGTCCTCCGCGAGGTGTGCCAGCACACGCTTCACGGCCACCAGATGCGCGTGCCCCGTCGCGTCGAACGTCTTGGCCCGGTAGATCTCGGCCATGCCCCCGAAGGCGATCCGGTCGAGGAGGTGGTACCGACCGAGCTGCTGAGCCCTGCGCATTCCCCGTCCTACACTATACTGTGGTACTGACTTGCTCCGCTCGGAGGTCGACGAAATGAATTCCATGCGTTGGATGTTTCTCGCCGCGGCCCTCTTCTGCGCCCCCGCATGCAAGAAAGACAAGACCGTGGAGTCGTCTCCGACGCCTGCGCCGGCCGAGGCGAGCAAGGCCGCCGAGGAGCCGGGAGCGGCGCAGCCCTCGGGAGCTGGAGACAACCTCGCGGCGGCCACGACCGGGGAGGCAGCCGACCAGAAGCTGGCCGCGGGTGACGGAAGTGACAAGCCCGGCGCCGATCTGGCCCAGCGGATCGACGACGCCAAGGGCAAGGACATGGTCGCGGTCGGCTCGTCGGGCAAGGAGAAGGTCATCGCCACCGCCGGCAAGACGGTGGCGGACACCGAGGCCTACACGGTCAAGCTCGCCGCGCCCGCCAAGCTGTCGACCGGCGCCAAGGGCTCGGCCACGCTGGAGATCGTCCCGAAAGCCGGCTGGCACCTGAACGACGAGTTTCCCTACAAGCTGACCGTCACCGCGCCGGCCGGCGCCAAGGTGGCCAAGCCGGAGCAGGGCAAGAAGGACACCCTCTCCTTCAGCCACGAGAAGATGAAGTGGGCGATCGACTTCGAGGCCAGCGCGGCCGGCGACAAGGCGTTCACCGGCAAGGTCAAGTTCGCGGTCTGCACCGAGAACTCTTGCGATCCCAAAAAAGAGGAGCTGGCCTTCAACGTGAAGGTGGAGTGAACGTACTCTCTCTCACAACATGGCTCCGATCCGCGATGACCTGAACGCGCTCGGCGAGCAGATCCGCGACGACTTCGTCCAGAACCGGCGGGTCATGTCGTTCACGGAGTACGTCGAGCTGGCCTCGGCCCAGCCGCGCCAGCAGCTCCGCTCCGCGCCGCAGTACATCCGCGACTGCTTCGACCACTACGGCGCCGAGCAGGTGACCTACCCCTGGGGCCAGATCCGCCGCTTCAAGCTGTTCGACTGCCCGTGGGCCGACGGCCGCGACCGACTGGTCGGGCAGGAGGAGGTGCAGAACCGGGTCTACCGGGCGCTCACCAACTTCGTCAACGAGGGCGGGGCCAACAAGCTCGTCCTGCTGCACGGTCCCAACGGCTCGGCCAAGTCGACCTTCGTCCGCTGCATCGGCCGCGCCCTGCAGCACTATTCGACCCGCGACGACGGCGCCCTCTACCGCATCAACTGGATCTTCCCGGGCCAGAAGATCTCGAAGAGCGGCATCGGCTTCTCGGGCACCAAGTTCGACGAGCACGCCGCCGGCGACAGCTACGCCTACCTGCCGGACGATCTCATCGACGCCAAGCTGCACGACGAGATGCGTGACCACCCGCTGTTCCTCATCCCGCCCGAGCGCCGCGCCCCGCTCATGCACAAGATGCTTCGCGAGGCGGCGCCCGAGGGAGTCGAGGCCGACGAGGGGTTCGTCCTCAGCGACTACCTCCTGCACGGCCGGCTGTCGCAGAAGAACCACACCATCTTCGAGGCGCTGCTCGCCAGCTACCAGGGCGACTACTTCAAGGTCCTGCGCCACGTCCAGGTCGAGCGCTTCTTCATCGGCCACCGCTACCGCGAGGGTTACGCCACCGTCGAGCCGCAGCTGTCGGTCGACGCCATCGAGCGGCAGATCACCGCCGACCGCTCGGTCGCCGCGCTGCCGGCCGCCCTGCAGTCGATCGCGCTGTTCGAGTACGGCGGCGAGCTGGTCAACGCCAACCGCGGCCTCATCGAGTACTCCGATCTCCTCAAGCGGCCGCTCGAAGCCTACAAGTACCTGCTCGCCACCGTGGAGCGCTCGAGCGTCCCGCTGCCGACCGCCACCCTGTTCCTCGACCTGGCCTTCATCGGCAGCTCCAACGAGATCCACCTGCAGGCGTTCAAGGAGATCCCCGAGTTCCAGTCGTTCCGCGGCCGCCTCGAGCTGGTCCGCGTCCCCTACCTGCTCGACTTCGCGCTGGAGGAGCAGATCTACCGCGAGAAGCTGCGGGAGGCGGCCCACTCACGCCACGTGGCGCCGCACTGCGCCTACGTCGCCGCGCTGTGGGCGGTGCTCACGCGCATGCGCAAGCCGATGGCCGACAAGTTCTCCAAGAAGGTGGCCGACCTGGTCGCCCGGCTCTCGCCCATCGAGAAGGCGGAGCTCTACGCGCTGGGAAAGGCGCCCGATTCGCTGTCGACCGCGCAGGCGCGCGAGCTCACCGCCAACCTGCGGGCCATCCTGCGCGAGTCGGACAGCTACCCCAACTACGAGGGGCGCACCGGCGCCTCGCCGCGCGAGCTCCAGGTGGTGGTCTTCAACGCCGCCAACTCGCCCGGCTACTCCTACGTCTCGCCGCTCGCCGTACTCGACGAGATCGAGGAGCTGTCCAAGCAGACCTCGGTCTACGAGTTCCTCAAGCAGGAGCCCCTGCCGGGCGGCTTCCACGACCACAAGAAGTTCATCGAGCAGTGCCGCGAGCGGCTGGCCGACCGGATCGACGACGAGGTCCGCTCGTCGATGGGCCTGGTGGAGGAGGGGGAGTACGACCGCCTGTTCGGCCGCTACGTCACCCACGTGATGCACTGGATCAAGCACGAGAAGGTGAAGAACCCGACCACCGGCCGGCACGAGAACCCGGACGAAGCCATGATGCGCGACATCGAGAAGACGCTCGAGGTCAGCGGACGCTCCGACGATTTCCGCGCCGACCTCATCGCCAAGATCGGCGCCTGGTCGATCGACCACCCGAGCCAGAAGCCGGACTACGTGGCCATCTTCCCCGACCACTTCAAGCGCATCCGCGAGGCCTACTTCGAAGAGCGCAAGAAGACGGTGCAGGCCGGCGTCGCCGAGCTTCTCCGCCTGGTCACCGGCAACGAGAACGTCCTCGGCGCCGACGCCCGCTCGACCCTCGACAACCTGATCCAGCGCTTCGGCTACACCGAGTCGAGCGCGCGCGACGCCGTGCAGTTCCTGGTGCGTTCGCGCTACACCAGCTGAGCTCGACCCGGACGGGCACGACCTGCCCGGCGCGGCGAGCTACTCGGTGAAGGGCACTTCCACCGCGGTGAAGGAGAGGTAGACGTACCAGCCGGAAGTGCCGCTGGATTCGTCGCGATCGTCTCCGTCGGCGCAGTTGTCGGTGCCACCCGGGAAGAGCGAGCTCAGCGGGACGTCGCCGAGGATCGGCAGGTTGACGGTGGTGTTGTCGGCGTCCTCCTCGCTGATGAAGCCGCGCAGGAGGCCGTCCATCAGTCCGGTCGCCGGGTCTCCGTCGTAGGTGGCGGCGCCGGCGACCTCGGTCAGCTTGAACGGTCCGAACTCGAGCACGCCTTCGGGCGCGTTGGCGGCGAAGCAGGGGGCGGGCGCCGGCGCGGGCGCCGGGTCGTAGCCGTCGGTGGTGGTGTCGGCCAGGATCACGTCGCACGCCGCGCTCGCGTCGTTGTTCCCCGTGGCCATGATCGACGACGCCTCTCCCTTGCTGCACGAGGTGGATTCGATCGGGGCCGTGCAGTCGGCGCCCAGCAGCACCTCGAGCCGCGCCGTCTCGGCGGCCTGATTGAGCGGGCGAAAGATCGCCAGGCCGCTGAGATCGAGGAGACCGTCGGGGTTGTCCGGATCGTCCGGCCCTTCGTTGTCCTCGTTGATGTCCCTCTCGAAGTTGTCGTTCTGGACCGCGGTGACGTCGTTGCAGGCGCCGATGAAGGCGTAGACGTGCGGGTCGAGCAGGTCGAGGTCGGTGATCCGGAACGCGACCGTGGGTCCCTCGGGGACGTCTGCGTCGATGTCGCCGCTGCCGCCATCACCACCGCCGCCCGACGAGTCGTCATCTCCGCCGCAGGCGAGCGGGGTGAGCAGGAGGGCGAGCGCGAGGCAGAGTGGTCGGGTGGTTCGGATCATGGCGGAGGACCTCCTGGGCCCGACTGTATACCTTCGGGCGCCGGCGCGATGACGAACTCGACCCGGCGGTTGGCCGCGCGCCCGGCCCGGGTGTCGTTATCGTAGACTGGCTCGCCCTCGCCGCGTCCGGCCGCGCGCAGGCGGCCGGCGGCGATGCCCTTGCCGACCAGGTAGGCCACGACCGCCTCGGCCCGTTCCTGCGACAGGCGCATGTTGTAGTCGTCGGCGCCGCGGTTGTCGGTGTGGCCGCGCACCTCGATGACCGGGATGTCCGGATGCGAGGCGATGACCCGCGCGACGTTGTCGAGCAGCGGGTGCGAGCGAGCCAGGACGGCCGCCTTGCCGCTCTCGAAGTAGACCCGGTCGAGCAGCTCGATCCGCTCGCGCGTGATCTGCACCAGCTGCGGCTTCATGCAGCCCTGGTAGCGCGCGTCGCCCGGCTCGTCCGGGCAGTTGTCGAGCCGGTCGACGATGGCGTCGCCGTCCCGGTCGGCGTCGGGGCAGCCCTTGTTCTCGACCGGGCCGTTCTTGTCGGGGCAGCCGTCGGCGGCGTCCACCACGCCGTCCTCGTCGTTGTCGGGGTCGGGGCAGCCGTCGCCGTCCTCGAAGCCGTCCGCGTCCTCCGCCTCGGCAGGGCAGCGGTCGGCGTCGTCCGCCACTCGGTCGCCGTCGGTGTCGGCGGTCACCGGGGCCGGCTCCGGCGGCGGCTCGATGGGGCCGGTCGGCTCGGCGGTCAGCACCATCTCGACCGGCGCCACTTTCTCGACCCCGCCGCCCATCAACCTGACGCCGCCCAGCACGCGCCAGTCCGGCGCCCCCTGGCCGTCGTTGAGCCCCGCGCCGCCGGCGGCGAACAGGACCAGCGCCTGGCCGAGGCGAAAGCTCGGCCCGCCGGCGATCTCGAACGGCGAGTAGTCGTCGGTCGCGAAGTGGCTCGACGCGGTGTCGGTCGCGCCGGACACGGTCAGCGCCAGCTCGATCGGTCGCTCTTCGACCGGCCCCAGGTAGACCGCCACTCCGAAGCGGCCATAGAGCTCGTTTCGCATCTCCAGGCCGGGGACGCCGTCGACCTCGTCCCGCCACTGGAAGCCGACATTGCCGGCCAGCCCGACCCGGCCGATCCGCCCCGAGCCGGCCATCTCCGGCGCGAGGGTGACCCGATCGTAGCCGGCGTAGGCCGCCCCGCCGCTGGTCGGCAGCCGCGCGGTCAAGAGCAGCGCCACGCCGCCCCGCTGGTCGCCGGCCAGGTGCACCTTGGGAATCAACTTCAGATTTCCCAGCCCGCTCGACTCGATGGTCGGAAAGGTGGCGCTCGAGCCGT
>Ga0207428_10005919_pt1 | contig 11322 bp, 9 predicted proteins | sample RhiMethybrSRZTD1_FD_187600 | JGI IMG/M metagenome (GOLD analysis project Ga0207428, IMG submission 187600) | Populus rhizosphere microbial communities from Tennessee, USA - Rhizosphere MetaG P. TD hybrid SRZTD1 (SPAdes) (version 3) | ecosystem: Host-associated > Plants > Roots > Rhizosphere >... | reverse complement strand
CGCGGCCAGGACAATGATGCCTTCCCGGCTGGAAAAGCCATCCATCTCCGTGAGGATTTGATTCAGAGTCTGCTCCTGCTCGCTCGATCCTCCGAGCGCTGGCATCTGGCCTCGCGCACGGCCAATGGCGTCCAATTCATCAATGAAGACGATCGCAGGAGCATTCTCGCGTGCCTGCTTGAAGAGGTCGCGCACTCGCGCTGCGCCCACGCCAACAATCATCTCTACAAATTCCGCGGCGCTCATCGAGAAGAATGGCACTCCGGCCTCACCTGCGACCGCTCTTGCAAGCAGAGTCTTGCCGGTTCCCGGAGCCCCTATCAGCAGCACGCCCTTGGGAGCAGTCCCGCCAAGCCGCGTGTACTTCTCGGGATCTTTGAGAAAATCGACGATCTCCACCAGTTCGTTTTCCGCTTCGTCAATACCCGCGACGTCGTCAAAGCTTACTTTCGTTCCTTTTTCCTGGTCGTAACGGCGCGCCTGACTCCTGCCGATTCCCATAAGACTGCCCATTCCGCCCCCCTGTTGGCCGGCGCGCCGAAACATCCAAACGTAAAAACCAATCAAAAGCAGTGCCGGGGCAAACCCGAAGATGAGAGTCGCCAGGGGACTGTTCCCCAGCTGAATGGGCTCAGCGCTGATCTCAATCTTGTGCTCGATCAGGAATGCTTCCAAACCGGGATCGACGAAAGCCGGCAATATCGTCGTGAAGTCGGTCACCTTTTTGGATTCGCCGCTGGATGCGCTTTTCGTATTGTTCGTCGGAGGTGGCGGAGGGCTTACTGGTGATGAGAATTTGCCGGTGATCGTTTCACCCTGGGTGTAGATTGCCTTGACGTTGCTTCTTTGAACCTCTTCCTTAAAGAACGTGTAGGGCACCGCGACCGGCGCTGTGCCAGAAGGAATGATGAATCGGAACAGCAGGTAGTTCAGGATGACCGCGAACAAAAACCATTTCCACGTTTTTCGTGGCGGCATCGCTGCGGAGGCAGTCGCTTTTGAACCCGTCGGTTGATTCGTGGGGCTCATGGGTCACCTCGCTTTTCGGATAGTCACTCAGAAGTAATCTCAGTGAAACCACCTGCAAGAATGCTCATTCGCTCTCTCGGACTATCTGCCCACCAATTTCTGTAAGCTTTCCGGGTACCTCGCGCCTTGAACCGTGATCTTTGAGGCGGAGTTCTCGATCTCCTGCAGATCGCCCGGTGCGAGCTCCACTTCTGCGGCACCGATGTTTTCCTGCAGCCGGTGCAGCTTCGTCGTGCCTGGGATCGGAACAATCCACGGCTTCTGAGCGAGCAGCCAGGCAAGAGCGATCTGAGCAGGCTTTGCCCTCTTCCGTTCCGCAATCCTCGTCAGCAGGTCCACGAAAGCCTGATTTGCCTTGCGCGCTTCCGGCGCAAATCGGGGCACAACATTGCGAAAATCTGTGCTGTCGAACTTCGTGTTCTCGTCGATCTTTCCGGTGAGAAAACCTTTTCCCAGAGGGCTAAACGGCACGAAGCCAATTCCCAGCTCCTCCAGGGTCGGCATGATCTCTTTTTCGGGCTCACGCCACCACAGCGAGTATTCACTTTGAAGAGCGGTCACGGGCTGAACTGCGTGCGCGCGGCGAATCGTTTGTGCTCCAGCCTCGGAAAGGCCGAAGTGCTTCACCTTACCTTGCCGGATAAGGTCCTTGACCGCCCCAGCGACGTCTTCGATCTCCACCTCCGGGTCGACGCGGTGCTGGTAAAGCAGATCGATCACATCGGTCCGGAGTCGTTTTAGCGAGGCTTCGGCAACTTCTCGGATGTGCTTGGGACGACTGTCCAGTCCGACCTGTTTTCCAGTATTTGGGTCGATTTTGAAACCGAACTTTGTCGCGATCACCACTCGTTCTCGAATCGGAGCAAGCGCTTCGCCGACCAGTTCTTCGTTCGTGAACGGGCCGTACACTTCAGCGGTATCGAAGAACGTGACGCCATGCTCGACCGCATCCCGAATCACGGAAATCATCGCGGTCTTCTCGCCGGCCGCGCCGTACCCGAAGCTCATTCCCATGCAGCCGAGCCCGATCGCTGAGACTTCCAGCCCGCTGTTTCCAAGTTTTCGTTTCTCCATGGGTTTTCCCCTTTCGTAGCAAATGCGTTTCGGATTCGAGTTTTTTCAGATCGTCAGGCGGTCAGCAGGGATACTCTCAGGGTAGCACTTGTCGCGACTTCTGCTGAAACGTTCACTGGACCCGCAAATAACGTATTTCGGAGAGTTGTGAGTCAAGTGACTTTGATAAGCTAAACGTCGATGTCCATCCTGCGATTTCCCGCGACCAGACTCGGGTTGATGAGTGTCGCCGCCCTGCTCGGCATTGTCAGAATTGCGACGCCTGCCGCAGAAAGAAAGTGCGTCGAACCAACGATCTATGCCGGTTACGTAGCCACTGAAGAACAACTGTCATCGGCTGGACTCAAGGTTGTCAGCTTTAATATGGCTCGCGAAGAACGCCTGGATCGAATTCTAAGCGATCTTAGAAAGGCGCAGGACCTCGCTGGCGCGGACGTCTGGCTCCTGCAGGAGGCGGTGGAGCGTCTCAATTCCCACACTATTGCGGATCTTGCGCATTCACTCAACCTCAACTACGTGTTTGCACCCTCGGATTTTTTCGACGATGGAAAACTCGCCTACGGACTCGCGGTTTTGAGCCGACATCCCATTCTCGAGCCGCGCGTCATTCCGTTGCGGCGGCACAATGTGAAGTTCAATCATCGCTGCAGAATTGCTCTGGAAGTCCAGATCCCCGGGCCAGCCGGGCCGGTGCGTTTCTATAATGTTCACCTCGATACCAGGATCACCCTGAAAGAACGCATCGCTCAGATCACGCCGGTGCTTGAACAAGCCAGTTCCTGGAGTGGCCCTAGCGTCGTCGCCGGAGACTTAAACACCGCCGACGTTCGATGGGTGTGGAATATCTTGCCGATACCGTTTGCGCAGAATCATCACGACCGAATCCAGGACACATTCCGTGACCGTGGCTTCGCCTCACCGTTGGATGAGAATCGCCCAACCATCGATGTTTTGCATCTTCCGTTGCGTCTGGACTGGATCTTTCCTCGAGGGTTCAACCCGGTTTCGGCCGGAGTGACAACGGTTAAGTTTTCCGACCACAATGCCGTGTGGGTCCGGCTCGAACTGCCCGATGGTCAGGATTGAATCACCATGCCTGAACTTCCCGAAGTCGAAACGATTCGCAGGGGACTTGTTCCTGTCTTGACCGGACGCCGTCTCGTTCGGGCGGAAGTCCGGCGGGCAGACTTGCGGGTTGCGTTTCCCGAAAACTTCGCCGTGCGGCTGGCAGGCCGCCAGGTGCAGGTTCTGCGCAGGCGAGCGAAGTATCTGCTTGCCGATCTCGATGGTGGAGAGACGCTGGTGGTCCATATGGGCATGTCCGGCCGTTTCACCGTGCACGCCTGCGGCGACGTGACAAAGCCGGGGCGCTTCGTTCACAGGATGCAGGCGGAAGGAAGCGCGGCCGGCAAGCATGATCATGTCGTCTTTCACACGGATGACGGCATACGAATCGTGTTCACCGATCATCGGCGATTCGGATTGATGCTTCTGACGAAGACGGCCGAACTGGATCGGCACGAGCTTTTCGCCGGCCTGGGTCCGGAGCCGCTGGATAATTCGTTTACTCCGAAACTGTTGGGTTCGCTGATCGAGGGGAAACGCACACCAATCAAAGCGGCGCTACTGGACCAGCATGTGGTTGCAGGTTTGGGAAACATCTACGTTTGTGAGGCCCTGTTTCGCGCGCGCATTTCGCCGAAGCGGCTTGCTGGTTCGGTGGCGGGAGTCCGCGCGGAGCGCCTGGCCCCCGCGATCAAGGCGGTCCTTGAAGCGGCTATCCAGGCCGGGGGTTCGTCACTGCGCGACTATGCCCAGGCCGATGGGGAACTGGGTTACTTCCAGCATCAGTTCGCGGTCTACGACCGCGAAGCCCGGCGTTGTCTTCGCAAAGGCTGCCCCGGCGTCGTGCGTCGCATCGTCCAATCCGGCCGCTCGACCTTCTACTGCCCTGTCTGCCAGAGGTGACCGGTATTCTGAACTTCGTTGTCGGTTGAAACCTAGCCTAGTCCAGCGATTCGACCGGATAGCCGCGTTCTCGCCACGCCATCAGGCCACCCTCCAGCGGATATACGGCGCTCAGGCCGGTTCGAAGCAGTTGATGCGCAACCTTCGCGCTCGTTGCTTCATTGGGGCATGAACAGTAAAGAACGATTTCACTCTTCGCTTTGATATCCCGGGCGCCGATGTCGATCAAGTTCGGCAGCATGTGGAAGGCGCCGGGGATCCGGACGCGATCGTTGTCGCGATCCAGGATATTCCGCAAATCAAGCAGGATGACCGGCTTGCCCGAATCGATCTTCGACTTCAGCTCTTCGGCAGAAATCCGCGTGACCTGGATCGAATTCAGGAAGCGCTTCCGTTGGACGTACTTGATCAACAGGTAAATCGCAGCTGCCGCGGCGATGATCGCCAAAACCGATCCACCGACAGCGGAGATTCGCTGAAGGATCAATTCAATTTCCCGGCTGAAGATGTAGCCGAGCGAGACGTAGGCTCCTGACCACAGAAGAATTCCTGACACATCGAAAGCAAGAAACCGAAGCCCCGGTATTCGGATCATTCCCGCCAGTGGCACGGCCGCGGCGTTGAGGCCGGGAATGAACTTAACGAATAGGAGTGTCCAAACGCCTCGCTTCGCAAACGCATCTTCTGCGCGCCGGACGCAGGAATCCGGCTCCAGCGAGATGCGGCACATGAGGTTCAGGACGGCGCGCCCATATCGGCGACCGAGTTGGTACCAGATCAGATCTGCCGTCAGCGATCCGGCCAGGGCGCTTCCCACTACCCCCAGGAATTCGAACTCGCCAGTGCGAGCCATTGCGCCCATCACGACGAGAATGGGAACACCCGGAAGCGGTATTCCCATTTGCTCGATGAATATGGCCAGGAAAACCAGGCCATATCCATAATGGGCAACGAACTCCAGCAGATCTTGCATGCAGGCATCTTATCGAAATGCTGCAAGGTTTTTGTTTTCGCACCGCGGAGCGGTGCACGGAGTTTAGCCGGGGGGTAAGCGCGAAGCGCGCAACCCCCGGAAACGGAATCCCGTATGTCCTCGCAACCCTGCGGGTTGCGGGGAACTCGCGACGACCCTGACGGGGGGTATCGCTCGCTGCGCTCGCTCAACCCCCGGCTAAACTCCGTGCACCGCTCCGCGGTGCGACAAAAACCTTGCGGCATTTGGCATCTTATCGGCCAGATGCTTTGCGGTTGATGGCTTCGAGGATGCTGTTTCGCAGTTCTTCCAGAGGCTTCCACGCATCCAGCACAAGATCGCAGGTGTCTCTGTGCCGGTCGTCCAGATAGACATGCCGGCTCTTGATCAGATAGTGATTCATGTCTTCCTTGAGCCGGTCCATCTGTTCCTGAGCCGATGCTCCGGCATGCGGCATGAAGTCTCGAAGAATCCTGCGCGCCATGGCGACATCGAGAGGAGTCTCCAGCCAGATGGAGAGATCGATGGCATCTCGAAATCGTGAGTGGTCGCGGCCAAAGGGATAGTCCATGACGATGTACTGCTTCTCGCCACGATGAAGTTCTGCATCAACCGCAGCTCTCATTCCCGGGCAATCGAACTCCTCGAGGTTGCCTCCGCGGATATACCACTCGTAATAATCTGTCGGGTAGACGTTGGTCGCATCAAAGTCGTCGAAGCAGAACAGCGCGGAGTTCGGCAGTGATTCGTGCACTAGCTTCGCGAGAGCCGTCTTGCCTCCTCCCGAGACTGCATTGATGGCGATAACGTAAGGCCTTTTCATCGATTCCGGCTATCTTAGGCGCGGCGCAAGCGGAATTCGGGGAGGGATTATGTATGTTGGCTCAGGAAACGCTCAGTGCGTTCCAGGATGCGTGAGAGTGTAGATAGCCACTGCTCCAACCAGGATCGCCAGCCATGCCAGGATGACCTTGGGTGTCGTAATCCGGAAACGAGGTTCAGGTGTGTTTTTCATGGGCGGATTCTAGCATGATCAGTGGCTCTTGCATGCCCAACAGCAACAGGTTGAATCGCCGCAGTTCTACAGCGGATATCTTTCCGAGAATCTTTCCAGAACCGTCAACAGATCGGAGGGAAGCATCTGCCGGACTCGCTCCTCAACTTCTCGAGGCACCTGCTTGTAGAAGGCGTGCGCAATGGCGCCGGTGATGCACGCCAGCGTGTCGCTGTCTCCGCCCAGCGAGACGGCCTTTCGCACCGCGTCTTCATAGTCCTTCGACTCCAGAAAGGCGATGATAGCCGGCGGCACGGTTCCAATACAGGACACATCGAAGGAATAGAAAGGACGAAGCTTGTCCAGCGTTTGGTCGAGGTTGTAGCCGAACCGCCCAGCGATCTTCTCGCGAAGGGTGTTTTTACTCGATCCTGTCCTTGCAAGGAAAACTGCCAGCGCAATCGCTTGCGCTCCCTCTATTCCTTCAGGATGATCGTGGGACACTTCCGCACTGGCTTTGGCCTCGCGCAATACGTCGTCCGATGTGTCGAAGGCATAACCGACTGGGCTGACTCGCATCGCCGAGCCGTTGCCCCAGCTGTTGTAAGGCCGGACCTCATCTTCAAAGATCCATTTATAGAAAGAGCGACCATATCCCGCGTTGGGGTACCGGCGTCCAAATTCCTTCATCGCGGTGCCATAGTCGATGTTTTCCAGGATGGCGTGCGCTACGGCGAGGGTCATGACCGAGTCGTCCGTGAAGCGAGAACGGACGTGGAACAGTGGGAATTCGGTTGTCTTAATGGGATGCCACTCGTAAGCCGAACCGATCACATCTCCTGCTATCGCTCCCAGCACTGGCAACCTCCTGCGCAAGTATAAGGCGCATCGAAATCCCAACCGAACTTGCGAGGATCTTCCCGAGCGCCCCTTGAATCGCTTATTCTTTCAGCCAGGTTTCCATTGAAGTACACATTGCGCAGCTTTTTCGTCCTCCTTCTCGGCGTAGGTTTAACGTATGCCCAGGGGCCTCGCGGAGCACCGCAACCGGTGCCGATGCCGCCCCGGATCGAGGCGCCACGAGACGTTCCGTATCCTGGCGTGATGCGTCTTGATGTTGACGCCACAGACCTCGATCATCGGATTTATCACATTCGGCAAACGATTCCCGTGGCCCGCTCCGGCCCCATGGTGCTCCTCTACGCGCGATGGATTCCGGGAACGCATTCCCCGGACGGCCCGCTCCACAATTTCGCTGGACTAAAGATCAGTGCCGCGGGCAAGCCGGTGAAGTGGACCCGCGATACAGCCGATGTCTACGCCTTTCACATCGACGTTCCATCCGGCGCCAGCTCAATCGATATCGAAGCGCAGTACCTGACACCGGTTGAGAGTTCTCAGGGTGGTGCTGCAATCACACGAGAAATGCTTCGGCTCAACTGGTACGCCACGGCCCTTTACCCAGCCGGCCATTTTGCGCGTCAGATCCAGGTGGATGCGACTCTGAAGTTGCCGGAAGGTTGGCAGTTTGGTACGGCCCTTGAGACCGCTTCGACAAGCGGCGCCTTGACCGTCTTCAAGACGGTATCGTTCGAGACGCTGGTCGATTCACCTGTCTTTGCAGGCAAGTATTTCAAGAAGATCGATCTCGATCCGGGCGGCAGGTCTCGCGTTACCCTCAACGTCATGGCGGATGAACCGGAGTTTCTCGAAGTGAGCTCAACGGCGCTCGATATTCATCGAGAGCTCGTGAGACAGGCGGACAAGCTCTACGGAGCACGCCATTTCGATCACTATGACTTTCTGTTGTCCTTAAGCGACCGCCTGGCAACCAGCGGTATCGAGCACCAGCGTTCCAGTGACAATGGAGTCGAACCGAAGTATTTCACCACATGGGATACCGCCTTCATCAGCCGCGATCTGCTGGCGCACGAATACAACCATTCCTGGAATGGGAAGTATCGCAGGCCTGCGGACCTGTGGGTTCCGAATTTCAATGAGCCGATGCGGGACAGCCTGCTTTGGGTCTATGAGGGTCAAACGCAATACTACGGACAGGTGCTGCAAGCCCGCGCCGGCTTCCTGACCCGGCAGCAGGCTCTCGATAGCCTTGCCACCACAGCCGCCGTGTACGATGCGCGCGCGGGACGCACGTGGCGCAATCTGCAGGACACGACAAACGATCCCATCATTGCCCGCCGTCGCGCCATACCCTGGACGAGCTGGCAACGCAGCGAGGACTACTATTCGGAAGGCCAGCTCCTCTGGCTTGATGTGGATACCCTGATCCGGCAGCGCTCGGGAGGCCGTCGCTCGCTGGATACTTTCGCCCGCGCCTTTTTCGGTATCAACGACGGCGATTGGGGGCAGGTGACCTACACGTTTGAGGACGTCGTCAACGGGCTGAACGCGGTGGAGCCCTACGATTGGGCGACGTTTCTCCGAACACGTCTGGATGAGACGTCGCCGCGAGCACCTCTCGACGGTCTGCAGCGTGGCGGCTACCGGCTGGTCTATACAGAAGAACCTACCGACTTCGCGAAGGCTAATGAAGCGCGGCGTAAGGTCACGGATCTGACGTTCTCAATAGGTGCCGTGATCGATAGTAGCGGCAAGTTTACCTCCGTGATGTGGGACGGGCCTGTGTTTCGCGCAGGATTGACGACAGAAACTCAAATCGTTGCGGTCAACAACATCGCCTTCGATGCTGAAAAACTCAAAGCAGCCGTAAAAGCAACGAAGGAGAATGGCCCGCCTGTTGAGTTGTTGATCAAACAGGGCGAGATTTACCGGTCGATCCGTCTGGACTACCATGGCGGACTGCGTTACCCGCGGTTGGAACGAATCAACGGAACCCCCGCGTTGCTCAACGATATTCTCGATCGCCGCTGAGAAACGCACGCGGCTTTGCGTGCCGGCAGCTTTGTATAAAAAAACGGCGCAATCGGAATCGAACCGACTTAAGGATGATTTGCAGTCATCCGCCTATCCAATCGGCCATGCGCCGAAGTACTCCCGCTGGGATTCGAACCCAGATACCCCGGGTCTAAGCCGGGCAGCTATGCCGTTCGCCTACGGGAGCAAAGCGGAACCTGAGAGGGTCGAACTCTCCTCGCCTTTCAGCGAATCCCGTTTCGAGCGGGGCGGGCTTGCCAGCTATGCCCAAAGGTTCCAAACGGAAGGCCAGAGAGTCGAACTCTGACGATTCCGAATGCAGCGTGAAGGACTCGAACCTCCGCAACCCCGAAGGGTGAATGCTCTACAGGCACCCGCAATTGCCGCTCTGCCAACGCTGCCAATGTCCCCTCTCGGAGTCGAACCGAAAACATCTTGTTTTGAGCAAGATCGCTATACCAATTCGCGTAAGGGGACGGGGAACAGAGAACGAACTACAGTCGTGACGAAGGACAATAACTGAGGAGTCGTAAGCTGGAACGGAAGCGGTTCATGTTGCGACCGTAACAAAAGGCAATTGACAAATCAATAGAAGTTTCCATTAATAGGTGGAGTCCGTACTTTTGCGAAAGGGGGCCACACTTCAATGCATCCAAAACACGCGAAGACACACACCGTCGCGGCCAATACGATGCGCCCGTGGCCAGAACAACCCGGTCGCAGGCCCACGCGGACGTTCCCCGATTTTACAAACATCAGATAACGTCCCTCCCGCTGCCCGTTAGCCAAGCGGTAAGGCACCGGTCTCATAAGCCGGCATCTCGTCAGTTCGAATCTGACACGGGCGATTGATCGTGTTTAGCGCGAGTCGCCTAATGGCTTGGCATCCGCCTTCCAAGCGGATCTACGAGAGTTCGATTCTCTCTTCGCGCATTGTGCGGTGATGGTCCAGTCCGGCAAGACGGGGCGTTGCCAACGCTCAAACAGGAGTTCAAATCTCCTTCGCCGCATTTGCTTCGGTGCGCCAAATGGCCAGCGGGCGGATTGTCTATCCGTTGATGCGGGTTCGAGTCCCGCCCGAAGCGTCGTTCACAGGTGGCTGACCGGTCAAGCGGCTGGCTGTTAACCAGTGTCAACAAGCAGGTTCGACTCCTGCCCTGTGAGCCTTTAGGTGGCACTTGGTCTAGTGGTTGGGCCGCGGTCTTTGACACCGTAGAGCAAGGTTCAATTCCTTGAGTGCCAGCCTTTGTCGGGACGTGGCGAAGCGGTTAACGCGGCGGTCTCTGAAACCGTTATGCCGCGGTTCAAATCCGAGCGTCCCAATGACCGCGATTCGTCCAATGGTCAAGATGGCTCTCTGATAAGGAGCAGACGGTTGTTCGATTCAACCATCGCGGACTGCATTCGCGTAGCTCAACGGATAGAGCGCACGCCTCCGAAGCGTGAAACTGCTGGTTCGAATCCAGCCACGAATATGGGAGAGGAGATCATGATTCGGGTTTGTTCACTGTGTCACGAAAACGTTCCCTGTATCCAGCGTCGCGATGCGTCGTGGGCATGTGGTCCCTGCTTGAAGGAAGAGTGGGAGCGCACGAAACGGAAGCTCGTCTACAAGTCGGAGCTTGCGACGAGCGCACGTAACCGTTTCGGCAAGGCGACGGCGAAGTCGCAGAAGCTGGCGTGACAGAGTGGCGATGTGCTCGACCTTTAATCGAGGCTACGGGAGTTCGATCCTCCCCGCCAGCACTCGCTCTCCTGGCTTAGCGGCTGAGGACCGGACTCTTAATTCGGGAAGGCTGGTTCGACTCCAGCGGAGAGCATTGGCCCGCGTGGTGAAACGGATTCTCACACTGTGCTACGAACGCAGAGATATGGGTTCAAGTCCTGTCGCGGGCATTCGGGCGTGTCGTTCAACGGGAGGATTACCGGCCTGCACCCGGTAGATGAGGGTTCGATTCCCTTCGCGTCCACTGCCGCGTAGTTCAACGGAGGAACGCTGGTCCTACAAACCGGATGCCGGGGGTTCGACTCCCTGCGCGGCAATCACGACTCTTTGGCGTAGGTGGTCCGCGCGCCTGTCTGAAGCACAGGAGGATTCGGTTCGATTCCGAGGAGAGTCACTCTGGGACGTTCTGGGTTCGATTCCTGCCGGTGGCATGTGGTGAATGTGGCCGAGTGGATAGGCGTCCGGTTGTGGCCCGGACCACGCGGGTTCAATTCCTGTCATTCACCCTGGGCTCTGTTCCGCTGATTACGTTTCGTTGCCGGAGCGCTTTCGGGCTGCGCGGCGGGCGACGCGAAGGAAGGTCTCGAGTACCGGGGACTTAGCGTCGCGAAGGTATCCGACAGCTTGCTCGACATACGCCGCGCCCTGAATCGGTCGAAACGC
>Ga0207428_10005918_pt1 | contig 11324 bp, 13 predicted proteins | sample RhiMethybrSRZTD1_FD_187600 | JGI IMG/M metagenome (GOLD analysis project Ga0207428, IMG submission 187600) | Populus rhizosphere microbial communities from Tennessee, USA - Rhizosphere MetaG P. TD hybrid SRZTD1 (SPAdes) (version 3) | ecosystem: Host-associated > Plants > Roots > Rhizosphere >... | reverse complement strand
GCCGCATCAGGAGAACTGAATTATCGTGAGCGGTCATGGCGACCCCGGCAGCGACCTCGCAGCAGGGCGCGGTCCGTGACCACGGGTTCCACCCGCTGCGGGTGCGGCGCGTCGTGCACGAGACCGTGGAGGCCGCGTCCTTCGTCCTCGACGTGCCCGCCGACCGGCGTGCCGACTTCGCCTACGCGGCGGGGCAGTTCCTGACGTTCCGCGCCCGCGTCGACGGCGTGCTGCACCACCGCTGCTACTCGATGTCCTCGGCGCCGGCCGTCGACGACGAGCTGGCGGTCACGGTCAAGCGCGTGCCCGGCGGCGTCGTGTCGAACTGGATGATCGACACGCTGGGCCCGGGCGACGTCGTCGAGGCGAGCGTGCCGGCGGGGGTGTTCCGCCTGGGGCCCGGCACGGGCGACCTGGTGGCCCTCAGCGCCGGCAGCGGCATCACACCGGTGTACTCCCTGCTCAAGACCGCGCTCGCCACGACCGACCGGCGGGTCCGCCTCTACTACGCCAACCGCGACCGCGACGCGGTCATCTTCGGGGCCGAGCTCGACGCCCTCGCCGCCCGGCACCGCGACCGCCTCGAGGTCGTCCACCACCTCGACGTCGAGCGGGGCTTCGTCGACGCCGACGCCCTCGACCCCTTCCTCGCGGGCGGCCCCGGGTCCGACCACTACGTCTGCGGCCCCACCCCGTTCATGGACATCGTCGAGCGAGCGCTGCTGGCGCGCGGCGTCGAGCCCGACCGCATCCACATCGAGCGGTTCACGCCCGCGGCGCCCGCCCCGGAGCCCGAGCCCGCCGCCGCCGTCGGCGCGGGCGCGGGCGCCGTCGCCGCGGCCACCCGGGTCACGATCGAGCTCGCCGGCCGCACCGACACGGTCGACCACCGCGCCGGCACGACGATCCTCCAGACCGCACGGCAGATGGGGATGTCGCCGCCCTACTCGTGCGAGTCGGGCACCTGCGCGACCTGCATGGCGCACCTGGTCGACGGGTCCGTCAAGATGCACGTCAACGACGTGCTCACCGACGACGAGGTGGCGGACGGCTGGGTGCTGACCTGCCAGTCCGTGCCGACCTCCGACTCGGTGCACGTCGTCTACGAGGGGAGCTGACCGTGGAGCCATCGCTCATGGCCGACATCATCGAGATCGAGCAGGTGCTCGCGCGCTACGCCGTGGGCATGACCAAGGACGACATCGACGCGGTCATCGACGTCTTCACGCCCGACGGCACCTACAGCGCCTTCGGCGACACCTACACGCTGGCCGACTTCCCCACGCTCGTGAAGGCCGCGCCGAAGGGCCTGTTCCTCACCGGCGACCCCGCCATCGAGCTCGACGGCGACACCGGCACGGGCGAGCAGCCCCTCTGCTTCGTCGACCAGACGAACCACGAGATGCGCATCGGCTGGTACACCGACACCTACCGGCGCACCGAGCGCGGCTGGCGGCTGCGCACGCGGTCGATGACGTTCCTCCGCCGCAGCGGGGTCCGCGACCACGGCAAGCCGCACGACCCGACGCGGCCCGAGCCCACCGCGGCCGCCGGCTAGCGCCCCGCATGGACCTGCCCGACTTCCGGGCGGCGGTCGACCGCTGGATCGACGCCAACGCCGCCGAGCTCACCCCCGAACACGGGCGCACGACGTCGCTCGACGAGCAGATGGCCCACCTGTCGCTGGTCAAGCGGCGCACCTACGACGCCGGCTGGATGCGGTGGGGCTGGCCCGAGCGCGTCGGCGGGCTCGGCGGGTCGTCGCTGCTGCGCGCCTACCTCGGCGAGGCCCTGACCGCCCGCGACCTGGTCGAGCCGGGCATCTACTCGATGACCGAGGTGCTGGCGCCGACGATGATCGACTACGCACCGCCCGACCTGGCCGCCGAGATGGTGCCGCGGCTGCTCCGCGGCGACGAGACGTGGTGCCAGGGGTTCTCCGAGCCCGGCACCGGCAGCAACCTCGCCTCGCTGCAGTGCCGGGCGACGCGCACCGACGACGGGTGGCGCGTCACCGGCCAGAAGGTGTGGACGAGCCTCGCCCAGTTCGCGCAGCGCTGCGTCCTGCTCACCCGCACGGGCACCCCCGAGTCGGCCCACCGGGGCATCACCGCCCTGTTCGTCGACATGGACACGCCCGGCATCAGCGTCCGGCCGATCGAGACGATGCACGGCGCCGACGAGTTCTGCGAGGTGTTCCTCGACGACGTGGCCGTGCCGTTCGACCGCACGCTCGGCGACGAGGGCCAGGGCTGGGCCGTGGCGATGGACCTGCTGCCGTTCGAGCGCAGCACCGCGCTGTGGCACCGCGGCGCCTACCTGTACCGGCGGCTGGAGCGGCTGCTGGACGCCGCACCCGACGAGGTCCTCACGCCCACCGAGGTGGGCGAGGTCTTCCAGCAGCTCTTCGCGTTCCGGGCCCGCTCGCTGGGCACGCAGCACCGGCTGGCGGCGGGGGAGCGGCTCGGCGCCGAGACGTCGGTCGACAAGATCCTGCTGGCGACCGCCGAGCAGGCGCTCTACGACCTGGTGGGCGACGGGCTGTCCGACGACGTCGTGCTGGGCGACGACCCCGTCAGCGCGCGGTGGCGGTCGGAGGTCCTCTACGCGCGGGCCGCCACCATCTACGGGGGCAGCGCCGAGATCCAACGCAACATCGTCGCCCGCCGCCTGCTCGACCTGGGGGCCGACCGCTGATGGACGCCGCCGAGCGCGAGCTGTTCGCCACGGGCATCGGGCACGCCACCGTCCAGCACACGGGCGCGGCGCTCGACGCCGCCTTCGACGACCTGGGCTGGCGCGACGCCCTCGCCGACGATCCCCGGGCCGCGGTGTCGACCGTGTTCGAGCTGCAGGGCGGGGCCGGCTGCACGTCGTCGGCCCTCGACGTCGTGGTGCTGGCGGCCCTCGGCCTCGACGGCGCGCCCGACATCGGCGTCGTCCTGCCTCCGCCCGGGCGGACCGGCCCACCGGGCACGGTGGCGGGCGAGGGCGTCGACGTGGGGGGGCTCGGCACCGTCTGCTTCCCGGACCGCGACCGGGCCGTCGTCGCCGCCGGGGCGGGGGAGGCGGGGGACGACGGCTGCGTCGTCGCCGTCGTCGCCCGCGCCGACCTCGAGCAGCGGACCGTCCGCGGCCTCGATCCCTGCCTCGGGCTGGTCGAGGTCACCGGCGCCCACGTGCCGGCCACCCCGCGCCCGGCCTCTGCCGACGCGTGGGCGGTCGCGGTGGCCGCGGGGCAGCGCGCCCTCGGCCACGAGCTGGTGGGTGCGTCGCGGACGATGCTCGAGCTGGCGCGCGAGCACGCCCTCGAGCGCGTCCAGTTCGGGCGGCCGATCGCCTCGTTCCAGGCCGTGCGGCATCGCCTGGCCGAGGCCTACGTGGCGATCGAGGCCGCCGACGCCGCGCTCGGCGCGGCGTGGGACGACGGCACGCCGTTGGCGGCGGCGGTGGCCAAGGCCGTCGCCGGGCGCAGCGCCCGCACGGTCTCCCGCCACTGCCAGCAGGTGCTCGCCGGCATCGGGTTCACGACCGAGCACGCCCTGCACGGCCACGTGCGGCGGGCCATCGTGCTCGACCGGTTGCTGGGCGACGCCCGGTCGCTGACCCGGCGGATGGGTGCCGACCTGCTCGAGCGACGGTCGCTGCCGTCGATCCTGCCGCTGTGACGCCATGACCGAGTACGCCGGCGGCCGGTTCGTGCCCGACGGGCGCCACGCCTGGCCGCGTGTGATCGCCGCCAAGGTCGTGAGCTGGGACTTCCGCAAGATCGGCGCCGCGCCGTGACCGTCGCCGACCGAACCCCGACGAGAGGACACCGATGACCCGGGTCGCCTTCGCTCCCGACGTGTTCACCTGGCCCGCCGACGAGCCGCGGCTCATCGGCGGCCGGTGCCCGACCTGTGCGGCGGTGGCGTTCCCGCTGCCCCCGGCCTGCCCCCGGTGCGGGTCGACCGGTGTCGAGCGGCACCTGCTGCCGCGGCGGGGCACGCTGCACACCTGGACCACGCAGGACTTCCTGCCCAAGGAGCCCTACGCCAGCGGCGAGACGCCCGAGACCTTCCGGCCGTACGGGGTCGGCCTGGTGCAGCTGGCCGACGAGGTGCGGGTCGAGGCCCGGCTGACCGAGAGCGACCCGCAGGCGCTCGACTTCGGCATGGAGGTCGAGCTGGCGATCGTGCCGTTCCGCACCGACGAGGACGGCACCGAGGTCATGACGTACGCGTTCAGGCCCGTCGACCAGGAGGACCTGTGATGGAGGACGTCGCGATCATCGGGGTCGGCCTCCACCCCTTCGGCCGGTTCGGTCCGAAGTCGGCGATCGAGATGGCCGCCGACGCGGTGCGCGCCGCGTGCGCGGACGGCGGGGTGACGTGGCGCGAGGTGCAGTTCGCGTTCGGGGGCAGCTACACGGTCGACAACCCGGACGCGGTGATCGGGCAGCTGGGCCTGACCGGGATCCCGTTCATGGACGTGTACAACGGGTGCGCCACCGCGGCGACGGCGTTGCAGCTGACCGCCGACGCCATCCGGTCGGGCAAGTACGACATCGGCGTGGCCGTGGGCATGGACAAGCACGACGCCGGGGCGTTCACGGCCGATCCGGTCGCCTACAGCGCGCCGGCCTGGTACGGCGAGATGGGCTACTTCCTCACGACCAAGTTCTTCGGGATGAAGATCAACCGCTACATGCACGACCACGGGATCTCGCACGAGACCCTGGGCCGGGTGGCGGCCAAGGCCTTCCGGAACGGCGCGCTCAACCCGAACGCCTTCCGCCGCAAGCCGGTGCCGGTCGAGGACATCGTCGGCGCGCGGATGCTCAACTACCCGCTCACCCAGTACATGTTCTGCGCGCCCGACGAGGGCGCGGCCGCGGCCGTGCTGTGCCGGGCCGACATCGCCCGCCGCTACACGTCGGCGCCCGTCTACCTCCGGGCGACGACGCTGCGGACCCGCCGCTACGGCGCCCACGAGGTGCACTCGACCTGGGCGGCGGTCGAGCAGGACGACGCCCCCACGGTGTACGCCTCGCGGGCCGCCTACGAGGAGGCCGGCATCGGGCCCGAGGACGTCGACGTCGTGCAGCTGCAGGACACCGACGCCGGCGCCGAGGTCATCCACATGGCCGAGAACGGCTTCTGCGCCGACGGCGAGCAGGAGAAGCTCCTCGCCGAGGGAGCGACCGAGATCGGCGGGCGCCTGCCGGTGAACACCGACGGCGGGCTCATCGCCAACGGTGAGCCCGTCGGTGCCTCGGGCCTGCGCCAGGTGCACGAGCTGGTGCTGCAGCTGCGGGGCCGGGCGGGGGAGCGCCAGGTGCCCGGCACGCCGCGCGTCGGCTACTCGCAGCTCTACGGCGCGCCGGGCACCGCCGGCGTCTCGATCCTGTCGGTGTGACCGGCCGGTCGGCGTGATCGACGCGAGGGGGGCCTGATGGCGACGTACGTGTTGGTGCACGGCGGCGCGCACGGTGGCTGGTGCTACCGCGACGTCGCCCGCCGGCTGCGGGCGGCGGGGCACGACGTGTTCACGCCCACGCTCACCGGCCTGGGCGAGCGGGCCCACCTGCTGAGCCCCGACGTCGACCTCGACACCCACATCGCCGACGTGGTGGCGGTGCTGCACTACGAGGACCTCCGGGACGTGATCCTCGTGGGGCACAGCTACGGGGGCATGGTCATCACCAGCGCGGCCGATCGGGCCGCCGACCGGGTGGGCCACCTCGTCTACCTCGACTCGGTCAACCCGGCCGACGGCGAGTCGCTGGCGGTGCTGGCGGCCCCGCTGATGCAGGCGGCGCGGGCGCAGGCCCGGGTGGTCGACGGCGTCGAGCTCGTGCTGTTCCCGGGCACCGAGCCGCTGCCGCACTACGGGGTGACCGACCCCGACGCGATCGCCTGGATGTCCGAGCGGCTGACGCCCCACCCCTTCGCCACGTTCGCGCAGCCGCTGCGGCTCGACGACGAGGCCGCGCTCGCCACGATCCCGCAGACCCAGATCGTGTGCACGTCGACGCTGGCGGGGCGCGACCCGGCGCGCCTGGAGCCGGCCCGGGCCGCCGGGCGCGTGTGGGACGTCGACACCGGCCACGACCTGATGATCACCGAGCCCGACGCGGTCGCAGGGCTGCTCCTGCGGGTGGCGTCGACCTGACGGCCGCTATCGCGCGAGCGGAATCTCCGCTGGACGAGAACGACCTTCTCACCTACTGTCGCGCGGGCGTCGTCCTCGTCGCGGGGACCGGGCCGCACCATGACCATCCGAAGGGGGACCGCAGGTCGTGAAGGACATCGACGCCACCGACTTCTTCCGGGACGACGGCCTCGTGGCCGATCCCTACCCGTACTTCGACGCCCTGCGGGCGCAGTGCCCGGTCCGGCGCGAGCGCCACCACGACGTCGTGATGGTGACGGGCTACGGCGAGGCGCTCGAGGTCTACAACGACCCCGACACGTTCTCGTCGTGCCTCTCGGTGTCCGGACCGTTCCCCGGGTTCCCCGTCCCGCTCGAGGGCGACGACGTGAGCGATCTCATCGAGCAGCACCGCGACGCCCTGCCGATGAGCGACCAGCTGCCCACGCTCGATCCGCCGACCCACACGGCCCACCGGGGGCTGCTGATGCGCCTGATCACCCCGAAGCGCCTCAAGGAGAACGAGGCGTCGATGTGGGTGCTCGCCGATCGCGTGCTCGACTCGTTCCTCGTCGGCGGCGAGGGCGAGTACGTGAAGGGCTTCGCCGGCCCGTTCACGATGCTGGTCATCGCCGACCTGCTCGGCGTGCCCGAGGAGGACCGCGACGACTTCGCCCGCGTGCTCCACCAGGCGCCGGGCGCCGGTGGCGGCGTCGGCAGCACGGGGGACGAGTCGCTCGGGCACTCGCCGTTGGAGTACCTGTACCAGCGGTTCTCCGGGTACGTCGAGGACCGGCGCCGCCAGCCGCGCGACGACGTGCTGACCGGGCTGGCCACCGCCACGTTCCCCGACGGCTCGACACCCGAGGTGGTCGACGTCGTGCGCGTCGCCGCCAACCTCTTCGCCGCCGGCCAGGAGACCACCGTCCGCCTGCTCGGCTCCGCGCTGAAGGTGATCGCCGAGCGCCCCGACCTGCAGCACCTGCTGCGCCGCGAGCGCGAGCGCATCCCCAACTTCATCGAGGAGTCGCTGCGCTTCGAGAGTCCGGTCAAGGGCGACTTCCGGCTGGCCCGCGTCCCGACCACCGTGGGCGGCGTCGACATCCCCGCCGGCACCACCGTGATGGTGCTCAACGGCGCCGCCAACCGCGACCCACGGCACTTCGACGACCCCGGGACGTTCGACGTCGCCCGCGCCGACGCCCGCCAGCAGCTGGCGTTCGGGCGCGGCATCCACACCTGCCCCGGTGCGCCGCTCGCCCGCGCCGAGGCGCGCGTCGCCGTCGAGCGCCTCCTCGACCGCACCAGCGACATCCGCATCTCCGAGCGCGAGCACGGCCCCGCCGGTGCCCGCCGCTACGACTACGTCCCGACCTTCATCCTCCGCGGCCTGACGCGGCTCCACCTCGAGTTCACGCTCGCCGACGACGAGCGCGGGGTCGGCACCCGATGAAGGTCGCGGTCGACGACGACCTGTGCCGCGGGCACGGGGTGTGCTGCACGCTCTGCCCCGAGGTGTTCGACCTCGGCGACGACGGCTACGCCTCGGTGCTCGTCGACGTCGTCCCCGCGGAGCTCGAGGGCGCGGTCCGCTCCGCCGTCACCCGCTGCCCCGAGCGCGCCATCACGACGAGCTGACCGCGCCGGGTGCGCGCCCACACCCGGCCGGCCCGTCAGGTCGTCGGCTTGGTCGGCGTCCGCACCCACACGTCGAAGAACGCGCCGAGGTCGCGGCCCGAGACCTCCTCGAAGGTCGACTGGAGGTCCTCGGTGGTGGCGGTCGAGTCGTCGTAGCGCGTGAGCCACTCGCGGGCCCCGGCGAAGAAGGCCTGGTCGCCGAGCTCGAGCCGCAGGGCGTGCAGCGTCGCCGCACCGCGGTCGTAGACGCCGCCGAGGAAGAGGCCGAGCGGGCCCGGGTCGGCGATGGCCAGGGCCCAGAACTCGTCGTCGGCGGGGATGCTCATGATCGCCTCGAAGTTGGCCTGCGCCGAGTCGCCGCCGGTGTGCTCGCTCCAGAGCCACTCGACGTAGGTGGCCCACCCCTCGTTGAGCCAGATGTCCTGCCAGCGCGCGGGGCTCACCGCGTTCCCGAACCACTGGTGGGCGAGCTCGTGCACGACGGTGGCCTGGCGGGCCGCCCGCGAGTACACGGGGCGGGTCTGCGTCTCGAGGGCGTAGCCGACGCTGTCGTCGTCGACGATGGCGCCGGCGGAGACGAACGGGTACGGCACGAACGTCTGCTCGATGAAGCCGATCATGTCGGCCTCGAGGGCGAGGCTGGCGTCGGTGGCGGCGGCGTTGGCCGGCGTGAGGCCGTCGTCGACGGCGTCGATGATCGGCAGCCCGCCACCCGTCTCGGAGCTGCGCAGCTCGTAGTCGCCGACCGAGGCCGTCGTCAGGTAGCTGGCCTGCGGGTCGGGTGCGTCCCAGAACCAGGTGGTCCGCCCGCCGGCGGTGACCGGATCGCGGGCCGGGAGGCCGTTGGCGACCGCGACCTTGCCCTCGGGCACGCTGATCGCGAACCCGTAGGTGGCCTTGTCGCTCGGGTGGTCGCTGACCGGGTACCAGGTCATCGACCCCTCGGGCTCGCCCACCACCATGGCGCCGTCCCGGGTGGTCACCCAGCCGTAGAGGGCGCCCTCGATGTCCTCGGGGCGGGTGGTCTCGCCGGCGTAGGTGACGACGACCCGCGCCGCCTGGCCGGTCTTGAGCTTGGGGCGGGGCTGCACCGTCAGCTCCCACACGCGGGCGTCGTCGTCCTGGACCTGCCAGTACGCCGCGCCCTCGACGACGGCGCCGGCGGCGGGCGGGGCCACCTCGCGGGCCTGCTTCCCGTCGATCGTGATCGCCTGCACGGCCATGCCGCGGAGGTCGAGGTCGAAGCGGTCGAGGTCCTGGGTCGCCACGAGATCGATCGTCGCCACCCCGCTCAGCGAGCCGACGAGCGGCGCGGGGGCGGGCGCCGGCGGCGTGTACGTGAGGTCGAGGTCGTAGTGCCGGACGTCGTACCCACCGTTGCCTGCGTACGGGAAGTACGCGTCTCCCGCGCCGGCCGCGCCCGCGGTGTACCTCGGCCCGCCCTCACCGGTGCGGGCGGCCGTGGGCCCCGCCGACAGGACGAGCGCTCCCCCCGCCACCAGCACGGCCGCCATGGCCCCGGACACCTGCCTGCGCACTCGCACGGCGATCACCTCCACCCTCGGATGCCGCGACTGTACGGGTGGTGGGGGCCGGGCGACACCCCTGTCCGCCGTGGCGACACGGCCGTGGACGGGCGAGGAGGCGGCGCCCGATCGGAACATCTCCGGCCGCGCCCCGGTTGGGACCCGGCATGGAGCTCGCCGACGCCGTGACGTTCGCCCGCACCACCCGCCGGTCGGTCCTGACGACCATCCGCGGCAGCGGGCGCCCCCAGCTGTCGAACGTGCTGCACCACGTGTTCGACGACGGCATCATCCGCATCTCGACGACCGCGGACCGGGCCAAGTACCGCAACCTCGTGCGGGACCCGTGGGCGGCGCTGCACGTCACCCGCGACGACTTCTTCGCGTACGTCGTGCTCGAGGGCGAGGTCGAGCTCACCCCGGTGGCGAGCGCCCCCGACGACCCGACCGTCGACGAGCTGGTGCTGCACTACCGGGCGGTCATGGGCGAGCACGAGGACTGGGAGGCGTTCCGCGTGGCGTCGGTGTCCGAGCGTCGGGCGGTCGCACGGTTCCGGCCCGCCCGCGCCTACGGCATGCTCGACCTCCCGCCGCGGACCGGCTCGTGATCAGCACGGCCCGCGGGGCCCGGCGCCCCGGCGACCCGCCGCCCCACGCCCGCTCGCTCAGCGGGGCAGGCCCAGCACGCGCTCGGCGATGATGTTGCGCTGGATCTGCGAGGTCCCGCCGGCGATCGTGCCGGCGAAGCTGCGGAGGTAGCGCTCCCACCAGCTCGCCGTGAACCCCTCCTCGTGCAGCGGATCGAGGGGCGCGCTGCGGCGGTCGGGGTCGAGGCCGTCGGCGCCGAGCGTCTCCAGCATGGCGAGCGTCGCCGCCTGGGCGGCCTCGGAGCCGAAGAGCTTGAGGATCGACTGCTCGGTGGCCTCGACGCCCCGGCGGGCCTTGGCCAGCGTGCGGTAGCCGAGCAGCCGCAGGGCGTGGGCGTCGACGACGAGGTTGCCGAACCAGTCGAGCACCAGGGGGTCGTCGGCCAGGCCCCGGGCCACGATCTCGTCGCCGCCGTGCCGCACGAGGTCGTCGAGGCGGGAGGCGAAGCCCAGCCACAGCATCGCCCGCTCGTGGCCCAGCGAGCCGGTGGCCACCTGCCAGCCCTGGTGCAGCTCGCCGATCAGGTTCCCGGCCGGCACCGCGACGTCGTCGAAGAACACCTCGTTGAAGTCGAGGTCGTCGGGCCCCACGATCGACCCGAACGGGCGACGGGTCAGGCCGGGGCTGTCGGTGGGGATCACCAGGCAGCTCAGGCCCTTGTGCTTGGGGGCGTCGGGGTCGGTGCGGACGAACGCCAGGATGATGTCCGCGTCGTGGGCGCCCGACGTCCACACCTTCTGACCGTTCACGACGAACCGGTCGCCGTCGAGCACCGCCCGCGTGCGCAGTCCGGCGAGGTCGGAGCCGGCGTCGGGCTCGCTCATGCCCAGCGCCGCGGTGATCTCGGCCCGCAGGATCGGCACCGCCCACCGGCGCTTCTGCTCCTCGGTGCCGAACGCCAGCAGCGACGGGGCGATGATCGTGAGCCCCTGGGGGTTGTAGCTCGGGTAGATGTGCCGGCGGCTCAGCTCCTCCTGGTGCACGAACACCTCGAGCAGCGAGGCGTTCCGGCCGCCGTGCTCGGGCGGGTTGCCGGGCACCAGCCAGCCGGCGTCGAACAGGCTCCGCTGCCAGTCGCGGGCCCAGTCCGGGACGTGGGCGGTCGAGCGGGGCCGCTCGGACAGCGCCGTCGCGTCGTCGGGGGCGTGTGCGTCGAGCCACACCGCGAACTCGTGGCGGAAGGCCTCGGTCTGCTCGTCGAAGCGGAGCCGCATCACACCGCCTCCGTCGGTCGGCGCCCGGCGAGCACCCGCCGCGCCGCCCGGGCCCGGTGCTCGCTGGACGTCCCCAGCAGCGGCTCGCCGACCTTGGCGCGCCGCACGTAGATCTGCAGGTCGTTCTCCCAGGTGAATCCCAGCCCGCCGAACAGCTGGACAC
>Ga0207428_10005912_pt1 | contig 11332 bp, 10 predicted proteins | sample RhiMethybrSRZTD1_FD_187600 | JGI IMG/M metagenome (GOLD analysis project Ga0207428, IMG submission 187600) | Populus rhizosphere microbial communities from Tennessee, USA - Rhizosphere MetaG P. TD hybrid SRZTD1 (SPAdes) (version 3) | ecosystem: Host-associated > Plants > Roots > Rhizosphere >... | reverse complement strand
GCGGCATGAGGAATTCCCTTCCATTTCATTGCCGTTTGCATTTGCCGCGGCCTTCAACAAGTTACTCCTCATCCTCTTCCCCAAAATACCGCATCCAGTGTTTGATGTTTTCGACCGGAGCGTCGCGCTTCTCTGCTTCGGTGCCGGCAATAAGCTCTTCGTTCAGGAGGCGGTTGAACTCATGACATTTCAGCGCCTCCACGCCGCAGCTTCTCGCGTAGCCATAGACACCATTGTCGGAAGAGACGACGCACAAGCCCTTTCGAGATCGCGCCTCTTCCACTTCCTTGCGGATCAAATCATCTGCAGTCCGCCCTGGACCGGAAAATACTAACTGCATCCAGCGCGTCTTTCGAAGTGGCTTAGCCGTGCCGTCGAAGATCACCGTCGCCTTCCGGTGTCTTGATTCCAAGAACTTGGCAATGCGGTCGAGCACCTGCTGCCGAGCCTGAGGATCCTTGTAGGAAATGGACTTCGTATGACCGATGAGATTATTACCATCGATGAGGTACATCGTGCGCGCTTCCGCGATTCCTGAGGTCAGGCATCGTTTGTCACGTGTCACGCGAGGCGCGAAACGTGATGCGTAGAGAGGTTACACGGCTGCCGTGCTCTGTACCGCGCCAATCACTTGCTCATAGAACGCTTCATATCGCGTAATGATTTTCTGGGAGCTGAAACTGTCATACGCGTGCTGGCGGGCATTCGCGCCCATCGCCCACCGCTTCTTATCATCCGAAAGTACCTCAATCGCCCGGGCAGCCATTCCGTCTACGTCGCCAACCTGTGCTAGAAATCCGTCTTTCTCGTGCCGAACCACTTCGGGAACACCACCCACGTTGGACGCGACCACGGGCACCTCGCACGCCATACCCTCCAGCGCCACCAAACCGAAAGATTCGGTTTCGCTCGGCAGCAGCATCAGATCGGAAATCGACAGGATCTCAGCGATGGAGTCTTGCTTCCCGAGAAAGTCCACCTGGCAACCCAAACGCTTACTGCGCACCAACCATTCAGCGTTTGAACGGTCTGGCCCGTCACCCACCATTAAGAGACGGGAAGGCACCTTCTTCTGGACGCGATCGAAGATTTCAACAACGTCCGTCACACGTTTAACGGGGCGAAAGTTAGAGACGTGCACCAGAATGTGCTCTCCCCGGGGTGCGTATTTGCGTTTCAGGTCGCCGTTCGCAGAGCGCCGAAATACATCGCAATTGACGAAGTTGGGAATCATTTCGATGGGACGTGAAACCTCAAACTCACGATAGGTAAGGTCGCGCAGGTAGACAGAAACCGCCGTAACCCCATCGCTCTTCTCAATCGAGAATTTGGTAATAGGCAAGTAGGAACGATCGTTTCCCACCAGCGTAATGTCGGTGCCGTGCAGAGTGGTAATGACGGGCAGCCTGTGCGGCCGTAACATCTCCTTGGCCAGGTAGGCGCTTACGGAATGTGGGATGGCGTAGTGAACATGTAGCAGGTCCAGATTCTGATTCAAGGCCACATCGGCCATTTTCGTCGCGAGCGCAAGCGCATAGGGCGGATGCTCAAACAAGGGATAGTTCATCATCTCCACTTCATGAAAATAGATGCGCTCGCTCGTAGAGGTGAGCTTGATTGGCACGGCATAACTGATGAAATGAATCTCATGGCCGCGCACCGCGAGTTCTTTCCCAATCTCTGTCGCCACAACGCCGCTGCCCCCATACGTGGGATAGCAGGTGATGCCAATCTTCATAATGGGTGTCCCTTCCCCACAAAGAAACTTACCGGGTCATCGACAGCGAGCGCTTCTTTGCCATAAAACGCTTCTGCATATTTGGTCTGGATTAGTGTGCCGTAATAGCGATTCAGGCTCTCCAATGCCGGCAGAAACTGGGGAATGCTCAAATAGGTCTGGGGCTCGAGCGACTTGGGGTCAAACAGCTGTGACTGAAACGCTTTCACCGCCTGCATTTTTTTTTCAAACTGGCTACTGATGTCCACATAGAAGCTCGGTTGCAGCGTATGGGGAAGCATAAAGTAAAAAATCCTGCCCGGACGGAAACGCTCCTGCTTTGTATTGATCTTTGCCAACCCGGAAAGATAACAAGCCTGCGCCACAATCCGGCTGGTATAAATATGATCGGGGTGCCGGTCATCCCAATAGTGAGTAAAAACCAGTTCCGGCCGGTACTTCCGCAAGACACGTACCACTCGGAGTCTTGCTTCGGGTGTGTCGAAAATCGCGCCATCCTTCAGCTTCAAGTTCTCCCGCACACTCAGGCCCATGATCTTGGCGGATGCTTTCGCTTCGCGAGCCCGAATCGCCGGAGTGCCACGACTGCCCAATTCCCCCCGCACCATGTCCACCACGCCGACACGATGACCCAGTTCTGCCAGCTTGATCAGCGTGCCGCTTACTGAAAGCTCGATGTCGTCGGGATGCGCCCCAATCGCCAGTGCGTCAAGTTTCATTTTCGCTGTGCGGGTTCAATCTCGATCCGGCGTTCGTCCTTGCCAAGGTCCTCAATTTTCACCTTGACGACACCCGGCAGATCCGGATTGCCGAGTTTCTCTGCCCACTCCACCAGAATCACGGCGGGTTGCGCAAAGATTTCTTCCAGATCCAGGGACCGCAGATCTTCTCGTGTCTCCAACCGATAGAGGTCGATGTGATAGGCCTTCAAGCGCAGATCGTATTCATTAATCAACGTAAACGACGGACTGGGGACATCGTGGGGGTCAGCCTGCCCGAGCCCACAGATCAGCCCTTTGGCAAAAACGGTCTTTCCTGCCCCAAGATTCCCCTCCAGAAAGAAGATCGTCGGCTCGGTCAGGGACTCGCCGAGGGATTTGGCCATATCAAAGGTCTCTTGGAAGGAATGCGAAATAGTAGTGCCGAAACGCATCATCGACCTGCAAGGTGCAGCGCTTCAAGCTTCAGGATGGCCTCTGGCAGGTGCGCCATGATATCCGAGGCAACCAGTGACTTCTCGCCTTGAGTCTTTGCGGCCAGGTCCCCAGCGAGGCCGTGGAGATAGACGCCGAGTGGGATGACCTGTTCCAGAAGCATGAACGGAGAAAACGTTTCAGAGGGTCCGCTCCGGGTCCCAGCGGTTTCAGCCGACCGCAGGTCAGAAAGTCCCTGACCCAATAGGCCCGCAAGAATTCCAGTTAAAACATCGCCCGAACCACCAGTCGCCATGCCAGGGTTTCCAGTGGAATTCACAAAGACCTGTCCGGAAGGCGAGGCACAAATCGTGCGGTGTCCCTTTAACACTAGATGCAGTCCGTGTTGTTGCGCGAAGTCACGCGCCAAGGTCACTCGATCCGCTTGAACATCTGCGGTAGAACGACCCAGCAATCGCGCAAATTCTCCCGGATGAGGGGTCAAAACAAGGATTCGTTTCTGACCATTCAAACGCTCGGTTTGCCCCACAAAGGCGTTGATCCCATCGGCGTCCAGCACAATCGGTAGCGTCGTCTCTTCCACCAGACGCCGAACAAATCCCACAGTCTCAGGATGTCCGCCCAGGCCAGGTCCGATCGCCAATACATCCTTTTCCCCGAGAAGAGCTTCCATCCGGCCATAATCGAAAGCTTTTGCCGAAACACTGCCTGATTCAGTGGCGTCAAGAGGCTCCGTCATTACCTCAAGCATCTGGCCCGCAGCCATTGGTAGACAAGGAGCCGGCGTCGCCAGAGTCACCAAACCTGCGCCAGCGAGCAGTGCCGACCTAGCGGTCAGACAGGCCGCGCCCGTTTTTCCCAATGAACCGGCAATGGCAAGAACATGCCCATAGTCCCCTTTGTGCGAGTCTCCCCGTCTCTCAAACTGGCGAAGGACCAACGCCGCCTCATCCTCAGTGAGACAGTTTAGCCAGTGGCGTGGATCGTCAACCAGTTCGGCGGGAGATCCAATGGGAACCAGTACCCAGCGTGGGATGACACTCTCACGGTCACCAAACACATGGGCTGGCTTGGGTGCGGTAAACGTCACGGTGAGTTCGGCTCGAGCAGCAATACCGCCGTCGCTCTGGTTCCCGCTGTCATCGCAGTTCACACCAGAGGGAACATCAATGGCTACAACCCGGGGAAAGCGACGCATCTGCTGGATGATCGCAGCCATGAAGCCACTGACGGGAAGCCGGATGCCCGTGCCCAAGAGAGCGTCAACAATTAAATCAGCATCCAAATCGCGAAACAGTCGCTGAATCGATTCCTCGGAAAATTCGCGCTCCGGCACAACCTGAATGGGGACGCCCCTCTTCTGGAGTATAGCCAGGTTCGCGGCGGCGTCTCCTCGAACCTCTTCTGGGGCAGCGAACAGCAATATCAGGGGTTGCATGCGCTTCAGGATCAGATGACGGGCCACAACAAAACCGTCGCCACCGTTGTTGCCTTTTCCGCAACAAATGGCGACCCTGAGTTTGGCCAGGTCGGGAAAGTGCAACTCCAGAGCCCGAACCACTCCGCTTCCAGCATTCTCCATTAGCAGGAGACTGGGAATGCCATAGCGCTCGGTGGTCAGCCGATCAACCTCACGCATCTGGGAAGCAGTTAGAATTTTCATCTGTCTGGTATGCCGCGATCGGCTGAAACTGCCGTGCAGTGCCCGAATTCCAGCGGTTGCAATCTTAGCGGAGGGGGGAGCAGAGTCAAGATAAATTGCCCCTAAGCCTCAGTCGTTCTCTCAATCCTCGCCTGTGGTAAGATCCGGTTTCCGTTCGTCAACTAATAGATCTCTTGGAGAAAATTGTTGGAACCTTTCGCTGAGCGTGTCCTTCTTCAGATGTCCCTGCTGGCCATGTTGTTCGCCGGCGGTTGCAATCGAAGCCAACAGAAGACGATAGCGGTTGTCCCCAAGGGCCAAGCCCACATTTTTTGGCAAACAGTGAAGGCGGGCGCTGAAGCCGCCGCTGCCAAGTGTGGCGTCCGCATTCTCTGGAATGGACCTGCCTCGGAAATTGAGATCAGCCGGCAAATCAACATCGCCGAGGACTTCATCAACCGCCGAGTCGACGGGCTCGTGCTCGCACCTTCCGATGAGAGAGCGTTGGTGCCCGTCATCGAGAGCGCCACCAAGCATGGCATTCCAGTCGCGATTATCGATTCCGGTGCGCAAACCGAGTCGTATGTCTCGTTCGTCTCTACAGACAACTATCTGGGCGGGGTGACGGCAGCGCGCCGCATGGCCGAGATTCTGAACAAGGCCGGAAAGGTTGCCATTGTCGGCGTCATGCCCGGCGGAGCCTCAACCAGCCGCCGGGAAGAGGGTTTCAAGGACACGGTCGCCAAAGAGTTTCCTGGAGTCAAGATCGTCGCTTTCCAGTACGGCATGTCCGATCGTGCGAAGTCACTCGCCGTGACGGAAGACATCCTGACGGCAAATCCGAACCTCAACGGCATCTTTGCTCCCAATGAGTCTAGTTCCATCGGCGCCTCGCAAGCCGTGAAGATGCGTGGTCTCGGTGGCAAGGTGAAGATCGTGGCCTTTGATGCCTCGTCCAGTCTGATTGCCGATCTCCAGGAAGGTGTTATTGATTCTCTGGTGGTTCAGAACCCATACGCCATGGGCTACGAGGGCGTGCGCACTTTGTGTGAGAAGTTGGAAGGGAAGACACCCGAGCGAAGAATCGACACAGGCGTGACACTGGTGACCAAAGACAATCTTGCGGACCCGAAGATCCAGGAGTTGCTCCGCACAAAATGACGAATTCCTAAGCACAAATGACGAATGAACGACTAAGGACGAAGCGCTCCGCGGAAAAGCTTCGTCGTTCGGGTTTCGGATTTCCTTCGTCATTGGAGCTTAGTCATTAGTCATTCTTGTAGTGTCTCTCGTGGTCTCGTCTCACTCAAGACAAGGCTTCTTCTCACCATCCGCCTCATGAAGGATCTTCTCAAGAAGCTGCTTCCGTTCCTCACCCTCCTGTTCCTCTTCCTTCTGCTTTCGATTCTTTCTCCGTACTTCCTGACCGTTGACAACCTTTCGACCGTGGCACGTCAGACGGCGGTCATCAACATCATTGCCATTGGGATGACGTTGGTCATCATCTCAGGCGGGGTCGATCTCTCCGTCGGCGCGGTGCTGGCTTTGTGCGGCGTCTGCGGGACTCTGCTCATGGAAAAGGGCATGGGCGTTGTGCCGGCCACGGTTCTGGGCATTCTGACCGGGGCCGGCTGGGGTTTGTTGACGGGTTTGACCATCACCTCCCTACGGGTCCCTGCGTTTATCGCTAGCTTGGGCGGTCTGGGCATGGCGCGGGGTCTGACTCTGCTGATCACCGATGGGCGGCCCGTCACGGATGTCCCGAAGAGTTTTGCGCGCCTGGGTGATGGCAGCTTTCTAGGCTTCATCCCCGTTCCCGTGATCTTTCTGATCCTCGTTGCAGTTATCATGTCATGGGTGCTGCGCTACACTCGTTTGGGGCGATATGCCTATGCCATCGGAGGAAATCCTCAGGCCGCCCACCTGTCTGGCATCAATCTGAGATCCTGTGGACTCGCTTTCTATTCAATCTTGGGCGGCTTGACCGGCCTGGCAGGCATGATTGAAGCCTCGCGCCTGGTCACTGGCCAGCCGACTGCCGGCGAAGGCTATGAATTGCGAGCCATCGCCGCGGTGGTGATTGGTGGAGGCAGCTTGAGTGGGGGCGCTGGCACGGTGCTGGGAACGACGGTGGCGGCGTTCATCATGACCCTCCTCAACAATGGTTGCAACCTGCTGGGAATCTCACCATTTATTCAACAGATCTTGATTGGCGGGATTATTGTTCTGGCAGTGGCAGCCGATGAGTATCGGAGAAGACATACATAAGACAGTGATGAGTGACCATCAGCAAGTCGGAAGATCCAGGAGGTAGCTATGCGAATGCTATTTTTCAGAATCATGGCAGTCGTAGACTTTGGCCGCCAGACAAGCCCAGGACAAGGCACGACACCTAACTGCTCCTTTTCGTTGCTTAGGCATTTCTATGCGTCTCGGCGTCTCTGCTGTTTGCATTTTAGTTTCGGCTTTGCTGCACTGCTTATTCTATTTGTTGGACAGCCCGAGCGCCTGCGAGCACAGAACATCCCTCCCATGATCGGGGACCAGGTTGGCAAGCCAAAGCTGCGGATCCCCAATCCGCTTGAAGGCACTCAAACGCGCGGCAGCCAAACTTCACAAAGCTCGCAGTCAGGCCAAACTCCAGCCTCCGTCGTAGGCGAGCGAGAAGTTCATAATTTCCTCGAAAGCTGGCACTCTTCACTTTCGAAGAAAGACATGGAAGCGTTGAGCATCTGTTATCTACAATCTGATGCCTTGCGCGTCTATTGGGAATCGCAAGAATTCTCAGGTTGGGAGCCCTTCAAAGCTGAAATGCAACGGCACTTCGCGTCATCCGAAGGCGCCCAAATAGAATTAAAGGACCCTCAAACGAACGTCTTTGGCCGCTTCGCCTGGGTGACGGCCCGCTATGTCCGACAGACGTGGACAGACGGGACTCCGCGCAGTCAGGAAGGTTTCATCACCCTCGTGCTGGAAAAGCGTCGATCGGCCTGGGTGATTCTTCATCAGCATGCTTCCATCGCAACTGCTGCTGCTCCAGTAAACTTGTCTACCAAATAGATTGAGAGACTTTAGTGCCTATTTTGGGCCCTCAGCTCGCAGCTCTGACGGCCTGATAATACGGGCTTCTTGAGGCCCAGATTCCGGATGCAGCCCACCCAACCACGCTTTACGAGCGGCCAAGCCGCCACATACCAGATTTTGTGCCTTCCCTAGCATCCCACCCCACTATTTTGTGGAAAGATACAAATTTGCGCTTGACAATTGATTCGCGAGGACTACAATCCAACGCCAACAATCATTGTGCGTTTATAGCGCGCTGAAACCGTTCTATTCGTTCGAGTTGGGAGACTTGCGTGTCTCGGGCTGGACGAGCGCCGCAGGGCGGTTTTTCATCAAGAACTGTTGTCCATAAGCCTGGTAAGGAGGCGTTACAATGCTAGTGAGAGAGAGATCCGGCGAGGCGACCGCGATGGCCCCAATCAAAGTACAACAACAAGAACAGGAGAATCTCTTGCACTTTAGGAGAGTCTTTACTAAACCGGGTGTTCATCCGTTTGACCAGATCAAGTGGGAAAAGCGCAAGGCCTCCATCTCGAACGAGAAAGGCGAAGTGATCTTCGAGCACCCGGATGTTGAGGTGCCGGTGTCGTGGTCGATGATGGCAACCAACGTCGTGGTATCGAAGTACTTCCGGCGCTCTTCGGATGGCAGCGGACGTGAAACAAGCGTCCGACAACTAGTGGGCCGTGTTGTCGACGCAATTTCGCGTTGGGGTCGCGAAGGAGGCTACTTCGCCAGCGTGGAAGAGGCCGACACATTCGAAGCTGAACTCTGCCATCTGCTCGTTGAGCAGAAAGCCGCCTTCAATAGTCCGGTATGGTTCAACTGCGGAATCGAACCCAAACCGCAATGCTCGGCGTGCTTCATCAATTCAGTGCAAGACCGTATGGAGTCGATCCTCGATCTCGCCAAGACCGAAGGCATGCTCTTCAAGTGGGGCAGCGGCACGGGAACGAATCTGTCGGTCATCCGGTCGTCGAAGGAATTGCTCTCCAGCGGTGGCCAGGCTTCCGGACCCGTTTCTTTTATGAAGGGCTACGACGCCTTCGCGGGCGTCATCAAGTCCGGCGGAAAGACGCGACGTGCGGCCAAGATGGTGATCCTGAATGTCGACCACCCAGACATCGTCGACTTCATCACCTGCAAGGAACAGGAGGAAAAGAAAGCCTGGGCACTGATTGAGGCAGGCTATGACAGCTCCTTCAACGGCACGGCTTACAGTTCGGTGTTCTTCCAGAACTCGAACAACAGCGTGCGCGTGACCGACGACTTCATGAAGGCCGTCATCGAAGACAAGCAATGGACCACGCGCGCCGTGACCTCCGGACAACCCATGGAAACCTTCCGCGCTCGCGACCTGATGAACATGATGGCTCGTTCGGCTCATTTGTGCGGCGATCCCGGTGTTCAGTTCGATACGATCGTCAACGACTGGCACACGTGCGCAAACACGGCACGCATCAACGCTTCAAATCCCTGCAGCGAATACATGTTCCTTGATGACACCGCTTGCAATCTCTCGTCGTTGAACCTCATGAAGTTTCGGAAGCCCAATGGCGATCTGGACGTGGAGACCTTCAAGCACGGTGTTCAAGTCATGATCACCGCGCAGGAGATCATCGTCGGAAACGCCAGCTATCCGACTCCCTCTATTGGACGCAACAGTGACCTGTTCCGCCCCTTGGGATTGGGTTACGCGAATCTTGGAGCCCTCCTCATGGCGCTGGGCATGCCGTACGACAGCGAAGGTGGCCGCGCTTATTCAGCAGCGATCACCGCTTTGATGTGCGGCGAGGCGTACCACACCTCGGCGCTGGTTGCCGGAGATCTCGGCCCATTTGCCGAATTTCCGCTAAACCGTGAACCCATGCTGCGCGTCATCCGCAAGCATCGCGCTGCTGCCGGCAAGATCAATCCTGCTTATGTGCCTTCCGATCTCTACAGCGCGGCCCAGAAGGCGTGGAGCGATGCTCTGGTGGAGGGCGAGAAGCATGGCTACAAGAATTCCCAAGTCACGGTTCTCGCGCCTACCGGCACCATAGGTTTCATGATGGATTGCGACACCACCGGCGTCGAGCCGGACATCGCGCTCATCAAGTACAAGAAGCTGGTGGGCGGCGGGTTGCTGAAGATCGTCAACCAGACTGTTCCCGAAGCGTTGCGACGGTTGAAATACAACGAAGCGCAGATCAACGACATCATCAAGTACATCGATGAAAACGAAACCATCGAAGGCGCGCCCCAGTTGAAGGAAGAGCACCTGCCCGTGTTCGATTGCGCCTTCAAACCGCTGAATGGCGTCCGATCCATCCACTACATGGGCCACCTACGCATGATGGGTGCGGTGCAGCCGTTCCTTTCTGGAGCGATCTCGAAGACGGTGAACATGCCGGAAGATGCCACCGTTGAGCAGGTCGAGGAAGCCTACCTCGAAGCCTGGAAGCTAGGGTTGAAAGCACTGGCCATTTACCGCGATGGCTCCAAACGCTCACAGCCGCTCAACACCAGCTTGAAAGAATCCAAGCAGGCCGAAGCTTCCAAGCCGGTCCGCCGCAGGCTGCCTGACGAACGGCAATCCATCACACACAAGTTCAGTGTCGCCGGTCACGATGGCTATTTGACGGTAGGTATGTACGACGATGGCACGCCTGGCGAGATATTCGTTCGCATGGCCAAGCAGGGTTCAGTCGTGTCAGGGCTGATGGATACTGTGGCCACAGCCATTTCGGTGTCGCTGCAGTACGGGGTGCCGCTTAAGGTGCTGGTGGATAAATTCAGCCACAGCCGCTTCGAACCGTCCGGTTTCACCAACAATCCGCAGATCCCGATTGCGAAGTCGATTGTCGATTACATCTTCCGTTGGCTGGGTTACAAGTTCATGAAGAGCGAAGAAGTAGCTCAAACTGAAGCAGCCCCAGCAGCCGACGCGGGACACGTTGCAGCCATCGAGGCTCACGAGCGGCAAGTCTTCCAAACCCAGGCTGACGCTCCACCCTGCCCCGAGTGCGGCACCATCATGGTCCGCAACGCAGCCTGTTACAAGTGCCTGAACTGCGGGACGACCAATGGATGTAGTTAGGACTTTGTCTTAGCGAACCAGAACGCTACGGACCCGTTAACCCTCATCCCGGAACACTCCCCAATTGGGAGGTCGAAGGCGGGGTGAGGGAAGCATCAAGTTAAAATCTTTAGCAGTCGAATCCTAAACCGCATGATCCCGTGCAACTCTTCGATCAGGAGTCACAATGAGCCCTTCCCTATCCTCTTACTTGGATTCTGTTCGCCCGAAGAGCACTCCCCATTGGACCCGTGAGAAGCCCAAAACCAGCGGGTACTACTGGCAATCCACAATCGGTAATCACAAGCATGCGGTGATGGTCCTGATTGACCGGGGGCAGATTCTTCGTCCCGGCACCGAAGACAGTTTGAGCCTCGACACCTCCGGTGCATCGGAGTATTACGGCCCTTTGTCTCCGCCGGAGTAAAAATCGCCTGGTCTTCCCAACGTTGGCCAAACCCAGACCCGAGGGCCGCGATTTGCTCTCTCCCAACAACTCTGTACCTCACCTCCTCCTTTTGCTATCGTTGCGTCTGGCTAGCCTGACCTTCAATTCGCTCGCCGAACGTGCCCGTTCAAAACCTTCGACAGTTTCTTCAGATCTTACGCCAGGAACGTGACCTCGTCACGATTGATTCAGAGGTTGACCCCTATCTCGAGGTCGCTGAAATCCATCG
>Ga0207428_10005907_pt1 | contig 11339 bp, 11 predicted proteins | sample RhiMethybrSRZTD1_FD_187600 | JGI IMG/M metagenome (GOLD analysis project Ga0207428, IMG submission 187600) | Populus rhizosphere microbial communities from Tennessee, USA - Rhizosphere MetaG P. TD hybrid SRZTD1 (SPAdes) (version 3) | ecosystem: Host-associated > Plants > Roots > Rhizosphere >... | reverse complement strand
GTCTGGAGGCCGTCAGGCGGCGGATCTCCGAGGCGACGGCGGCGGCGGACCGCACCGATGATCCTCCACGGCTGATCGTCGTCAGCAAATTCCACCCCGCCGAGGACGTGCGCCGGCTGGCCGGGCTCGGGGTGGCTGACTTCGGCGAGAACCGCGACCAGGAGGCATCGGAGAAGGCGTCCCTGCTCGTGGACCTGGACCTCAGGTGGCACTTCGTCGGCCAGGTCCAGAGCAAAAAAGCCAAGACTGTGGTCCGGTATGCGCATGCCGTCCACTCCGTGGACCGGCCGCAGCTCGTGGCCGCGCTTGAAAGGGCCATGGCCGCAGAGCAGGAACGGTCCGGGCGGGGCAGCCTCGATTGCTTCATCCAGGTGAGCCTTGACGACGACGCCGCAGCCCACCGCGGCGGTGCAACCCCGGCCGACGTTCCGCTGCTGGCTGAACAGCTGGAAGAAGCCGGCGGCCTGCGGCTTGCCGGCATCATGGCGGTTGCGCCGCTGGGTGCCGATCCTGAGCGGGCGTTCCAGAAACTCGCGGAAATATCAGCCAGGTTGAGGGGCGATCACCCCGCAGCCACGGGGATTTCCGCCGGCATGAGCCAGGATCTCGAAGCGGCCGTGCGGTTCGGTGCGACACACCTCAGAATTGGCTCGGATATTCTCGGTTCGCGCCCGGCCGTGCGGTAGCGTCTGAGTATTGGAAGTGAATGGCGGGCACTTTCGATGCTGTCAGGACCTTTGGGCGGCCCGCTTACGGACACGATTAGGAGTCGACCATGGCCGGCGCTCTGCGCAAGACAATGATCTATCTTGGGCTCGCCGATGGCGATGAACACTACGAGTCTGAGCTTTCCAACCAGCAAAAAGACGAGGACCACTCAATGGAGCATGACCGTGAGGAACGCCGCGCCCCGGCGCCGGTCCGCGAGGTCGTCCGTGAAGTGCCACCAGCTGCCGAAGAGGAATACCGCGCACCCGTGACACCCATCAAACGTGCGGCTTCGAGCCGCGAAGAGACCACCGGCCTGCGGCAGATCACCACGATCCACCCGCGGTCCTACAACGACGCCAAACTCATCGGCGAAAGCTTCCGGGACGGCATCCCCGTCATCATGAACGTCACCGACATGGGTGAGGCCGACGCCAAGCGCCTGGTTGACTTCTCCGCCGGCCTCGTCTTTGGCCTGCGCGGAAGCATTGAACGCGTGACCAACAAGGTCTTCCTGCTGTCGCCGTCGTACATCGAGGTCATCGGCGACGACAAGAAGGCCAGCGAGACCACCGCCAGCTTCTTCAACCAAAGCTAAGAAGGCTCTCCGGATGCCAGGCAGGGACACCTGCCTGGCATCCGTGCTGAAATAGTGGAAGCACAAGCAGGCATCATCCACAGGACACCGCGGTATCCGGAATGAATCATGGAGATATTGGTTAGCTCATGGGAATAGTATTCGGGCTCGTCTATATCGTGCTGCTGTTCATTTTCGTGGCCCTGATTGTCCGGCTGGTCTTTGACTGGGTCCAGATGTTCGCCCGCGAATGGCGACCCCGCGGGATTGCCCTGGTGGCCGCCCACGCGGTGTACTCGATCACGGACCCGCCGCTGAAAGTCCTTCGGCGGCTCATTCCGCCGCTGCGGCTCGGGGGCGTCTCGCTCGACCTCGGCTTCCTGGTGCTGTTCATAGCCCTGAGCCTGGCCATGACCTTCACTAAGTCATTTGCGTAATTTCATATCAGCTTGCAGCGTAACGGCCGTTCGAAAAACGGCCGCCGCGCGGAGAATCTCCGGTTTGACATCACAGTGTTGAATTAGAGTAACCAGACCATATTTAGGTACCGTAGTTTTGACGGCCGGAAGGCCTACTGACTAACTAGACCAACGAGGTGACCAGATGGCTTTGACGCCAGAAGACGTTGTCAACAAGCGCTTTCAGCCGACCAAGTTCCGCGAAGGCTACGACCAGGACGAAGTTGATGACTTCCTGGACGAAATCGTCGTCGAACTGCGGCGCCTGAACCAGGAGAACGACGAACTTCGCAAGAAGCTCGCCGAAGTCAGTTCCGGATCGCCCGCGGCCTCCGCAGCGGTTGCTCCCGTGGTCGAAAAGGTCCCGGCGCCCGCCAAGTCCGACAAGGACGAATCGCGTGCCAAGGCCGAAGCTGAGGCTAAGGCCGCTGAACTGGCCAAGAAGAAGGAAGCCGAGCAGGCTGTCCCTGCCCAGGTTCCCGCCACCTCGAGCCCGAACGCCTCCGAGTCGGCTGCCGGCCTGCTGGCCATGGCGCAGCAGATGCACGACCGCCACGTTGCGGACGGCCAGGAGCAGCGCGACAAAATCATTGCCGAAGCACAGATCGAGGCCAGCAGCCTCGTCAACGACGCCCAGGAGAAGTCCCGCAAGATCCTCGGCGCGCTGGAGCAGCAGCGGTCCGTCCTGGAGCGCAAGGTGGAGCAGCTCCGCGGCTTCGAGCGCGACTACCGCTCACGCCTGAAGGCCTACATCGAAGGCCAGCTGCGCGACCTGGACGCCCGCGGTTCTGTCGCTGCCCCCGAGGTCGGCGAAAGCAGCGCTGCCGTTTAGCACGTATTCTGAAAGCCGGTGGCTGAGGATTCCTCGGCCACCGGCTTTTGTGATTAACAACGGTTCCCGAATGAAAGCACCATGACTGACGAACTTGCCGCTGACGCAGCGCATCCAGCCTCCTCTTCACCGCGGCCGCGGCGCGCCGTGCTGTTGTCCCTGTTCGCAGGCTTCGCGGCGTTCGCGTACGTCTTCGACCAGCTGACCAAGCTGTGGGTCACCAGCAACATGGTCGAAGGCGAACGGATCCCCGTGCTCCCGCCGCTGCTGCACTGGTACTTCATCCGGAACTCCGGGGCCGCATTTTCCATCGGCGAGAACGTGACCTGGGTGTTTACGATCATCATGGTCGCCGTCGCCGTCGCTATCCTGTTCCAGCTCCGCAAGCTCGGTTCGGCCTGGTGGGCGCTGGCCCTGGGCCTCCTGCTCGGCGGCGCGCTGGGCAACCTGACAGACCGTCTGTTCCGGGAGCCGTCCTTCGCCATGGGGCACGTCGTTGACTTCATCCAGCTGCCCAACTTCGCGATCTTCAACATTGCGGACTCGGCCGTCGTCTCGTCGGTGGTCATCATCTGCCTTCTGACGCTGCGGGGCATTGCCCTGGACGGCTCGCACCACGCGGTCGCCAAACGTGAGGGCGCCAAGGATGTCTGAGCGCGTCGTCGTCCCCGACGAGCTTGACGGCAGCCGGGTGGACGCCGGCCTGGCCAAGCTGATGGGCATGTCGCGGTCGCTCGCGGCCACCCTGATCGCCGAAGGGAACGTTCTCAGCGGCGGCAAACCCGTGGGCAAGTCCGCCAAACTCGCGTCCGGCGCTGTGCTGCACGTGACGGTCCCGGAGCGGCGGGATCCCCTGGAAGTAGTGGAGGAAGTAGTGGAAGGCCTGAAGATTCTGCTGGACGACGACGACTTTGTGGTTGTCGACAAGCCGGTAGGGGTCGCGGCCCATCCGTCTCCCGGCTGGGTGGGGCCGACTGTTGTCGGCGGCCTCGCCGGCGCCGGGTACCGCATCTCCACGTCCGGCTCCCCGGAACGGGCGGGCATCGTCCACCGGCTCGACGTCGGAACATCCGGCGTCATGGTGGTGGCCAAATCGGAACAGGCGTACACGGCCCTCAAACGGGCCTTCAAGGAACGCACTGTGGACAAGGTCTATCACGCCGTTGTCCAGGGCCTCCCGGACCCGCTGCAGGGCACCATCGACGCGCCCATCGGCCGGCATCCTGGCCACGACTGGCGTTTCGCCGTCATCGAGGACGGCCGCCCGTCGGTCACGCACTACGAGGTCCTTGAGGCGTTCGGGAAGGCGACCCTCGTGGAGGTGCACCTGGAGACGGGACGGACCCACCAGATCAGGGTCCACTTCGCCGCGCTCCGGCATCCGTGTGCCGGCGACCTCACCTACGGGGCCGATCCCCGGCTCGCCGCCACCCTCGGCCTCACCCGCCAGTGGCTGCACGCCCGCCAGCTCGGCTTCGACCACCCGCGGACGGGGGAGCGCGTGACGGTCACCAGCGACTACCCCGAGGACCTGGCGTACGCGCTGGAAGTCCTGGAGTCCGGCAAGGCCTGAAGCGCGGTGGCGGCAGCCTGCCCTGAACTCGCCTGCCCTGCAGCGTACCTGTTCCGGACGGTCGCTGTTCCGGACCGGCGGCGTGGTCGCGGTGAATGTCCGCGGGCGGCACTAGAATGGTCCGGTGACTTCCAGCAACGACTCGTTTGTCCATCTCCACAACCACACCGAGTACTCGATGCTGGACGGCGCAGCCCGGCTCGGTGAGCTCTTCGATGAAACCGAGCGGCTGGGCATGCCCGCCCTGGCCACCACCGACCACGGCTATCTCTTCGGCGCCTTCGATTTCTGGAAGAGGGCCACGGACAAGGGCATCAGGCCGATCATCGGTGTTGAAGCCTATGTGACTCCCGGGACCGCCCGCGGTGACAAGAGCCGCGTCCGGTGGGGCGAGGAAAGCCAGCGCAAGGACGACGTCTCCGGCGGCGGTTCCTACACCCACATGACCCTGCTGAGCTATAACAACGTGGGCATGCGGAACCTCTTCCGTGCCTCGTCGATCGCCTCACTGGACTCGGTGTTCGGCAAATGGCCCCGGCTGGACCGTGAGCTGCTGAACACGTACTCGGAAGGGCTCATTGCCACCACCGGCTGCCCGTCCGGTGAGGTCCAGACCCGGCTGCGGCTCGGCCAGTACCGCGAAGCGCTTGAGGCCGCCGCGGAGTTCCGCGACATCTTTGGCGCGGAGAACTACTTCTGCGAACTCATGGACCACGGCCTGGACATCGAGCGGCGCGTCACCGGCGACCTGCTGCGCCTGGCCAAGGATCTGAACCTGCCGCTGGTGGCCACCAATGACCTGCACTACACGCACGAACACGACGCCAAGGCGCACGAGGCCCTCCTGGCCATCCAGTCCGGATCGACCCTCCTGGAACCCACCTACGACAACGGCGGTTCCCGCTTCGCCTTCTCGGGCAGCGGCTATTACCTGAAGTCCCCGCAGGAAATGCGCGAACTGTTCCGCGACCACCCCTCTGCATGCGACAACACGCTCCTGATCGCCGAGCGCTGCGAAGTCTCGTTCAACACCGGCGCCAACTACATGCCCCGGTTCCCCTGCCCGGAGGGGGAAGACGAAACGTCCTGGCTGGTCAAGGAAGTCGACAAAGGCCTCCAGTACCGCTATCCGCAGGGCATCCCGGACAAGGTCCGCAAGCAGGCCGACTACGAGCTGGAAGTCATCACCTCCATGGGCTTCCCGGGCTACTTCCTGGTGGTTGCCGACTTCATCAACTGGGCCAAGAACAACGGCATCCGGGTGGGCCCCGGACGTGGCTCGGGTGCAGGCTCCATGGTGGCCTATGCCATGCGCATCACCGACCTTGATCCGCTGCACCACGGCCTGATCTTCGAGCGCTTCCTCAACCCGGACCGCGTCTCCATGCCCGACTTCGACGTCGACTTCGATGACCGGCGCCGCTCCGAAGTGATCGATTACGTCACGCGCAAATACGGCGACGAGCGTGTGGCGATGATCGTCACCTACGGCACCATCAAGACCAAGCAGGCCCTCAAGGACTCGTCACGCGTGCTGGGCTACCCGTTCAGCATGGGCGAGACGCTGACCAAGGCGCTGCCGCCGGCCGTGATGGCCAAGGACATTCCGCTGGCCGACATCCAGAACAAGGAAGCCAAGCGGTACAGCGAAGCCGGCGACTTCCGCCAGCTGATCAGCACCGACCCGGAGGCCGCCAAGGTTTTCGAGACGGCACTGGGCATCGAGGGCCTGAAGCGGCAATGGGGCGTGCACGCCGCCGGTGTCATCATGTCCTCGGACCCCATCATCGACGTCATACCGATCATGCGCCGCTTCCAGGACGGCCAGGTCATCACGCAGTTCGACTACCCGACGTCCGAAGGCCTCGGCCTGATCAAGATGGACTTCCTCGGGCTGCGAAACCTGACGATCATTTCCGATGCCCTGGAAAACATCAAAATGAACCGCGGCATCGACCTCGACCTCGAAACCCTGGCCCTGGACGACACCGCGTCCTACGAGCTGCTGGCCCGGGGAGACACGCTGGGCGTTTTCCAGCTCGACGGCGGACCCATGCGGTCGCTGCTCAAGCTGATGAAGCCCGACAACTTCGAAGACATCTCCGCCGTGCTGGCCCTCTACCGGCCGGGCCCCATGGGGGCCAACGCGCACACCGACTACGCGCTGCGTAAGAACAAGATCCAGGAAGTCATCCCGATCCACCCCGAGCTCGAGGAACCGCTCGCCGAAATCCTCGGCGGCACGTACGGGCTGATCGTGTACCAGGAGCAGGTCATGGCCGTGGCGCAGAAGCTCGCCGGCTATACCCTGGGCCAGGCCGACATCCTGCGCCGCGCCATGGGCAAGAAGAAGAAGTCCGAGCTGGACAAGCAGTTCGCCGGCTTCTCGCAGGGCATGCAGGACAACGGTTATTCCATGGCCGCGGTCAAGACCCTCTGGGACATCCTGCTGCCGTTCTCCGACTACGCCTTCAACAAGGCGCACTCGGCCGCCTACGGCGTGATCTCTTACTGGACCGCGTACCTGAAGGCGCACTACGCGCCCGAGTACATGGCTGCCCTGCTGACCTCGGTGGGCGACGACAAGGACAAATCGGCGATTTACCTCAACGAATGCCGGCGGATGGGCATCACGGTGCTGCCGCCCGACGTCAACGAGTCAGCGCTGAACTTCACCCCTGTGGGCAACGACATCCGCTTCGGCATGGGCGCCATCCGCAACGTCGGCGTGAACGCCGTCGAAGCCATGGTGGCGGCGCGTGAAAAAGAAGGCGCCTACACGTCCTTCAAGGACTACCTCATGAAGGTCCCCGCCGTGGTCTGCAACAAGCGCACCATCGAATCCCTGATCAAGGCAGGCGCGTTCGACTCCCTGAACCACCACCGGCGGGCCCTGGCCATGATCCACGAAGAGGCGATCGACTCCGTCATCACTCTCAAGCGCAACGAGGCGATCGGGCAGTTCGACCTCTTTGCCGGTTTTGACGAAGCCGAATCGGAGGCGTCCCTGAGCATCGAGATCCCCGACCTTCCCGAGTGGGAGAAGAAGGACAAGCTGTCCTTCGAACGGGACATGCTCGGGCTCTACGTCTCGGACCATCCGCTGCAGGGGCTGGAAGGGCTCCTGAGCCAGCACGCCGACCAGTCCATCACGTCGATCATCGCCGAGGACGGCCCGCACGACGGCGCGATCGTCACCATTGCGGGCATGATCACCTCGCTCAGCCGGAGGATCGCCAAGGCCAGCGGCAACGCCTACGCCCGGGCCGAGATCGAGGACCTGGGCGGATCCATGGAAGTGATGTTCTTCGGCCAGGTGTACGGCCCCATCGCGTCGGTCCTCGCCGAGGACCTGATTGTGGTGGTCAAGGGCCGGCTGCAGCGCCGCGACGACGGCGCCATCGCCTTGAACTGCATGGAACTGTCCGTGCCGGACCTCAGCGAGGGCACCAACGGGCCCATTGTGATCACGATGCCCACGCACAAGGCCACGGAGGCCGTGGTCACCGAACTCGGGGACGTGCTGCGCAACCACCGCGGCAACTCGGAGGTTCGGGTCCACCTGCAGGGCGACACCCGCGTGGAGGTTATGGGCCTGCCCGTGCACCTGAGGGTCAACCCCAACCCGTCCCTGTTCGGAGACCTCAAAGTGCTTCTCGGTCCGGCCTGCCTGGACGCCTGAGCCGTACGGCCCGCGGAGTGCCCGGGACGCCGCGCGGGCGTCCCGGCACCCGGCACCTGGAGCCGCGCGGGCGCCCGTGCCTAGATTTCGTAATCGAGCGGAACCGGCTGCCCGTAGGCGCCGGAGTGGTACAGCAGCGGGGCGCCGTCCTCGCCCACTTCCCCCTCCACGACCTCCACGACCACCACGGCGTTGTTTTCGAAGGAAAGCCGCATCTGGATCTTTCCGATCAGCCACCCGGCCACATCCTTCAGCACGGGCACATCGTAGGGCCCCAGGGCCCAGTGGTCCCCGGCGAACCGCTCCTTGGTGCGCGCAAAGCGGTCAGCCAGCTCCTGGTTCTCCAGCCCCAGCATGTGGACGCCGATGTACGTCGTATTGGCGACGGCCGGCCACGAGCTCGAGCTGCGGGCCATGTTGAAGGTGAAGCGCGGCGGCTTGGCGGACAGGGACGCCACCGAGGTTGCCGTGAACCCGTACGGCACGCCGTCGTAGTTCACCGTGATAATGGCCACGCCCGCCGCGTGGCGCCGGAACATTTCCTTGAACGTGCCCTCGAAGGCGGCGTTATCTGAGGCCACTGTGATCGATCTCCCTGCTGAACCTGTTGGTGATTGTGTCTCCACTACAAGACTATTGGGCTTCCCGGGTGTTGCATCATCCGGCAGCAGCGCAGTCCGGTTTCCGCAACGCGGACCAACATTTGTTAACGTTTCTTCATGACACAGCCTGCAACCGCACCTCCGGTCCGCCACCATCACCAGCCGGACGGGGCCCCGGAAAGCGTCCAGCGGAGCTGGCTGTGGGTGGCAGCCATCATCGGGGCCGGCATACCGGCAGGCCTGCTGTGGTGGCTCCTGGCCCCGGGCGGAATGAACCTCGTCTCCGGCAACGCCGCGCTGGCGTCCGGTACCAACACCGAGGGCTGGCTCCCGCGGGACCTTGTCCTGGCCGGGCTGTTCGTGTTCGCCGGCAGCCTCGTGGCCGTGCTGTTGGCCGGACGCAAGGACGGCGCGACGCGCCGGATGCTGCTGCTGTCCGTGGCCGCCGGCGGGGCAGCAGCCGTCCTCGCCTGGCAGACCGGAGTGCTCGCGGGCCTCTGGCTGGGGCAGCCCCAGGACACGTCGGCCAATGCCAGCGTCGCATTCTCGCTGAGATCCCACACCGTCCTCCTGCTCTGGCCCGCGGCCGTGGCAGCCGGCTATTTCGCCCTACGCGTGATCAGCCTGCTGGGCAAGGCCAAGGATCCGGCCCCCGTGCACGATGACTGGTAGGGGCCGCCGTCCGGCACGGGCGGAATCCCGTAACACCGCAGGGGCCGGCGCCGCGGCGCGTAAAATGAACCAGTGACCACTTCTCCGGACAGCTCCGTACGCCCGACTTCCCCCGCCGTCGAATTCCGCAGTGTCGAATTCCGCACCGTCGACCTGCGGGGCCGGCGCCTCAGCCTCGCGGAACTCCGCGAGGCTGTGCCGCGGGCACGGCACCAGACGGTCGCCGACGCCGAGCAGAAAGTCACCGACATCATCTCCGCCGTCCGGCAGCGCGGCTTTGCCGCCCTCGCTGACTTTGCACAGGCGTTCGACGGCGTGGAGCAGGCGCACCCGCGCGTTCCGGCGGAGGCGCTCCAGTCAGCCCTGGACGGCCTGGATCCGGCGGTGCGGTCCGCGCTGGAGGAGTCCATCAGCCGGGCGCGGCGGTTCGCGGACGGCCAACGGCCGGCCGACGTCGACGTCGCCCTCGGCGACGGCGCCGTGGTGAGCCAAAAATGGGTTCCCGTGGCCCGCGTGGGCCTGTACGTGCCGGGCGGCCTGGCCGTCTACCCGTCGTCGGTCATCATGAACGTTGTCCCTGCCCTGGCCGCAGGCGTTGAGTCCATCGCCCTGGCGTCGCCGCCGCAGAAGGACTTCGGCGGGCTCCCGCACCCCACCATCCTGGCGGCCGCGGCGCTGCTGGGCATCGACGAGGTGTACGCGATCGGCGGGGCCCAGGCCATCGCCGCGTTCGCCTACGGAGTTCCCGGCGCGGACGGCGAACCGGCCCTGGAGCCGGTGGACGTGGTGACCGGCCCGGGGAACATCTTCGTGGCCACGGCCAAGAGGCTCGTCAAGGGCGTCGTGGGCATCGATTCCGAGGCAGGCACGACGGAAATTGCCATTCTGGCGGATTCGACAGCCCGGGCGGCGTTCGTAGCCGCGGACCTGATCAGCCAGGCCGAACACGATCCGAAGGCCGCGTCCGTCCTGATCACGGACTCCCTCCAGCTGGCCGCGGACGTGCGGGAGGAACTCGAGCTGCAGGCAGCCTCCACCAAGCACAGCCAGCGCGTGCGCGAGGCCCTGTCCGGGCCGCAGTCGGGCGTCGTGCTCGTGGACGACCTCGAGCAGGGGATTGCCGCCTGTGACGCCTACGCCGCGGAACACCTTGAGATCATGACGGCGGACGCCGCCGCGGTGGCGGCGCGGATCCGGAATGCCGGCGCCATCTTCGTCGGTGACTACAGTCCCGTCAGCCTCGGCGATTACTGCGCCGGCTCAAACCACGTGCTGCCGACCAGCGGAACCGCGGCATTTTCGTCAGGGCTGAACGTGACCACCTTCCTGCGCGCCATCCAGGTCATCAACTACACGGAGTCGGCTTTGGAACAAGTCAGCGGACACATCGTCAGCCTGTCCGGCGCGGAAGACCTCCCGGCACATGGAGACGCCGTGACAGCCCGCTTCAGGAACGCCCGCTAACCACTAGATGTAGTAATTACAGGCTTGTTATTCAGCTACATGTAGCCGTAAACTGGATTCGGAACAATATCCGGCCGTACGCGCCGGAAGCGCCCATTACGCACCGGGGAAGGAACAGCGTGTACTGTCCGTTTTGCCGTAACCCCGACTCCCGCGTGGTGGACAGCCGCATGGCCGACGACGGCTCTGCCATCCGCCGCCGCCGGCAGTGCCCCGAGTGCGGGCGCCGGTTCACCACGGTCGAAACCACCAGCCTCTCGGTGATCAAGCGTTCCGGCGTGGGCGAGCCCTTCAGCCGCAGCAAGGTCATCAACGGCGTCCGCAAGGCCTGCCAGGGCCGGCCGGTCAGCGAGGACGACCTCGCCCTGCTGGCGCAGGAAGTCGAAGAAAACATCCGGGCCTCCGGCGCGGCGGAGATCGATGCCCACGAGGTGGGCCTGATCATCCTCGGCCCCCTCCAGAAGCTGGACAAGGTGGCGTATCTCCGGTTCGCCAGCGTTTACCAGGCCTTCGAATCGCTGGAAGACTTCGAGTCCGCCATTGCGCTGCTTCGCCACGAGGCCGAAGTTGAAGCCAAGGGTGCCGAAGCCAAGCGTTCCGAAGGCAAGAGCTCCGAAAAGAGCCCGCTCTAAGCTCCGGTGGCGGCCGCGGAGGGGAAGCCGCAGCCGCCACCGGCTCCAGAAGGACAAAAGAAGGCGGCAGACACAATGTGTCTGCCGCCTTCTGCGTCGCCGGTCCGCTTGTTGCAGCGCTACCAGCGGTGTCCGGAGC
>Ga0207428_10005905_pt1 | contig 11339 bp, 10 predicted proteins | sample RhiMethybrSRZTD1_FD_187600 | JGI IMG/M metagenome (GOLD analysis project Ga0207428, IMG submission 187600) | Populus rhizosphere microbial communities from Tennessee, USA - Rhizosphere MetaG P. TD hybrid SRZTD1 (SPAdes) (version 3) | ecosystem: Host-associated > Plants > Roots > Rhizosphere >... | reverse complement strand
CCATGTCCGTGCTGGCCGCACCGGCACAAGCACGCGTCCACGAGGCAGTCAGAATCTTGGTCATTGCGCCACGCAGTGAAGAGCACCTCGTGCGGTGTGTCACGAGGGACCCACGACGGCTAAGACAGTGCGCGCGGCAAGGGCGGACGGACGCGTGGCAAGCCTTCGGCCAGGAGCCCCCTGCCACGACGCATCCATTCAAATGAGACCACATCAAAAAATCGTAGGTCGCCCGCTCGCGATACAACTAATTTCAACGCGCAACCAAGTTTGGACGTAGTGGAGGGTTAGCACTAAGCGACCCGCGGTTTAGGGGTTGCTAGCCGCACTAGCCGTTGAAGTCATTCAATATTATCCCGGCCCGCTGATTGGCAATGACGACTGCACCAACCAGCACACCCAGGACGAGCAAGGATAGCGGGCTTTGTTTTGGGAACACGGGGTCGTTATGCAACCCCCGCTCTAGAACTGCCGCGGGTTATGGCTAGTCCACTGTTCGTGCGGTCGCCATCCCCATCGTGTGCTGCTTGCCTTCTGGTCGGTCGCCCATCCCCTGTCGTGAGACACGAAGCGTGGTATGACCCATTCTCCATGTTCTTCCATCATCGCCCCGCTTTGTTGCTGTCTTCTGGCGGCATTGGCACTTCATAGAACTCGTAAATGACCAATTCCTGCTGCCGATCGCTCAAATCGGGCCAGTGATTCTTGTCAAAGCCTGGGGCTTTTTTCAAATCTCGCTTTGTCGTATCGAGGGCGATCTTTTTCCCATTCTCACTGCGTTGCAAGGCGTCCCAGGGAACCGCAAAGTATTTGTCGCCAATTCCTAAAAAGCCTCCGAAATCGAGGACGGCGTATTCGACGCCTCCGTCGGGGTCAATGACGAGATCCCTGATCTTGCCCAGATTCTTCCCATCCGATCCCTCCACTTTCATCCCGATGAGGTCGCTGGCTTTCAGCACCCCACTCTTATCTTTGGCGTCGGCAACCATGACGGTGCCGAACACCGCCATCATCAGTCCAACTGCCAGGAGTCCAGTCACTCGCGCGTGTCTTCTCATGATCTCACCTCCTTAGATTAGGGTTCGAGGCGCTCAGGAGCATCGCTCATGCCGCTTCCCGAGCCTTTTGAAGTCTCTACCTTGGCGTGCTGCTTGGCCAAGGTCAAAGCTGTTGCGGTTCTCCGCGGAGCACAAAGCGTTAAGGTAATCTATCGCGACCATGACCTTTCCCGCCCTAGCCGTTTTCCTAGGCGCTCCTGAGAAGAAATGCCCGATCGGTGTCATGATGCCTCCTCCGGTGCAGGCATCTACAGTTCGACCCGTGAGTTTCCGCACAGCTCGCTCAGCGTAAAAACGCACTCCCTTTACTCACAGACAACGAAAGGTCACAACGCCTGTCACAGAAACGGAGGCGTTTATACCGGCATGTCTGAATTCTGCGGTGGTATGGAGTATGCGACGGATATCTAGCGGTTACCATAGGCCGCCTCCCACTCGGGCAGTGCCACTACAGTCCGTGAGAGCATCCGCGGGATTCCAGCCGATACGCAGTGTGCCGACGCATGCCTCTCATTGATGAAGATGCCAACCACAAGGAGGTTTTCTATGACCACATATCAGTTCGGTTTCGGAGTGACGATGGCCGGGATCGCGATGAGTACTCTTGTCTTTGCGGGCGAGCCGCCCGGTATTGGCGAGAAAGGCACCGGCCAGACGAAAAAGTCGACTGAGCGCCAGCAGAGTGGGAATAAGCCCGATATGTCCCAAGTACCGGAGGAGCTGCGCGAGGGCAAATCGGCGCAAGCGGCCGGTGAATTAAAGGCGAAGGAACAGCGCGATCGAGGCGTTGCCCAAGAACCAGCTGGGATCGGCGAGAAAGGCACGGGCCAGACAAACAAATCGACCGAACGTCAGCAGAGCGCAAACAAGCCGGATATGTCACATGTTCCACAGGAACTCGAGCAGGGGAAAAGCGCACGCGCTGCCGAGCAGCTCTCGCACGAGAAGAAGCACGACTCAGAGAGTGAGCGACAAACCTTCCAGCGTTTGGAATCGGATCAAATGGCTCAAGGTCAAGAGTTAGTGAATGAACAGCGAGAGAAGCGACAATAAATCATGAATGGGAGAGGCCGGCTTTGGGGGGCGGGATTCTACCCAAATTCTCTTGTATTCACGCAATGCGGGCTGTTTTACTGAAGAAAGGCGGAGGTGTTGCTCCGGGTATGCCCACCTCGGAGCAACAAGAGGTCTCTGCTCCCTCCTGGAGGGACCTGCCTCCGCTCCTTTCACGCCTATCGAGATGCGCTGTGTCCCCCAATCGTCTCCGAACGAGGGGGAGAAGCGCGGTTGGTGCTTCGTGCGCGGCACCGTACCAGAAATGAAATGAATCGTCAAAAGCAACTGCGGCCGCAACAGAAAACAGCGACTCAGCGCTGATCAGACATCGACTAAACTGACAGTCGAGCATGTTGACGCCGCCGCCGCAGAAGGAACGTCGTGAAGAGCATGGCACCCGCGACGATCAAGACTCCCGCCCAGGTCCGCTGTAGGACTTCCGCAACAGCGCGCTCTCTTCGCAGAAGAATCCGCGCTTCGGGACATCCGTGTTCGGAGCCTAACGGACCTTCGCTAAGCGCCATGTTGAGCACCTCTGCCGTGTGAAGCGCGTGACGCGATGTGGATTGGGCGATCTGCTCACGGCAACTGAATCCATCGGCGACCAAAAGAGTATCGGCAGGGGCGCGCGTGACTGCAGGTAACAGCACCAAGCTGCCGACTTGTTGTGATATCTGATAATGCTCCGCCTGGAATCCAAACGATCCCGCCATCCCGCAGCACCCGGAATCAAGCACTTCACAATCCAACCCTACTTTACTGTACAACGAACGTTCAGATTCCAACTTCATGATGGCCTTCTGATGACAATGACCGTGAATGATGGCCTTCCTGTAGAGCGCCGGAGGACGGTATCCTGGCACTTTCTTTTCAAGAAATTCGGCCAATGTAAAGGTCTGCTGGGCAAGCCGCTTGGCATCCTCGTCATGCGGAAACAAATTGATGAGTTCGTCTCGAAAGACGGCGATGCAGCTTGGTTCCAGCCCGACCACAGGAGTTCCCGCAGCGATCTCCGGTCGTAAGGCATCGAGGATCTGTCGGAGAAGCGATCTGGCCAGGGTCAGCATGCCAAAGTCATACAACGGACGACCGCAGCACAATGCTTTTTGAGACACGATCACCTGTTGCCCTGCAGCCTCCAACACTTCGACGGCAGCTTGAGCCGTCTCCGGGAAAAAATGATTGTTGAAGGTATCCGCCCACAGGATGACTTTCGGTTGATCAGTGTTCCGCCGCGGACGTCGCCGATACCAGTCTTTGAACGTTTGTGCCGCAAACGGCGGCATTCGCCGCTCTTGAGCGATTCCCCCGATCCATTTAACGAGGTCACGGATTCCTGGTGTCTGTGTCAGCAAGTTCGCGAGACCGGGCACCAGGGCTGCAAGGCGGGCCCACCAGTAAATCAATCCCATTGAATACGCCTGCCTCGGGCGCAACCGTCCGCGGTAATACTGTGAGAGAAACTCTGCTTTGTAGGTGGCCATGTCGACATTGACTGGACAATCTCCTTTGCATCCTTTACAGGCCAGACACAGGTCCAACGATTCCTTCACATGGGGATCACGCCAGCCTCCCGTCAACGGATGTCCCCGCAGCATTTCGAACAACAGCCGCGCGCGGCCTCGTGTCGAGTGCATTTCTTCCCTTGTGACCCGGTAACTGGGACACATGGTGCCTTCCGTGTCCCGTCTGCACTCGCCAACGCCCACGCACCGGATGGCCGCACGCGCGAAACTGTGATCATCTCCCGGATACTGAAAATGCGTCAGAGGCCGGGGAGAATGGTAGTCCGTTCCCAGCCGGAGGTTTTCATCGACGCGATACGCATCGACAATCTTGCCAGGGTTCATCCTGCCGTCCGGATCCCAAATCCGCTTGAATGTCCGGAAGGCTTCCATCATGCGCGGCGAAAACATCCGGGGTAACAATTCGCCGCGCGACTGGCCGTCTCCGTGCTCGCCGGAGAGCGATCCGCCAAAACTCACGACCAGATCAGCCGCCTCAAAGAGAAAATCCCTGAAGTGCCGAATGCCGGATTGTGTTTCCAGGTCAAAATCGATCCGCGTATGCACGCATCCCTGACCAAAATGCCCATAGAGCGAGCACCCGTATTGGTACTTCTCGAAGAGAGTGCGCAAGGCCCTGAGATAGTGTCCTAATTTTTCCGGTGGAACTGAAGAGTCTTCCCAACCCTCCCATGTCACTCGTTGACCAGGTACGTGCGCCGTCGCCCCGAGTCCTGATTTTCGGATCTCCCATATGGTGCCTTCTGCCTTGGGGTCGTCGAAGAGCTTCATGCTAGGCGCGTGGAGTTGTGACTTCAGGGCATCCATGAGCTGACGAGCGCGCCCATCGGCCTCTTCTTTCGTCTCGCCGCCAAACTCGACGAGCAGCCATCCTCTGCCTTCCGGCAGCAACTTCACCTGGCTTGGATGAATGCGCATCTTGACCATGTCTTCGACCAATCGGTCATCCATCCCTTCGAGTCCAATCGGATGATGAGCCATCACCTCCATAATATGATCGCCGGCGGTATAGACGTCAGGATAGCCAAGTACGACAAGCGAGCGGACCGTGGGACTGTGGACCAGTCTCAGCGTGGCTTCGAGAACAGTGACACAGGTGCTCTCGGACCCGACTAGCGCCCGCGCGACGTGAAAGCCATTCTCAGGCAAGAGGGCCGGGAGGTTATACCCTGACACTCGACGCGGAATATCAGGATAGTGCGTCCGAATCTCTTGACCGTAAGTCTCGGTGAAGGTTTTCAGGTCGCGATAAATCTGGCCCTGCCGACCGCCTGACGCCAATCGTCTGGCGAGTTCGTCCGGACTCGTGGGACCTACACGCAGGCGTGTCCCATCATAGGTGAGAACGTCAAGCTCCATGACGTTGTCGGCTGTCACGCCCCCCATGACCGAATGGACGCCGCACGAGTTGTTCCCAATCATGCCTCCAAGCGTACAGTGATTGTGCGTGGACGGATCGGGCGCAAACGTCAAGTGGTACCGCTCTGCCGCATCTCGAAGATGGTCCAAAACCAGACCCGGTTGCACACGAGCTCTTTGGTGTAGGGGATCGAGTTCGAGCAACCGGTTGACAAATTTTGAAAAATCCATGACGACGGCAACGTTGCATGTTTGGCCCGCCAAACTGGTTCCTCCTCCGCGAGACAATACCGGGGCACCGAATTGACGACATAGCGAAACACTTGTCACGACGTCGTCGATCGTCCGTGGAATCACGACGCCTATAGGAACCTGACGGTAGTTGGACCCATCGGTGGCATACAGGGCGCGACTCCCGTTATCGAACCGGACTTCGCCGTCGAGGCTACTGCGCAGAGCCTTCGCCAAACCTTCGACGTCGATGAACCGCATGCCTCGGGGTTCACCATCATTTGACCGGGTTCGCAAACGCTCGATCTGCGTCAGCATGGGTTTCCTACACCGCAAACCGTTGGGCATCGGCTCGCTTCAATTCCAATCCCATCCCCGGACGAGTGAGATCGGGGTACAAGACACCATGAACGGGTACGAGCACTCCATCAAACAGCATCTGTTCAATACGAACATGATCGTGAAAATATTCGATGTGTCGAACAGGCATCAGGGCGCAGCTGGGATGGACGTGTATCGAAGGACCACAATGGGCCGAGAGCGGAATCGGCTGAGCCTGACAAAGGCCCGCCACCTGAAGAAATCCCGTGATCCCTGCGCAGCGCGTCGCATCAGCCTGTAAGACATCGACGGCACCGGCTTCGAGCATCCGGCGAAAATAAAACACGTCATACCCGTACTCGCCGGCCGTGATGTCCATCCCAGCTGGACCTTCATCGCGGATTAACCGCAGCCCGTCCAAATCATCGGACGACACCGGTTCCTCAAACCAACTGACCTCATAGCCGGCAAATGTGTTGGCAAGCCTCAGAGCTTGCTTGCGACTGTACGCGCCATTGGCGTCGACAAAGAGATCAACCTCACATCCAATCGCGTCTCTGGCCGCTCGCACACGTCCTGGATCGCACGCGGGGTCGCGACCCACCTTCATTTTCACGCGTGGGATCCCGTCCTCCGCCCATCGGCTCAGTTGTCCCTGTAATTGCTTGATGGAATAAGACGTGAATCCCCCGCTTCCATAGATTGGCACGCCGTCTCGCACGCGACCGAGCAACGAAACCAGTGGGAGATTCAGGAGACGCGCTTTGAGGTCCCAGAGTGCAGCGTCCATGGCCGAGATGGCCATGGACGCCATGCCAGGTCGGCCAAGATTGCGAATCGTTTCTACCATCGCAAGCCAACAATCCGGAACAGCCATGGCATCCTGGCCGACGACGACATCCATCAGCATTTCCTGTATCAGATTGGCGGTGCCGAGATCCGCATAGCTGTAGCCCAGGCCTCGGTGTCCGCCGGCTGATGCTTCCACCACAACGAGCGTCGTGTGGTGCCATTCCAGCGTGCCGTCCGACTCGGGACTCTCGGTTGGAATGAGATACGCCCCAACGGACACGTCGTCGATAGGAACGTCAATGTGCCGAAGTCTGGTCCGCACCCCTCGATGAATTTGCCTCGCGCGATGACGGAGGGAAGAGGACATGGTGATCCGCTCACACGACTTCTCGAATGGTATTCTCGACGACGGTCTTGAAAATGTCCCAAACTCTCATTCGCTAGCGAATGCGATGGTGGTGAGTAACGCATTCGCGGCTTGACGCGAATCCAATCGCGTGTGCTGGACGACGATCGGAACATCAGATTCAAATAGGCTCGCATAGTCCGTGCGACGAGGAATCGGTTCAGGATCTGAAAGATCATTGAAGCGAATATGTTTCGTACGTCTGGCCGGAACGGTGAGGCAATACGGGCCAACGGGATCACGGTCCGCATAAAAAATTGTCATGGCCACATGGGCATCCTGCGAACTCGTATTCAAGATGCAGGCGGTTTCGTGGCTGATCATTTCGGGCTGAGGACCATGACTACCTTCCGGAATGTAACCCTCGGCAATCGCCCAATATCGTGAACCGATCGTTCTCATAGCACCCTCCTGAGCATCTGAAGCGACCCTGAGTTCCCCAGCTCAAACCATGCTTCAACGCCCCACCTAACGCTGCATCTTTGAAAACTGAAGCATATGTTAGGCCACTCTTGAGTCATCTCACATGGTGGGGTGGCACAATTGAGGATGATGCATTCGTCGAGAAATCGGCCTAGGGGTCTCACCAGAAGAGGAGCGGCACCGATGACCTCCGATTGCTTCCGTGACTCGTGAACATGTCGGCGTCGCGCGCTTTCGCACGGTGCGCTCCATAAGAACACGCACGGCACCTTCACCATACGAAAGCCTCGCTGAGACCAATCTGTCTCGCCTGGCCTAAATTGTTCCGATGCGGGTGCGGCTACTGGCGACGAGGTGGCTATCGTCTGAGGAGAAGAGTATTAGTCCAAGACTTCAAATCCAAGGCACTTTTGAGGGAGAGAAGCCAAGTCAAATCGCTGTAGTGCGTGGACTACGCCGGCATGATCCCGAGCGGTGACGGTATAGGAAGAACCTTTGGCCCAGAGTCTGCTGACCGGGATGTTTTTCACCAGCCAAATGAGGAGACCGGAGCGGTCCTCATTTTTTTGAAGCGCCTTTTTGCTGCTCGCATCCAAGTATTGGTCTTTTGAAATATCAATCGCACCATCCTCACAAGAAATCCGTATTGGCCTTTGCACCGGCCATTTCTGCGGTCGAATGATGGTGCGATCTGGAAGTTCGATGCCAAGTTCCCAGTTCGCGAGCGTTGTGCTGGAACCCTGGTTCTCAATATGGGCAAAGACCAGGATACCCATCGTGGTCACCGCATCATCACTCGACCTCTTGGGCGCAGATTGGCGCTGCCAGAGAAACAGTCTGACGTTACGAATCTCCCCGTCCACCTTCGGAAGTTGCTTCAACTCCTTTCGCATTTCCTCATTCTTTGTCTTTAATTGTTGGGACAGCGAATGAGCCTCATCAGCGAAATCTTTCGCCATGGACTTTTGCTTCTCTGTCTCCTTCTTCGCGTCTTCGAGCTCGCGTTCCAATTGCCCAATCTTTGTTCCAACTTCTTCTTTGTCTTTAGCATTCAAATAGGTAAGCACAGCTCCACACACAATGAAGCCAGCGAGTCCAATAGAGAAATATATCCGCCAGCGAGGATAACTATGCATGACGAGGGGGTAGACAATGCATATGAGAACGGTGGCGAGATACAGGGCAAAATCTTGAACCATTGCGATGGAGTCAAGGTAAGTTAAATCGTTACACGGCCTGGGTCACCTCGACCTCGAGCTCTCCGTCAAGGTTGGTCACTTCCACATGGACACCTGTGTTATCACGTTTGAATGTGAGATCGACCGAAGCCCGATCTACGTGCAGGCCTTTGATGTCGAGACGGTCAATCCCCTGTGGAAGGAGCGGACGGACGATTCGCACACGTTTGTGAAACGCGTCCGGTTCTAACCCTAACAATGTGATCAGAAGAAACGGTAGCGTTCCGGCTGCCCAGGCTTGCGGATGGCAGGCGACGGGATAATTCACCGGAATCTCATACTCCTGGCGACTGAAGCCGCAGAAGACTTCCGGTAATTGGTGTCCATGGAAGTGAAAGGCGGCGTCAAACAGGCCCTGAAAGATCCGCAACGCCTCTTGATCCCGTCCATAGCGTCGAAACCCTGCCGCGAGAATCGAATTGTCATGTGGCCATACCGTTCCAAGATGATATCCGATCGGGTTGTAGGCTCGTTCCTTTTCGGATAACGTGCGGACTCCCCACCCCGAAAACATATCATCAGCCATCAATCGATCGATCGTCCGTTGGGCCTTATCATGATCCGCAATACCGGTCCAGAGGGCATGGCCGGGATTAGAGGACACGACGGATGCAGGGCGGCCGTCTTTCTGCAACGCAAGGGCATAGCAGCCGTTGGACTCGATCCAAAAATCACGGTTAAAGCGCTCTCGCAGCTGTTCCGCCTGTTGCTGTAATCGCTTCGCCATCGCGTGTTCGCCGACCTGCTCAAACAGATTCGCCATGCCGAGCCTGGCAGCGTAGACATACCCCTGGACTTCGACCAAGGCGATGGGCGGCTGAGCCAGCGTGCCGTCGTCATTGACAATCCCGTCGCCCGAATCCTTCCATCCCTTATTGACCATCCCCTTGTGCGCCCTGTTCTTATGCGTGCGGCTGGCATAAGACACATAGCCGGGCGACTGACGGTCTCCGTATGTGTCTAACCATTGCAAGGCGCGATCGATGTGCGGTCGCAAGGCATGGAACAGCTCCAGGGATCCAGTCCAAAGAGCATGTTGGGCGACCAGCATGAGGAACAAGGGTGTGGCATCGACCGTCCCATAAAACGGCGTCTGCGGAATGAGCTTTAAATTGGCCAACTCTCCAACCCGCAGTTCATGGAGAATCTTTCCTGGCTGCTCGTCATGCTCATCATCCTCGCGGCTCCCTTGGTACTGCGCGAGGAGCCTCAGGGTTTGCTCGGCAATACCCGGGTGGTACGCCATCATTTGCGAGGCCGTCACCAGACTGTCTCGGCCAAACAAGGTCACGAACCACGGAACACCGGCGGCGAAGTACTTGTCCGCGCCGAGACTCGTCCGCAACACCCGCAGGCTACGGAACGATCGATCCAAGAGTTGATCCAGCGCCGATCCATTGGCGGACACCTGTGTGATACCAGCCATCCACCGCTTCTCTTCGTGAACGGACGCCCCCTGCTCAGAACTGGCTGAATGAGAGTGATGTCGTACGCCACTCACGACTGTTTTCGACTCTTCGATGACCAACGAGAGGTGGAAGACCCGTTGCTGCCGTGGAGGCAAATGGACCTGGAAGATGACTGCCGTTCCATGGCGCTCATCGGCAGAAGGGGTGGTGTGGATTGTCATCTTGCGGTTGATGCCATCTTTTCCCTCATACGAGAAGATGAGTGTTTCCTCCTCCCATCGTGGTTGCCGGACTTGTCCGTGCTCTTGCTTCTCCAGTCCACGGACCGTATAGAGGTCTTCGAAGGCAGATCTGAACGTCAAGGACAAGGAGAATTGAACGGAATTCTGGGTGAAGTTTTCAACCTTCAATTCATCAAGGAGCGCGACTTTCTCACTATCGAGTCGCCGATGCCACGTGATACTGAGTTCTTCTGCGTCGAGCGTCGTATTGTCTCGAAATTGAAGCGGCGGGTTGGTCAGGGTGAATATGCCGACGGAGCCCTCAGCCGCAGAGGCGGATAGCGGCGCGGGAGCATTTCCATCCATTGTAAGTTCATAGCCATTCAAGTATCGACAATCATGATAGTAGAGACCCATGCCGTGGTTTCCTGTCATGGGCACATTGCCATCCGGACGTGCCAGAAAAAACAGATTGTCTTGTTTCATCACAATGGCGGTGGCCAGGCTTTCGACGTCCGTAGGACGGCCCTTCGTTAAGGTTTCATCGCGCTGGCTTGGCTGGTGTTCTTGACTGGCGAGGGAAAATTGTGGCCCCATCAGTGAGCCTAACAATGGCCAAGAAAAAGACGAATGAAGAAACGAACGACGGCTCAACATGGATCCGACCCGATCGCATGCACAGAGGCGAAGAAGCGGCTCCAAGTGTGCCAGCAGTTTGAGCATCGCCTTTGATCGTGTTCGTGCATTCAAACAAGCAAACTATGTTCCCTGGATTCGAATGAACCGTCCGCTCGCGAGCCAATGCTGGGGGCTTCGCGAGCCAAAGCTGGGGCTTCACGTAGGCTTTGCGTCGCGGATAACCACCTCGAACAAACGTTCTTCTTCGCCGGTATACAGCGCCGTTGGCCCGAGAAACATGAATGTCCGTTCTCACCCGGGATCCTCCCGGAAAGCCTGTCCAAGGGTGGACAGCCTGTCCGGAATTCCTCTGCCATTCCCACCTCATTGTTGGAATTTGTGGGAACGGTCTGCTTATTCACTCTTGCATCGCAAAAGGGCCTAGTCTTTGCACCGCTAATTCGTTCGATCAATTCATAGGACGGCATTTCTGCCATGAGCAGGCCACGCTCCAGCCATTCGATCACAAGTGCGGCGGTCGTCCTCTTGCTTACAGGCCTGATGGCCACAGCGGTTGGATCCTTGTACAGCACTGGCAGCTCAGATTCAGCCAGCCAGGACCTTCAGCCAATGGCGTTCAGCCATGCCTGGCATGCAGGCGAACTGAAGGTCGACTGTCTC
>Ga0207428_10005903_pt1 | contig 11343 bp, 9 predicted proteins | sample RhiMethybrSRZTD1_FD_187600 | JGI IMG/M metagenome (GOLD analysis project Ga0207428, IMG submission 187600) | Populus rhizosphere microbial communities from Tennessee, USA - Rhizosphere MetaG P. TD hybrid SRZTD1 (SPAdes) (version 3) | ecosystem: Host-associated > Plants > Roots > Rhizosphere >... | reverse complement strand
CGGCCTCGACGGCAGTGGCAACATCGCGGTGTGGGACTACGAGGCGTGGTCGGCGGCGCGGGGTGGGCGTCCCGGTTACAACACCCCGGGTAACGTCGTGACCGGATCGTTGGTTGGCCTCAACCCGGCGCCATTCAACCCGCGGACACCCGCGCCAGCCCCGACGAATCCGCTGAACAACGGATCGAATACCGCCCCGTCGTACATCACCGGCCGGGTGCGCGACTCGCAGAACGGTGCCGGCACGGTCCGCAGCGAACGCGTGCTCTCGCACCGCGTGCGGTCGCCGTTCTTCACGGGCCCGCTGCGCGCACCCGAACGCCTGCAGAACACGTTCGCGCACGAGTCGTTCATGGACGAAATCGCCGCGCACGTGAAGGCCGATCCGGTGGCGTATCGGCTGAAACACCTGAATCACCCGCGGTTGAGCGGAGCGATTCGCGCGGCGGCGAAAGCGGCCAACTGGCAGACACGGCCATCCCCGCGCCCGGGCCTGCGCCAGACCGGGGTGGCCAGCGGACGCGGCATCGCCTGCGTCTGCTACGAAGGCGATAACGGCTACGTCGGAATGGTGGCCGACGTGGATGTCGATCAGGACACCGGTCAGGTCCGCGTCACCCGTCTCGTTGTCGGTCAGGATTGCGGCCCGATCTCGAATCCAGACGGCATGCGCAATCAAGTCGAAGGCGGTGCGCTGCAAGGCATCAGCCGCGCGCTCGGCGAAGAGGTGACCTGGGACAACGAGAAGATCACCTCGGTCGACTGGCGCACGTATCACGTACTGCCGGTCGGCTTCGCCATCCCCAAGATCGAGGCGGTGCTCATCAACCAGCCTGACGAAGAAGCCTGTGGCACCGGCGAGACGTCGATTACCGTCGTCGCAGCTGCGATCGGCAACGCGATCTTCGATGCCACCGGCGCGCGCATCCGCACGGTGCCGTTCACTCCGGAACGAGTGAAAGCGGCGCTGGCAGCACGCCGATCGACAGCGTAGCCCGGAGAGGCCGCCTCGAGCGGCCTTCTGAGGGCTCAATTCGGCTGGAGAAAGTGCAAACTGACGCCGTTCGGATCCTCGATATCGAACTGCCGTCCGCCGTAGAACGGTGCGTAGAGATCCTGGTCGAAGCGGACCTCGACGCGATTCTCCTCAGCGGCGTCAGCTTGTACGTTCTGAAGCTGTAGTTGCTTCAGCCGCTGGTAGATCTCGTCGATGCGAGTGGTATAGAGCCACAACGAGGCGCCCCTGACCGGCTCGCCGAAGCGGCTGAAATGCACGAAGGCGGCACCGAACGACACCGCCACGTAATCCAACTCACCATCGTCCTCGTATCGGCTGTCCACGACGAAGCCGATCGCTTCATACCACGCGACAGTCGCGCGCATGTCGGGTGCGTAGAGCGACACCGCGAACCTGCGCACTGACTCACCGAGCCCTTCCGCGCGAACCGGTTGGACGGGCGCGGGCTCCTGTGCGCCGGCGCTTCTGAGCAGACGGATCGCCTCCCGGTCGCCACGCAGCATGGCGATCGACAGCGGCGTGCGCCCTTTGTCGTCGACGGCATCGACATCGGCACCCAGTTGGATCAGGCGTGCCAGGATCTCGTAGTTTGGCTTGCCACCGAGGCCATCCGGCGGCGCGACCGCGGTGTGTACCGGCGTCTGCTGGTTCTCGAATCGTGATCGGCGCCGCGCGAGACAGTCCGGGTTTTCATCGACGAGCCGTTCGACCAGATCCACGTCACCCAGTGCGATGGCCGAGAAGATGTGGTGCCGAGCCCCGCGTTCGAGCAAGAGGGTTACGACTGCCTGATTCCCCTCTCGCGCGGCCCAGCCGATGACGTCGCTCTTGTGCACATCGCCGCTGCCGTGAACGTCGGCACCGGCGTCGAGCAGCACTCGAACGCTTTCGAGGTGACCACCACCAGCCGCGAAATGCAGCGCAGACGCGTTATCGCCGACGTCGCGCAGGTTCGGATCGGCGCCATGATCGATCAGCAGCTTCAAGACTGCCGGATGACTAACGGCCTGATGCAAGCCGGTGCTCCCATCAGCCGTTCGCTCGCGAACGAGGCTCGCATCAGAGTCGAGCAGCGCGCCAAGTGCATTGAGGTCGCCACTCGCGCAGGCCTGAAAGTATGCCTGGACGGTGGGTGCGCGGCGGCGATCGACCTCGGCTTTCAGTGCTCGCCAGCTCGAAAAGCCGTGTTCTCGCGCAACCGCATATTGCGCGTCGGCAAGTCTGGCGACCGGATTGGTGGACCGCAGCTCGCGCAGCCGCTCTTTGGCCAGCTTCTTCAGATACTCGAGCGACGCGCGATCCGGGAGTTGCGGCGTGGACATAGACACCTTCCTTCCACAAACGCCCGGGTGTCCGCAAGGCTCGGGCTGGAAGTCAGGTTCTCTGACAGGTGAAACAAATGCGACCGGGTGGGTTCGACCCTTGACGCGGACCGTGGGCCGCCCGTGTCGGCCCACGGAGATATTAGCAGGCCAGGGCCCAGGCTCAGGCCCCAGGGCCCAGCCTTATTCCTACTGGGGCATGGGCCCCGGGCCCTGGGGCCTGTCGTTCTGCCCTGAGCGGCTGCAGGACCTGCTGCTCGAGCTCATCCCGATAGAACAGGTTGTAGGTGTCGAACGGGATGATCCGTTTGTCCTTCGGATGGACGATGTGGACGCACGATTTCTTGACCGAGCGGACGTCGAAGGCATGGTGATCGATGAACTGCATGATGAGCACGCGGAAGACGTTCTCGTAGCCGAGCCCCTCCGGCGTCTGCACCGACGGCAGACAGCACAAAAGATCGCGCAGCGTGGCCGCCCCCGACCGCGGCGAGTGGTTCGTCGCAAACAGCTTGAACACTCCGTCGCGAACCGCATCGTCCTGCTCGAACACGATGGTGTTGCGGCCACCGTTGATGAGCACGTCGGGATCGATCAGTCCGGTCAACGGTGTCGCCTTCCCTGCCGCCTTGAGTGCGTAGCCCATCGCGAGTGAGTCGGGATGGCACGGCACCGGGATGACGTCTTCGGGGCGGAACAGTGACGTCTGCTCGAGAATCCTGCGGCGTACTTCGGTCAGCGTCAGTCGATCGCGAGCGGGGTCGAATCCCTCGGCACGGCCCGCGTGTTGAATCGGCTGGAACGTCACGCCACGGACGCACGGCTGCTGGATCGCGAAGTCGATGACGCGGCCGATCTCGCCGTCGTTCAGCCCCTTTCTGAGCGTCACGACCAGCGTCGTCGAGATCCCGTGTGTGTTGAGCCGCTCGAGCGCCTTCATCCGGACGGCGCGCAGGTCGACGCCGCGAAGGGCGACGAGCGGGTCGCGCTCGAACGAGTCGAACTGTAGGTACAGCTCGAAATCGGGCATGTACTCGGCGAGACGCGCGGCAAAGGCCTCGCTCTCGGCAATCTTCACGCCGTTGGTGTTGACCATCAGGTGGCGGATCGGCCGGGTCTTCGCCATGTCCAGCACACGGAAGAACTCCGGGTGCAGCGTCGGCTCGCCGCCCGAGATCTGGACGACGTCAGGCGTGCCTTCGTTGCGGACCACCGCGTCGAGCATCGCTTCGATCTCGACGAGCGATCGAAACTGCTGACGCTCCGGCCCGCTGGCGGCATAGCACACCGGGCACCGCAGATTGCAGAAGTCGCAGATCTCGACGAGGGTCAAACAGGAATGCTGCTCGTGGTCGGTGCACAAGCCGCAGTCGTACGGACAGCCCCACTTCACCGGCGTGTTGTAGTGCTGGGGCATTTCCGGCGGCTTGATGAACACCTCGCGGCAGCGCCGGTAGTAGTCGATGTCATCGGCCACGAGCACGCGCTCGAAGCCGTGCTCGGCGCAGTGCTTGATCATGTAGACGCGATCGTCCTGAAACACGATCTTGGCGTCAGCGCGCCGGTAGCACGTCGAGCAGATCGAGATCGCGACGTCGTAGAACAGATACGGCCGTGTGTGCGCAGACATGGTCACATCCCGGCGTCAACGCTTGACGGCCTGTTGGACGAAGTCCTTCACCATACCGACAATGAACCAGATGCCGCCGACCACTGCGGTGACCAGTCCGATGACGAAGACGCCGGCACCGATCGCCCCGACCACATCGCTATTCGCGTCGAGACCCGCGATGAACGCCGCGCAGCCACCGATGCCGAGCACGATACCGGCGCCTCCGATGAACAAGCCCTGCAGCCACGTCGGACGCTTCTGTTTGTCCGCCTGCGCATCGGTCACGTCGTGCCTCGCAGCGCGACAACGGCCTCTTTCCTCGACAACAGCCACGCGGAATAGAGCGCGCCGATGACGCACGCCCACTGAATCGCCGTCAGCCCAAGTGCCACGGGCAGTCCTGGCTTGATCGTGTCCACGGCGACGCGAAACGCCAGATACGCGAACATGAACATTCGAAACCGCTGTCCAGGCGCAAGACGAGACTCGACTCGCCACAGTGCGGCGCCAAGCACCAGCACGAAGAGCGATTCATAGAGTGCGGTCGGATGTCGCGTCACGCCATCACCGAAGTCCACCGCCCACGGCAAAGTGGTCGCGGTCCCGTAGGTGCGATCGGGCAACCCCGAGAGAAAACATCCAATGCGACCGATGGCAATGCCAACGACGAGCGGATAGACGTAGAGATCGCCGGTCGATTGGCGAATACCGAGCCGGACCTTCTCCAGCTCGGTGCCGATCCATCCGCCGAGCAGACCGCCCACAATCGTCTTGCCGCCGAATGCCTCGATGACGCCGTCGGCGGCTGGACTCTCGAACCACGCCAACAGCCGGCTTCCAATCGCGGCGCCGACGATGGTCGCCGTCAGCACCGACCATCGATGCGCGTCACTAATCGCGTCGCCGCGCCGACGGCGCAGCGCGAGATAGAGCGCGACGCCACTGGCATACGCCAGCAGCTCGAACACCGCGTGAGGGTGCAGGCGCCATGGTCCGACGGCGATCCACACTGGAAACGTCATCGCAGCGCATCCGCCTTGAACTCGACGATCTCCGGAGGCTGCGCGTTGAAATCGCTGTAGCGAATCCAGACCGGCATGACCCGGATGTGAATCAGCCCCGGCCACGCGAGCCGATCGCGTCCGTCGGGGAACACACTGAAATAGAGCTCCTGCGCGCGTTGCAGCTCGTCGCCGGTCGGGAAGGTCGCAAGACCCTCGTACTGCACGGTGCGTTCGTCGCCGTCTTGTGTGCCACCGATCACGAACGCGATGGCGGCGTTGCGCTGCAGGTTCGTCGCTTTCCTGGAGCGGCTCGACGTATCGAAGACGATCTCAAAGGAATCGGACACGGCGATCCCCACGACGGCCGCTTGAGGGCTTTGGCCGGTCGACACCGAGGCTTGAACGGCATACCGTTCGCTTCGCATGAACGCCAGGAGCGCCTCGCGGGTCATGGTCGCAATGCATTGTAGAGGCAGTCGAACAGAGACCTTCCCTCTAAATCGGGTACTCGTAACGCGCGACGTAGTAGAGGCCGACTTGACGGAAGCTATGCAGCTGAAATCCGAAGCGCTCATAGAGCGCGCGCAGCTTCGGCCGTGACTCGTCGCAATCCAGACGAAGATGCCGTCGGCCAAGCGCACGCGCGCGTTCCACCGCCCATTGCAGCAGCGCCGTCGAGACACCTTGCCCTTTATACCGCCGCCGGACGGCGAGACGGTGAACGAACGCTGACTCGCTTTGCGGCAGGAGGTCTGGCCAGAACAGAAGGTCCTCGAGCTGAAACCGGATCACGCCCGCGGGCTCGTCATCGACATAGGCGATGACGAACTGGCCCGCGGCGCACTCGGCTTCGATGCGCGCAGGCGCGAGCTCGCCTTCCTCCCACATCACGACTCCGAGGGCGTCCACCCAGGTAGCCGCTTCGACGAGAATCTCCTCGACGACGGACGCGTCCGCAGGGCTCGCCTGATGGATCGTGATCATGCGACGCGCACGTAGGTCAAAGGGCAAAGGGCAACGGTGAGGTCAAACGTCTAGGTGTAGCTGTAGGTGCAGGTGTAGGTCGAGCTTCAGGTGCAAGGTGTAAGAGCGGCGTCGATGTGAACGTATCGAGAGGAGCGGCATCGCCGAGTGTAGAACCGTTTGGGAGTGTCCGGAATTTCGTGTGTGAGGCGGTTACCGTAAGGGCTTTTCTTCTTCGCCTACCAATCGATGATGCGTGTGGGCGCTGTGGGAAACCGCGTTCTGTGCGGTTTTCCAAGGGGCGGTGGGCGCGTTCTGTGCGTCCACGGCTCCGGCGGCGTCCATGCGCGTGTGCATTCTACGCCGGGGATGGTGGAAAACGATCCTCGTAGAGAATCGCGAATTGATTCATCGCCGCGCGCCAATGGTGCGAGGTCCGCTCCCACTTGGCGGTGATGTTCCGCAGCGCCAGCCAGATCAATTTCGTGGCGGCATCGTCGTTGGGAAAATGTCCACGTGTCTTGATGATCTTCCGGAGCTGCGCATGCACGCTTTCGAGTGCGTTCGTCGTGTAAATCAGCCGACGGATTTCCGGCGGAAACGCGAAGAACGGAATGATGTGCGTCCAAGCGCGCCGCCATGAGGCCACGACGGTGGGAAACTTCTTGCCCCAGGGACCGCGTTCGAAATCGTCGAGGGCGGCCGCGGCGGCCTCGGCACTGGCCGCCGCGTAAATCGGCCGGAGCGCGATCGCCATCGGCTTCCGTTCTTTCCAATTCGCGAAGTCGAGGCTGTGGCGAATCAGGTGCACGATGCACGTCTGCAGCGTGGTCTGCGGATACACCGCGGCGAGCGCCTCGCTCATGCCCTTGAGACCATCGGTGACGGCGATGAGGATGTCCTGACAGCCACGGGTTTTGAGGTCGCTGAAGACCTTCATCCAGAATTTCGCGCCCTCCGTTTGCTCGATCCACAACCCGAGGATCTCCCGATGGCCGTCAGGCAGCACGGCGAGCGCGAGATAGATCGCCTTGCTCCGGACGGTCGCTTCGTCGCGAATCTTGACCCGCAGCGCATCGAAAAACACCACCGGGTACATCCGCTCGAGCGGCCGGCTTTGCCAGGCGGTCACTTCGGCGACGATGCCGTCGGTGACCGTGCTAATGAGATCGGGCGAGACCTCCACCGCGTACATGTCGGCGAGAAAGCCTTGAATCTCCCGCACGGTCATCCCGCGCGCGTAGAGCGCGAGGATTTTGTCGTCAAAACCGGTGAACCGCCGCTCGTGTTTCGGAATGAAGCGCGGCTCGAAGGTGCCGTCGCGATCGCGCGGCACGTCGATCGGCAGCGGGCCGTCGTCAGTGAGCACCGTTTTGCTGCCCGTCCCATTCCGATGATTGGTCGTGTCGTCAGGTTTGGTGCCGCCTGGCGGATAGCCCAGATGGTGCGTCAGCTCCCCGCCCAGGGCGCGCTCGATGATCGCCTTCTTGAACCGGCGCACCGCGGACTCGAGCTCCTCGGGCGAGATCGGACCTTGGCGAACGAACTGGTCCAGAATTTCAGCAGGAACTGGGGCGAGTGGTGTATCAGGCGCCAGACTTTTCCGTTTGCGACGCATAGCCTCTCCTCATGCTATGCCCCACACACGAAATTCCGGATACCCTCCGTCAAACAACTGGTCGATTCGGCCGGCTCGATCGGCAACAACCGCGAAGAAGCCCTCGGCGGCTCCTCGCATAAGGAATTCATCCGTTATAACGAGTTCGCACTTCGCGCCGCAAACGAAAGCGTACGCTGGCTGCGCGCGTGCGCGGCGCGGCGACTGGGATCACCGGCAAAATGCATCGCGCTGCTCGACGAAGGCCGTCAGATGGCGCGCATCCTCGCTCAAATCGTCATCACGGCAAAGCGGAATTCCGGTGAGCTGGGCTCGGACGGCAAACCAGGCGAATGATCTGAACCTTCAAATCTAGATCCTCGACTCAACCTTGGGACCCACACTCACACCTACACCTACACCTATACCTTTGACCTGACCTTTGCCCTTTGCCTTTTGACCTTTGACCTACAATGCGCAACATGCCCCTAGGCCGCCGCGCCTTGCTGCAGGCACTGATCGCGCAACCGCTGCTCACAGGTCTTGCACGAGCACAAGCGCGCCTGGTTACCAAGCCGAAGCCGCTGCCGGCTGGCGCCGTCACGCACGACTGGACGTCCTTTCTCGGTCCGACGCACAACGCGGTCTCCACCGAGACGAAGTTGAGCCGCATGTTGCCGCCGCCTTTGGTCTGGGAGTTTCCGAAGGGGACGAGTTACTCCTCGCCCGCGGTTGCGGCCGGGCGCCTCGCGTTCATTCATCGCGTCGGCAACGAAGAAGTCGTCGAGTGCATGGACGCGGAAACCGGCGCCGCCAAGTGGCAGTTCAAGTACGGCACGGTGTTCGAGGATCGCTACGGCTACAACAACGGACCGCGGTCGAGTCCCGTGATCGACGGCACACGCGTCTACACGATGGGCGCGGAAGGCAAGCTGCATTGTCTCGACATCGCGTCGGGCAAAGTGATCTGGAAGCACGATCTCCGCGTCGACTACAAGGTGCCGCAGGACTTCTTCGGCACGGCTGGAACGCCCCTCGTCGAGGGGCAGTTGCTGATCGTCAACGTCGGCGCGCCGGGCGGCCCCTGTGTGGTCGCGTTCGATAAAAGCACCGGAAAAGAAGTGTGGCGTGCAGGCAAAGAGTGGGGGCCAAGCTACGCCTCGCCGATTCCCGCGGTCGTCCATGGCAAGCGACGGGTGTTCGTCTTCGCCGGCGGCGAGTCGGAGCCGCCGACCGGTGGACTGATGTCGATCGATCCTGCCACTGGCAAGGTCGACTTCTCGTTCCCCTGGCGCAGTCGCAGTTACGAATCGGTCAACGCGTCGTGTCCGGTCATCTTCGACAACAAGGTGTTCGTCTCGGCAAGCTATCGCACCGGCGGCGCGCTGGTCGAGATTCGGCCGGACTTCACGCATCGAGTGGTGTGGACGACGCAGGAGTTCGGGCTGCACTGGAACACCCCGATCTATCGCGACGGCTATCTCTACGGCTTCGATGGGCGCAACGAACCCGACGCGTCCCTGGCGTGCATCGACGTCACGACTGGGAAAGCGGTGTGGCGGGAAACGCCGGAGTGGACCGATACGCTCGCCGGGCGTCAGCAGGAAGTCAGCACGTATCGCGGGTCGTTGCTCGCCGTGGATGGCGCGTATCTCTGTCTCGGCGAGCTTGGCCACCTGCTGTGGCTGGAGTTGACTCCGAAGGGATACAAGCAGCTGTCACGGGCGTGGCTGTTCCCGGCGCGCGAGTCGTGGACGCTGCCGGTGTTGAGCCGAGGTCTGTTGTACGTCGTGCAGAACACGCGCGAGGTGCCGCGCGGCAGCGGACCGCGGCTGTTGTGTTACGACCTGCGCGGATCGTAGAGCGCAGGCTTTTAGCCTGCGCGAGGCTGAAGCCTCCGCTCTACGGAAGCGCGAACGCGTACAACGCGCTTCCGCCGCCGAACATCACATACTGCCGGCCGTCGAGCTCGTAGGTGATCGGTGAGTTACCCACGCGGCCGATGCCTGAGTGCCACAGCGTGCTGCCATCACTCGTTCGCAGTGCCATCGCACTGTTCGCGGAGTCGCCGGTGAACGTCAGCCCCGCTGCGGTGGTGAGCACGCCCGCGGCGCCGGCACCTCCACTCAGGTCGTGCTGCCACCGCGGCGTGCCGGTCCGGTAGTCGAGCGCGCGTAGCACGCCGCGCTGGTGCACGGTGTAGTCGGCGCCCGCCCATCCGTACTTGCCGTGCTCCGCCTTGAAAAAATAGATGCCGTACGCATCCGAGGCGCTCACAACCAGCAGGCCGTTCGCCGGATCGAAGCTTGGCGAGCGATAGTTCGTGCCACCGGACTCGTCGGGCGCGACGAGGCGGCCGTCGCGCGCCGGTTCCTTGTCCTCGAGCGGAATCGGGCGCCCCTCGGCATCGACCCCTTTCGCCCAGTTCGCCGCCGCGAATGTCGTCGTCAGTAAGTTCTTGCCATTCGTGCGGTCGAGCACGAAGTAGTAGCCGTTGCGCGAGGCCTGCAGCAGCAGCTTGCGGCGCGCGCCGCCGAAGTCGGCGTCGACGAGCACCGGCACTTCCGCGGCATCCCAGTCGTGCGTGTCGTGCGGCGACGCCTGGAAGCCCCACACGAGCGCGCCGGTGTCCGGATTGATCGCGATGATGCTGCAGGTCCAGCGGTTGTCGCCGGGCCGAACGGGTCCGTTCAGGACAGGAGTGGGATTCCCTGTGCCGACGTAGACGAGATTCAGGTCCGGATCGTAGGTGCCGGTCATCCACATCTGACCGCCCGTCGCCCCTCCGCTCACCGAGTTCGCCGTCTCCGGCGGCGGCGTGCTGTAGAAGGTCCACTGCAGCTTTCCTGTTGCGGGGTCGAACGACTTCAGGATTCCAGGAAGGTTGTCGAAATCACCCGACACGCCGACGATGAGGTGATCGCGAACGACGAGAGGCGCGTTGGTCGACCAGTAGCCTTTCTTCGCGTCGGCGATCGTCACGTTCCACTTGACGTCACCGTTTCTCGCATCGAGCGCGAGCAGATGGGCGTCGGGCGTCGTCAGATAGACGAGATCGTTGTGGACGGCCACGCCGCGATGTCCGATGTGGAAGCCGTCATTCGCCGGATACGCGTAACGCCAGATCTGCCGGCCCGAACGGGCGTCAACGGCCCACAGGTTATCCGGCGTGGTCACGTAGACGACGCCGTTCACCAGAATGGGCGTCGCCTTGATCGATTGGGCCTGGCCGGTCTGGAACGCCCACGCCAACGTGATCTGTTTCACGTTGTCCGGTGTGATCTGCGTGAGCCGGCTGTGGCGTTGACCTGAGTAGTCGCCGTGATACGTCGGCCAGCTGTCGGCGGGGGGCTTGAGGAGCAGCGACGGATCGAGGCCCTGCGCAAACGCGGCCGTGGCGAACCCGATCACAAGCACGGTCAAAACGAGCTGTCTCATAGTCATTTCAGCGTTTGTAGGTACGCCAAGACGTTGTGCATGTCGGCGTCGGTGTACTTCGACAGCTGATCGACGTGGGCCTGCAGCGGATCGTCGATCGTCATCTTCACCTGCGCTGCGGGCCACGAGCGGTACCAGCCGGACCCGTCGGTCAGCGCGATCGTGAACTCGTCGCGGTATGCGAGCTTCCCGGTCACGACCTGGCCGTCTTTGGTCGTCACCGTCACGCTGGGGACAGTGCGCGGACCGGCACCGCGGCCGGAGGCGGGGTTGAGCATCCGTTGCAGCAGCGCGAGGCCCTGCAGCCGTCCCGCAACACCTGCGAGATCACCCGACGCCGTATGGCACCTGACGCACGCACCGTCGAAGTATTTTTTCCCCGCCGCGGC
>Ga0207428_10005900_pt1 | contig 11346 bp, 6 predicted proteins | sample RhiMethybrSRZTD1_FD_187600 | JGI IMG/M metagenome (GOLD analysis project Ga0207428, IMG submission 187600) | Populus rhizosphere microbial communities from Tennessee, USA - Rhizosphere MetaG P. TD hybrid SRZTD1 (SPAdes) (version 3) | ecosystem: Host-associated > Plants > Roots > Rhizosphere >... | reverse complement strand
GCCTGGCAGGCATATCTGACGATCGACGATCGTTCTGGCTGGGCCGATGAAGCGCGAGCCCGTTTGCGTATACTCTCGAACCAACCTTAGAGGCTGAGAGCAATGCGACTCCCCGGTCGTAGTCTGCGCGTAATGGCTGGGCTAAGCATTCTCGTCTGTACGACGGGTGCGTGCCGTCCGGCTACCGTTGCGCCCTCGGGGAGAGACGCGCTGGCCAGCGCGGTCTCCGACACGCTTCCCTTCCGAGCCAGACTCAGTGGCGGCTTCGCGCCATCGAAGCGCGGCCCGACCCGTGCGGCCGGTGATCGCCCGGCGGATCTGTCCCCCGACACGCGCATCGCGATCGCGCTGCTCGAGAAGCGCGCCACCGAAGATCCGACGCCGGCAGCTCTCGCCGACCTGGGTGTCGGATATCTGATTCAAGGCGACGTCGATCGCGCGATCACGACGCTCGAAGACGCGGCATCGCAGGATGCGAAGCCGTCACCGTGGAGCGATCTCAGCGCGGCGTATCTGGTCAAAGCCGATCGCACGCCGCAGCGGCGTGTTGAATATCTCGCTCGAGCGCTCGAAGCCGCCGAGAAGTCGTTGAAGATCGCGAAGACGAATGACGCGCTGTTCAACCGCGCGCTCGCGCGCGACGGTCTTGCGCCGTACACCGGCACCGCGGCGCCGTGGTCCGAGTACGCGTCAATCGAGAAGAACACCGCATGGCGCGAGGCGGCCGCGCAGGAAGCCAACAACGATCGACCGGTTGACGACGTTCGCGCTCGATGGGAAACGCGGCGGAAAGACCTGTCGGAGAAATTGCAGTTGAAAGACACCGAGTTCGTCAAGGAGACTGCGCGGCTCTTTCCCGAGGCTTCGATCGAATTCCTCGAGCGCGACTTGCTCACGAACGAACAGGCCATCGCCAGCTGCGCCCTCCTGGCGTCAGCCATCAACGACGCCACGATGGATCCTATGGCGCGTCAGGAAGCGGCGGCGTTGGGTTCGCGCGGTGCGGCGCTTGCTGCCGCTCATCAATCCTATGCGCGCGCCCAGGATCAAACCGCCGCAAACAATCTTGCCGGCGCGCGAGCGTCGCTCGTCAAAGCTCGCGATGAATTCAAGCGCCTGCAGGCTCCGTACGCGTTGTGGGCGGAAACTCGACTCGCTGACATCGAATGGCGTGAAGGCCATCTCGATGTCGCGCAGCGCATGCTCGTGCCGCTGGAACTCGCGGCGCGCCGGTCGGGCTACACGTCGCTGTTAGCGCGGGTGCTCTGGCAACGCGGCCTCGTACTCAATCGGCAGTGGCGTCTCACCGAAGGACTCGACGCATTCCGCGAAAGCGCCTCGCTCTTCGAGCGGACGAATCAGCGCGACAACGCCACCAGCGTGTATTCGAATCTCGCGGATGCCCTGCGCATGCTGGGCGAACCACACGAAAGCTGGGTATTCGTCGGCAGAACTCTCGAGAATATCCGGCACGTGCGTTCGCCGCGCCGACGCTACTTGTTCTTGTTCAACGCGTCGCTGTTCGCATCACGGCAGCAGCTGAACGAGGCGGCGCTGGCTTTCCAAGATGCGACAGTGAAGGAGGCCGAACAAGCCAACACTGACGTGCTGACCGAAGCGCTGGTGCAGCGCGCGCTAATTCACGTCCATCGTGGAGACAACACGCGGGCCCGCGCGGATCTCGAGATGGCGTCGCGTCAGTCCGCGTCGACCTCTTCGGAGGCGTTTCGCGCCTACATCAATTCAGAAATCGCGATCGTCAAGGCTCAAGTCGCCGGCAACGGTGGCGCGGCTGGCGATCTCCAAAACGCCATCACTTTTGTCAGCGGCAGAGAGCCCGGACGCGTGCCGGGGCTTTATCTACAACTGGCCCGGACGCCAGAGGCGCGTGCATCGCGATCACTCGCCGAAGCCGCCTTGAAGTCCGGCATCGACGCCCTTGAAGCACAACAGGCGGGCCTCGGTGATGAAGCGTTGCAAATCTCCTTCTTCGACGAATCCTGGTCACTGTTCCAGGACATGGTGTCGTTGCAACTCTCCGCTCGGAATCCGACGCTCGCCTTCGATTATTCGGAACGATCGCGGGCCAGATTGCTGCTGGCGGCGACGCAGCAAGTCCAGAGCTCACACACTCGAACACTGCCTGAGATCCAGTCAGCCTTACCGCCCTCGGTCGTCCTGCTCTATTACGCGACGCTTGCCGATCGGGTGGCGATCTGGACAATCACGTCGTTGAACTCCACGTTGATCGAGCGATCAATCGAGGAGCGGGAACTCGTCAGACTCGTGGAACAGCATCGCGAATCGATACGGGATCACCGCGAACGGCCGGCAAACGATCGGCTCTACAAGCTCTTGATCGAACCGGTCGCATCGTCCCTCTCATCATCGACCGTCGTGGTTCTGGTCCCGGACGGTCAATTACAACAGCTGCCATTCGCGACCCTGCGTCATCCATCGACGAAGCGCTACCTCATCGAAGATCACGCGCTGATGGTGTCGCCAAGTGCGAGCTTCTTCGTTGACGCACGGAGGGCGGCTGCTGCCAGATCGAATGCGCCGCTCTCATCGGCGCTGCTCATCGGGAATCCGAGCGCCGGCGGCGCACGGGCGTTGCCCGGCGCTGAAGCCGAAGTTGAGGAGGCCTCGAAGCTGTACGCACGTCACGAGGTCCTGGTCGGCCGGGCGGCCACGAAAGAACGCTTCCTCGAAGATGCGCCGGTGTTCGACGTAGTGCACTTCGGGGGGCATGCGTTCGCCAATCCAGAGTTCCCGCTGCTGTCTCGACTCGTGTTCGCTGACGAGGCCGAGGGGGACCAGTCGCTGTTTGCTCACGAGATCGCACGAGTGCGTTTCCCTCGCACGCGAGTGGTGGTCCTCGCCGCGTGCAGTACGGCAGCCGGTTCGGTCTCACGCGGTGAAGGCGTCGTCAGCGTCGCGCGCCCATTCCTCGGCGGCGGCGTGCCGCTGGTGATTGCGAGCCAGTGGGATGTGGACGACCGCGCGACCGAACAACTCACGCTGGCCTTCCATCGTGAGCTGGCGAAATCGCGAGATCCAATCCACGCATTACAAGCCGCGCAACTGGCGCTGTTGCGCAGCGGCGATGCCATCAAGGCACTGCCGGAAAGCTGGGGCGCATTCGTCGCCGTCGGAACCGCCGCTCCGTAAAGCGGCACGTCAACGCACGAGAGGAGTCGTCATGCGGAAATGGTTAGTGCTGGTGGTCGTCGTTTGCGTGCTGCTTGCGGTCGTGTGGTACGTCAGGAAGGGGACCAGCCCTGTCGGCCCCACGCCGAAGGCCTCCGGAACCACAAAGCTACAGATCACCGTTACCGGCGGATTCGCATTTGTGGCGCCCACGGGCACTGACAACCACCTCGAAGTCGCCTACCTCGAGGACTGGGTCCTTCGCAAAGACCTCAACAACAACGGCGTCATGGAACCGAGCGAGCCGGCGATCTTCGACGATCTGAACAACAACGGCGTGCAGGACGCCAACGAGCCCGACAAGTGCAACGTCAACCAGATGGGAACGGAGCTGGTCATCGATCGAGGCACGATTCAAGGTCACGAGCCGTCTGCAACGCCGCTGCCGGCGAACCGGGTGTTCGATCTCGACAAGGCGGTGGTAAAGTTCCCGGCCCTCGAGACCGCGAATATCCCCCTGACGATCGGGAGAGGCACGGCGTGGCCGCCGACACCGGACGAACCGCCTGATGCTGACAACGAGGGGCACTGGAAAGACATGGTGCCGTCTCTCAAGGCGTATCACGCCGGCACGACGATCAACCCCAATTGGCGAGACATGGTGAACGGCCGAGTCGTCCTGCCGGGCGGCAATATCAGGGCAACGCTCCCGTCAAACGCGATCTTCAAGAAAGCCCACTTCGATTTCCACGCCAACAATGCCTTCAAATTCAAGGCAGCGATGACGGACAAGAACATTTACACCGTTGATGTGCCCGGCTCGACAATCGAGCTCCAGATTAGCAATGCCACGAGCGGGCTCACCAAGCTCGTGTTACAACCGCAGGGCAACCGCGTCGAGCTCATCCTGCGGGGAAAACATGACAGCACGGTTCCGGGAGACCACGAGCCGTTGAGGGATTTCTGCACGTTCTATCAGTTGATGCAGCCAATGCCCGACCCGAAGGACTTCCTGTTGCCGATCTTCGTCGCTGTGCCACCGCTGCCCACTCCGCCGCCTGGCTCACCGAAGCCGTCACCGGGATTCTTCTGCTCCGGCGACTGGTTCTAGGAGGACGATCATGAAACGCACGCTCCCCAGGCTGCTCGGCGTGGTCGCGCTCGCAACGCTGTTGTCGAGCGGCGACGACGTCTCAGCGACCGCCTTTCAAAAGGACGTCAATGTGGCAACGAGTCCGCTGCCGGTCGTCATCGCCGTCCTGTCCGATCACTACACCGATCAGGCCGAATTCGATCTCGACGTCGAGAACTTCATTACGTATGGATTGCTCGCGCATCCCTATTACCAGGCTCACAAGGCCGACCTGCAGATCGTCTCGTTCTACGAGGCGCTGCAGGCGGGAAAGCAGTCCAACTATGGTTTCAACGTCGAGCTGCCGTCAGGGAATTGCGCGATGAGCTGGACGGTGAGCGACGACGACTCGACGAATACGGCAACCTTGGTCGAAGATGTGGTCGGCGCTATCAACCCGAGACTCACAATCGTCATTGGCGACCACCCATACAACATCGGCTGCACCGACGGCGCATTGACGTACGTCGCCACGGATGCGGTCGGCACCGACGTGCTGTCGCATGAGCTGGGCCATGGCCTCGCCAATCTGGACGATGAGTGGTTCTACGGATCGAACAGCACCGTTGACCATCCTGGCATTCCCGCCAACCAGACGAGGAACTGTCACGACACGCGGAATGGATCGCCGTGGTGGCTTCCCGCCGCGGCGGCCGCTCTGTTTCCCGGCGCCGGCAGCCTTCCGGGCTGCGATTTTTTCAAAGGCAAAGTCGTTCACGGATTCGAAGGACCGCACACGACACCGAACGGGACGATCGAGAAGTACTGCCTGATGGGCTCAACGCCGGGTGCCACGTTCTGTCCGATCTGCCGCTCTTTCATGGAGCCGGCGTTTAACCCGGACCTTCCGAACCCGGATATCGAGAATCCCAGCATCTCGAATCCTGACATCGCGAATCCAGACGTCGAGAATCCGAGGCCGCGCAATTCACCGCCGCCGGGACCACCGAAGAACGTGCGCATCATCAAGACGGCGTACGTCCAGCAGCCGGGGCGCATGCAGATCATGAATGCCGCGTTCACGGAGCAAACACCTGCGCCCAAGATTCCGGGGCCGGTCGCAGCAACCGGAACAACAAAGCCCGCGACAGGTTCCACGGGTTCCATCGGACAAACGGGTTCCACGGGTTCCACGGGTTCGACGGGTGCGACTGGTGTCAGCAGGTCAATACAAAAGGAGCAAGTTCCACCGCGGCCGATGGTCAGAGTGATTGCGGCATTCAATCCGGAGACCGGCAGGCTTCGGTTCAAGAAAGGCACTCCGATCGTCGCCCGCTACGTGCCAAGCAACCGGCGGCTCGGCGAGTGGGCGTATGAGATCGTCGTGAACAAGCAGACCTACGTGGGAGTGATTCCGTCGAATCTGTACAAATCCCGCAGCTATCAGGGCGGCGTCGCGCACGGCGCGTCGCGTCCTCACGAGGCCGACATCACGATCCAGATACCGGACATCACCGACGAGATGCTGACCAACGGGAAATTTGATTTGTCGCTCAGGGTCTATCGGCTCTCCTCGGACGTGAAGGACTCAGTCATCACGCCGGCGATATTGGCGGGGTTGAAGGGCAAGGGAGCGGATGAGCGCGGCACTGCGCTCACTGCCAAGGACCTGATAAGCGTGAGGTAACCTTTCGAACTGCGCGCGGCCGACGATATCGCGTCGCCGGCCGCGCCAGTGAGCTCACTCGTTGTCAAATGACCACGTGAACATCGATCGATCTAGAGGTTTCTGAGGGCTGACGCCACGCTGCACTGCGAGGCGCGCTTCGCGGGCTCCCATGCGGACGCGACACCGACAGCGGTGATCACAGCCGCAACCGCGGCGAGCAGCGAGACGCTGAATGCGGGCACACCAAATACGAACTGCTGAAAGACCTTCTCGAGCGCGATCGAGCCAGCGAGCCCAACCGCCAGTCCAATACTCCAGAACAGCAGGCCATCCCGAAGAATCCGTGCGCGTACGTGGTGCGACGGTTCTCCGAGAGCGAGCCTGATCGCGGTTTCCTGCTGCCGCTGTTCGACCGAATACGAGACGATGCCGTAGACACCGACAAAGGCAAGGAGCAAGGCCGTCGCGCCAAACAGCGTCATCACCAGCGCATTGCTGTCGCGCGCCGCCGTGGATTGCGCGACGACATCTCTCATCGATCGGATGCGGCTGATGTCCTGCCCGGTAGCCTTGTGCAGTGCCGACTCGATCTCCCTGACGGAGGCGGCCGAGCCGCTCCGAGTGCGAATGACCCAGTGCTGTGTCAACAGGCGGTTGATGTAAGCATTTAACGCATCGGGCAACTGCGCCGTCGGCACGTAGACCATCGCTCTCGGCGCTTGTTCGAGGCTCACATCCCTGACGTCGCCGACGATGCCGACGATCTCTCGCGGGGTGTCGGTGAAATCGGCGCCCACGCCTTGCCCAAGAGTCAATCGCTGGCCTATTGCATTACCGCCTGGCCAATACGTATCCGCCAAGGTCTTGTTCACGACAACGGTTGCAGCCGTACCCGCCGTGTCACGATCGGTAAAGCTGCGGCCGCGTAGCACCGGGATTTTCAACGCGCTGAAAAATGAAGGCGAGGCGGATACCCAGCCAGCAACGCCATGAGGCGCGCCTGTAATCGGCCGATCGGCGATCGCAAACGGCAAATTGAGCGAACGATCAAGTGGCATGCAACAAGTCACCGCGGTTTGTTCCACACCAGTCACCGCGTTGGCCGCGGCGGTCGCATTCTGGATCACGGCTGCCATATCCCGAGTCGCGGCAAAGCGTGGTCCACTGAAGGACATCCGCATCGCGACGACGTTGGCAGCATCGAAACCTTCATCGACGGCGCGAAGCGCGACGAAGGTGCCGAGCAGAACGGCTGTCCCGTACAGCAGCAGTACCGAGGCGGCCGTCTGGAAGACGACCGAAAGCGCTCTGATGTACCCCACTCGAGGCGGGCCTCCTCCGGCTTTCACCATCGGGGAGGTTCGCGAAAACCCCCGGCGCGAGATCGTCAGGAGCGTCGTGGATGCAGGAACAACCACCGCAACGATCCAGATTGCGAGCGCGAAGGCGGCAACAGCAACCCACGGAGCGGGCCCATTCGCGATGCGCGGAATCGATCCGCGATCCACAGCAACAATAAGGCGGCTGATCCAGAGCCCGAGTCCGGTGCCAAGGGCGACACTCAGCGACGCGATCGACAGATGCTCGCGCAGCATCCGAATCAGCAACTGCAACCCATTCGCGCCGAGTGCTGCTCTAAGGCGGAGATCCCGTTCGACCACCATGGTCCGGACAACGGCAAGGTTCGTGATGTTGATCACCGCAATGAGCAGGACGAAAAATGCCGCGGACATCAGGATGTATAAACGGAGCCGCGCTTTGCCGAGCGCAACCACCGCGAAACGATCGATGGTAAAGCCGTCGGCGGGAGTGAGGTCCGAGTGCGCGGCTCGGAACTGGCCGGCCAGAACGTCCAGCGTGCTCTTCGCTTCTGTCAGCGTGACGCCCGGCTTCAGCTTCGCAAACGCGACGAAGTAGCCGGCTCGATCGGCGCTGACCGGATTGATGTAGAACGGTACCCACGCGTCGGGGTGTCCACCGGCGAAGGCAACGCCGGTCGCGTTGAATTCTTCGCGCTCCATCTCCGGCGCCAGAACGCCAATCACGGTAAACGATTTCCCGTCGAGGCGAATCGTGTTGCCGACGATCTGAGAATCCGCCTGGAATGATCGCGTCCAGAAGCCGTGGCTGAGGACAACGGTTGCCTGCGCCGACGGACGCTCGTCGCCCGGCACGAACGTGCGGCCGAGGATCGGGACACCACCGAATACTCGGAAGAACCCGTCGGTGACTCGCCCAACGGTAATATCTCGCCGCTCGTCACCCAGCTCGAGTTTCCAGATCACGCGTCGAAACGCGCCGACATCGTCGAACAGGCGGGACTGCGCGCGCCAGACGTTGAAATGCTCTTCCGATCCGTTCGGCCCGCTTGCCGTCGCCGACGTCAGGATGAACGTCACAATCCGATCGGCGTCTGGATACGGCAGCGGCTTCAGCAGCGAAGGAAAAATCAGGCAGAACACCGCGACCGCAAGCGCCACGCCTGCAGTCAACGCTCCGCCCGCCGGAACCCAGGCGCCTGGAGGTCCGAGGCAACGACGCAATACCGAGTCGACCCGCATTGCGACTACACCTTATAGCGCAACGATTGCAGCGTGCCGATTCCCCATACGGGTCATACCCTCACCTCGCGGGTATACTCTGACCACTCATGACCGCGTCGCGTTTGACTCCCCTGCAATGGCTGATCTGCGCCATTGCCGCACTCGGCTTCGCCTTCGACATCTACGAAATCCTGATGGCCCCGCTCGTCGTCGGGCCGGCCATCGGCGAGCTCACCGGCGCCAAGCCGGGCACACCCGACTTCAACTACTGGGTCGGCATGTTCTTCTGGGTGCCGGCGATCTTCGGCGGCGCCTTCGGCCTCGTCGGCGGCTACCTCACCGATCGCTTCGGCCGGCGGCGCGTGCTGGTGTGGAGCATCCTGCTCTACGCGTTCTCGGCGATGGCCGCGGGCTTCTCCACCAACATCTACATGCTGCTGGTGCTGCGCTCGACAACGTTCATCGGCGTGTTCGTCGAGTTCGTCGCGGCGGTGGCATGGATCGCGGAGATCTTCCCGGACGCGGGGCAGCGCGAAAAGGCGCTCGGCTACACGCAGGCGTTCTCGTCGATCGGCGGCGTGATGGTGACCGGCGCCTACGCGATCGCCGTCACCTACGCGCCATCGTTCCCCGCGATCGCGGGCAGCCACGCCCCGTGGCGCTACACGTTGATCTCCGGTGTGATCCCGGCGCTGCCGCTGATCCTGATCCGTCCGTTCCTCCCCGAATCGCCGGCCTGGCAGCAGAAGAAGGCCGCGGGCACGCTGCGGCGTCCATCGATCGCCGAGCTGTTCACGCCGCAACTGCGTCGCACCACGATCGTGACGACGTTGATGTTCGCGTTCGCGTATGGCGCGGCGTTCGGCGCGATTCAACAGATGCCGCGCATCGTCCCCGGGCTCGCCGAAGTGCGCGTGCTGCCGCCGCAGCAGCAGCAACAAACCGCCAGCCTCGTGCAGGCCTACCAGGAATTCGGCGGCCTCGCAGGTCGATTCCTGCTCGCGGGCCTCGCGCTCTATATCGTCTCGAGACAGAAGCTGATTCGCACGTTCCAGATCCCCGGTCTCTTCGTGATGGTGTTCGTGTTCTATTACGCCGCGACACACAGCCTCGAGATGACGAAGTGGGGTATGTTCTTCGCCGGCGTCTTCACCGTCGGGCAGTTGAGTTTCTGGGGCAACTACCTACCGCGCGTGTTTCCGACACACCTGCGCGGCACCGGCGAAGGCTTCGCGGCGAACATCGGCGGTCGCATGATGGGCACCGGGTTCGCATTCGTGACCACGCAGCTGGTAAACCACGTGCCGGGCGCATCGCCGTCGGCGCGCCTCGCGCTGGCCGCGACGATCGTGGCGGCGTTCGTCTACACCGCCGGATTGATCTGCAGCTTCTTTCTGCCGGAACCCAAAGGCGACGCACTTCCGGAATAATAGGGTGCCTATGGTGCATAAGGTGCCTAACGTGCCTGGTGTGCTGGTGCTGGTGCTGGTGCTCGTTGGGTGCCAGGTGCTGGCGGCCGCGCAGTGGCCGCAGTTTCGCGGACCCGGATCGACGGGTGTCGGCGAAGGCGCCAATCTTCCCGACACGTGGAGCACCACGCAGAACGTGAAGTGGAAGACGGCAATTCGCGGGCAGGGATGGTCGTCGCCGATCGCGTGGGGCGATCGCATCTTCGTGACCTCAGTGATCCCTGCCGGCGAGATCGAGACGCCCAAACGCGGGCTGTATCTCCAGGGCGAGCGCCCCGCCCCGACCATCGTGCATCGCTACATGGTCTTCGCGATCTCGTTTGCGACCGGAAAGATCATGTGGCAACGGGAGTTGCATCGCGGCGTTCCCACTCAAGCGCGGCACCTCAAGAACACCTTCGCGTCAGAAACTCCAACCACCGACGGCAAGCTTGTCTATGCGGCGTTCGGCAATGTCGGCATCTACGCCATGGACCTCGACGGCGCGCTGGTGTGGTCGAAACCGATGGACGCTACAGCCACCCGCAACGGTTGGGGCACCGCCTCATCACCGGTGCTGCACGATGGACGCCTCTATTTCGTCAACGACAACGAGGACGCGTCGTGGCTGATGGCGGTTGAAGCCTCGACCGGGAAAACGATCTGGCGCATCGAGCGGCCGAAGGAAACGAACTGGGCGACGCCGTTCGTGTGGCGTCATCCGGGACGCACGGAAATCATCACGAACGGCACGAGCGCGATTCGATCGTACGGTCTCGACGGCGCCGCATTGTGGCAGCTCGGTCCCTCATCGACGCACGTGATCCCGACGCCGTTCGCCAACGGCGATCTTCTGTACGTTTCTTCGGGGTACGTCGGCGATTCGCGACGGCCCGTCTACGCCGTTCGACCCGGAGGCAGCGGCGACATCTCGCTCAAGCCTGGAGAAACCTCCAACGCGTCGATCGCGTGGTCGCTGCCACAGGGCGGCACCTACATCGAATCGCCGATCGTCTATGGCGACTACTTCTACACGCTGTTCGATCGCGGCTTCTTCACGTGCCACGACGCGAAGACCGGCAAGGAGATTTATACGAAGGTGAGACTGGACCCGACGGCGAGCGGGTTCTCCGCCTCGCCGTGGGCCTACAACAACAAGATCTTCGCGATGAGCGAAGACGGCACGACTTACGTGATCCAGGCCGGACCGGAGTTCAAGGTGATCGGCCAGAACGTGCTCGACGAATTCACCATGGCGTCACCCGCCATCCATCGCGACAGCCTGATCATCCGCACCGCGACGGCGCTTTATCGCATCGCAAAATAAAAAGGACCAGGGACCGGACGAATCCGATCCCTGGCCCCTGTTAGCCTGCTGGCCTGCTGGCCCGCTGGCCTGTCCTAGAACCGCATCTCCCACACGCCGCGTCCGTACGTCGAGACGCGCAGGTAGCTGCCATCCGT
>Ga0207428_10005897_pt1 | contig 11348 bp, 9 predicted proteins | sample RhiMethybrSRZTD1_FD_187600 | JGI IMG/M metagenome (GOLD analysis project Ga0207428, IMG submission 187600) | Populus rhizosphere microbial communities from Tennessee, USA - Rhizosphere MetaG P. TD hybrid SRZTD1 (SPAdes) (version 3) | ecosystem: Host-associated > Plants > Roots > Rhizosphere >... | reverse complement strand
CAGCCGTCATCGAGCCTCTCTCCTTTACGCCCCATGGACGCGCTTGTGTCTGGTTGCCATCCCGGCAGGCCATCAGCCCCGGAACGCACTCACTTAGGTTCCGAGCGAGGCTGTCGGGAAAAGTTCACCGGAACTCATCAGTATCCATCCCGGCCAAAAAAGCGGAAGGCCGCTGTATTCCCAATCATTAAGCAGTAACGAGGCCATCTTCATGACATTCCCATTTCAAAGGAAAAGCCCGCTCTCAACATCGACGAACCGCTGCCCCCTGGAACATCAGTTAGTCCCGTCCAGTACCAGAGCAGAATCCGAGGCGAATGATGGTGGCCGACGTCCAACGGGGAGACCCTCTGAAGGAATGTGACAAGCGTAGCTACATATAGCTGTAATTGCTTTTTGAAGCCGTCGACTCTGCTAACTGAAACTACCGCCTGTCGCTTTTTTTAATGAAAACAACATTAATTAACAGCGGTGCTGCTTGTTTAATCCTACAAGCCAGCCTACACCCCACCACTCCTCACCTCCAACTTAGATTTGAGCCAAGTACTAGTTTTCAAAAGAAAGCCAGAAATGCCTGCACTCACTTAAACAGAGCAATCGCAACTCAGAAAACTCAAAATACCTTGTAAGACTTCTCCCTGGGAACTGAAGGAGTATTCCTACATCGAGATATCCACCCACTTGCAGACATCACGCAAAACAACTAAATCTAACTACGCCACTTAATTCCGAGCGCCCAACTCGATCATAAAAACATCGAAAGCTGGACAACGTATTTTTTCAGCTAAGCATGGAGAACGTCTGTAATGAACGATGTCATTGCCATGGACATGATCAGCTATGTCGTAATTTTCTCTACGCTGCTCTGTGCCTATATCATCTTCGGGATAGCGGGGTTTGGTACCGCACTAATAGCGAGTCCATTTTTGGTGCTATTCATCCCCATTTCCAAAATTGTACCGTTGCTAGCGTTAATGGATCTGTTCGCGGCACTGGTCAACATCAGTCGGAGCGGACATAACGCCGACCGGGCCGAATTGCGGCGGTTAGTACCGGTAATGATCCTTGGAAGCCTGATAGGCGCAGCAATTTTGCTCACTACTCGCCCGGAGTTCCTTCTGCCGGCATTGGGGATCTTCGTCACCGGTTACGCCCTCTATTCGCTAAGTGGTCTTAGGCCTGAGCGTACCTTCACCCCTAAGGCGGCGATTCCACTTGGCACCATTGGCGGCATTTTCAGCGCCTTGTTTGGCAGTGGAGGATTTATCTATGCGATCTATCTGGGCGGACGACTATCAAACAAAGAGTCCATTCGCATTACCCAGACCACCCTCATCGGCCTCAGCACCCTGACCCGTGTGGTTTTGTTTGTATTCGCAGGTGTGTACTCGGACGCCAGCTTGCTTTGGCTGGCGTTGTTTCTGTCCCCCAGCATGTTGATTGGCGTTACCGTCGGCCGCCGAATCACATTGAGAATGTCCAGGGAACAATTCCTCAAACTGATAAACGTGATTGTTCTTGCATCCGGTGCTGCCCTAATCATTCGTTTTCTTGCGACTTAAAATTACCAGTTTCCGCTTACAGCACAGTCTTGCCAACTAATAAACGAGAGCCATGTGATGAACAATATCGTGCACAACGAGATGATGACAGGTCCAGACTTCCTAAACAGCCTTGATGATGGGCGAGAAATATACATTTATGGCCAGCGAGTGAAGAATGTCTCCGAACACTCTGCTTTTCGTAATAGTGCCTACTCACTTTCGCGTCTTTATGATGCTCTGCATGCTCCGGCGACTCTTGACTTGATGACTGATATTGATCCTGATGGCTATCGTACCCATCGCTATTTCATGCCGTCTCGATCCTCTGGAGATCTGTTACGTGCCCGGGATGCCATTGCCCACTGGGCACGGCTTTCATATGGGTTCATGGGACGTACTCCGGACTACAAGGCTGGATTTACTGCAACTTTGCGCTCCGACCCCCATCTATACGAGCCGTTTAACGACAATGCCCTTTCGTGGTATCAAAAAAGTGCACGAAAGGTTCTGTTCCTAAACCATGTATTGGTCAATCCACCGATTGGCCGTGCTAACAGCGCAGCTCAGATGCGTGATATCTATTTGCATGTAGAAAAAGAAACCGACGCGGGCATGATTGTTCGGGGTGTAAAGATGGTCGCAACAAGTGCCGCATTGTCCAATGCAACCTTCGTCGCCCAAAACAGCGCCACTCATTACCAAACTGGCGCGGAAGAAGATTTCGCTCTGTGTTTCATACTGCCAATGAACGCACCCAACCTTAAAATCATGTGTCGCCGTTCTTACGAAGCGGCATCCTTGAGTCCTTTTGATCATCCCCTATCAAGCCGTTTCGATGAGAACGATTCGGTACTGATCTTCGACGGCGTTTTGGTTCCCTGGGAAAACGTGCTTATTTACCGCGACGTCGAACGCGCTCGCAGTTTCTATGGGGCTTCAGGTTTTTTGAATCGCTATCCACTGCAATCCGGTACCCGGCTGGCGGTCAAGATGGACTTCATTTGTGGTCTGCTGTCCAAGGTACTGGCGTCAAACGGATCTTCCGAGTTTCGCGGGGTACGAACGCGTTTTGCAGAAATAGTCGCACTACGCAACATGTTATGGATGCTGACCGAGAACTTATGCCAATCCCCTGAAGTACGAAAGGATCACTCGGTAGTGCCGCGTCTGGAGGCCGCAGCCACCGTCCGTTATTTTGGGACGCAGATCATGAGTCAACTCAAACCGATCTTCAACACCATATTGGGCGGCGCGCCAATCATGCAGGTGGCCAGTTGGTTAGACATGGCCAACCCGCAGATACGGCCTTTGATCGATGGCTACTACCAGGGCAACCGTCAAAGCGCCTCAGAACGAATGAAACTCATCAAGCTTCTTTGGGACGCGCTAGGCAGTGAGTTTGCGGGTCGCCACGAACTCTATGAAAACAACTACGCCGGCAACAACGAGCAAGTGCGTCTCGACATGTTACGTCATTGCGAATCCATAGGCGTGATGGACCAGTGCACAGCGCTAGTCGATCAATGTCTTGATGATTATGACGAGACTGGTTGGAAAGCTCCCGGCTGGCAGTTCAATCCCCTTCAAGCCGAAATTCACTGAAATCCGGCAATGTCGGACGCCCCCTTACGGCGGCGTCCGCCCCTGCGTGCATGAATAAAGGAGATATCAATGATCTACACCAGCCAATGGAGTCGTGACGAAATCGACTACCAAGCTTTATTGGGGCAATGGCATGTAGTGTGCCCAAGTATGGAGGTCGACTCGGAACACCCCAAGGCAGCGCGTTTGCTGGGCAATGATTTGGTTCTATGGCGCGATGACAAAGGTCAGGTGCATGCCTGGAAAGACTACTGCGGCCACCGCGGGGCTCGCTTGTCGCTCGGACAGGTTAAGCAGGGCGAGATCGAGTGCCCATATCATGGGTGGCGCTACAACCCTGAAGGGGAATGCACACGAGTGCCAGCGCACCCAGAGCGAAGCGGGCCTGCGTCACAACGCCTCGTTTATCGTCATCATGCCCAGGAACGCTATGGCTACATTTGGGTCAGCCTGGAGACACCGCAGCGACCGCTACCGGAGTTTTCACAATGGGATGATGTCAGCTACCGGAAAATATACGCTGGTCCCTATCACTACAAAGCGAATGCGTTACGGTCGCTTGAAAACTTTATCGACGCATCGCATTTTCCCTTCGTCCACGCCAACCTCAATGGTTTGCCGGATGCTCCAGAACCGCTGAAGAAATACAGTGTCCACGAAGATGAGCGCGGCTTGCACTCATCTGAGATTTGCGTTTTCCAGCCCTATGGTGACCATCGCGGAATACCGATTAACGCACGCTATAGCTATTCAGTTTTTAATCCCACCACCGCCTACTTTATGAAGAAGACAGGCGAGACCGAGCGTTTCTGCACCTTTTTCAACGCCACACCCGTAGACGAAGCGCAATGCATCATCTGGCTAATCGTAGCCATCAACTTCGGTGCTGATCTCAGCCAAGAACAAATTCTGTCACGCCAGAATATGGTTTTCGAGCAGGACCGGCGCATCGTCGAATCCCAGCGCCCCGCTCGACTGCCTCTTGACACCCACGCCGAAATGCACGTTTTGAGCGATCGCATGGGACTGGAGTACCGCCGCTGGATTAGAGCACTCGGTGAAACCGCTTCGCTTGAAGGTCTTAAACGTAAGATCAAAACCGTTTCAATCTAACAAGGACTGTTTCCCATGACCTTACAATCTTTGCAATTACTGGCAAGTCGGGAATCCAATGCCCGTACATACGCAAATAACATTCCCAGGGTACTCAGCTATGGCGCTGGCGCAGAGGTGGTTGACAGCGACGGCCGCCGCTACCTCGATTGCCTGGCATGCGCGGGCGCACTGCCACTCGGACACAATCACCCATTTGTTCAAGCTCGTGTCATGGCCTTTCTGAAATCCGGCCAGCTACAACAGGCTCTGGATATTGCCACTCCAGCCAAAATACACTTCGTGCAGGAGCTATTCGGGATACTCCCACCTGCATTTGCTAAGCAAGCAAAATTCCAGCTCTGTGGCCCTACGGGCGCGGATGCGGCCGAAGCGGCCCTCAAACTGTTCAAGACCGCCACTGGACGTCGCTCAGTTATCGCTTTTCAGGGTGCCTACCATGGCATGACACACGGCACCTTGGGCATGATGGGTAATCTGGCGCCCAAACAATCAATTAGCGGTCTACCGGGAGAGGTGCATTTCCTGCCTTATCCCTATGCCTTTCGCAGTCCATTCGGAGCGGGCATTTGCGCCCTTGAAACTGAACGACTAAGTCTAGCCTGTCTCGAAAACGTGCTAAGCGATCCTGAAAGCGGAATTAGTAAACCGGCAATGGTGTTGCTGGAGGCCATTCAGGGAGAAGGCGGTTGCATTCCCGCCAGTGCCCATTGGCTCCGTCAGGTGAGGGAAATAACCGAGCGCCATCAAGTGCCCTTGGTGCTGGACGAAATTCAGAGCGGGATCGGCCGTAGTGGCGACATCTTCGCTTTTCAGCAATCAGATATCATCCCCGATGCAATTTTGTTGTCCAAAGCCATTGGCGGCGGTTACCCCCTGTCATTATTGCTTTATCGAGAGCAGTACGATCAGTGGAAGCCCGGTGCCCACGCTGGCACGTTCAGGGGCAATCAAATTGCATTGGTCAGCGGCGCCGCGACGCTTGAGTTCATTCGAGAAAAGGGCCTGCTGGAACATGTCCGTACCGTTGGCGACCAACTACGCGACGGCCTGCTACAGCTCAAAAGCCAACATGCGTGTATCGGTGACGTACGCGGGCGAGGATTAATGCAAGGAATAGAGTTGGTCGACCCAAATGGTCAGTTCGACTCTCAAGGACATCCTCAAGCAGCGGGCACCTTAGCCGCCGACGTGAAGCGAGCTTGTCTTGAGGAAGGTCTACTCATAGAAACTGGCGGTCGCCATGGAGCGGTGCTGCGCTTTCTTCCTCCATTGATAGTTAGTAGCCTGCAAGTCGAGCAGATACTAGAGCGCGTGAACAGGGTCCTTACCAAACAAAATTACTCGGCTGCGCCGGCCATACATACGGTCAAAATGACGGAGGTGCAGGTATGACGTCCCCCGTCTCAGTAGTCGATGTGCTTGGCATCGGATTCGGACCCGCTAATATCGCATTGGCGATTGCTTTGGAGGAGTTAGCCCCGCATCTGCGCGTAACTTTTGTCGAGAAACGTCTGGGGCCGTCCTGGCAACCCAATATGATGTTGCCTGGCTCGGACATTCAGAATCATCCGCTTCGCGACCTGGTCACGCCGCGTAATCCACGTAGTCGTTATACATTCACCAATTTCTTGTTCGAGCACGACCGGCTTTATGAACACCTGAATCTACCCTTGCACTATCCATTGCGCGCCGAGTACGCCCAGTATGTCAGCTGGGCTGCAGGGTTCTTTGGCGACCGCGTACTTTATGGTTGCAATGCGCAATCAGTCGAAGCAATTGGCGCTTCTGAAGGCACCAGCCCCCACTTCAAGGTGCACTGCACCGAAGGTCGGGTGTTCCATGCCCGCTCTCTGGTAGTTGCACCCGGACGTACACCCCATATCCCGGCGCCCTTCGTGGGCCTGAATGACGAACGTGTACGCCATCTCAATGACTACTTGCCCGCTCTTGCGGCGGGTATAACGGCCACGGAGGGACAATGTCGAGTCGCTGTAATTGGCGGCAGCCAGAGCTCCGTGGAGATTCTGCTTCATGCTAGCGAGCAATCCGGAGTCAGCGAAGTTGTAGGGTTTACACGCAATTTTGGCTACCGCCAGAAGGACACCAGCCCATTCTCCGAAGAAGTTTATTTCCCGTCATTCATCGACACTTTTTATCACGCGCTCCCTAAAAACAAAGAACGGCTACGTCGGGAGCTTGTGTATACGAATTACTCCTCCACCGACATTGATATCTTGAATCAGCTATATGTGCGTCGCTACGAGCAGGCGTTGCTCGGGAAAATCTGTTTACAACTGCGCACGTGCGAGGAAATTCAAGCTTGCAGTCCATCGGCGACGGGTGTGGAAATTGAAAGTCGCCACTTCCTAGATGGGAGCACACATCGACAGAGCTTCGACTTGATCATTCTTGCCACCGGTTTCCTCGATCTCGGTGGAGGCGATCGGCAAGAACCTTTTCCTCCAGTATTGGAGCTGCTGGCTGCCGATAATCAATTAAATGGATTTACTGTTGCGCGCGACTATCGGATCGATCTGATTGAGGAACTGCCTGCCTACTTAAATGGATTATGCGAGTCGTCGCACGGCATGGGTGACGCAGGATCGTTCAGTCTGCTCGCATTACGCTCGAAAACCATTGTTCAATCACTCGCCAGACAACTGGGACCAGAATAGTAAGCACATCATACTTAACCAGAGTTTACGCAAACTCTTGGTCATCCGATATCGCAGGCACAGATGGACTGTCGACCTATGTATACCAGGCTGGTGTCGTTTAAAAGTGACGTAATCTTTCGAAACCGAGATATGTGACCTACAGGCTGAGCCGAAGAGCTGGCTGAGTCAGCGCAAAGGCTGATAGCACTGCATCGCCATAAACAATGCCAAGAATATTCGCGCTGTGATTCCTTTTTTCTCTTAGAGGACATACCTATGGCTGCTTGCCAGTTTCATTATCCACAGCACCGCTCTACCGACCAGCGATTGATTGATCGTTTTATCGATGCCTTTCCCTTGGCAACAATTACATCCCTACAGGAGGGTCGATTGATTTCCAGTCATATTCCGTTATTGCGTCAGCCCGATGGCTCGCTGTTCGGACACGTCGACATCAGAAACCAACAGTTCAATACAACTTCGCGCCTTAGTTGTCAGATTATATTCATGGGACCGTCAGCTTACATTCCACCCCACGCCTTCGTTTCTCAACAACTGCCAACCTGGAATTACTTGGCTGTACATATGCAGGCACAGGTTTCTGTTTCGAATTGCCCCAGCCAGAACATCGACATATTGCAGCGCACCGCCGAACGTCTGGCAGCACGGGACGCAGATTATCGAGTCGACCCCAACGACCCACGAGTCGTGACGAACCTACGCCATATCCGGAGTCTCGAGATTCATCCAGAACACATGGAGGGGCGCTTCAAACTCTCTCAGGACAAACCCACCTCTGACGTCTCCGCGGCCCTCGAATGGCTGTTCTCCAACCGCTTGAACGAGCATCGAGAATTACTCGCCGACATCCTTTCAACGACATCCGCACACATGTCAAGTTGAGGTTAGCCATGCCCATAGTCCGAATAGAAGATCCGGTCCAGCGTGATGCGGTCACCCGGCGCGCGGTTATCGATACGGTTTATCGTTGCCTGAAACAGGTGTTCAAAGTTAGTGGTGAAGAACTACAGGCACGCTATCACACCTATGACGCAAAGGACTTTCGGGCGCCGGGTGACCGCACCGAATTCATCCTCGTAGAGATAACATTGTTCAAGGGGCGCAAGCTAGAAACCAAGCGTCGGCTTTATCAAACTATCTGTGAGGCCCTGACAGAGCAACTCAACCTCCCTGCTCAGTCGGTGTTGATTGTACTGAATGAACATGATGCTGAAAATTGGGGAATGCGAGGCGGGCAGCCGGCATGCGAAATCGACTTTGGATATTTGATTGAGATTTGACTGCGAAGGCAGCAGCCCCTTTAAGCAAGAAAGAAAAACAACAAACCAAAAACCCTGGTGGTTTCCGTTGTTTGACATCACCTGCCAGCGACGGAATAAAGTCGGCACCAAACCCTAACACAGCAGTCAACCACTTAAGCACGACTCACGCCATGTGCCACCGGAGGCTTGAACGATGAACAATCCATTCCCCGCTGAAACCCCTGATCCGAACATCGACAACCCGGTTATCCCGCCGACAGAACCACAGCCGGTCCCCGAGCAGGAGCCGCCCGGCACGACCCCGTCGCCAAGGGAAGAACCGCCAACGACGATGCCGCCGGTGATTGTGAATCCGTAATGAAGACAGTTGATCGTTCCTGCCTTGAAACCAGGGACGATCATAAAAATGAACGACGCTTCCCAATAACGCGTAGTACCGATCCTAAAGCGTCAGTTCTGCCCGTCCGACACTTTACGAAACCTACACTCCGCGCCTTATATAGCCACCTCTCAGTCAGCCTTGAGCGTGGCCAGCCATGAAAACGATTTTTTCCAGCATCAGCGAATTCACAGACAGAGCTAGCGCACAGCACCACGCGCTCAACCGTGAACGACCAATCGACGGCTGGCCTTCCCTTGAAAATATTCAACTACGAATTTCTTTGCTTCGAAGCCGAACGCACCCCCTCACAACAATCGACTAGAAGCTCAATCATCAGGGATCTGGAGAGTCATCTGCTGCACGGTGATATTGACTACAGCCAGCACGAACTCTCGGAAACAAAGAGCAGCGAGCAGGAATCAGGCTGTGAAACAACCTCCACAGACAGGGTGAGTCCCTGACAGGCAGGCGCGGTGGATGAACGCAGGCACTTGAAAGCCACCGAAAGTGATTCGGTGATTTGACTGACGTTGATAAACACCCGCCGCAGCTGTTTGGCACAGGCGTTTGCACCTTTGTGCGGTGGGTGCTTCAAGTTGTCGCAGGCCGTGCAAACAGCGCCATCTGATCCGCTTTTTATCGCAATACCTGAGTCTGTTATGCAAACAGATCACCGCTCATAGTGCTCATGCCTGATGGAGGCTGATGAGCGAAAGACCATGAGCGAGAGAATCCCCGTCCGAACCGTAGAAACATTCGAGCCTTCGCGTCCAAAGACGAAGGCCAAAACCAGCGACAACCTGATCCACACCCGCAGCTTCACCGGGCTGTTCCGCAACCTGCGCATCAGCGGCGCGGGTTTTCTGTTTCTGCTGTTCTTCGGCACCGTGTGGTTGAACTGGGGCGGTCGCCAGGCGGTGCTCTGGGATCTTTCCGAAAGCAAGTTCCATATCTTCGGTGCGACCTTCTGGCCACAGGATTTCATCCTGCTGTCGGCGCTGTTGATCATTGCCGCGTTCGGTCTGTTTGCGATCACCGTGTTCGCAGGACGGGTCTGGTGCGGCTACACCTGCCCGCAAAGTTCGTGGACCTGGATCTTCATGTGGTGCGAGAAGGTCACCGAAGGCGAACGCAACCAGCGGATCAAGTTGCAAGCCGCGCCCTGGGGCCTGAACAAACTGATGCGTCGAGCGGCCAAGCACACCTTGTGGCTGGCCATCAGCCTGCTGACCGGCCTGACCTTCGTCGGTTACTTCACGCCGATCCGGCCGTTGGCCGAAGAGCTGCTGACCTTTCAAATGAGCGGCGTCAGCCTGTTCTGGGTACTGTTTTTTACCGGCGCCACGTACATCAATGCCGGCTGGTTGCGTGAAGCGGTGTGCATGCACATGTGCCCCTACGCGCGGTTCCAGAGCGTGATGTTCGACAAGGACACCCTGACCATTTCCTACGACGTGGGCCGAGGCGAAAACCGTGGCCCGCGCAAACGCGAGGTCAAGCCCGCCGAAGTCGGCCTGGGCGATTGCATCGATTGCCAGCTCTGCGTTCAGGTCTGCCCGACCGGCATCGACATTCGCGATGGCTTGCAGATGGAGTGCATCGGTTGCGCCGCCTGCATCGACGCCTGCGATTCGATCATGGACAAGATGGGCTACGCCCGAGGATTGATCAGCTATACCTCCGAGCACCAGTTGCAGGGTGGCAAGACACATCTGTTGCGCCCACGCCTGATCGGCTACACCGCCGTACTGCTGGTAATGATCGCCGCACTGGTGGTGGCGCTGGTGGAGCGGCCGATGGTCTCGCTCGATGTCAGCAAGGACCGCGGTCTGTTCCGCGAGAACAGCCAGGGGCAGATCGAAAACATCTACAGTCTGAAGGTGATCAACAAGACCCAGCAGCGTCAGGACTATCAATTGCAACTGGTCGATTCCGACGGTTTCGAGCTGCAGGGCAAGACCGGCTTGAGCCTGGCACCGGGCGAGATCGTCGATGTGCCGGTGTCGGTGGTGATGCTCACGGAGCGTCCGGCCAGCAGTTCGCAGAGCCTCGGCTTCAAGGTGGTCGACAGCGATGAGCCTGGTGTCTACAGCGTGGCGAAGAGCCGGTTTGTTGCGCCGATGAATCGCTGAGCCATTACACTGCGGTGCTTCCATCGCGGGCAAGCCCGCTCCCACATGGACGATGCAATACCTGTGGGAGCGGGCTTGCCCGCGATGAAGTCACCTCGATTTCCTGTATGACCTCAATCGGGCTTTTGATGAAACGCTACGAAAAATTCGCCGACGATATCGCAGAACTGATCCGCACCGGCGTCCTCGGCCCGGGCCAGCGTGTGCCGTCGGTGCGCTACGCCAGCCAGACCTACGGTGTCAGCCCGTCGACGGTGTTCCAGGCCTACTACCTGCTGGAACGTCGCGGGCTGATCCGCGCCCGTCCGCGCTCCGGCTACTTCGTCAACGCCCATGCGCCACGACCGTTTTCCGAACCGGAGATCAGCAATCAGGTCAACGAGTCCACCGAAGTCGACGTCAGCGAACTGGTGTTCTCGGTACTCGACTCGATCAAGGATCCGAACACCGTGCCCTTCGGCTCGGCGTTCCCCAGCCCGACGCTGTTTCCCCTGCAACGCTTGTCCCGCTCCCTGGCCAGCGCCAGTCGCGAAATGGACCCGCGCATGGTCGTCACCGACATGTCGCCCGGCAACCCGCAACTGCGTCGGCAAATCGCCCTGCGCTACATGGTCGGCGGGTTGATGCTGCCC
>Ga0207428_10005896_pt1 | contig 11348 bp, 2 predicted proteins | sample RhiMethybrSRZTD1_FD_187600 | JGI IMG/M metagenome (GOLD analysis project Ga0207428, IMG submission 187600) | Populus rhizosphere microbial communities from Tennessee, USA - Rhizosphere MetaG P. TD hybrid SRZTD1 (SPAdes) (version 3) | ecosystem: Host-associated > Plants > Roots > Rhizosphere >... | reverse complement strand
TCGCGAGTTGGCCGGCGCCGTTCGTGCCCGGCGCGACGTAGCTGTACGTCGTCGTGCCATTACCATCGACCATCGTCAAGGCGCGCGGGTAATAGCTGTCGTACGTGTGAGAGATGTCCGGCGTCGCAATCGTCTCGTTGGTGAAGCCCGTGCTCGCGAGGCTGTCGTCGATGTTGTAAGTGAAAGTGGTCACCTGATCCATCGGATCGGTCACGGTCGCCAGGCGCCCGACCTGATCGTAGGTGTACGTGGTGTCCGTGGTGCCGTCGGCGCGGATTTCTCGGGTCACGCGGCCGTTGATGTCGCGCTCCCAGGACGTGCGCTGCCCCTTGGCGTCGACGAGGGCATCGAGCGTGCCGCACACGCACCAGACGTTCGAGATCGTTCGTCCCGCCGGATCGCGGGTCGCTAACAAGCGACCGTATGCATCGTAAAAATTCCGCGTGATGCGGCCGAGGCGATCTTTCACTTCAATGAGATCCAGACGGCTGTACGTGAACGTCTCCGTCGTCGCGTCGGGATACGTGCGCGAAAGAAGCCGGTTCAGATTGTCGTAGGCGAGTTCGACGACGTATCCGTCCGATCCCTCAGCGGTTTCGACGCGGCCGTACGCGTCGTACGTGAACGTCGTCGTGGCGCCGGAGACGGGGCCTGTCACCGTCAACAGGTTCTGCGTGCCTGTCTCATACGTGAACGTGGTGGTCTCGTTTTTCGCATTCGTAATCGTCAGCGGCTGCCCGAATGAGTTGTAGGTCACGGTCGTGTCATGGCCCGCGCCGTCGGTGATCGTCTCTGGCAGATGCTGCGAGTTGTAGTCGCTGTATGACGCGAGGACGTCAGTGCCTCCACTCCGTACCTGTTCGACTTGCAGTAAATCGAGCCCGTTCGTCGCGTACGTAAGCAGCGTTTGGCGGCCTAAGGGATCCGTGAGCGACGCGAGTTGATCCTTCTCGTTGTACGTGAATGTGGATACTTGGCTGGCGCCGCCGCTCAAGACGCGTCCAATTTTTGCGGGTCGAACCGTTGTTGTGCCGCCGAGTGAATGGTCGTTGGTGGGCGACTGTCCCGGATAGCGATACCACACGCGGCTTTCACCGGGGCGTTGGCTGCTGTGCAGGATGGGGCGGCCCATGCCGTGGCCGTAGACGCCGTCCGAGGCCATCATCCAGTTGAACATGACCGCCTTCGAGAGATCCCCAGCGTAGAGCGCCATCGCCTGTTTGTTCCAATAGAACGTGTTCCACATATCGAGATGCAGGTTTGAGGCGCTGAACCCCGTCGGAACCTCGCCAGAGGATACCGTCGCCGGCAGCGTGTTGTTCTCGAAGTGGAACTCCATGCGCTCGCGGCCACCCACCGGATCGGTCGCTTCGATCATGCGGCTCAATGCGGACGGATCGGAATCCTGGCGGAAGGTCGTGGTTCCATATGGCGTCGTCATCGAGACGATGAAATCGCTCGCTCCATAGGCAAATGTGGAGGTCATACCGGCGGCGTCCGTGATGCCGAGGAGCCGGCCGTCGCTGTCATAACTCAGCGTGGCGAACCTGCCGAAGGGGTCGGTGACCTTGGTCAGGAGATCGGGATCGTTTGCACTTTCATACTCGAACACCGTGACCTGGCCAAGCGCATCGGTCATCGCGACCAGCCGAAAGCTCGAGTCGTAGCTATAGGCGATGCTGTTGCCTCGAGGATCCGTGCGCTGCGTGAGGAAGATACGGCGATTGGCCAGCGAGGCGGCACGATCGGCGACGCTGAATATTTCCACGGAGCCATCCGGCAGCCGGCGCTCGTACTCCGCCGGGTCGTTGGAGATTTGAACCAGTTCAGCGCCGCTGATCGGGTAAACCGTGTCGGATGAGCTATAGAGCTCTCTGCCGTGTCCGCGCAGATAGATGGACGTTGAACTGTACGGGGGTGTTGGACTGCTGATGTTGTCAACGATGTACGACAACGCATTGAACGTCCAGAGCGGCCCGACGTTGCCGTAGCCGAACGTATTGGGCGTCTTGTAGTTACGATGGTTATACGACAACCGGAATGACACGCCTGGCCCCACAGGAGGCGAATAGCTCAGCGGCGTATCGTCAATGACAAGACTCGCCGAATTCGGGTGAAACCGATAGTACGGCATGCCGCTGCCGGGAGGACAGCCGCCTTCACCCGGATCATTGCTCGTCGGGCCCGCTGCCGGCGGGGATGTCGGCGGGTTGCCCCCCGGATCGCCGCTCCCCGGCGGCGAGCCAGGACCCGGCGCCGTACACATCGGATAATCCGGAGGCCAATCATCCAGACTCGGCTTACCCGGGTCGCAGTGCCCCACGACGGATTGACCCTCGCCGTCGGTGACCGGCGTCCATGTGTCGTCCGGTCGAGACGGTGTCATCACGAATCCTGTCGCTTCATCTCGAAGAGCTTGCTCGGTCAGCCAGAAATCTCCACCCAAGGCAGGATCGCGAAGACGGTAACGGCCGTCCTTGTAATCAACAACTGCGGAAAAATGCTGGCTCCGCAGGTGCACGATCGATGGAACCGGAAAATTGTCGATAGCCGACGCGTGCCACATCATCAGCTTCAATCCGGCACTGGATGCCAAGCCTCGCAGCTCGGTCATCGTGGTGCCGGCCATCGACGGGTGGTACTTCGCAATGGTGCGAACCGCGTTCTCGAGGCCGTCGATGGGGCGCACGGTGAGATACATCTTCAGCGCCTCGGGGCCGGAGAAGATCGCGAGGTGATGCTTCTTCGTCAGCAGATTCAATCCCTCGCGTCCATCATTGACCTTCGTCCCGGCCGGGCCTCGGAAGTCGCGGCCCTCAACCTCGTTCAGTCGTGCCTCGAGCTTCTCGACTTGACCGAACTTGACCATCTGCTCGATCGATTCGCCGAGTGCATAGTCGGCGACAAGCTTGACGCGCTTGTCGGTACTGCTGCGTGTCAGTTCCCATGCCTGCGTCCAGTAGGCCTGCGCACGGGAGAAATAGCCTTCACGCGCGTAGAGTGTCCCGGCGTTGGCGAGCAATGAGGCACGCCACGGCGAAGTGGGATGATCCTGAATGTGCTGATCGACGATGGCGCCCCGACGATCTGCGTGAGCAATCGCAATGTGTTCGAGCGTGCGCGCCAACGCTGCGTTGTCGTCGGCAGTCGGTTCCGACGTCGGAATCAACTGCTCCGGAAACACACGCGCCTTCATCAACGCGGCGGTGGTGACGTTCATGCCGAACATCGGATCAATATTCGGCGGCGTCACGTTTGGCACTGTGCGATTGACGCGCACGCGCGCCTTCGCGATGTGTCGCTCGGCTTTCGCGATCGCCGTAGTGCCCGCCTTGACAGCCACTCGCGCAGTTTCCTGCGCGAAGATCGGCGCACCGGAGATCAGCTGGCCGGCAATGACCCACGCGGTCGCGATGCGCAGCAAACGCGATCGCCGGAAACTGGAGACTCGATAATTCATAAGGGCACTCATCGCAGTCACTCTCAGGGAACCGGAACCGCACTCACCGGTTCCTTCAACGTGATGATCGGAGGGGTGGTGTCCGACGGATTCGAAGACGGCGCCATCGATCGCGTCGGATCGAGAGGATAAACATCGGAGCCATCGGGCACCGTGTCGCCGTCAGTGTCGGCGCGGAACGGATCGGTGCCATTCAGTTGCTCGATCCAGTTCGGGACTCCTCTCTTAACCACCCTCCGAGAGCCGCCGTGGCGCTACCACCGAGGCAATTCTTGGTTATTTCACATTCCGCCGCGCAATGTTTGACGAGTTGGCTTCTGTCAAGACCAGTCCTCTCGTAAGGGTTTTCCCATTTTGACCATGAACTTTGCACCGTAAAGCGGCACGCCGCTCAGCGCGCATCGTGAACATGGGATCAAGCGCTCGATCCAAGGTGTGGATCTGCCGGATCAATTCCCATTGGGGTAGTACATCTCGTTGGGTCGAGTGCATGTAGCTTGACGCTATCGCCGTCAATCAGTACGTCCACGGCCCGCAGCCCTCAACCACTCCGTCAGTCGTCTAATTGTTATAGGCCCGCAGCGGATGCGGCGCACGAGCAGCAGATCATTCGCCGGCGCGTACGGCCAACGAATACTCTGGTTTCACGATTACAAAAGCCGCACGTGCCTTCTTGACCCCGATCTTCCGGCAGCGATCGCGCATTACGGCTTTGCTTCAGATAAAGCACGGCTCTGTTAGCACATGACCTGCAGACTGCCGTGCGCGCCCCAAGAGTCATCATCCTGGCCTGCCGGTTCTTCCCACAGAACGGACAACGCACGAATCTTGGTCGACGCGGCGGCGCCGTTCGGATGCGTCTCGCCGCTCGGAGGGAATCAAGAAGCAACGAAAATCGATCAGCCGCAGCGTATTGATGAGAACGCAAGGCGCGCAGCCTGTCAGCTGTCGCGAGCTCGATCGCTTCGTCGAATCGGCCGGCTCTAACCGCCGCCATAATTTTTCGGACGCGCCGCGTAAGATCCTTGCTAAGTCCGAAACGTTTACGCATTACTTAGCCTCTTGCCTAGCCACAGCCTAGGCACTCTATTTAACCGTTACCGCACATCCGTCAGGAAAGATAGTTGGTAGATTTGTCGTCATGCAGACCTCGTAGGCCTCCTTGCACTTCTTGGCTGCCTTTCTATTTGCGTCTGGCCCGAAGACGTATTTTTCAAGACAACTTGCGTAACATTTGTTGCATTCATTTTCTCGACATTGCGATGGCCCCTTAGGAGTGCTGGACCATTCAACAATGTTGAGGATGATCATGATTAGTCCGACAGTGACGATCACCGCTGGCAGAACTGCGACCGCGAGTCGTCCATCCGGGTCGACCATGCTAACTGGGCGGTTTCGTACGTATGTAAAGTAATTAGGACCGTCCAACCCACGCAGGGGATCCTCTGATAACCAGCGGCCATGGTTCGCGTCATAGCCACGATACTGCGTCAGCCACAAAGCCCCATTTGCGTGCCACTGATGTCCAGAGAATCCCACGATCGTAACGTCAGACCCCGTCTGGAGACTGCGTCGACCCCACGGGTCATACGCATAGCGCGCCTGCAGGGTACTGGAGCTGTTCGTTACGTCACCAACGCTACCCAAATGATCTGCCGCGAAGAATCGTGCCACGCCCGCAGCCTGCTCACCGCGCGCGAATGCTCGTCGATGGATCGTAGTGCCATCGGCCGCGCGCTCTTCGCAGGCTTCGGTGTCAGACCAGATGACCTTAGTGTCGGACTGTACGACGCTGTTGTCCTTTTCCACAATGCGGACGCGACGCTGCCGCCCATCGTAAGCAAATTCGGTTCGCAGAGTTCCGCCAGTGACAGCGACGAGCTGATCGCTCGCATCCCACTCGAACGTTCTACTCCCGTCCGAGGTCATATTGCCATTTGCGTCGTACGTGAACGTCTTCGTCGATCCAGAAATGCCGATCTCGTAAGTCTTCGTCGTCTGGTTGCCACTCGCATCCTTCGCCACGATCGTGAAGGCATTGGTCCCGGCTGTGGTTGACACAGTGCCGCGGAAGTTGTTGCTCGCATCGACCGTTGCGGGTATGCCGGAAATGGTGACCGTGCCAGGTTCGCTTAGCGAACCGGCGATCACCATGGCACCTCCTGGTGTCTGGATCGTCAAGCGATTTAAATTGTCATACGCAGAAAGAGTGATGGAGTCGTCGATCTGCTCCACCGTTCGATTTCCGGCAGGATCATAGCCGTACGCGAACCGCTGCAACACCGTCTGCGGCGTGTCGGTCGCGTGTTTCACGGCGGAGATCAGTTGATCCGCCGGGTCGTAGCCGTATCGCCACAGTACCGCCGTCGAGTCCGCCTGCTGCCGCCACGTCAGGATGTTGCCCGCCGCATCGTAGGTGTAGTCAAACTTACTCAGCGTGCTCGTGTTTGGGTACTTATGATGAATCGTCTGCAGCCGATGATCGGCCTCGTCGCCAAGATAGCTGTAGGTACTGGTCTGGCCATTCGGATACGTGACCGTCGCGAGACGATTGGTGACGCCATCATACGTGTACGTGAATTCGCCGAGCAGGTTCTCTTCTGATGTGACGCGGCCGAGCGCATCGAACGTCCAGTCGACCTGATTGGCCGATCCGTTGATAGTGCGTTGAATCACGCGGCCCAGCTCATCGTAGCTGTAGGCGATCGTGTCGTTCGTGAGCGGCCCGTCGATGGTCGCCACTTGGCCGGCGCCGTTCGTACCCGCCGCCTTGTAGGTGTAGCTCGTCGTGCCGATGCCGTCGACCATCGTCGCGACGCGCGCATAGTAGCTGTCGTAGGTGTAGGAAACGTTCGGGGTCTCGATTTCTTCGTCCGTGTACGCGGTACCGCTGAGGCTGTCGTCCAGATTGTAGCTGTGCGTCGTCACTTGATTCTTGGGATCGGTGATGGTCTTCAGCCGGCCGGCGAGATCGAAGCTGTAGAGAGTGTCGGTGGTATTGCCGGCGCGCACCTCGCGCGTGACGCGGCCCTGGACGTCGCGCTCCCATCGCATGCGGTTGCCGTTAGCGTCGACTAGAGCGTCCATCGCGCCGCAGTCACACCAGACCTGCGAGATCGTCCGGCCGGCCGGATCGCGACTCGCGATTCGGCGGCCGAAGCCGTCGTAGAAATTGCGCGTGATGCGGCCGAGACGATCTTTCTGTTCGGTCAGATCGAGGCGTACGTACGTGAAGGCCTCCGTCGTCTCATCTGGATAGGTTCGCTGCGTGATGCGATTCAGATTGTCGTAATCGGTGACGACAACGTATCCATCCGCATCTTCGACGCTCTCCGGTCGATTGTAGGCATCATAGGTGTAGGTCGTGGTCGCGCCGCTCGCGGGACCCGCGACCGTGAGTAGGTTGTTCGTGCCGGTTTCGTAGGTGTAGGTGGTCGTCTCGCTTCTTGCGTTGGTAACCGTCAGCGGCTGTCCTGCGCTGTTGTAGGTGATATCGGTGTCCTGGCCCGCCGCATCGGTGATCGTGCCGGGCAGATGCTGTGAGTTGTAGTTCGCGTAGGCCTGGATCACATCGCTCCCGCCGCTGCGTACCTGTTCGACCGTCAACAGATCGAGGCCGTTCGTCGCATAGGTGTAATTCGTCTGGCGGCCAACCGGATCGATCCGCGACGTGATCATGTTGTTCGCGTTATAGGTCATCGTCGTGACCTGGCTGGCGCCGCCGTCGAGAATCCGGCCGATCTTGGCGGGTTGCGCGTTACCCGGCGCACCAAGCGAGTGATCGTTGTTGGTCGCCTGGCCGGGATACCGATACCAAATCCGATTTTCGAGCGGTTTCTTGATGCTGTGGGGCACTGGCCGCGCCATCCCGTGACCGTAGGCCGCGTCGTTCGCCAGCATCCAGTTTGTGATCACCGCTTTAGTTGGGTCGCCAGGGTACCGCGACATGGCGAGCTTGTCCCAATAGAAGCTGTTCCACATCTGCAGGTTCGCGTTGGAGGCGCTGAAGCCCGTCGGCACATCGCCGCTCGATACCGTCGACGCCAACGAGTTGTCCTCGAAATGGAATTCGAGACGCTCGCGGCCACCGACCGGATCGGTCGCTTCGATCAGGAAGTTAACCGCGAGTGGATCGAAATCCTGCCGAAAGGTCGTGGTCCCGTACGGTGTGGTCATCGCCACGATGAAGTCCGACGATCCATAAGAGAACGTTGACGTCATCCCGGCGACGTCAGTGATGCTATTGAGGCGGCCGTCCGCATCGTAGCCAAGCGTCGCGGAACGGCCAAACGGGTCCGTGACCTTCGTCAGCAGATCGGGATCACTGACGTTCTCGTATTCCAATTCTGTCACTTGACCGATGGCGTCAGTGATCGCGATCAATCGAAAACTGGAATCATAGGTGTATTCAATTGTGTGACCTTGCGGATCTATGGCCTCGGTCAGGAAGATACGTCGTGACGCCAACGACGCCGCGCGGTCGGGCAACGTGAAGACTTCGACGCTGCCGTCACGCATTCGTCGCTCGTAGCGCGGCGGATCGTTCGATACCTGTACCAGTTCCGCGCCGGAAATGGTGCTGTACACATCGAAGGAGCTGTAGACCTCAGCGCCATGTCCCCGCAGATACACCGTCTGCGAGTCATACGGCGGAGTGGGTGACGAAATGTTGTCGGTCACATACGACAAGCTATTGAATGTCCACAGCGGTCCGACGTTGCCGTACCCAAATGTGTTCGGCGTCTTGTAGTTGCGATGGTTGTACATCAGGTGCAACGACATCGCGGGGCCAAGAGGCGGCGAATAACCGAGTGGCTTGTCCTCGATGACCAGACCAGCCGCGCTGGGATGAAAGCCGTAGTAGGGCATGCCATGGTCTGGGTTTGAAGGGGGCGCTCCCGACAGCAAGGTTGGCGGCGGTCCACCACTGCCAGGGCCGCCGCCTCCGCAAAACGGGCACGGCGGATCGGAAACCTTCGGTATACCCGGCGTGCAGTGACCAACGGCGCTCCGGCCTTCGCCGTCGCTGGCGGCGCGCCACTCCTCGCCAACGGGTCGCGATGCGGCGAGCACGAATCCAGTGCTCTCGTCGCGCAGTGCGTCCTCGGTCAGCCACAAATCCCCTCCCAAGCCAGGGTCGCGTAGCCGATATCGTCCGTCCTTGTATTCCACCACTGCTGTGAAGTGCTGACTACGAAGATGCACCACTGAGGGAATCGGGAATGCTTCGATTGACGATGCGCGCCACATCGATAGCTTGAGGCCGACACTCGACGCGAGATCGCGCAGTTCGGTCATCGAGGTGCCTTCCGTCGACGCGTGATATTTCGCGATCGCGCGGACAGCGGATTCGAGATTGTCAATCGGCCGGACAGTCAGGTACATCTTCAGCGCCTCAGGCCCCGAGAAGACGGCCATGTGGTGCTTGTTCTGCAACATCCCCAAACCCTGCCACCCGTTTGAGACTTTCGTGCCGGCGGCACCGCGGAATTCGCGTCCTTCGCTCTCTTTGAGCCGGGCTTCGAGCTTCGCAACCTGGCCGAACTTCACCATCTGCTCGATCGATTCGCCGAGCGCGTAATCGGCGAGCACCCGCACCTTCTTGTCATCGATGTCCCGAGACAGCTCCCAGGCCTGCGTCCAGTAGGCCTGAGCGCGAGAGAAATAGCCTTCTCTCGCGTACAACGTCCCGGCGGCGGCAAGCAGCGACGCGCGCCACGGCGAGGTCGGACGGTCCTGAATGTACTCGTCGATGATCGCACCGCGCCGTTGCGGTATTGCGATCGCTATCCGCTCGAGGGTGCGCGCCAGCGCGGCGTTGTCCTCGGGTGTCGGCTCCGACGTCGGAATCAGCTGCTCAGGAAAGACCCGCGCCTTCATTAGTGCCGCTGTCGTGACGTTCATGCCGAACATCGGATCGATGTTCGGCGGCGTCACCTTGGGCACCGTGCGATTCACCTTCACTTTGGCTTTGGCGATGCGGCGATTCGCATCGGCGACCAGTCGGCGCGCTTTTCTGGCGGTCCGCTGAGCGACCGTCTCGACGACTGATTTCGCATCCTTGGCGGCATGCGTGGTCGCGCGCACGGTTCCCTGTGCAAGGTCCTGCGCCAGCACCGGTGTGGCCATGACGATTTGACCCGCGATCGCGAGCCGCGTGGCCAGACCAAACAGCTGCGAACGGCGCAAGGTGGACAGCATTCGACGTTTCATGGACGTGTTCATGTCAATTGCTCTCAGGGAATCGGAACCGCGCTGACCGGTTCCTTCAACGTGATCACTGGAGGTGTCGTATCCGACGGGTTCGAGGACGGCGCCATCGATCGCGTGGGATCAAGTGGATAGACATCGGAGCCGTCGGGCACCGTGTCGCCGTCGGTGTCGGCGCGGAAGGGATCGGTGCCGTTCAACTGCTCGATCCAGTTCGGCACCCCATCACCGTCGGTATCTGGATTGAGCGAATCGAGACCGCTGCGCTCGTCGAGCCCGTCGAGGATGCCATTGCCGTTCGTGTCGGGATTGAGCGGATCGGTTCCGCCGAAGTATTCGCGCCAGGTCACCAGTCCGTCGGCGTCCGCGTCGCCCGTGAGCCAGTCGTTGTCGGCAAGCTCGAGGCTCGACACGGTGACGATGTCGTTCGTCGACGTCGTGGTGCCATTACCGAACCGGCCGCCATTACTGCCGAAAGCCGCGATTGAGCCGTCGGGGCGAATCGCCAAGGTGTGCGCGTCACCGCCGGCGATGGCCAACACGCCGCCGAGATCCGATGGGATCGGTACCTGGCTGCCATTGCTGGTACCCGCGGTGCCGAGCCGCGACCAATACCCCCAGCCCCACGCGCGCGCGGCCGTATCCACGGCCAGAGCGTGGGCACTGCCGGCGCCGATCACGCGTGCGGCGGCGATGGTATGGACGGGCGACGCCGACGATCGATCGGTCGTCGAGCCGACGCCCAGCTGCCCATCGCTGTTGCTGCCCCATGCGACCACCTGGCCGTTCGCCTGCAGCGCCAACGCGAAGCGGCCCTGCGCCGACGCGACGATGCGCGTCGGGTTCGTGATACCGAGCACGCGCACGGGCACGAGTCGATTGGCCGTCGAGCCATCACCCAGTTGCCCGACGTCATTCCGTCCCCACGCCCAGACGATACCGGTTCCGGCACCATCGGTCTGCAGTGCGTACGAGACTTCGGAGGCCGCGGTGATCGCGACCACGCCGGTCAGGCCCACGACCTGCACGGGCGACGTCCGGTTCGTGGTTGTACCGTCGCCAAGTTGGCCAGAGGCGTTGCTACCGAACGCCCACACGGTACCGTCCGCCTTCAGCACGAGCGCGTGGCTCCCGCCACTCGCCACCGCGACCGCATCGGTGAACCCGGACATCTGCGTCGGCGAGCTGAGCCCTGTGCCATTCACGCTGCCCCAGCGCCACAGCGTGCCATCAGCCTTTGCGGCGATGACGTGACTGCCGCCGGCGGACATCGCGCGCGCGTCAGTCAGCGCCTGTGCCGGACTCAGGTTGTCCGACGTCCCCGCGCCGTTGCCTTGCTGGCCGAAGGTATCGCTGCCCCACACCCACACCCTGCCAGCCGAGTCGAGCGCGGCGCTATGCAGATTTCCTGCGGCGACCGCTCCGGTGATCATGAAGTCGGCGCGACGCACCGCACTGGGATCGAGACCCGACGCCCATGCGCGGACCTTCAGGACCTGTGATTTCGAGACGCTGACCGTGTTGCCCGACGTGATGCTCGTTGACGACGTCGTCGGGTCGCTGCCGTCCGTCGTGTAGCGCAGCGTCGCACCCGATGCGCCGGTAATCGTCACGGTCTGCGCGACCGCGTAGGTGCCACCGGCCGGAACAATCAGCGGCGTTGCCACCGCGCCCGAGG
>Ga0207428_10005894_pt1 | contig 11350 bp, 6 predicted proteins | sample RhiMethybrSRZTD1_FD_187600 | JGI IMG/M metagenome (GOLD analysis project Ga0207428, IMG submission 187600) | Populus rhizosphere microbial communities from Tennessee, USA - Rhizosphere MetaG P. TD hybrid SRZTD1 (SPAdes) (version 3) | ecosystem: Host-associated > Plants > Roots > Rhizosphere >... | reverse complement strand
ACTATCACTCGAAGGTGGACTATGAACTTGAAGGGCATACTGAGGTTTCCGGCTCCCCGAGCTTTATTTCGCTGGATGGAAAGTATGACAACAAGATAGATCTCACGATGCCCGAATCCGTGGATACGTCCATCACCCATCATTTCAACAGTCGCTGGACGGGTTACCTGGGAGCTACCTGGAAACGCTGGAGTCGGATCCAGAAGGTTGAGGCCCTCAACAGCGGTCTTTCCCCCCTGGGCCAGGCAGCTGGCCTGGGAAGTGTGACCGAAGAAATGAACTGGCGTGACACCTGGTCTGGTGCTCTGGGTGCCTCTTATCAATTGAACCAGCAATGGCTACTGCGCGCAGGCTACGCCTATGACCCGTCGCCCATCAGGAACGCCGATCGCAGCGTGCGCGTTCCGGTCGGGAATCGCCAAGCCGTGACCTTGGGCGGTGCTTATTCGCCGAATCCCGATCTGACGATCGACTTTGCTTACGGTTATCTCTGGGATTCCAAAGTCTCGGTAAAGCAATCGAACAACTCAGGTCTTCAACCGGAATACAGTGCCAACTACGACAACAGTGCGAATGGGGTTTCGGTTCAGGCCACTTATCGGTACTAACCGCCCTGATGACGCAACGCCCATTCCTGAACCTGTAAGGTGGTTCGTCACAGGGATCGTTGTTGACAGGCAGCAATTGGCCGTCTGCTGTCTGTCACCACGGCAGTTTTTGGCGGATTCCTGCCTATTCTCTACGGAGGGGATAATCGACAACGTTCGAGTTCAGGAGGCTTACCATTCCGTATGTGGCTCTGAATTACTTGCAGACTGACAACGTGCTGACCTCTAAAAAATCCCGAGTTCGATTCCACCGAACGCCATAACTAGCTGATTTATTTATAGTTACTAGTTGGGGTACGCCGAATTTTCCAGCGAATTCCAGATCCGCAGAAAACCTGGCCTCGCAGCAAGCTACCGTTCGTCTGGTGCCGGCACCATATAGAACAACGACTTAGGCTCACCTTACGGTGGGCCTTTTTCGTTTCTGGCTCCAGCCTTCTTCAATTTTCCCCGTTCGTTCCCCGTTTCGTGCCTTAAGCCCTGACTGCATCACCAACCTGGCGCTTTGGATTTGCTCAAGACATCAATAGCTTACGCGTGCAACGCTGCCAGCGGCTGCATCTGAATATCGCCGAATAGAAACCTGCTATCAAACAATTATGCCAAGCACAAAAAAGCCTCGCGATTTGCGAGGCTTTGAGACCAGCTTTGAAATCACAATGTGCTTTGCGGAGGAGTCATTGAGGATGGATCAATTGGCGCAATCTTGTAGCGCTCAGGTTGCACGGCTCCGGATTTCACCAGCCGATCATAACGATCGTTGATGGCGGTGAGGCGTTGAGCCCTTTCTCCCGCTCGGCTCGCTGACTCACGCGCAATCGCCTCAACTGTACGGTTTGTAAGCGTCGTCATGGCTTCCCTCCCTCACTTGTTACGTGTAGTGAAGCATAAAAACAGATTGTTGGCGCTCTGCATGCTCTGTGATCAGTTCTGAATAAACGCGCAGATTCTGCCTGAGCTGTTCGTCATCCGTATAGTCCTCAATCTTCAGCTTCAGACCATCGGTTAAGGTATTGATTCCGATCATTCTGCCGTGTGAGTGCCAGCGATTGTTATCGCTGAGATCTTTAGCGATCTGTTCGGCACGAGCCTCTTTCTCTGCTTCGGAAACTGCCGTTCCAGGGTTAGTACAGCCGTGGACGGTCCAGTCTTTGAATTTGTACTTTACTAGCATTGTTTGAGCAGGCTCACAGAAAGGTCCCGAGCTTGTTCATAGCGGCGAAGGGTAGCTAAGTCCAGACGCTGCAGCATCATGAACTCAGCATCTGTGAGGCTTCCAGCGGCGGACTTTTCGATCAGTTGATTAACCTTGTCGATGTATCCAAGAGCCGGCACTAGATGCCCATCTGCCAAAGGGACCTGAGGGTCAATAGGGCCCAGGGAGGAGGTGTAGTCCATGAAGATTTTGTCTCCGGACATGCAAAAAATTGTACCGGCAGACATGGCTGCGGTAGGCACCACAAAAAAGACCTCGCTAAAATAATGGCGAGTTACTTCAACCATTTTTTCAACTGCTTCTACAACGCCTCCAGGCGTAGCTATGACGATGCATATCCGGTTCGGATGCTTCGTGTTGTCACGATGTCGTACCAATTCTTCAATTGCATTTACATATGCACTTTGAACAGCAGGGTGAATAGGACCTGAATATGCGAGCAAGGAGCATCCAAAATGCTCCGCAATTAGACCTCGATATTGGCTCAGAGCTAAGAGAATGTGATTATCAAGACTTGGCATACTCGATCCCCAAAACCACTTTATTCAACGTTTAGTTTTTTATTCTAAAACCACCTTAGCTGGTGATTTAGGTGCGCGCCATTTTGAGCCGGATCGCCGGGATCAGAGGAGTCATCCTCTCCCTAACAAGATTGCCCATCATCCAATGTGTGACTGATTTCAAAAAACGGGGGAACGGGGGAACAGTGGTAACAGCCAATGTTTCCGGGGGTTTGAGCGGGGGAACTTGTACCCCTGCGTTTTTTTGGGGGAACAGAAACGGCCAGATCGGCGGAGAGATCAGCTGATAAGGCAGATGATCAGCAAGACCAACCTGCCGCGCCGTCTCCGCGTTGGTGGGGTCGTTTTGAGGAATGACACCCCCCAATATTTCCGTTGTTATTGGTCGCGATGAAATGACGGATCACCACCGCGTTCAAAACGCGGGAGCGAGCTATCACCGGCAAGCACTGGCGGATAGTCGAGTTAACCTGGTCAAATGCTTAGTTAACCGGCCAGCAAGCCACAGGCCATAAGGCTTTCAGCCCAGTTAACCAACCGAGTTAACCAACTAAATTAGTCGGTTAACTCCTAGGTTAACTGCCTGAAAGCCCCAGCCAGCTTGGCTATCAGCCGATATTACCGACCAGTTCGAGCGGCTAACCAGTTAACCGAGTAATTTAGTCGGTTAACTCCTTAGTCAACCGCCCTGAAAGCCACGGCCCGTAAGGCTTTCAGCTTAGTTAACCAACCGAGTTAACCAGTTAACTAACTTTGGTGGGGTGCCGCTAACGAATTTGCGCGAGTCTTCGCACCCGTACTCCGTCTAAATTGCCAGGGTCCCCGGCGTGTTTCAAAAAGGTTCGCAGCCTCTTTGGCGAGGTACTGATGACCGTCGAACAGCATTGGCGCAGCCCACAGTAGACATCCAAGTTTTATCGTAGATGCAAACGACAAGCATACGTAAAAACTGGAAGCCATTAGCGCCTAGCCGCAGTAGAGAGTCGTCTATAGATCGGATCTTTTGTAAGCTCAGGAGAGACATATTGTATTTGATCTAAAGCCTCGGTGAGATCGTAAGGAATGATTGCTCCATCCGAGTTTCCAATGGTGAGATCAAACAGGCGGAGTAAGGCTTTGGCTTTGTATTCGTTGTCGATAATGGAAAGCTTCTTCACCCCGTGGACCTCTCCATATAGGCCGTAGGCAATCAACGACCAGCACTTGAATGGAACGAGGAAGCGTTCGATGGCATCGACGGCTTCACCAAAAGCATCTTCCGATGCCGCTGGGAGAACAGCAAACGAACCACTAACACCGGGAGTGGCTAATGAGCGCTCTGACGGCCAGACCTGTTTGAGAAATGGCGCTACCGCCGTTCTGAACAGTTCAGCGGCGCTAGGTGCTTCTATTTCATCTAATTTATTAGCAGATAGCTCTCGAACAAATTGCTGAACCGCGTTAGCAGCAGTGGCACGAATTTCATCGTCCAAATTCCGCAGCATTTGGAGAATTTTTGGATTGGATACTGCTGGTTCACGCCCCTCTCTGAAGGAGTGCAGACTTTCTATGACAAGGCTGAATACCAAGCTTTGTCGAGCTTCGCGTCCAAGGCGCCGATCATTAGCCCTTCCCACCACTTCGTTGCCGATGATTTTTAGAACGTCGCTGTAACGTGTACGTCGGGCTACAGCACGCCAGAGGGGGACTGAGGCATCATCATTTATCAACAATGGCGAGATCAGGTTTACTTCAGCCCAGTGTCGATCAGAGTGAAGAAAATACGGCAAATGCTCGATGAAGCGATGTCGAACGATCAAACCGCTGCGGCCAGTTGCACTAATTGCTGTATCCCGCATCGTGCGGGTGATGGTGCCCTCGCCGAAGAGAACCTCCACCCCGGCAAGTGATCGCCAGGCTTCAATAAATACGCCCACTAGCTTCCCTACAGGCGTATTTAGCGTATCTAGGTCCATTGGCACGTCGTCATCGTTTGCGTTACGAACCAAAATGTTGAGATTGGCATCATCCGTATGGGCAGTTTGTATATTGGTAGCTTCGACAGCTAATGGCCAAACCTTCTCCCAGACATGCAAGCCCAGATTAGAAAATACAACTTGGGTCCGCCAAGCGTCCAACCAGGCGCAGACGCCCTCGATTGCAACCGAAAGTGTGTTTTCAGTGGCCTGACTCAGCATCGAGAGCACCCGCTCGGCTTCAGCTTGAAGGTCACGAGTAAGAATGGAGTTGCCATCTTTCATGGTCGGTACGTGTGCCCAACCGAAACGATTCCAGACACAGGGGAAATCGTCTCCGCCATTGCCAGCTGATACCAGATCCCATAGTACTAGCTGTGTATTTTCGAACTCTTGAAGCCAGTCATTCGCGCCCTCTGAAGGACTGTGACTCCAACCGTCACGACTAGTTAAAAGAGCAGCTTCCAACGCTCGCAAGCGAATAACGCCAGTCATAGAATCATATTTTGAATCTGGATTTGGCTGAACCCAAAACGCCGTTGGACCTTTCGGAAGCCCTCCGTCCACGCCCATGTCTACCAGATCGCTGAACCGACTAAGGTTTGAGTTCATCCATTCCTGTTCATCCAGTGGCAACGCTCCCCCCGCGGCGTCGATCCGTCTAAATTCTCTGACAGTTTGGTAAGTTCGGGCCTCTTTGATTTTTTCAGCCTCTACTTTTTTCGGCCAGAAATTGCGCGGAGGACCTTTGTGTATTCGCTTGGCTATCGTCTTCTGAGACTGGAGGTCTAGATCGCCAAATCGTATCGCACGAAGCTCTGCGATCTCCGGAAAGATGTGCAAATTCCAAAAGTGAAGATCATCGAGGTTGGCAAGGAATGCCATAACTTGTGTGGGCCTAACGAGTTCTGGATTGCGAGCAGCGGCTGCCCAAAGACGTGTATGGACAGATGATTGCTCGGCCCTCCACCGTTCGACGAATTGCCGTGCATCAGGAAGGCTTATCTCCGCGATCCGCCCGACAACTGCGAAAAGAAGTTTGACTGATGGGGCGATTCCAGTGTGAAAAGCGTCGGGGTCACGGCCATTATCGTCATTGGGTGTACCGATGGCATAATATACCCGTCGTAAATCCCCGAGCTTCCAGAAATGATCTTGATCATTCCAGCCGAGCCGTCGAGCTACTTGAAGGCCAAGATTTACAGCTGATTCCAGGGCAACCCCTAATTCCTTTAGAAAGGCTACATCTGTTAACCGTACAAGTTCGAGCACGTCTAAATCTATTAGCTCGCCGCTGGTCAGCTTTGCAGAAAGAAGGTGCTCGAACGTTCTAGGGCGACTTGGTCGTTTCGCGAATCGGCGGTGCCAAGAGTCGCGTGCTTCAACACTCAGGCTCGGCGTGACGCAGGCTACAATTCTTGAAATGACTGCACCCGAACGATCTCCTGCGCGAAGCCGATTTTGAATGTCATAGATCGCAGTCGACGGATCCGATTCGATCCTCGGAGATGTCCAGCTTTCTTCGATCAACTGCCATGCAGAGTTCCAGGGTTCATCGAGATTACGTCCAGGAGAACCTCGTAGCAGATACTCAATGGCAATGCGCTCCACCCGCTGCTGCGGTTTTAAACGGAGTGCCCAATCAATTGTTCCAGCGTCCGCTAATCGTTGCTCAAGAAACGCAATCATTGCTTGCAGCGAGGCACGATCTTGCTCATCGAGATATGCCAAATCCGAAATCATGGGCGGCGATCCTGGTCTTTTTCTGCACCGATTTTAATGATTGCATCGAGCCAGCCGAGGTCAGCTTTTCTACCAGACGTTAGCGCAGACAATCTAATTCGTTCACTCGTGTTGCCTCTTCTTATCAAGTGATCGAACAAGTCGCGATCCGCTTCCGGCGATAATGCTCTGGGGTTTCTCACAATCCGGCGAATTTCGGCATCTATACGGCGAGGACTTCCATTATTTGCAGAAAAATTCGCCCAGCGTTCAAGTGTCTCCCGTAAAGCGAAATGGTCGTTTTGAGCATCGTAGTGTATTGGTGTGATACCACGTGCCTTCCAATCCTCAAGCGCGACAGGGTCAGGTGTGCCAGATCCAAAAAATGTGAATCTCTCCTTCAAATCTCCAAAACGAAACCCATCTGCAGCTACCGCATTTAACAGGTATCGCATTGGTGGATCGTTGGCGCTGTAGCCAACCAAAACTAAGTGGTACAAGCGGGCAGCATCGTAAATTAGATCCGGAACAACTCGACGACGTAGATAAAACTCGCCGAAGTCCTGGTCCGAAATAACTAGTTCGGAAACACGATTTGGCTGCGGCTCAAGTACGCCGTGGATATGAAACACTCCTGCGAAATCCAACTGCTGAGTCGGTCTGGGGATCGCCCCGAGTGAATACGTTTGGATTGTAGAGCCGCGACGCTTCCCTGCACGTTCAAGAAGCTGGTCAAAGTTTGTCGTGACGATAGTAACCGCGCCCCCTCGATCAGCAAGTCGCATAAGTGCGCGATGAATAGGGGCCGGCTTGGTATTACCAGCTCGCAAACGTTCGGCTACAGCATGTCTAACTTGACTGCCACCATGCGTGCGGCCGTCAAGGCGTCTTTCAAGCATGCCAAGGACTACGTCGAAGTCTCCGATGATAAACCGTTTGACCTCCGCCTTTTGGGGATCATTGAGGTGAGACACATCTGCTTCCCATTGGTTACATGCACCACGCGGTAACTTCGAAAGAACTGCATAAACGCTGGGGTCCAACTTTTGATAAACATCGACTACAAGCTGACGGAAGTCGGGTAAATGAGCAGGCATCGAAATACCTGCACCGCATATAAAGAGGACCTGGCCTCGTGCGTGGGCTAACAGCAGGCGCTCTGGTATTGCCGCCAGACCGCTGCCGAATGAGATTGCGCGGTCTTGAGCAGATGTATCCATTTTCAAATTCAAGTCCATGTTCATGTCCATGTCCATGTCCGTGGATCACGATTGCACGCCGGTGGCCGGCACAGAAGGTAGCAGAATACATCCAGAACACTGAGTTGGCATTATAGGAAATCATCCTTGTTGAGTTCACCCCCAAGCGGGCGTCACATGATCGACTCAATAGGGCACCGTCAGCTCGATACGCAGTGGGCTGTCTTGCTGCTGTGCCTGATCTTGAGCTACCTTGCATCAGTCGGAGGTGCTCGCCCTTCTATGAGATTGGAAAACTGTTAAGTACCTCCCAATGGTCTTCTTCAAGCAAATTATATTCAATCAGCGTTTCTTCAGTTGTGTTGACTTCAAGCATTGTATTTTCCCTGTTGTCCAGATCGCAAAACACCAGGGACTCGATGTTGGCATAGCTGGTCGATATTCTCGGGGCTTTAATTATCTGACCAAAAACATTGCATGCAAAACCGTCGACCTCATTGATTATGATGTGATTTACTTTTCCCTTGGGATTAAGGTAGTCGATGGTAAGACCATCATAAAACTTAAAGTGTCCCCGGCACAACATGGAGGGTGTGCGCTTGCCTTTGACTGGGCCAGATATAAGACGGGAGTATTTGTTGAGAAAGCGCTGAGTGCCTTCATCGATATTTATGTCGCCTAAAATAATCGCACCTTTGCATTTTTCAGCGATTTTTCTAGCTTTACGGAGAGCCACAATAATCCAAACAAATTCATCAACGAATGCTCTAACATCGACACTTTGACTTAAATCAAATCTTGGCAGATCATTTCCAATTTCAAACTCAACAATAAAATGCCCTTTCTCTAAGTACGACAGAGAACGTTCCAGTCTACTAAAAAGTGGAAGCGCTAAAATGTTTAACCCCTGCCACGCCTCAAGATTAAACGACATATCCAGTTTGGTAAGACTTTTGTCGCCCTCAATCCCCACTCTAAAAACAAGCAAGTCGTTTAGGCACGCACCGTTAATTACGGTGCGAACAGCTCCAGAGCTGTAACTAGATATAAATGAGTCTATTAGGTATTCATGTCCGTCCAAATCACAAGCATAAATATTAGTCTTGATTGGCTTCTTCACGCCACTAAGTGATATTGAACCAGCACGATTTGTATCAAATTTTTTGTGAATGGCTTCAAACAGCTTTGAACCAGCAAATTCAAAATTAGATGAGGGCACAATAAGCTCGCGCCCTTCTTCAAACAGGGCCTTTTCGGCAGACAAAAAACCTTCAAGATTTTCTATATCATTAATTAAAAGCTTGAAATTTGCGTCTTTTGAAGCCGGGGTTATAACGTGACTGATCTGTTGCCCATCACGATTGACCTGCACCTTAAAGCGTGGATCTAGACTTTCTAGTCCAGCTTCATAACCTTCCATAACCTCATTGATAGGAGAGTCTATTGGATTTCCGGTACGGTTTACCCATCGATCTAATAATGCCACTGATTCAGTATGTGCCGCGTCCTTTAACTCTGACTCAGTAAAGGCTCGCTTATTGACCATTTCATTCGCACGAACTTCAGCGAGGTGCTTCCATTCATGCAAGGTCTCTACCGGGTAAGGCGAATCGTCTGCATCTACAAGTTTAGAGTGCGTTTGACACATCCAAATCCCATTACTTACATCCTTACGCTCTGCCTGGGTCTGACTAAGGTCGTACCGAGGACCACCGGGGGCCGCTGCTTTAATATGGCATGCAACGCCAACGCTGAAAGGACCATCGCGTAGAGCCTTCGAGCCATGGGTGTGCACATGACAGCCAGGGAAGGAGCAAACGTTACCGGCCATATCTCGTAGGCGGTGAACAGTCGAGGCTAGAAAATTGTCACGCTTTAGTGCCTTAGGTCTAGCTTTTTTGATCTTGCCCTTTGCCTTGACTGGCTTCTTGCCCATAGGATTTTTTAAGGCCATATACCCTCATCCCCTTACTGATGTCACATCAAGATGATGCTAGGAAACTAATCGTTCGGCGACCCGCTTCCTTGAGTCTAATGTTTTTAAGGGTTGCCTCCCAAGCGTCTGGGCTAGTCGACACCGGCGCTCAGATAGAGACCAGTCCCCCGTGACGGTGCTGTCAGTCATGATGTAGCTTTTGGTCATGTGCAGTAGTGGCTTGGTCTGCCGATGGCATCTGGCACTCAAAGATAGGCGTTTTTAAATCCTCACCTATGGTTGTTTTCTGAAAGCCCTCGCAGGCCTTGTTCTGTAACGGTTCCAGAGGATTACCAGAATCTCCGGATCTAACACCGGTCAACCTGAGACCTGATCGAATTGAACCCCTATCTAACGCCTCCAATGAAAAACGCTCCGTCTGGTCACCTCGCTGAATTGCTGCCGGCGGGACTGCTCGATGCGTCGATGTTGGTGGGGTATACGAATGAAAAGGCCGCCAAGGGTGAGCCCAGCGGCCTATGACCACCTCAAAGCCAGGGGACTAATCCGGCGTTATCGCGTACTCACCTACCCGTTACAACTTCACTTCAGCGTGATGTTGACGACCTGCTCCAGCGACTTAAAATGCACCCTAATACACCCGCCAAGCCTAGGTTGACCCAGTCAGCAAGCTCAAATCGTGCGGGTTTTCTTTGCTTGGAGAAAACGGCATGAGGCCCTTCGACAAGCCGGCCTCATTGAGCAGCTAAAGTAACAAGGCTCGCAAGTGGATCTACCCACTGATGGTCAGATTTGCATCCTTTTCTCTAGAGGACGATTTTATTTCAAGGCGGGGGGGGGCTTACCAATGCATATCGTTTTGCTGCACTGCCTCGCGAGTTTTTGCCAGCTCAACTAAAGCGTCCTTCCAGACAGACATGCATCGTTCAGAGTCAGAACCCGATGCCAACTTCTGACAATATTTGCTTTTTGGAATGGCAGACAAGGTCACTCTGAAATAATTCTTACTTATCTCGCTGAACGGTATAATAAAAAAACTGCATATATTAAGGAATTCCACTTGATGAGCCTGAGTCTCCAAAGCGAATGACCTTCCGCTTTCTTGAAGTTTGTTTCTTCTATTTTTAAGGTGTTCCCAGTACCTGGCATCCTCCAATCCTAGAAGATCGACTCCAACTGCAATCAATACGTCGTATTTTTTCTTTGTCTTTCCTGGCGAGGTAAGAATGTTGTTAAAGGCCCAATTTTCTGCGATCTTCCCCTTATCCCTATTCGCAATATTTATGCGCGCACACTTTATTTCAAAAGTTACTTTTCCAATTTCGGTTTCAAGGTGCCCGTCACCAGGATCAACGACAACTTGGCCAGGATCTAAATATTTAGTTTCTGCATCGCCGTAACGTCCGACTGGGACAAAAATATTTTCAGACCTGTACCCAGCGCGATTAATCAGAAAATTCTTGGCTAGAATTTTCCCTAAGATATCACCATCCAAATATCGCGAATACTCAGCCTCTGGAGATGGCGCGTTTTTATCCAAGAACCCTGCCATTAAGCCTCCTACTAATAACACCTCATAAAACGTCTACCTCGGTTTGACCATAATCAGTACTGAAAGTCAGATGAACTGCATGCACTTAGGTATTTGGTCTTCGAAGTATTTGAGACTAGTCCGGACCGCGAATCTAGCCCCGCCGAAAGCGACCGTTCGTCTGGTGCCGTACCATACAAAACAAAGCCCCTGCAGAAATGCAGGGGCTTTGTTGTTTCCGGGCTTTGAAAAAGCGCTTTCAGTGCCCCGCGCTCTGACCACCATCCACATGCAGGATTTCGCCGGTAACGAACTTGGCGCCGTCCAGATACACGACTGCTTGCGCAATATCATCGATCTCGCCCATGTGCCCGACCGGGTGCAGATTGCCCAGTGCGGCGTGGGTTTCTTCGCCGTGCATCGGGGTCTTGATGATGCCCGGGCTGACTGCGTTCACGCGAATCCCGCGCTTGGCGTATTCGATGGCCAGGGATTTGGTTGCCGCGTTGAGGCCGCCCTTGGTCAGCGATGCCAGTACCGATGGCACGCCGTCGATGGCGTGGTCCACCAGGCTGGTGGTGATGTTGACGACGTGGCCGCTGCCCTGTTTTTCCATCTCGGCGATGGCGAGTTGGGTGATGTAGAAGAAGCCATTGACGTTC
>Ga0207428_10005893_pt1 | contig 11350 bp, 7 predicted proteins | sample RhiMethybrSRZTD1_FD_187600 | JGI IMG/M metagenome (GOLD analysis project Ga0207428, IMG submission 187600) | Populus rhizosphere microbial communities from Tennessee, USA - Rhizosphere MetaG P. TD hybrid SRZTD1 (SPAdes) (version 3) | ecosystem: Host-associated > Plants > Roots > Rhizosphere >... | reverse complement strand
TGCGGAAAGGCTCAGCCTTTCCGATTCATATCCACAAATATTTTTGCAGCTACGCCTCAGTATTCGGAGGCATAGCCTCCCCTATTTTTAGCGTTCTCCCGGAAAGGCAAAGCCTTTCCGCACATCAGGCGGCAAAGCCGTCTTACGGATGAAAATTTTTCCGGTCTTCCTCACCCAACGGTCCCTGGTTCATGCCGGGATTGCCAATAATCGGCGTTGGCCTGGCAACGCCAAAATCAAATACTTCTGAAGACACGCCTTGCCAAAGTTGACCTTGCGCCAGCGCCACTAACGCGCGACGGCACGGCGGACAGATCCACTGATAATGCTCGACCGGCGAATTCCTGATCTCATAGTCATAGCCGAGCTGCCGTTCAACTTTGATCAAATCCTCGGCGTGCAGCCGCGACGTAAAAGGTGCGCCGCAGCGCCGGCATTCGGCGGCCATCTCGCGCTGGCCCACATCTTTATAGAAACTCACCCCCAGCTGCGCCGGCCGTTGAAAGATATGGAAGAACTTTCCGAAAGGCAGCCAGAGCAGCGTAAAGATCACGGTGATCGCGTGGAGTATCGCCAGAAAGTCATACCCGTAGCCTTTCATCCACGAATAACTGGCGGTCAGCATCAATCCGGTCACGCTAATCGCGAAGAGCAGAATCAGCGGCAGAAAATCTTCCCCAAACTGCTGGAGTACCGCGGCCCCGTGGTCGCGCATGCGTCGTCGCATCGCTAACATCACCCCGGCCGTGACCAGGATCGATGCCCACACCAAACCATGAAAAATCAGAAACCCGAACAACGAATGAATCGGAAAGGCAAATGTGGGGAAGCCAAAAAGATAAGCGCGATACCAGTTCAAATCGTTTGGCAGCGTTTCAAAATGCACCCAGCCAAACACCAGCGGAAAGGTGATGCCCACGGCGGCGATGCAGCCCCACATGATCAGCATGTGCGCGCCCCAGCGAAACCGATCTCGTCGCAGAATAAAAAGATTTGCGCCAAATTCTGCCGGCACGCGCGCAAACCAGTGGGCAATGTTGCCGGCCAGATATTTTGGTCGAAAGAAGACTTGCCACCCACGCTTCCAGTACAGGGCCGTGGGCGGCCTTTGCAGCCACATCGAATAGCGATAGGTAATGGCAAAGGTCGCAAACAACACCGCGAAGGTGTAGCCGACCAGCGCCGCATCGAAATGAGCGAGGTTGCGCGAGCCCACGACGATCAAGCCCGCGACGAGCAGCGTAGTGAGAAAACCCCAAATCGCTGGCTTCAGCGTTTCTTTGGACATGATTCTCGGTTCTTACTCCGCGTCGACTTGATTCATAGAATAGACCAAGAGTGTCCCTCCACAAAAACTTTGATCAGGAGTTCGCTGAAACGCGAGTGTGACGGTGCGCACGCCTCCGGCGTGCTCGATCCGGCGCAATCAATTCTTTAAGCACGCCGGAGGCGTGCGTACCGAGGATCGCAGTCATTGCGCAGAATTCCGCTCACTCTGGAAAAATTCCCCACACCAAACTCACCAAACTGCGAGTTTTCGCACTCTCCGCGAGGGGGTACAATCGGCATAGTCATTGCTGTGCCAGTCAACTTCCATCGGCTGATCCTGCCGATGGGGGATTTTGACTTTCTTAGCGACAGGGAACTAAGAGTGAGAAGCAAATTCAAACCCGGCGCAATCCGCGCTCTCTTCCTATCAACCACTGCGTTTGCCGTTTCCTTCGCTGTTTGGGGACTGGTCGCCGCCCTGGCCCCGACCTTCGCACAGCTCTATAACCTTTCAGCCAAACAGAAGAGTTTGATGATCGCGATTCCGGTGTTGCTGGGTTCGCTGGGAAGACTGCCGGCGGGCATGCTCGCCGATCGTTTTGGTGGGCGGAAAGTGTTTGCCGCTTTGCTGCTGCTGTCGGCGATTCCCGCGGCCGGCATCGGATTCTCACAAAGCTACGCGCAATTGCTTTGGCTTGGGGTGTTCGTGGGGATGGCCGGTACTTCGTTCGCGATAGGCGTCAGTTTCACTTCAAAGTGGTTCACGGCTGATCAGCAAGGCACAGCCCTGGGCGTTTACGGCATGGGGAACATCGGCCAGTCAGTCGCCGTCTTTGGCGCGCCGGTGCTGGCATTGGCTTTCGGCTCGTGGCGGCCTGTCTTCTTTATCTTCGCGGTCGTTGCCGTAGCGTGGGGAATCGTTTTCTACCTCTTCGCGCGCAACGCCGCCGCGACTACGAAACCCAAGACGTTCCGCGAGAATATTTCTGTGCTCAAGTCTTCGCCGCTCGCCTGGGTCCTCTCATTTTTCTATTTCGTGACCTTTGGCGGTTTCGTCGCTTTCTCGATCTACCTGCCGACGCTCCTCAAAGATCTATTCAGACTCACCCCGGCTGACGCGGGCGCGCGCACGGCGGGATTCGTGCTGCTGGCTACTTTGCTGCGACCGGTCGGCGGAATGCTCGGAGATCGTTTCGGCGGCGCCAGAGTACTGATCGGCGTTTTTCTCGCAGTGGCAATCCTCGGCGTCTTGATGGGTTGTCCCTGGATGCCGACCTTTACCATCGGCGCGCTGGGCACGGCCGCCGCGCTGGGACTTGGCAATGGCGCGGTCTTTAAACTGGTGCCGGAGCATTTCCCGAAAGAGACCGGAACCGTCACCGGTCTGGTGGGGGCTTTCGGCGGGTTGGGTGGTTTCTTTCCGCCGCTCGCGCTGGGCGTGATTCGTGACGCCACCGGTGGTTATGCCCTCGGCTTTGTCTTTCTCGGAATTTTCTCGCTCCTCTGTCTCGTCATAAATCATTTCGTTTTTGTGAAGAAGGCCCAACGTCAGCGCTTTGCTGAAACCAGCAACGGCCCGGTGACCCGGCTCAAGACTGTAGAAACCCGACCGTGAGGGAGGGTGCCATAACCATCATCAGGAGAAATCATAATGATCAGTTCATCAATGAAAGTAAGAGACGTGGCGATCAATTCGCCCCAGGCAACCAGAGTTTTAGAAAAACTGAAGATCGATTACTGCTGTGGCGGTGATCGACAATTAGGAGAAGCGTGCGCCACGGCCGGCGTCGAACTGGCAGCACTCGAACAAATGCTTGAGGAGACAGGCACCCTGGTTAGCGACAGCAGACCCGACTTTCAAAGCCTATCGGCGGCCGAGTTGATTAAGTACATTCTCGACACCCATCACGTCTTTACGAAAACCGAGATGGCCCGTCTGGAGGCGTTGACTACGAAAGTCGTCTCGGCCCACGGCGAAAATCATTCAGAGTTGCTGGCCGTCAAAATACTGCAGCGGCAACTTTGCGACGACCTGACGCAGCACATGTTCAAAGAGGAACAGATTCTGTTTCCTTTCATCGTCAAACTGGAGCAGTCGCGCCTCGAGGATCGACTCGCGCCCTTTGCTCCATTCGGCGCCGTCAACAACCCGATTCGCATGATGATGAGGGAGCACGACACCGCCGGCGAAATCCTGCGCGAGCTGCGCAAGCTGACCTCTGATTTCACCGTTCCCGCCGATGGGTGCCTCAGTTATCAAACTCTGTATCAGGCGCTGGAAGCTTTTGAGCAGGATCTGCATCAGCACATTCATCTGGAGAACAACATTCTGTTTCCGAAGGCAGTCGGGCTGGAACAAAGTGTGCAGAGTTAACACTGCCGCGCCTGGCTCTGAAGATTTTAGAAGCGTAACGGTTTCGTACTAATGCAGTTGGGAGTAAATGTCCGGCAAACTTCAGTTTGTCGCCGAAGCTTCGACAAGCTAAAGCTTGTCGGACAGCGAACTGCACCACTACCTGGTACTGCCGCGCCTGGCGCTGAAGATTTTAGAAGCGTAACGGTTTCGGTACTAATGCAGTTTGGAGTAAATGTCCGACAAACTTTTCAGTTTGTCGCCGAAGCTTCGACAAGCTAAAGCTTGTCGGACAGCGAACTGCACCACTACCTGGTTTTGAGGAGTCTTGGTTGTCATGAGAAAACTTTGGTTGATCTTTATCGCAATCTTTATATTTTCGTTCGCCATCCTCGGATGGGTTGGTACGGAGATATTTCGCCAGGCGCCGCCGATCCCCCGCGAGGTTGTGACCTCGGACGGAACAGTCCTGCTCTCAGGTAACGATATTCAAAACGGCCAAAACGTTTGGCAGGCGATGGGGGGAATGGAGATGGGCTCGATCTGGGGCCACGGATCTTACGTCGCGCCTGACTGGACCGCCGAATATTTGCACAGCGAATTGGTCTTCATCCTGGACGATTGGGCGCAGAAGGATTTTGCCAAACCCTATGACAACGCGACTTCCGAACAAAAGGCCATGCTGCGTCAGAGGCTGCAGGACGTAGTGCGCAAGAACAACTACGACGCAGCCACCGGCCGTTTGACGATTGAACCGGTTCGGGCCCAGGCCTTCGAAACGAATCTCAAACGCTATGCGAAGCTCTTTACTGAAGGAAGCAGTGAATATGCTATCCAGCGCAATGCGCAATCTGATCCGGTCAAGCTCCGTGAATTGAGTTCATTCTTTTTCTGGACTGCCTGGGCCTCAGCGACGAACCGGCCCGGCCAGACGATTTCTTACACCAGTAATTTCCCCTCGGAACCATTGGTCGGAAACGTCCCCACCAGCAGCGCGATTGTTTGGACCGGTGTCAGCGTGATCATGCTGCTCGCCGGAATCGGGTGGATGGTCTGGTACTACGCCCACCGGGGCGAAGGCGAAGTTGTTTCGCATGAAGTTCCCGATCGCGATCCGCTCATCGGCGCCGTCTTGTCTCCTTCGCAGAAAGCCACCGTCAAGTATTTCGTCGTCGTCACCCTGCTCTTCCTTTTGCAAATTGTGATGGGAATGCTGACAGCACACTACGGAGTCGAAGGCCAGGGCTTTTACGGAATTCCACTCGCCGATTACCTGCCTTACGTAGTCACGCGAACGTGGCACACCCAACTCGGGATTTTCTGGATCGCTACAGCATGGCTGGCCGCGGGGCTCTTTATCGCGCCCTTCATCTGTGGCTATGAGCCGAAGCGTCAGAAGCTGGGCGTGGACATATTGTTCGGCGCTTTGTTGATCGTGGTGCTCGGCTCAATGGCCGGACAATGGATGTCCGTCATGCACAAACTCCCGGGCAGCCTCTGGTTTTGGCTCGGCCACCAGGGCTACGAATACGTCGACCTTGGGAGAGTCTGGCAGGCCGCGCTGTTTGTGGGCTTGCTCTTGTGGCTGTTCCTGATCGCGCGCACAGCGATTCCTGCGCTCAGGCTTAAGGGAAGTTCCAAATCTCTGATCATTCTCTACTTCCTTTCGACCACGGGCATTGCCCTCTTCTACAGTCCGGGACTCTTTTGGGGAATGCGTTCGCACCTCTCGGTCGTTGAGTACTGGCGCTGGTGGGTCGTCCATCTTTGGGTGGAAGGCTACTTCGAAGTATTTGCCACGGTCGTAATCGCCTATCTCTTTGCCAGGTTGGGAGTCATTCACGCTGAGAGCGCCGCCCAGGCTTCACTGCTTTCCGGCGCGATCTATTTGACCGGCGGAATCATCGGCACGCTGCATCATCTTTACTTCGCGGGCACCCCGACGGTGGCCATCGCCTTCGGTTCTGTTTTTAGTGCCCTGGAGATCGTTCCCTTGTTGCTGGTTGGTTACGAGGCCGTTGCCAACATTCGCCGTTCCAAGGCTCGTCCCTGGTTGAACCAATACAAGTGGATCGTCTACTTCTTCGTGGCGGTGGCTTTCTGGAATCTGGTCGGAGCCGGCATCTTCGGCTTCATGATCAATCCGCCCATCGCTCTGTATTACATGCAGGGTTTGAACACCACGGCCGTCCATGCGCACGGCGCGCTCTATGGCGTGTATGGCACATTGGGTCTAGGGCTGATGCTCTTTTGTTTGCGCGCCATGAAGCCTGAACTGATCTGGAAGCAGCGGCCGATTTGGCTGGCCTTCTGGGCCATCAATATTGGCATGATTCTGGAAATCGTTTTGAGTTTGTTGCCGGTCGGTTTGCTGCAAACCTATCAGTCGGTCTCAGCAGGGTATTGGTCGGCGCGCAGCCCTGAATTTCTGCAGACCGATCTGATGCAAACGCTCCGCTGGCTGAGAATGGTCGGCGACACGGTGTTCGCAGTGGGCGCCATCGCGTTCGTCTACTTTGCACTCGACATGATGCTGCGACGAGATACGAGAAAACCATTGCCCTTGCCGATTTCAGCAGAGGCTTAGAGATCTCTAATCTCAAGGTGAAATCAATGACCAACCTAAACCAGGCAGCAGACAACTTCGAAGCACGGGTGGTACCACGCGCAAACGACGATACGATCTATCGACCATTTTTTATCGCGGGCATCGCCACCGTGTTGTCGCTCGGTTGTGTTTGGGGCGCGATTAATCTGCTGGCGATCGGCCTTAATCAGAATTTCAATACGATCAGTTACTCATGGATTCTGGCGCACGGGCACGCGATGGTCTTTGGCTTCGTCGGCTTTTTCATCATGGGCTTTGCCTATCAGGTGTTTCCGCGATTCAAGCAGACGAACCTTTGGCGACCGAGGTTCGCCTGCTCTTCGCTGCCGCTGATGGTTGCCGGCATCGCCTTACAAACCGTCGCTCATTTGATCGTGCCTTCGAAGTCAGCCCTGCCGCTGGAACTCCTCGCCGCCACGCTGCAACTCGCATCCGTAATCACCTTCGGGCTGGCAATCGTCAAAACCTTACGGCAGGCAAACAAGCCGGAGGTTTACGATCGCTTCGTCTATGCCGCCCTCGCCTGGTTTGTCGTCGCAGCGATCGCAAATCCGATCATCTTCAAATTGTTCGAACTGCCCGGCAGCCGCGAACAACTTCTGTTCAACCTGGCAACTTTCAATATTCCTTACCGTGATGTGCAGCTGTTGGGAATCGCCATCGTAATGATTCTCGGCGTCAGTCTGCGTTTTCTACCGCACGCTTACGGGCTTCGGGAGCCGTCCCGGGCGTGGCGCAATTTTCTTTTCTGGGGAGTGAACGGCGCCCTGGTTGTGGGCGCGACCAGTTTTATCGCCGGCATGACCGGCCACAATCATTGGCTGCTGTCGCTGCAATGGTTGAGCACGGTTCTCCTGCTGGCAATCGCCCTGGGCGTGCCGCGCCAGTTCCGCCTGTTCGCGCCGGTACCGGAAAGTAAAAACGATCGCGGATTGAAATTCATTCGCGCGGCTCATGTCTGGTTTATCGCAGCCACCGCCATGCTGGTGTTCGTACCGGTTTACAATTTCGGAATCTACATGCCCGTTACCGGATCGCACATTCCGTTTTCGCACGCATTCTTTGGCGCCTACCGTCACGCGATTACCGTCGGCTTCATCATGATGATGATTGTCGGTGTGTCGAGCAAAATCGTCCCCACTCTGTCGGGCGTTGACCTGCGCCGGGCGGCATCGCTCTGGCCCACATTCATTTTGCTGAACCTGGGAAACGCGATGCGCGTGACTTTTCAGATTGCCACCGACTTTACGCCGAACGCCTTTCCGATCATGGGCGTCTCCGGGTTTATTGAAGTAGTCGGACTCTCGTTGTGGGCTTATGAATTAGTAAGGAACATGCGCGTGCGCCTCGAAAATAAAAAGCGCGAACCGGCTGTGGACGTGCGGCCGCTAACGCCAACTCCCCTTCAATCACTGCGAAACTAAGTCAGTAGCCGGCGGTTTGTCCCCCAGGTCTCCGTCGGATAAACGCCAGGTTAATACCGGTAGCACCGTGTTCGACCGGACTCAGGCTGACGGCGCAAAGTGCTCATTTCGATTAAAGCAGAGGTAATGGCTCCAGAACCTTGAGGAGCTGATCCCGCGAAGTGGCGAACCAGATCCGCTCAAATGGTTGGCCGTCTCGCAGCTGCGTCGCGTGCTGAGCAACGATTTGCATTTCAGGTGGACCCACCTGACTTCGGTATACAGTCAAGTTGTTCAACTTGCCGCTCAAATCAATAGGTACATACCCGGCGCGAAGCCTCGGATCTACTAATTTTGCATGCCTGATCAGTCTTTCGCGAGAAAAGCTTCCCACGTAAGGAAGGTCTTCATAGAAGATAATCGGCAGCTTGCGCTGTACTGCTTCCCTGGTGGCGATTTGTCTTGCGATCAGATGATCGCGGTGATAGCCGACTGCCAACGGAGCAAACAAACAGCGCGGCCGCAGCCGATCGAGCAGTTTAGTCAGACTGTCCGTCAAATTCCCGGGAATCTCTACCCGTGGAACCTCTGCAATTGCGAAAAGGTCTTCAGGAGACGTGCCTATTCGCAGCGCCGCCTCGGGATACTGAAAGTAGGTCAACTGCGCCCCAATGCGTGCGGCAAACGCCATGTCCTCCCGTTTCCTCAGAGTCGTCACTGCTTGCCAATGATTTTCAAACCCGGAAGCGCGCAGGAAATTAGACCGGCCAAAAAGCGTGATTATCTGAATTCGCGATCTGAAGATGGACTTCCGAATTAATCCTCCTATAGAGTATGCGGCATCATCCGCGTGTGGCGAGATGACAATAATCCTGCCGCAGTGCGACGTACCCAGCTTTTTAGTCTCAGAGTTATTCTTTGCGGAATTCTTCATACGTAAGGTGCGGCACGTTTTCGCCGTTAGCTTCCCACCGTCTGAGAGGTAAACCACGATGTCCGCGAACCGCCTTAGACTCCACGCAGCCCTCGTCATCCTCGCGTTCACAGCTGCTTGTCGTTCCGTAGCGCCGGGTCCAACGCCAACCCCGCCATCGTCACGCGATCTTTCTTCCGACGGCCTTTGGGAACGAGTGACCAATGACAAGATCGGCTTTGAACGATCGATCGTCAAAGTGAAGCCGCAGTCGTTCAACGCTTTCCGACTCAAAACCTCATCGTTTGACGAACTGCTCAAACGCGCCCCCGCTGAATTCACGGCCGCTTCAGATCAACCTCCCGTGATCATAACGCTGCCACGTCCCGACGGTACATTCGAACGGTTCCAAATCGAGGAGTCGCCAATCATGGAATCAGGATTGGCAACACGTTTTCCCCGGATCAAAACGTATCGGGGGAAGGGTTTGGATGACCCCACGGCACGCGTGCGGTTTGAGCGAACTCCGCTGGGACTTCACGCCATGGCGTTGTCGGCGTCAGGCGTCTTTCTGGTTGATGCGATTGGCAGAAAGGATGCCAATTTTTACGTTAGCTATTTCAAAAATAGCTTAGGCGAAGATCCTGATCGCATTGTTTGTCTGGCTGCGCGCATGGTTGGGAAACCGGGCACCAATCTGAGGCCGGATCGGCTCAGGCAACATCCATCCGTTGATGCTCTGCGGGTCTATCGAATAGCAGTGGCCGCATCGCATCGTTATGTCGAAGCCATTCATAGTCTCCACGATCCGAACGATCCGCCGATGGATCCAGTTGAAGAAGCCCTGATTGCCATCAACCGGACGATTGACCGGGTGAACTTGATCTTTGAAGTTGACGTCGGCATCCGTCTAATTCTCGTCAATGATGAACCGAAGATCATTTATACAGATCCCGGTAATGATCCTTATGATGATTTTGCCAACGATGAAAGTCTGCTCATGTTGAATCAAGACAACCTGAAGCTCCAGATCGGGCTGGACAACTATGACGTCGGCCATCTTTTCATCGTCGCTCCCGGCGGAGTTGCGGCTGAACCCTGCGCCTGTTCACCGTATTACAAAGGTATGGGGTTGAGCGGCAGCCCGCACCCCACCGGCAACGTTTTTGACGTCCAATATGTTTCGCACGAGATAGGGCATCAGTTCGGCGCGAGTCATTCGTTCAACGGCACCACCGCCGGCTGCCAGTTTCGTAACAAGGACACTGCTTACGAGCCCGGTAGTGGTTCGACCATCATGGGATACTCAAGCGCTTCGGGGATTTGCGGCAACGAGACGATTCAAAGCACCGCTGATCCATATTTCCACGCTATCAGTTTGAGAGAAATCAAGTCGTTCCTCACCAGCTCGGGCACCAATGGAGGAGGCGACGTATGCGCGCTGAAAGTCGAAACGGGCAATCGATTTGCGCCTGAAGTCAATGCCGGTCCGGATTTCATTGTGCCCGGGCGAACTCCATTCGCTTTGACGGTAGAAAACAGCACCGATGGCGATGGCGATGCTCTGATCTTTACCTGGGAGGAATTCGATCTCGGACCGCCCGATCCGCCACACCCTGAACAGACTGGCGATCATCTGAAGAAACGGCCGCTGTTTCGGTCGTGGCCGGGTTCATTGGACACGAGGCGCTTTTTTCCAGCATTGGATTTCATCATGAACCCACCGACTATCTATGTTGCCGAAGCGAAACCCGCGAACAATCGAACGATGGTGTTTCGCGTAACCGCGCGAGACGGGCGCGGTCTCTATGGGTTTGATGATGTGAACGTGCAGGTTGTTTCAAGGCGAGGCTCTGCGAATGTTGGTCCATTCGAAGTCAGCGAGCCGGGTGCTGGCGCCGTCTGGCCACGTGGCTCGACGCAAACCGTAGCGTGGTCAGTGGGTCGAACGGATCTCACCCCGATTAATTGCACGCAGGTACGAATAGTCCTGCTGATCCGTGGGGACGAAAACCATCCGATCGTGCTTGCGCAAAATGTGCCCAACGCCGGTTCGTCCCAGATTACGCTGCCTAACGATCTACCACTGACGACAATGGCGCGCATCAAAGTCGAATCCGTCAATAATATCTTCTTCAACATTTCAACGGCAGATATACAGATTGTCGGTCCGTGAGGTTGATCGTTTAACGATCCACCTGGTCGAGAACCCAGATGCTTCCGGACACTTGTGTGATAGGAAGAAGGAGCCGACTTTGATCGAAGGTCATTTCCAGCGAAGAGATTCGCGTGGAAATTATCTGCCCGGGACTTTCAAACGAAGTGATTTGAAATGGCTCACCGACAGGTTTACCGGTTGTGGGGTCAAATCCTAAACCCCAGACGTTCAGGAACATCGAGCCATGATTTGAGATGAAATAGATCTTCTTGCCATCCGGAGACCAGCGCGGTTTGTCGGACCACGACGAGTCGGTCGTGAGACGCACTGGCGCGCCGCCGGCACTCGAGATCACGTTAAGAACCGAGACGCCCTCCCGCGAAGGCTTCAGGTACGCGATCCATCTGCCATCAGGAGAGAAACGCGGCGCCCATAAATCAGTTTCCGGATCAGCAATTACAGGACGCATACCTGTCTCGGCATGCGGCGCCGCCGAGACTGGGAACAAAACTATCTCCCATCGTTCTTTGTGATTACGGTTGGTGCTGCCTGCGATCCATTGCCCATCCGGCGACCAATCGTACAGGTAGTCGCGCCAAACGCCTTCCGAAGTTACCAATTTTTCCTCGCCACCGCCGAGCGGCAA
>Ga0207428_10005891_pt1 | contig 11352 bp, 4 predicted proteins | sample RhiMethybrSRZTD1_FD_187600 | JGI IMG/M metagenome (GOLD analysis project Ga0207428, IMG submission 187600) | Populus rhizosphere microbial communities from Tennessee, USA - Rhizosphere MetaG P. TD hybrid SRZTD1 (SPAdes) (version 3) | ecosystem: Host-associated > Plants > Roots > Rhizosphere >... | reverse complement strand
TCGGTCGGCCCATAAAGGTTCCACAGCGACTGGCCCGCAGTCGTCATCCGGGCCGCAAGTTTGGCCGGGAGCGACTCCCCGCCACATAGCATTCTGAGGCTCCCCTTCCATCCGCTATCAACCAGCATCCGCCACGTTGCGGGCGTGGCCTGCATAACGGTCGCTCCCGCCGCCGCCAGCCGCTCCGCCAGAAGCCCCGCATCGTACGACTCGGCGCGGCTCGCAACCACCACTTTAGCGCCCACTGTCAGCGGAAGCAGCAATTCGAGCCCCGCGATGTCGAATGAAATAGGCGTCACAGCCAGCAATACGTCCTGCGCCGTAAGCCCCGGAGCTCTCTTCATTGAATGAAGAAAGTTGACAAGCGCGAGATGGGGAATCTGAACCCCTTTCGGTCTTCCAGTCGAACCGGATGTATAAATCACATAGGCGAGGTTCTCAGGCCCGCTCATTCTTTCGACGCTGCCGGGCTGTTCGAGCGACCATGAATCGGCGTCCATATCGAGCGTTTTCGCCGTGAACGATTCAAGACCTTTGACATACTCCGACTCGGTAATGAGAGCTTTGATACCTGAATCGCCGAGCATGTAGCCGATCCTGTCGCCCGGATAGCCAGGATCTATCGGCAGATATGCGGCCCCGGATTTCAGTATCCCCAGCATTGCGACAACCATTCGCTCCGAGCGCCTGAGCATGATCCCTACCAGGTCATCAGGCTTGACCTGAAACCTCCGCTGAAGATGGCGAGCCAACTGATCAGCCTGCTGATCGAGCTCCGCATAGGTCAGTTCGCGGTCTTCAAACCGGACTGCGACCTGGTCAGGCGTCTTTCCGGCCTGTTCCGCGATCAATTCATGCGCCAACTTGTCCGAAGGATAATCGGCTTCTGTCCGGTTGAAACCCACGAGAACTCGTTCTCTCTGCTCCGGACTACACAAACTGATCCGGTCGAGCCTTGTCTCGAGGTCTTTGTAAGATTTCAGCGCCGCCTGTAATGCGCCCGCCAGTGAGCGTATGTACGGGCGATCGAAATGCCGCCGGTTATACGCGAACTCCATCCTGATGGCGACCCCGTCCTTAACGACCTGGACGATCAAGTCGTACCGCTCGATCTTTTCGGGCGCGTCGTGCAACTGCGGCGAGTAGATCAGAACGTTGGTCCCGGTCTTCAACTCAAGCTCGCCCTCATCGAGCGCGATTTCCGGCGGGTAATTCTGATACCTGTAGCTTTGCGCCACCGTCTCCCTGACAGTTGAAACCAGTTGCCTGATGGTCAGATCGTCCCGTATATCCTCAATGATATTGACCGCGTCAGTGAGCTTTTCGACAGGCTCCTGAACGCGAAGAAGAGGCGTTTTGACCGATATTACGCTGGAGCCGATGTATCTCGACAGCGTCAGACACAAGCCCGAAAGCAGCAGCACGAAGGAGCCCAGAGCCTGCCCCCTGGCAAAGGCGTCTATCATTTCGCCTGTCTCTTTATCGAGGTAAAACGTAAAAACGCCAGGCTCGTCTATGGACGGAGACGGATTGCCGGAGCCGGGTCTGAGCGCCAACTCCCGCTCGACGAGCGACAGCTTCCGCTTCCAGAATTTCGCATGCTCCCGGTATTCTCCCCCGGTGAATCGTATGCTCTTATCGCCTACCATGTTCGAAGCTCCTTAATGTCGGTCTGTCTAAAAGGCCAGCTCAATATCAGGCGTTGAAAGTCGCGTCGGACTCCCCTCTCCCAAATCTATCTCTTCCACTCTTACTCCGTCGTCCTCCACTATCTGCTTCAACACCTTCTCCAATCTCTCATACATCCGCTCCATGCTTCCTCTCTCGTACAATCCTCGGTCGTAGTTGATTCCTACTCCTATTCTTTCTCCTCTCTCGCTCAGCCCTATCCAGATCTCACTCTTCGACACTTCGTTCCACTCTCCCCACCACTCCATCCTCACTCCCTTTAGCTCTTCCTCTTCTCTCTCTTCCTCTCCTCCTTCTTCCTCCATCGTCACCACTACCTCATACATACTCTTTTCCTTTCCTCTCCACTCTCTTCTCAGTTCTCCGCTCACCTTCTCCAATCCCACTCCGCTATTCTCCATTCCACTCATCACCGTCTCCTTTACCTTCTCCAACACCTCTCTCATCCTGTCCTCACCTCTCACTTCCGTCCTCAACACCACCGTGTTCAGATACAATCCCACCTCCCACTCATCTTCCTCCTCCATTCTCCTCATTACCGGACTTCCCACCACCACCTGCTCCTCTCCGCTCATTCGGTACAGCAGCGCCTTCACTCCTCCCAGCGCTATCATGTACACGCTCGCTCCCATCTCCGCTCCTTTTTTCCTCAACCCTCGGCACACCTCTTCTCCTATCTCGTAATTCAACACCTCTCCCTCATACTTCTTTCCTCTCCCTCTCTCGTAATCCGTCTCCAGCCTCTTCCTTTCTCCTACTCCTCTCAGCTTCTCTTCCCAGTACTTCTCCTCTCGCTTCCTTCTCTCGCTTCCTTCCTCTCTTCTCTCTCTCTCCACGTACTCTCTATAGCTTCCCTTCTTCTCTCTCAGTCTCGCCTCTCTTCCTTCCACTTTCGCCCGGTACAGCTCCATCATCTCTCTCATCATCACACGCTGCGACCACCCGTCCACCACCAGATGATGCGCCGTCACCAGCATCGCCCATCTCTTCTCTCCCATCCTCACCAGCTTCGCCCTCACCAGCGGCCCTTTCCTTAGATCAAACACCTCTCTCGCCTCACTCCTCGCTATCTCTCTTCCTCTTCTCTCACTCTCCTCTCCTCTCACGTCCACCTCTTCCACCTTCAGATCTTCATACCTCTCCACTCGCTGCTTCGGCTCTCCTTCTCTTTCCACTATCCTCGTCCTCAACGCTTCGTGCCTTCTCACCAACTCTCTGAACGCGCTCTTGAGCGCTTCCTCTTCCAACTCTCCCTCTATCAGATACGCCGCCGGCAGGTTGTACGCTCTCGATCCCTCCTCGCTCTGACTCTCTATCCAGATTCCCTTCTGCCCTGCGCTCAACTCGTACTCTTCTTCCTCTCTCTCTTCTCTTTCTCTCTCCTCTCTCTTTCCTACTACTCTCACCTTCTCCGCCAATTCCCTCACGCTCGGTCCGCTGAAGAGATCCCTCAATCCCACTTCCTTCCCCAGTTCCTTCCCGATTCGCGATATCACCTGCGTCGCCTTCAACGAGTGTCCTCCCAACTCGAAAAAGTTCTCTTCCACTCCTATTCCTTCTCGCCCAAGCACTCTCTCCCAGATTCTCAGGATCGCCTCTTCTATCTCATCGCTCGGTCCTCTCTTCTCCTCTCTCCTTGTCTCCTCTCTGCTCTCCATTCGCGACAGCGCCTCTCGGTCCACCTTCCCGTTGGTCGTCAACGGTATCCTCTCCACCTCCACGTACCTTCCTGGAATCATGTATTGCGGCAGTTTTCTCCCAAGCTCTTCTCTCAACTCATTCTTCCACCCCTCCACTGCTTCCCCAGCCAGCCTCACATACGCCACCAACTCTTTATCACCTCTCTCCGTCTTCAGTTCCACCACCGCCTCGCTCACGTTTCGGCTCCCGCTGATCGCCGCCTCCACTTCTCCAAGCTCTATCCGGTATCCTCTCAACTTGACCTGCCGGTCCGCTCTACCCAGATATTGCAGATTCCCTCCCTTGTCATATCTCCCGAGGTCCCCGCTCCGATAGAGTCTTTCTCCGGCCCGGCCGCTCACCCCGTCCGGAATGAATCTCTCCGCCGTCAAATCCGCACGGTTGATGTAGCCTCTGGCCAGGCATTCACCTCCGATGTAGATATCTCCGACCGCTCCTGGCGCAACCTCCTGTCCCCATTGGTCGAGCAGGTATATCCTGCAGTTGCTGATCGCCTTCCCGATCGGCGGCAGGTTCGGCCATTTATCGGCCTCCGCCTCCAGAGTGTGCGCCGTCACGACGTGACTCTCCGAAGGACCGTAATGGTTGTGCAGCTTCAGATCCAGACGCCCGATCGTCTCCCTCGTCTGCTGCGTGATACTCATCTGTTCGCCCGTCGTGATCAGTTCCCGCAGACTCGAAAGCCGCTCCAGGCGATCCAGCGCGGCCAGTTCCTGAAGCATCACCACGGGCAGAATGGCCTTCCGGATCTGACGCCTCTCGATCAAAGAGGCCAGCGCCTCGGGGTCCATCCTGACCGATTCCGGAGTGATGACGACACAACCTCCGCCAGCCCAGCAGCCGAACATCTCGTGGAAGCTGGCGTCGAAGCCGAGCGAGGCGAACTGCAAGGTCGAAGCGCCCGTGATCAACTCGCGCTGATGCCACTCGATGAGGTTGGCCAGCGCGCGATGAGGCAGAGCGATGCCTTTGGGACGTCCCGTGGAGCCCGAGGTATAGATGATGTATGCGAGGTTATCGCCGGAGACGCCGCTGACCGGGTTGTGATCGCTCAATGGAGCCGGATGATGATGGATCTGATCGGGGAAGAAGGTCTTGACGGAAAGCCCCTGCAGAGAATCGAGAAACTCGGACCGGCAGATCAACAACTCCGCGGCGCTGTCATCGAGGATGAAGCGCAAGCGTTCCGCAGGAAGAGAAGAATCGATAGGGACATAGCAGGCGCCGGCCTTGAGGACGGCGAGAACAGAGGCGACCATCTCGACCGAGCGTGGGAGACAGATGGCGACCCTGGATTCCGGGCCGACGCCAAGAGAGATGAGCAGATGAGCCATCCTGTTGGCGAGAGAGTTGAGTTGCAGATAAGAGAGACTGCGCTGATCGGAGATGAGAGCCGTGAGATCCGGAGAAGACAGGGCCTGGCTCTCGAAGAGATCATGGCAACAGACGGAGAGATCGCGATCTTCGTCCGTCTCGTTCCACTCTTTGAGGCGCCGACGCTCATCCCCGCTCAACGCCCGCAGATCGCGTATGCGCCCGTCTGGGTTTGCAGCGATTTCATCGATCATGGTCACGAAGGTCGCGGCCACTCGCCTGATCGTTTCAGCTTCGAATATGTCGGTGTTGTACTCGACGCCTCCGAACACTCCCTGTTCCGTCTCGGACAGAGCCAGCGACAGATCGAATTTCGAGATGCCTGTATATACTTCCTGCGCGATTAGCCTGACGCCGGGCAAATCCAACGCCGCGCTGGGAGCGTTCTGAAGGATGAACATCACCTGAAACAGCGGCGTCTGGCTGAGATTCCGCTCTGGTTGAATCTCTTCAACCAGCCGCTCGAATGGAAGGTCCTGATTGGCGTAGGCGCCAAGCGTCGTCTCTCGAGCCTGCCCGAGCAGTTCCCGAAACGTCATATCTCCCGACAATCTGGCGCGCAGCACGAGCGTGTTGACGAAAAAACCGATCAATCCTTCGATCTCTTCCCGATTGCGGTTGGCGATCGGAGTTCCCACCAGAATGTTCGACTGGCCGGTATACCTGTAAAGCAGCGTGTAGAACGCCGCTAGCAGCGTCATAAACAGCGTTGCGCCTTCTTCCTTGCCCAGGGACTTGAGAGCGATCAACCTCTCTTTTGTGATCGCGACAGGTTCAATCGCGCCCCGATGGCTTTGTTCGGGCGGGCGCGGGTAATCAGCCGGCAGCTCGAGGGTGGTCTGGCATCCGGCAAGTTGTTCCTTCCAGTAATCGAGCTGCCGATTGAGGACGTCCCCCTCAAGCCACTGTCTCTGCCAATAGGCGAAATCGGCGTACTGGATCGGCATCTCTGCCAGCGGCGACTTCTTTCCCTGTGAGAAGGCTTCATAGATTACGCTGATCTCACGCACGAGCACGCCCATCGACCACCCGTCCGTGATGATGTGATGCATCGTAAACAGCACGAGATGATCACCCTCGCTGATGCGCGCAACCTTCATTCGGAGGAGCGGGCCGTTGGCCAGGTCGAATCCGAGTCGCGCCTCCAGGGAAGCCAGATTGCGCGCCTCCGATTCGCGCGCATTTTCGGACAGACTGCTCAGGTCTATCACCGGCGCCAGCGCGCATGCCGCCCATCCACCCTCTCCCGGAGCATGGATCAGTTGCGTTGGCAAGCCGTCCTCGCTTGGAAAGGTTGTTCGCAAAGACTCGTGCCTGCGGATGATCTCGGCCAGACTCTTCTCCAGCGCCTCCAGGTTGAGATCTCCCTTGAAACGCAGAGCGCGCGGCACATTGTAGAAACAGTCGCCCGGTTCCCATTGGTTTAGAAACCAGAGCCGTTGCTGCGCGAACGAAAGGGGAGGATTGCTGTCCTTAGGACGGCGACCGATCTCCTCACCAGCTTTCGGCAGGGAAGATTGTCCGCGAAGGCGGCTTTCGAGCTTCGCCCGTTGTTGTGGCGTCAACCTGGCGCGGCGCGCCAGAACATCATTCGATGTCGACATTATTGATTCCCCTCTCCAGATAAGTTGATGTTGATCAAATCGCCAGCGCCAGCGCCAGCTCCGGCTCGTCCATCCGCTCGATCTCTTCGATGATCAGCGTCTCCACGAATTCCGCGAGCCTGGCCACGGTTCGTGTCTCGAACACCGCGCACAGCGGGACTTCGAGCTGAAATCTCCTCTTGATCCTCGATGCCACTTGGGTCGCCAACAGCGAATAGCCTCCGAGATCGAAAAAGTCGTCTTCCACTCCTATCCGCTTTTTACCTAGCACCTCCTGCCATATCTCAACCAGCGCTTCCTCAACGGACGTTCTTGGAGCTGAGAAAGGCGTCTCGTCTTCCGCGTCGCCCGCATCAATCGAGTCAGGCCAGGGCAGGGCTGACTTATCCATTTTGCCATTCGGCGTCAGTGGCATTTTCTCCAGCTCCACGTAGACCGACGGCGCCATATATTCAGGCAATCTTTCCAGAAGGAAATCTCTGATCTGGTTCACCTCTATCTTCTCTTTCATCACCACGTAACAGACCAGAGTCTTCTCCCTTCCGCTTTGTCCTTTTGCGACCACCACCGATTCCTGGATCGCCGGATGTCTCTCCAGCGCCACCTCGATCTCCCTCAACTCCACCCGATACCCTCTCAGCTTGACCTGGTCATCTAAGCGCCCCAGATATTCCACGGCTCCGTCCTCTCTCCATCTACCCATGTCTCCGGTTCGATAGATCCGGCTTCCGCTCTCTCCGCTGAAGCGGTCCGGGATGAACGCTTCCGCCGTCTTCCCAGCCTCGTTCCTGTATCCTCTCCCGACTCCTTTGCCTCCCACGCAAATCTCACCTATCGCCCCTACGGGCGCCAGTTCATCTCGCTCATCGACTATGTAGATGCTCGTATTTGACAATGGCCGCCCGATCGGCGCTTCGACCGCCCCTTCCTCCGGCGCGTGGCTCATCACATAATGAGTCACATCGTCCGAGCATTCCGTCGGCCCGTAGGCGTTGATCAATTTCGTGTTACCCCTCAACTTCATCCAACGCCGGCACAGCTCCGCGTTCAGCGCCTCTCCGGTCGCCACCAGCCATCTCATTCTCTTTAGCCCCGGGTCTCCGGCGTCTCCTTCTTCCAAAGCGTCGATCATCCCCCTGAGCATCGCCGGCACCGTTTCCAAAACGCTCACACCTCTCGTTTCCACCTGCTCCAATAACTTCACCGGGTCGCGCGCGTCCTCGTTTCGCACTATCTCTATTCGACCTCCCACCAGAAGCCCGGCCAGAAACTGCCATACCGATATGTCGAAACACTGCGACGCCGTTTGCGCTATTCGATCTTCTTCGCTCAAGCCTAACTCTTCGATCTTCGCATAGAGGTGATTGATCATTCCCCGATGCTCGACCATCACTCCTTTCGGCTTGCCGGTCGATCCCGACGTGTAGATTACATAGGCCAGGTTGCTGGCGTCCGTGTCGGCCGAGAGGTTGCTTGCGGGTTGCCGCCATATCGCCTCTCTTTCCTGTTCCAACCATACCCACCAGATCGCTCCCGTAATTCCCCACCGGTTCTCATCCTCATCGCTGACCGCCAGGACTGCTCCCGACTCCTCCATTATCATTTCGAGTCGGCGCGCCGGATAGTTCGGGTCTATGGGTAAATAGGCCGCTCCCGCTTTGAAACACGCTAGTATCGTGACAAGCATCTGCGCCGATCTCTCCATGACCAGCGCCACCGTGTTTTCATTTCCCGCTCCGCGCTCCCTCAGATAATGCGCAAGCCGGTTCGACCACTCATTCAATTCCCTGTAAGTCAGCTCCACCCGTCCGTCGGCCACCGCCACGGCGTTAGGCGTCAGTTCCACCTGACGCTGGATCTGACGAATCAACTCAGCCTTACCTTCAACATCTCTTTTCATATACCGACCACAACCTCCTCTATCGAATTTCTCGCCGCCATATGCTCCGGCCTTTTCTTGCCGTTCTTGTCCGACCGATTCGGGGTAATCTTGATCAGCGGAGATGAAGGACGGCCGATGGGCGAAAAGTCATGTTTTTCGATCAGGTCACGGCGTGGATTCTCTATTCGCGTGTTGGTTTCCAGAATCCTGCCGCGTATTCCATCGCTGGCGAACAGTGTCCCGATCCCGTCCGCCAGCAGACCGCCCTCCTTGTTGAGGCATATATGCTCCGCTGTCTCGTCGATCAGATTGAAGCGCCTGAGCGTGGCGAACTGCTGGTGAAATTTGCTGGCCGCGTCAACTCCGAACCGGCGCTTGAACTCGGCGCGCGCCACTCCGTTCGATCTAAGCGAGAACATGACTGCCCGGCGCATTTGCTCCTCGACCGGAAGCGTATAGCCGAGCCAGACCGGAATTTCCCCCGCATTCGTCTTTTGCATATAAGACGATATGTCGCAGACGTTGAAATACTGGGTGTGGCCGATATACCCAAACCCGCTTACGCCGAAGGGCAGCAGATTCACGTCGGCGATCTTGTCAAACTTGCTCTCCTGCTGCGATGAGTGGACCTGATGCTTGGAATAATAGAGCACTGGTCCGCGCCTGAATCCCTGGCTTTCGAGTATGCGCTCCATCATGAAGTGCATCAGTAGCCGCGTCTTCCCGTTGGGAAAAATCTGAGGTTCTTTCAGGTAATGAAGGGTGATGGGGTCCGAGGCCTTGAACATCAGCGGGAAAATATTGAACTTGTCGACTCCCGCCCGCAGCAGCGAGATTATTGTGTCGTACCAGTTCTCCAACGTCTGGTACGGCAGGCCATAGATCAGATCGAGCGATAGATTGTCGCACCCGTTTCGCCTGAGGATCTCCAGCAGTCCGTACACTTCCTTGTCGGTGTGCCCCCGATTGAGCTTTTTCAGCACGGCGTCGTCCATCGATTGGACACCGAAGACCCAGCGATTATTTCCGAACGCTTTTATCGTCTTTATCCGCTCTTCGTAATCGTCATGGCGAATCACCCCGGGATGCAGCTCAAAGCTGATCTCGGTCTGCTCGGAGATCCCCAGGCGGCTCCGGAGCTTCGCAAACAGGCGTTCGAGTTCTCGAGGGCGCAGGTAAGACGGCGTGCCGCCGCCGAAATAAATGGTGTGCGCCTTGATGCGGCCATTGAGCTTGCGGTGCGTCAGGTCTATCTCCGTCAACAACGAATCCAGGTAAGCCGTGACCCTGTCCGCCTTCGGATTGATCTCCTTTGTGAAATGGCAGAAGCTGCAATACTGCTCGCAGAAAGGGAGGTGAACGTAGATATTGTAATTGCCTGTCGCGTTCGAGAAGACCTCGTCCTCGCCGACCGGATACATGGCCTTGATCGGCGGATATGTGCCCATCAGGTAATATTCGAATGGCCGCTGATATATTCCTGCTTCGGCCAATCCTTGAAGGTCGAGGCTGGAGACTTCGGCGCAAGCGGCGTCAAGCGCCTCCTGAAAAGTCGGAATCCGTGTCATATTCTGCGCTCCTTTGTTAATGTGGTAATCCGCGAATGTGGACTCTTCCGCGGAGATCGTTCTCACGCCGCCATCCGGCGAGTGGCGAGTTCTTCGAGCAGAATTGCCGGGCCTTCGATCCGGCAAAGCAGGCCCGCGTCGATGAGCTTTGCGACCTGCCCCGGGTCGCTCATGACGACACGCCGGGTGTAGAAATCTTTGGCGAGGCGTCGGTCGCCGCGGGCGACCAAGTCGCGGCTTTCAATCGTGAATGACCCCATGGTGGCGGCGATATCGATCTTGCCCATCCAGGTGTCGGCGAACCGGCCGTAATTCACGTATTTGTTCCAGAAGTTCTCGAACCCACAACAGGGATAGTGAAGAATTACCGGGTCGAGGCTCAGACCGGTCCGGCAGGGGTACAGACCATCGGCCAACCCTTTGACCAACCCGGGAGCTACCTTGGCCGCCAACATGGCCGGCTTGCTTTTGAACACTTTGAGGTTCAATCGCGCCTGCCATCCGCGATCTTCAGGAACGGTAAAAGCATGCGGGCCGCAAGGAAGGACGCCCTCTCGCAACCTCACCGCCGATTTCCCGCTTCTGTAAAAGTAGTAGAACCTTTCCGGCAGTTGCGGGCAAAGATCGATCAGCCGCCGCTGTTCCTCCGTTATGCGCCTCTCGGCCAGCGTATAGGGGTGCTTCTTGAATAACGTCGCTTCTCTGAACGGGTCCCAAACGTCAGCCGATTCCGGAACGACTTCGTGATTGACGTACAGGATCCGGGCTATACGGTGGTCCGCCAACGCCTGGAAGTGTTCTTTCACCGTTTGCGTGGGCGAGTAAAAAAGCTCATCGCAATCGATGTGTAAGAGCCAGTCGAATCGCTCCCGCAGGGCGAGTCCGACCGCCACCTCGACAATGAGAGGCTGCCTCGCGCTGACTTGCGAATCCGCGAACGCGCGTATTTCGCCGTTCTGATACATCTTCGTCTTTCTCAGCTCGCGCTTCAGCGCCTCGTCATTCCGAATGACTGTTACATCCTTATATTGCTGCGCCTCTAGAATCGCCGGATCGTTCGGATCGTCGAAAAACAGGAACACATGATCGAACCCGACGGCCAGGTGATATGTGAGGAAAGACCTCAGGAGCGGCCCGGGGTTTTTCAACATCGTGACGATCGCGACTCTCTGTGCTTCATGTTGGCTCATGGGTGATTCGAATAACCGCGGATGGTGGTATGGGATCAGCTCGCCGTCTGCAATCGGCGCACGGATAAGTCTTCCAATAGGGCGGCGGGGCCTTCGATCCGGCGCAGCAGGCCCGCGTCGATGAGCTTTGCGACCTGCCCCGGGTCGCTCATGACGACACGCCGGGTGTAGAAATCTTTGGCGAGACCGCGGTCGCCGGAGCCGACCACGTCGCGGCTTTCGAGGGTGAACGAGCCGATGCTGGAGGCTATGTCGACCTGGCCGAACCAGGTGTCGGCGAACCGGCCGTAATTCACGTATTTGTTCCAGAAGTTCTCGAACCCGCAGCAGGGGTAGTGCAGAAT
>Ga0207428_10005890_pt1 | contig 11357 bp, 11 predicted proteins | sample RhiMethybrSRZTD1_FD_187600 | JGI IMG/M metagenome (GOLD analysis project Ga0207428, IMG submission 187600) | Populus rhizosphere microbial communities from Tennessee, USA - Rhizosphere MetaG P. TD hybrid SRZTD1 (SPAdes) (version 3) | ecosystem: Host-associated > Plants > Roots > Rhizosphere >... | reverse complement strand
GGATCATCACGGCGACGTGCTGGCGAAGCGGGGACGCACCGCCGACGCGGTCGCTGCATGGCAGCGCGCGCTCGCCGGCGATGGCGAATCAATCGATCGCGCGGCGATTGAGAAGAAGATCAAAGCGGCGAAGGCAAGACGGTGACGCTGGAGCATCCGGCTTTAGCCGGATTGTTCGTGGCGGTGGCGCTGACGCTTTCCGCATGCGCCGCCAGAACACCTCCTCGCCCCGCCGGCACGCCGACTCCCGATCCATCCGCGGCGGACGCATTCATCGCCGCGACCGCATCCTGCAAAGGCTTTCGATCGATCGAAGGTGAGCTCGCGCTCTCCGGGCGCGCCGGCGGCGAGCGCGTGCGTGGGCGCATCCTCACCGGTCTCGAGTCCGGCGGCGCGGTGCGTCTCGAAGCAGTCGCGCCGTTCGGCGCGCCGTTCTTTGTCCTCGCCGGACGCGCCGAGCGCGCCACGCTGGTGCTGCCGCGCGAGCATCGCGTGTTGAAAGACACCGGCGTCGCCGAAGTGCTCGAGCGCATCACCGGCCTTGCACTCGGCGCCGAAGACTTGCGATTGATCCTCTCGGGTTGCCTGATCGACAAGGCCGCACCGTCCGACGGACGACAATGGGGCGGCGGGTGGCGCGCCGTGACGATCGGTCCGGAACGCGTGGCCTACATGCGCGTGCAGAACGGACAGCCCGTGCTCACCGCCGCTGACTACGGCCCGTGGCACGTCGACTACTCCGCGCACGCCGCCGGTTTCCCGCGCGTCGTCCGCGTGCGCCGTGCAGGGGACACCGCCATCGACATCACCGCGCGCATCGAGCAGCTGCAGGTCAACACGCAGATCAACCCGCTCGCGTGGAGGGTTGATGTACCATCCGACGCGGATCCGATGACGCTGGACGAATTACGTTCAATCGCACCCTTGGCCGAAAGAACCAAACAGCACTAGACCTGGAAGCTGGAACCGGTAACCTGTAACGTGAGATCAGTCAGCCTCCCCTCTTTCGCCAAGATCAATCTCGACCTCCGTGTCCTCGGCACGCGTCCAGACGGCTATCACGACCTGAAGACCGTCTTCTCATCGCTCGCGCTCTTCGATACCGTCACCGTGACGGCGCGGCGCGGGCCGCTCGCCGTGACCTGCGACGAGCCCGATATTCCAACCGATCAACGCAACCTGGTGTGGAAGGCGGCGTCGCTCCTGCATCGCACGGCGACGGGGAAGTCGGGGAAGACGTCGTTGCCGCGCGACATCGCGATCGACCTCCGCAAGCGCGTGCCGTCGGAGGCCGGTCTCGGCGGCGGCAGCTCCAACGCGGCGATGACGCTGCTCGCGCTCAACAAGCTGTGGAAGCTCGATCTCAATCTCGCCACGCTGACGCGCATCGCCGCGCGGCTTGGCGCCGACGTGCCGTACTTCCTGGTCGGCGGCACCGCGCTCGGGCTCGGCCGCGGCGACGATATTTATCCGCTCGCCGACATGCCGTCGGTGCACGTGGTGATCCTGCGTCCCGGCTTCGGCGTCGCCACCGCCGATGCCTACCAATGGTTCGATGAAGAGTCGCGGCGCGCCGCGAAAGAGCCGGCGCCGCGGATGGTCCCTCCGGGCTGGCCGGCATGGTCGGCCACGCTCAAGAACGATCTCGAAGCGCCCGTCGTCCGGCATCACCCCGCGATCGGGCGCATCCGCCAATCGCTCCTCGATGCCGGCGCGACCTTCGCGGCCATGTCGGGCTCCGGATCAGCAGTATTTGGCCTGTTCGAGCGCGCTGACGCGGCGCGCAGAACTGCGAACGATCTGGCACGACCCGGCTGGCTCTCGCTCCACACCAGGACTTTGGACCGTCGAGAATATGCCCGCCGGGTTGCGGCAGGGCTGTAAGATGCACTACGATAAGTGTTTCCACTCCACCGCGCAAAGTAAGCGTGGCGGGGGCCCCGCGGGGTGTTGGGGCGTGGCCAAGCGGTAAGGCGCCGGCCTTTGGAGCCGGTATTCGAAGGTTCGAATCCTTCCGCCCCAACCAGTTTTTAGGCGTTGTTCGTTCGCAGTTCGACATTCATGAGACCAACGGGTTTCGGAGAACTGAAAGTCTTCACTGGCAGCGCTCACCCGCAGCTTGCGGCTGAGATTGCCGAGTTCCTCGGGGTGGAGCTCGGTCAGGCCCGCCTGCGCAGATTTCCCGACACCGAAGTCTCGTTTCAGATCGACGAGAACATCCGCGGCACCGATGTGTTCATCGTCCAGCCGACGTGCGCGCCGGTCGATCAGAGCCTGATGGAGCTGATGATCATGACGGACGCGTTCCGTCGATCGTCGGCGGCGCGCATCACCGCGGTGGTGCCGTATTACGGTTACGCGCGCCAGGATCGCAAGGACAAGCCGCGCGTGCCGATTTCCGCCAAGCTCGTCGCCAACGTGCTGACCGCCTCGGGCGTGAACCGCGTCTTGACGATGGATCTGCACAAGGCGCAGATCCAGGGCTTCTTCGACCTGCCGGTCGATCACCTGTTTGCCGCGCCGGTGATCATCGATTACCTGTCGCGCCAGTCGTACGAGAAGCTGACCATCGTCGCGCCGGATGCCGGCGGCGCCGAGCGCGCCCGCGCCTACGCGAAGCGCCTCGATGCCGAACTGGCCGTCATCGACAAGCGCCGCAGCGAAGACGGCACGGCCGAAGTCATGAACGTGATCGGTGAAGTGGCCGGCCGCACCTGCGTGATCGCCGACGACATCATCGACACCGCCGGCACGATCCAGAAGGCGGCGTCGGCGTTGAAGGAATCGGGCGCCGAGCGCGTGCTCGCCTGCGCGATTCACGGCGTGCTGTCGGGACCGGCGATCGATCGCATCGAGAAGGCGCCGATCGACAAGTTGATCATCACCAACACGATTCCGCTCACCGCGGAGCGTGCGAAGTGCCAGAAGATTGTGGTGCTGTCAGTTGCCCGCCTGTTAGGCCAGGCCATCCGCAGTATTCACGAGGAAACCTCCGTCTCATCGTTGTTTGTCTGATTCGTAAACTCGGCAAAGGGTGTAGGACGTTCCGAAGCCCGATTGGAAGGTAAGTAATGGACGCCACTCTCGACGCGATCAAGCGCAACACCAGGGGAAAGAACGAAGCTCGTCGCCTTCGCGCGGCCGGAAAAATTCCGGCGACGCTCTACGGCGCGCAGAAGGCCGGCGACACGCCCGCGCCTGAATCCGTGTCCATCGATCCGAAGCCGTTCATGCGCATCCTGCACTCGAAGTCGGGGTTGAACACCCTGATCACGCTGAAGCTGCAGGGCGGCGGCGACGCGCGCGTGCTGGTGAAGAACGTGCAGCTCGATCCGATCACGCATCACCCGCTGCACGCGGATCTCTACCGCGTCAACATGGACCGCAAGATCACCGTCACCGTCCCGATTCTGCTGAAGGGCGATTCGCGCGGCGTGAAGCAGGACGGCGGCGTGCTCGACTTCGTGCATCGCGAGATCGAAGTCGAAACGCTCCCGGCCAACATCCCGGATTCGATCGAAGTCGACGTCACCGATCTCGGCATCGGCGATTCGGTGCACGTGCGCGACCTCGCGGCCAACGCCGCGTGGACGCCGCTCAGCGATCCCGACATGATGATCGTGCACGTCGTGATCATCAAGGAGGTCGTCGAAGAGGCGCCGGCAGCGGCGGCGGCTGGTGCCGAAGGCGCGGCGGCGGCCCCGGCGGCTGGTGCGGCGGCGGCAGCGCCTGGCGCGACGCCGGCCGAGCCCGAAGTCATCAAGAAGGGCAAGACGGACAAGGAAGAGGGCAAGGGCGAGGACAAGAAGAAGTAGCAGACGATTTCAGATCTCAGATTTCAGATGTCAGATCAATTTTGGATTGCTGATTGAAATTGATTGTCGGACTCGGGAATCCGGGATCGGAATATCGCGATACGCGGCACAACGTCGGCTTCATGGTTGCCGACGCGCTCGTGGATCGATGGCGGGTGAGCGATCAGTGGCGCGAGAAGTTCGACGCGTTGCTGATCAAGACGATGGTCGGCGAGGAGTCAGTCATACTCGCCAAGCCGTTGACGTTCATGAATCTCAGCGGGCAGGCGGTGCAAGCGCTCGCGGGGTTCTACAAGATCGAGCTGGCGGACATCTTCGTCGTCACCGACGATGTGGCCTTGCCGCTGGGTCGATTGCGCGCGCGGCGTGAAGGCGGCGCCGGCGGGCATAACGGACTGAAGTCGATCATTCAGTCCCTCGGCACGCAGGCGTTTGCGCGCATGCGCGTCGGCGTGGGACGCGGCGACGATCGCCGCGATCTCGCGGATCACGTGCTCGGGCGCTTCGGCGCCGATGAGCGCGAAACAGTTTCGGCGGCGGTGCTGCGCGCCGCCGATGCCACGGAGATGTTTCTCTCCGAGGGCATCGAGCGCGTGATGAACGCGTTCAACGCAGCAGAAAAAGAAGACGTCGCGGAATAAGCCGCGGGTCTCCTAGCCACCCGTGAGGGTGTGCCGATCAGAGGAACAGTCTGATCGTCCGAAGGAGCAGTATGAGCAAGCGTACCTACGAGCTGATTTATGTCCTGAAGCCGGACGCCTCCGAGAGCGAGGTCGCCGATCTGCACAAGCAGGTCGCCGAGATCGTCGATCGCATGGGCGGCACCATCGAGAAGACCGAGAACGCCATGCCGTGGGGCCGCCGCAAGCTGGCCTACGAGATCGGCCACCACAAAGAGGGCTTCTACGTCCTCGAGGTGATCAGCGGCAGCGGCGAGCTGATGAAGGAAATCGATCGCCGGTTGAAGGTGACCGAAGGCCTGCTGCGCCACCTGATCGTGCGCGTCGACGAGCAGACGATCAAGGCCGAGCGCGCCCGCACCAAGCGCACCGAAGAGTCGCGGCGCCGCCGCATTGCGCGCGGCCTGCCGCCCGATCGGCAGCCGGGTGAAGGTCCGCAGGGTGATAACGACGACGATTCAGGCGACATGATGTTCGATGGCGCCGACATGGAGGCCTAACTCATGGCGTTTGGTGGACCGAAGAAGAGCGGCCCGGGCGGCCGCGGCAAGGCCGGCGACAAGGACGCGAAGGGCGGCGCACAGCGTCGTGGCGGCGGCTTTTTCCGCCGCCGCAAGGTGTGCAAGTTCTGCGCGGACAAGATCGACGACATCAACTACAAGGACGTCAAGCTGCTGAGCGGCTTCGTCCCCGAGCGCGGCAAGGTGCTGCCGCGCCGGATTTCCGGCACGTGCGCGAAGCATCAACGCGCGCTGCGCGTGGCCATCGTTCGCGCCCGGCAGCTGGCATTGCTGCCGCGGCGGATTAAGAGGGGAAGCGACATGGAAGTGATTCTGAGAGACCACGTCGACAACCTGGGCAAGCGCGGCGAAGTGGTGAAGGTCGCCGACGGCTATGCCCGCAACTACCTGCTGCCGCGCAAGCTCGCCTTGCCTGCGACCGACGCGAACAAGCAGTGGATCTCGCGCGAGCGGAAGATCGCCGAACAGCGCGAGGGTGAAGAGCGCGTCGCGGCCGAAGCGCTCGCCGATCGGCTCGTCGCGCTCGATCTGCAGATCGCCCGCAAGGTCGGCGACAACGACACGATGTATGGTTCGGTGACGAACAACGACATCGCCGACCTGCTCAAGCAGAAGGGCTTCGACATCGACCGTCGCAAGATCCTGCTGCCGGACGCGCTGCGCACCATCGGCGAAGCGCATGTGCCCGTCAAGCTGCATCGCGACGTGACGGCGCAGCTGAAGATCACGATCGTCAAGGAATAACGGCCTGCCCTGAGCGGAGTCGAAGGGTCGTACGACCGAATAAATATTTTTCTTGAGGCTGGCCCCGAACGGGCCAGCCTTTTGTTTTTTGCGGGCGTATAATTTTGTTTCCGCTCCATGGCGCCTGAGACTGCAACAGCAACCGCACCACAACGTACGCTCCCGCACAACCTCGAGGCGGAGCGATCGGTGCTGGGCGCGATTCTGATCGACAACGACACCTTCAACATCGCTGCGGCGATGATCGATGCCAAGGCGTTCTTCCGCGACGCGCATCGCCGCATCTTCGATCGCATGCTGGATTTGTCGGAGCGCAGCCAGCCGATCGATCTGGTCACGCTCAAGGAGGAGCTCGAGCGCGCCGGCGATCTCGAGGAGGTCGGCGGCCCGGCCTACATCGCCTCGCTCGTCGACGGCGTGCCGCGCTCGACCAACGTCGAGTACTACGCGCAGATCGTCAAGGAGAAGGCGACGCTGCGCAACCTGATCTTCTCGGCGAACAAGATCCTCGGCACCGCCTACGAGGCCGACCAGGAAGCGGACCTGATCCTCGACGAAGCCGAGAGCGCGATCTTCGCGGTGGCCGAGGACCGCATCAAGTCGGGCTTCGTGTCGATGAACGCGCTGGTGCGCGAGAGCTTCCCGAAAATCGAGAAGCTGTTCGAGCACAAGACCTTCATCACCGGCGTGCCGACCGGCTTCGACGACATCGATCGCAAGACGCGCGGCCTGCAGGCCGGGGACCTGGTGATCGTCGCGGCGCGCCCGTCGATGGGCAAGACCAGCCTGGTGCTCAACATCTGCCAGCACGTCGCCACGCACGGCGGCGTGGCCGGGTTCTTCTCGCTCGAAATGTCCAAGGAATCGCTGTTCATGCGCATGCTCGCCTCGGAGGCGAAGATCGACATGTACCGGCTGATGAGCGGGCAGATCGGGCAGAAGGAATACGGGCAGATCACGCACGCCATGGAGACGCTGAGCGAGGCGCGGCTGTTCGTGGACGACACGGCCGGCATCGGCGCGCTCGAGATGCGCGCCAAGGCGCGGCGGCTCAAAGCCGAGCATGGCCTGAGCGTGCTGGCCATCGACTATATCCAGTTGATGACGGGCCGCGGCCGCTTCGAGAACCGCACGCTCGAACTGGCGTCGATCTCGCGATCGTTGAAGGGCCTCGCCAAGGAACTGGCGGTGCCGATCATCGTGCTGTCGCAGCTGTCGCGCGCCCCCGAAGCGCGCTCCGACAAGCGTCCGATGCTCTCGGACCTGCGCGAATCGGGCGCCCTCGAACAGGACGCCGACGTCGTGATGCTGATCTTCCGCGAGGAGATGTACAAGGTGGACGATCAGCCGTCGGACACCGACGGCATCGCCGAGATCATCGTCGCCAAGCAGCGCAACGGCCCGACCGGCACCGTGAAGCTGGCGTTCATCCGCGAGCAGACACGGTTTGGCAATCTCGCCGGCGGATTTACATCGAATGAATGAGGCTTGGGGCTTGGGACTTGGGACTTGGGGCTTGGGCTGAGAGTCTGAGCTTTCTGCGCCTTCTGTGGCCCTGGTGATAATCTGCGGCCGTGATTCGCTGCACAACGGCGCGCGTCGATCTCAGGGCGCTCGAATCCAACTTCAACGCGATCAGCTCGTATCTCCACAAGGAGACGAGCCTCAATCGTGAAGCCGGCCGCGGGCCCGTGCTGGCGCCGGGGATCATCGCCGTCGTCAAGGCGAACGCCTACGGCCACGGCGCGCGGCGCGTGGCGGCGACGCTGCAATCCGCCGGCGCGATCATGCTCGCGGTCGCGGACATCGAAGAGGGCGTCGATCTTCGCAAGTCCGGCATTCACGCGCCGATCCTGATCTTCGGCGCGCTGAGCGTCAGCGATCTCGACGGCGTCTTCGATTTCGATCTGACGCCCACGATTTCCAGTCCCGCCGCCGGTCACGCGCTGCAGGAAGGCGCGGCGAAGCGCGGTGCGACGCTGCGCTATCACCTCAAGATCGACACCGGCATGAATCGTCTGGGCTTCCGCCACGACAACCTGAAGCGCACGCTGCCGGCGCTACTGGCGAGCAAGAACCTCGCGCTCGATGCGGTGCACACGCATTTCGGGACCGCGGACGAGCCGGGCCACAAGCTCTTCGAGACGCAACGGACGCGATTCGAGGCGGCGTGCCGGACGCTCGACGAGCTCGGCGCCGGCCCGCGCCTGCGTCACGCGGCAAATTCAGCCGCCTTCTTGCGGGATTCGCGTACCTGGTACGACTTCGTTCGTCCGGGACTGCTGCTCTATGGCCTGGTGCCGCCGCCGCTCGGATCGAACATCGAGCTGAAGCCGGTCATGTCGCTCACCAGCCAGGTCGTCGCCGTGAAGGGCGTGCGCGTTGGCGAGACGGTTGGATACGGCGGCCGCTTCACCGCCGATCGGCCCGTGACCTTGGCTGTCATTCCCGCGGGTTACGCTGATGGCCTGGACCGCCGGCTCGAGAATCACGGCTTCGTGCTGATCCGCGGCAAGCGCGCGAAGATCGTCGGCGCCGTCAGCATGGACATGCTCACGGCGGACGTCACGGACATCGACGGCGTCGGTCCGGGCGATGAAGTTGTGTTCCTCGGATCGCAAGGCAGCGAGCCGCAACAGACGATCGATGCCAGGGAGATGGCCGCGTGGATCGGGACGATCCCGTACGAGATTCTGTGTCGGCTCGGTGCTCGTGTGGAAAGGAAATACGACTGACGAGCCGACACTTCCGAGGGCACGGAGAAGTACGGAGAACACGGAGGCTGTCGACGATGAGACAATGTCATATCCCCGTGTCCCCCGTACTTCCCCGTGTTCTCGGAACCGTAGCAGGTTGAGCGAATGAAACAGGCGAAACCTGTCTTTGTCTGCCAGGAGTGCGGCGTGCAGCGGCCGAAGTGGGTCGGCAAGTGCGACGACTGCGGTGCGTGGAATTCGTTCGTCGAAGAGCGCCCGTTTGAGGGCGTGATGGGCGGGCCGACGACGCATCGCTACGCGATGCCAGGAATTGCCACACCTGGCGCCAAGAAGTACGCAGAAATTGAAGCATCGAAAGCCGATCGCATCACCACGGGTATCAGCGAGTTCGATCGTGTGCTCGGCGGCGGCATTGTCCCCGGATCGTTGATGCTGCTCGGCGGCGAGCCCGGCATCGGCAAGTCCACCTTATTACTACAAGCCGCCGCGAACTTTGCCCATGCGATCGGGCCGGTGCTCTATGCATCCGGCGAAGAGTCGGAACATCAGATCAAGGCGCGCGGCGATCGGCTTGGCGTTGGCGACGCTCCGTTGTTCCTGTTGTCCGAGACGTGCATCGAGCGCATCCTCGAGGAGATCGGCCGCGTCAAGCCGGCGCTGATCATCGTCGACTCGGTGCAGACGGTGTTCTCGCTCAAGTTTCAATCCGCGCCCGGCAGCATCGGGCAGGTCCGCGAAGCGGCGACGCAGTTTCTGTTCACCGCGAAGGGGCACAACATCCCGACGTTCCTCGTCGGCCACGTGACGAAGGACGGCAACATCGCCGGCCCGAAGGCGCTCGAGCACGTTGTGGACACCGTCCTCTATTTCGAAGGCGAGCGGCATCATTCGCATCGCGTCGTGCGCGCGGTGAAGAACCGGTTCGGCGCGGTCAGCGAGCTCGGCGTGTTCGAAATGACCGGCGCGGGCCTGCGCCCGGTGGCGAATCCGTCGGCGATGTTTCTCGCGGAACGCCCGGTCGCGACACCTGGCTCCGCCGTGCTGTGTTGTCTCGAAGGATCGCGTCCGTTACTCGTGGAAGTGCAGGCGCTCGTCAGTACCTCGAGCTACGGCATGGCCCGCCGCATGGCGGTGGGAATCGATCAAAACCGTCTGTCGCTGCTGCTCGCCGTTCTCGAAAAGCGTGCAGGTCTGCATCTCGTGTCCGACGATGTCTTCGTCAATATCGCCGGCGGCATGAGCATCGAGGAGCCCGCCGTCGATCTCGGCATTGTCGCCGCGGTCGCGTCGAGCCTGCGCAATCGCCCGATCGCACAGGGCACCGCGGTATTCGGGGAAGTTGGTCTTGGCGGGGAAGTTCGAGGGGTGGCGCAGGCCAACCTCCGTATCCGCGAGGCCGAGCAAATGGGATTCACGCGCATCGTCCTGCCGGCGTCCAACACCGACGCCAGTGAAGAAGCGGGCAAGGCGGAACTGGTCGGCGTGCGATCGGTCGGCGAGGCGCTCGACATGCTCCTTGCTTGACGTTCGCGTCCCCGCGTTCTAAGGTTGCCCCATATCCCCCGCAGACCAGCGCGGGTCTTTATATGGCCTGGTTCATACTCGCGCGTCTTCTCTTCCTCGGGGCCGTGGCGTACTCGGCATTCGTGCTGCGGCCGCTCGGCGAGGATCCCGTTTTCAACGTCGCGTTCGGCGTGGTGCTGGCCGCTGTTGGCGTGCTGTTCGAATGGCAGCTGCGCAACACCGCCGTCACGCACATGCTCGGCGCCTTCATTGGCGGCGCCGCCGGCCTGCTGCTGGCCAAGGGCATCAGCGCCGCGATGTTCTGGGTCGATCACGGCGACCAGCGTGTCGCGTTCCTCCACAGCTTTATCCTGCTCGCGTTCCCTTACCTGGGCCTGGTGATCGGCGGCCGCAAAGGCGAGTGGCTCGAGCCGGCGCGCCTGATCTCGCTGTTCCGCGCCGCCGGACCGGAGCGCCACTACAAGATTCTCGACACCTCGGTGATCATCGACGGCCGTGTCGCCGACCTCTGCGAGACCGGCTTCATGGACGGCACGCTGGTGATTCCGCAGTTCGTGCTCAAGGAACTGCAGCTCGTGGCCGACTCCTCCGATTCGATGAAGCGCAACCGCGGCCGCCGCGGCCTCGACATCCTGCAGAAGATCCAGAAGATGTCCGGCGTCGAAGTGGTGATCTCGGACGTGGACTTTCCGGAAGTGCGCGAAGTCGATCTCAAGCTGATCGAGCTGGCGCGCACGCTGTCTGGCAAGATCGTCACCAACGACTTCAACCTCAACAAGGTCGCGCAGCTGCGCGGCGTGGCCGTGCTCAACATCAACGAGCTCGCCAACGCGCTGAAGCCGGTAGTGCTGCCCGGCGAGATCATGAAGGTGTTCATCCTCAAGGAAGGCAAGGAATACAACCAGGGCGTCGCCTACCTTGACGACGGCACGATGGTGGTCGTGGACAACGCGCGCAAGATGATCAGCAAGACGATCGACATCGTCGTCACCAGCGTGCTGCAGACGACGGCGGGGAAGATGATCTTCGGGCGCTATCTGGAACCGGGTGGCATGCAGCAGGCGCCGGCACAAAGACAGTCGAGCGGTACAACACAGGCCGTCACCCCGCCATCACCGATTGTTGCGAAGGATCGGTAGCCTGTCGTTTCATTGGTTTCGCACGGTCTTCTGGCTAATCCCGACAATCGCCGTCTATACGATCGTTCTCGGCATCGCGTCGATCACGTCCAGCTTCTTCGATCGCCGCGGGCACTTCGCGCACGGCTGCGCGCGCGCGTGGTCGTGGCTGATCCTGGCCACGACGGGCGTCGAGGTGTCGGTGAGCGGCCTCGATCGTCTCGTCCCCGGCCGCACC
>Ga0207428_10005887_pt1 | contig 11360 bp, 11 predicted proteins | sample RhiMethybrSRZTD1_FD_187600 | JGI IMG/M metagenome (GOLD analysis project Ga0207428, IMG submission 187600) | Populus rhizosphere microbial communities from Tennessee, USA - Rhizosphere MetaG P. TD hybrid SRZTD1 (SPAdes) (version 3) | ecosystem: Host-associated > Plants > Roots > Rhizosphere >... | reverse complement strand
TTCGAGCGAGGGCGGCACGTCACGCGGTGGGACTGGCACGGGCACGAGACGATCGATCGACAGGAACGAGAAGTAGTCCTCGAGGAACGTCGTGTGCTGATCGACGGCCACGAACGTGCTCGAAATGTTGCCGAGCGTTCCCGATACCGACGTGAACGCGCCGATCACGAGCACGACGCCGCCCGGATCGATGTTGCCGCTGATGCCCTGGGCCGCCACGAACAGGTACGCAAGGGCCAGCGCGGTGCCGGTCACGAATCCGGTCAGCATCGAGATGCGCGTGCCCGATCGATACATCTGCTCGCGCAGGCGGAACAGCTCCTCGGATCGATCGCGATGGCGGCCGAGCAGGTAATCCGAGAGCACGTAAGCGCGAATCTCCTTCGTCGTGCGCGGCTGCACGAGCAGATCGCCCAGGTACTCACGCTCGCGCTCTTCGGGCGTTTCCTTGTAGAAGAACTCGTAGAGCTTGGCGGTGACCTGCCGCTCGAGCGCCAGCGAGAGGATCGCCGCCGCGAGCGCGAGCACGACGAGCACCCAGTGCAGGCTGGCGAGGAGGCCGGCCATCAACACGATCGTGACGATGTTGCCGGAGAGGCCGAGCACCGACCACGTCAGATCGCCGGGACGCCACGACACGTCGCGCTTGGCGCGCGCGAGGCGATCGTGCCAGTCGGAATTATCGAAGTGGCCGAGATCGACCTTCGACGCCTGCTCGAGCAGCCGCCGCTCAGCCTCGAGCTGCACGCGGCGCACGAACAGGTTGCGGCCGTAGCCCATGTAGGCGCCGATGGCGCGCTGCAGGCCGGTGGCCGCCCAGAGCCCAAGGATGATCGGCAGCATGTCGCGCCACGTCAGCGCGTGCAGGCGCGCTTCGGCGATGCGGTTGACCAGCACCGCGCCGAGATAGACCGCGATCGGCGGCATCGCCGAGCTGATCATGCCGAGCACGGAGTATCGAATCAGCGACTGGGGGGATGCGGCCCACGCGAGCGCGAGGCCTTGCCGGAGATTCTTCCTGACCCTGCGTGCTCGACCGCGAATCAGGTCCGGCTTCGCGTCGCCCGCCTTCGCGGCTTCGCCGCTCGGGCGCGACTGGTCGGGCGAGGACATCAGGTCATGATACGAAAAAGGGGCGCCCAACGGGCGCCCCTTCTCGAGTCACGAAAAATTTTCTAAAACGCTAGTACGCCAGATTCAGATTCGTGGCGCTCGGATTGCGGCAGGCATTGGCCATGTTGTTCAACGCCAGCTCGACGAGCTTGCGCGACGTGCCGATGTTCATGCGCATGTGGTTCTCGCCGCCCTTGCCGTATGACGCGCCCTGGTTGAGATGCACCTTCGCGGTCTTCACGAAGAAGCGCTCGACCATCTGCTCGGGCGTCAGGCTCGGCATGTTCGCCGGCTTGGTGCGGTTGTAGTCGTCGGCCAGCTTCTTCGAGCCGATCCGCTCTGCCACGGCGGTCACATCGAGCCACGTGAGATACGTGCCCTCGGCGCGATGCACCTTGATCAGCGGAATCTTGTCGGCGATGAAGCTGTTGACGAAGTCATGCGTGCCGCTGACGTATTCATTGGCCTGGCGCAGCCACTCCTCGCCGCCGGTAATGGCGCCGTAGTTGGCGACGAGGCCGAGCGTGTTGAGGTCGGGCCGATGGTTCGGCCGGACGCGCGCCAGAAGATCAGGGTTCGTCGAATAGAACCACGCCGTCTTGTGCGCCGCGAGGCCAAACGACTTGCTCGCCGCCTTGAACGTGAGGCTGTTGTCGACGACGGCCTTGTTGGGCAGGCTTGCGAACGGCGTGTACTTCTGTCCCTTGCTGACCCAGTCGCAATGAATTTCATCCGCGAGCACGATCACGCGGTGCTTGAGGCAGATCTCGCCGATCTTCAGGAGATCTTCCTGCGACCAGCAATTGCCCGTCGGGTTCTGCGGGTTGCAGAGGATGAAGGTGTTGGTCTCGTACGAGATGCGGCGCTCGAAGTCGTCGAAGTCGAACTGGAACTTGCCGTTGACGAACTTCAGCGGGCTTTCCTCGGCCTTCGTCTCCGAGGCCGTCAGGTCGCCGTAGAAACCGTTGTAGGTCGGCGTCGTCAGCAGCACCTTCGAGCCCTTCGGCGAGAAGGTCTTGAGCGCGGCAATCAGCGCCGGATGCACGCCGTTCGACAGGATGATCGTCTTGGGATCGATCGTCACGCCGTAGCGGCGCTTGTTCCACGCCGCGACCGACTCGGTCATTTGCGGCGTCCACTTGTCCATGTCGAGATAGCCCCAGTTCTCGTGCTTCACCCGCGCGTTGATCGCTTCGGTGATTGACGGGGCGGCCTTGAAGTCGATGTCGGCGATCCCCATGCCGACCTGGACGCTGTCCTTGCCGTAGCGGCCGATCTGTTGATCGAACTTCGTCGAGTCCGTTCCAAACCGGTTGTAGACAGTGTCGAAGTCGAACGTGCCGTTTGAAGCTTGTGCTGCAGGGGCCGCGTCTGCGGTGGCGGCGAGGAGCGGGGCGTGGGTGCCGGCGGCGGCGCCAGCGAGTGCTGTCAGGCCGGCGTTTCGCAGGAACGCCCGGCGGTTCAATCCATTCGGCTGCGACATGGGCAACACCTCACGGGGCGAATACTAGCACCGATCGGGGATCAGGGATCGGGGACCGGGGATCGGGGATTCGGGGGCCAGGGATCAGGCTGATACCTGATCCCTGACACCTGAAATCAGCACGTGAAGAGGCGGACGCGCAGCGCCGGCTGTCCGCTCGAGCCGGAGCTCAGCGTGATCGTGTTGCCGAGGCTGTCGGTGATTGTCAGCGTGACGATCAAATCGTTCGCGGGGCCGTCCGCGGCCGAGCCGGCCGCGCCGCACGTATCGGTGATCGTGAACGTGTTCGACGTGTTCTCCTGAGTGACGGTCTTGACCGTCCCATAGGAATACGTCGCCGACCATTTGTAGGTGTAAGCACCGGGCCCCGGCAGGTTGGCCGTGGCCGTAAACACACACGGCGTGGCCGTGCTGCGGAACCAGCATTCATCCGTCGGCGAAGATCCCGAGCGGAAGGAATCGGTCATCGTGAATGACGCGGCGAACTGAGATTCCTGCTGGTTGACCTGGTAGCGCGCGCCGCCGCCGCCCTGCCACGACACGTCGATGAACCCGGTGCGCGCCGGGCCGTTGTTCTGCGCGATGCTGTAGTTGAACACATAGTATCCACCGCGGGGCGACTGGCTCGGGTCGAACGTCAGCCACGGCACCGTGCTCTGCACGCTCCAGGTGCACAGCTCAGTGCTGGACGTGGCGGGCCGGATCTCGAAGCCCTGATTGCTCGCGCCGGGGCCGGTGTTAATACCCGCGGGGGCCAGGACATAGCTGCACGGCTGCGTGCACGGGGGCGGCACCGGTCCGCCGTCGATCTGCGAGAAGACTTTCGCTTCGGCCTCAGCGTGGCTGCACCCGCTGGTGCGATAGCGGAGGTACTCCGTGATCCAGATCGCGGCGCCTTCCATGTCGACCGTCGTCGGGCTCAGGCCGCGGCCCATCTGCTGATACTTGGTCTCGAGCTCGCGGCGCGCCTGGAACGTGTCGTTGCGCGGCGGGTAATTGATCACACCCAAGGGAGGCGCCGAGCAAATGCCGCCGGCGGCGCCGCCGTCGATCTGCGTCAGCACGCGCGCCATCGCGGTGGCGTGATCGCAGCCGTTGACGCGGTAGCGGATGTACTCCTGCAGCCACACGACTTCGCCTTCCTTGTCCACGAACACGCCTTGCGGAGCGCGGCCGAGGCTGGTCGCGTACTTGGTTTCGAGATCGTTGCGGAACAGGAACGATTCGTTGCGGGCCGGGAACAGCACGTCCATCGGACCGGAAACACCGCCAACGTAGGCGATGGTGGTTTCAGCAACGGCAGTCGGACCCGTGGGTGAGCTCGCGACCGCGCGATCGTTGCCGCGTGAGCATGCCATGCTTGCGGCGATCAAGATGACAACACCGGTGAGGTAACGCATGTGAGACAACTCTCCTGTGGCCGAGGCGGCCAGAAGCCCCAATCATAAGATGAATTCGAGATGGCAGCCTGCGCAGGGATGCACGCTTGCTCAAGGTGTTACGCCGCGAGCGAGCGCTGCTGTGCCCAGTCGAGCAAGCGCGACAGTGGCCAGCAGTTGATGACGCGATCGCGAGGGACCCCGGCCAGCCGCGCATGCGCCAGCGCGGTCTCGGCGTACCACCATTGATCGGCGGCGTGCGCGTCGCTGTCGATCGCAAACAGGCATCCGCTGGCCATCGCCCGACGAGCCAGGTCGTAGTCGAGATCCTGCCGGGCTGGATCGCCGTCGAGCTCGATGGCGACGCCGAGACGCGCCGCGGCATCGAAGACGCGTTCCCATTCGGCGGTCACGCCGGGCCTCGATCCGTACATGCGGCCGCGCGGATGACCCAGGATGTGGACACCGGGCGTCTGCACCGCGCCAAGCATGCGTGGGGTTTGATCAGCCGACGATCGCAGCGCTGAATGCGGCGCGGCGACGACGATCTCCATCAGCGCCAGTTCGGGGTAGGTCATGTCCACTGAGCCGTCGGCGCGGATGTTCGCCTCGATGCCCTTCAGCAACCGGAACTGACCCTGATACTTCGCGTTCAGCGCGTCGATCTCGCGATGCTGCTGCTCGACTCGCGCCATCGACAGGCCGCCGGCGATGGGCAGCCCGTACGAATGGTCCGTCACCGCCGAATGCGTATACCCGCGCGAGATGCCGGTCTGGATGATCACTTCGAGCGTCTGCCCGCCGTCGCTCCAATCCGAATGCATCTGCAGATCGCAGCGGATGTCGGCGCGCGAGGGCGCATCCGGCTTGCGCGATCGCATCGCCGCGGCTGCCGCGGCGCGGCTGAGAAAATGCGAGCGCAGTCCGCGGCGCCTGAGGATGTCGGTCCGGATCTTCGGCTCCGCCGCCTCGATCGCCTGATCGACGATCGGCGATGTGCCATCACGCAGAACTTCGAGGATCACACGCGTCGACGCGGGACCGATGTTGGGAATTTTTTGAAGCGTGCCGTCAGGATTGAGCAGCGTGTCGATCGGCACCGGGAGATACATCACCGCCGAGGCGGCGCGCTTGTAGCCCCAGCGGCTCTGCGTCGATTTCTGTACGAACGCGAGATCGCGGAGCCAGCCCGCGACCTCACTATTAATGTCCCGCATCCGCCTTCGCTGCCCCCGACACCTTCAGCTACGGCGCGACAAGTCCGTCTTAGGACAGGGGCGGCGCCGGCACTTGCGCGCCGGTGTCCGCCGAGAACGACGGCGGGTCGCTCGCGGGGAACGAGTCCTCAGAGGCTTCGTCCACGCGGCTCGACTGGTCGTCTTCCTGCGCGCGCCAGCGGGCGCGGGCCGGCGGTATCAGCACCGCGGCAAGACCGGCGCCGGCGGCCACGGCCAGCATGGCCCACATCGTGCGATTCGATACCATCATGTGTGCGGTTCCCCCCGGAATCGTGCTTGCACATCGCGTACCTGAGGAATGAGAAACCCGAGCATGGCCGACCCGCCCGGACCGTGGGTGATGGTGCAACGGTGGCACGACCTGTTGTTCGCGCATTGGCGATGCGCGGTCACGGATCTCCGGCCGATCATTCCGCGGCCGCTCGAGATCGACACCTTCGATGGAACGGCGTGGATCGGCGTGATTCCGTTCTACATGAGCGGCGTCCGCTTTCGCGCCGCCCCGCCGATTCCAACCGCTCACGCCTTCCAGGAAATGAACGTTCGAACCTACGTGACGCTCGATGGCCGGCCCGGCGTGTGGTTCTTCAGCCTCGATGCCGAGTCCTCGCTGGCCGTGATCGGCGCAAGACTGGGCATTCGCCTGCCGTACTTTCGCGCCTCGATGCAGATGGCGAAGCGTGACGATGGCATCGACTACACCAGCGAGCGCTGGTCGATCGCCGGAAAGCATGCCTCGTTCGCCGCGACGTATCGTGGCGTAGGCCCAACGTCGCACGCCGCGCCGGGCTCGCTCGAACATTTCCTGACCGAGCGCTACTCGCTCTATGCGTCGGACGGCAAACGCATCTGGCGCGGAGACATTATTCATCCGCCATGGAGCCTCCAGGCGGGCGAGGCCCGCATCGAACAGAACTCGATGATCGCCGCCGCCGGGGTCCGCGCACCCGGACACGAGCCTTTGCTCCATTTCTCGACGTTTCAGGACGTCCGCCTGTGGCGGCCCGTGCGTGTGCGCTGATGGGCACTCGTTTTGCTCTGACGTCGCGGTGGAGGCTCCTAATGTCACAGGACGATCAGAACCGCGATCGGCAGGATCAGAACGAAGGCTATACGGATCAGAGCAGCGACGAATCGACGCGCGAAACCCGCAGCGACTCAACGCCATCGGAGCCGGTGCAGCCGAGCCAGGACTCGCAGCGCCCGGACCGCAGCTCGGATTCGGACGAAGCTGACGACATGGACGAGGATCGCGACGACGATTCGCGTACCGACGGCAGCACCAATCGCCGTAACAACATCGGGTAGTACGCCACAACCGCGCTGCGCTCAACAGATACGAGCGAGCGCGATTGCCAGCACTGCCGGAAAAAAGAGAGGGTCGCCTTATACGGCTGCCCTCTTTTTTATTTGTTCTTTGTTCTTTGTTCTTCGTTCTTCGTTATTGCGGCTTCTTCACCGCCAACGGTCCCACTTCAACCTGTCCTTGCGTGTTCGCGAGGTTGCCGAGCTCCGCGGCCACGCCGCGCGCGATCGCCGCCGTCTCGCTGCCCGCCTGGAAACACGTGAAGTCGGGACGATCGCGCCACGCGAACGGACCACATAGGCGGATGCCCGCTTTCACCGTGGCGTCGTGCACGATGTTGATCGCGCGCTCGTAGTCGGGCGTGCCCTGCCGGTAGCCCGAGAAATTTCCAAGATCGCCGCTGGCCGCGAAGAGCGCGCTGACGCCGGGCACCTTCGCGATCTCCTCGGCGTTCTTCAGGCCTTCGAGCGTTTCGATCATCAGGATCAACACGACATTGTCGTTCGCGGTGGCGCGATAGCCGCCGGGCACCGTGCCCCACATGCCCGCATCGAAGGCCTGGCCGCCGCCGTTACTGCGGCGCCCGAGCGGCGGGAAGTAGGTCCAGTTGCGCGCCTCGATCGCCTCTTCAACGGTATCGACCGTCGGCACCACAACAACGAGCGCGCCGGCATCGAGGGCGTGTTGAATCTCACGCTCGTCGGTGTACGCCACGCGCACGCCGGGCACCGCCTTGGCGTGCGGGCACGTGCGCCACATGCGCGCCACGTTCTGCCAGTCGGTCTGCCCGTGCTGCATCTCGGTCCAGATGAAGTCGTAGCCGGCATTCGCCATCGCGCAATACGTGGACGGATCGCTCGCGCCGAACAGCGTGCCGCCGGTGACCTTGCCGCCCTGCTGCAGCTTCAGCTTCGCCGGGTTCCAGATCTTCGATCCGGCCGGCGCATCGAAGGCGGTGCCGTATTTCCATTTCGCGGGATCGAACGCGCCCTGGTTCGTGGCGCCCGCGGGCGCGCCCTGCTTCGCGCCGCTGTCCTTCCCCGCCGGCGCCGCAAGCGGGAACTGCGTTTTGCCGGCATCGGGATTGTTGGCGTACGGGTCGGCGGTCGACGGCTTCTGCTGTGCCGGCTGCGCGGGTTGCGCCGGTTGTTGGGTTTGCGCGCCCAGCGAGACCGCGAGCGCTGCTGACAACACGAGAGCATGGAAAGCGTGTTTCATGGCGAGGCACTGTAGCATTGATCGGATATGAAGGCCGTCCTTCTGGCCCGCGGGCTGGGCAGCCGCATGAAGCAGGAAGGCCCCTCGACTTCGCTCGGGGCAAGCGCGGACCTCACGCCCGATCAGGCCGCGGCCGCCGCGACCGGCGCCAAAGGCATGATGCCAATTGGCAGGCGGCCATTTCTCGATTACGTGCTGAGCGCGCTGGCCGATGCGGGCTGCACGCGCGTGTGCCTCGTCATCGCGCCCGATCACGCGGCGGTTCGCGAGTACTATGAGGGCGCCGGACGCCCCTCACGTCTCGCCATTGATTATGCGGTCCAGCCCCTTGCCGACGGCACCGCGCGTGCCGTGCAAAGCGCGCAGCGATTTGCGGGCCGCGATCCGTTTCTCGTCCTCAATTCCGACAACTGGTATCCCGCCGACGTGCTTCGCACGCTCGCCGGGCTCGAGGGTCCGGGTCTGCCGGCCTATGAAATCGAATCACTGGTGCGCGAGAGCGGCTTTCCCCGGGATCGCGTGATGGGTTTCGCCGCCATCGACGTCAACGAGCGCGGCCGCCTGATGCGCATCTTCGAAAAACCCGGCCGCGAGTATTTCGAGGCCGCCGGCTCGCGCGCGCTCGTCAGCATGAACGTGTGGCGATTCGACGAGCGGATCTTCGACGCCTGCGGCGACGTGCCGCTCTCGACGCGCGGCGAGTACGAGTTGCCGGAAGCCGTCGGCGTGGCGGTGTCGAGGGGCGTCGTCTTTCAGACGTTCCCCGCATCGGGCGCGGTGCTGGACCTCTCGCGGCGCTCCGACGTGGCGCTCGTCAACGCGCGCCTGGCGGGCATGGAGCCGCGGCCGTGAATTCGATCGCGGCGCACTTCGAATCGCTCGGCATGACGCCCGCGGATGCGGCCTCCCGAGCGGCGCTCTTCGCCGAGCTCGAGAAGCGCGCCTTGCCGATCCTCGACGGCGCGCCGCACTGGCGGCGCTTCACGCCGGGACGGATCGAAATTTTCGGCAAGCACACTGATTACGCGGGCGGCCACTCGCTGCTCGCGGCGGTGCCGCGCGGCAGCACGCTGGCGGCGCGCAAACGATCCGACGGCATCGTGCGGGTCGGCGACATCTTCGACGGCCAGGTGATCGAAGTCGATCCGTCGAAGCCCGCGCCCGCGCATTACCGCGGCCTGCAGCGATACGTGCACGTCGTCGCGCACCGCTTCTTCCTCAACTTTCCGGGCTGCGATCTCGGCGCCAACATCGCGATTGCCAGCGACCTGCCCCGCGCATCGGGTATGAGCAGCTCGAGCGCGCTGGTGGTCGGCGTCGCCATGGCGCTCGCCGAACGCGCCGGCCTCCGCGATCGCGAAGAGTGGCAGCGCCATCTCAGACGCGTCCACGATCTCGCGTGGTATCTCGGCTGCGTCGAGAACGGATTGGACTTCCCCGGCCTGCCCGGATCCGCCGGCGTCGGCACGCATGGCGGCAGCGAGGATCACACGGCCATCGTCGCCTGCCAGACCGATCACGTCAGCCTGTATCGCTTCGTGCCGGTGCGGCCCCTCGGCGATACGCGCATGCCGGCCGACTGGATGTTCGTGATCGCGTCGAGCGGCGTCCAGGCCGACAAGGCCGACTCGGTAAAGGATCGCTACAACCGCGCCGCCGACGGTGTGCGCGCGCTGCATGCGATCTGGAACAAGCACGCCGCCGCGCCGGCGCGATCGCTGGCCGATGCGCTGGCGTCGACTCCCGATGCTATTCATGTGTTGACCGCACGGCTCGAGCCGTCGCCGGACGGCCGGTTTTCGGTGATGGACCTCAAGCGGCGGCTGCAGCACTTCGTGCGGGAAACCGAGCGCGGGCCGCAGGCCGCGGTCGCGTTCCGCGCCGGCGATTACGCCACGCTCGGCGTGTTGTCGTCCGACTCGCAGCGCGAAGCCGACGAATTGCTCGGCAACCAGATTCCGGAAACGATCCTGATGGCGAAGCTGGCGCGCGAGCACGGCGCGTTTGCATCGAGCAGCTTCGGCGCCGGATTCGGCGGCAGCGTGTGGGCGCTCGTGCCGGCGACGGAAGCTGCCGCTTTCGGCGAGCGCTGGAGCACCGCCTATGCGAACGCGATGCCCCACATCGGCAAGGTCACGTGGTTCGCCGCGCGCCCCGGACCGGCCGCAACAGAAATTGTGAATTGAACATCCTTTGATTAAACTGAGCCGCAAATGCGTATTTCATTGTGGCTCGCGCCACTTTCTCTCTTATTCGTACTGTCGTGCTCCTCGCAACCACCAGCGCCCGCAATGCCGCCGTTCGATACGACGACGAGCGTGAAGGACTTGATGGCCAACGTGATGGATCCCACCGCGGACGTCGTGTGGGGATCGGTCGGGACCGTGATGACAAAGGAAGGCACCTTCGAGCGGGCGCCCGCCAACGACGATGAGTGGAATGCCGTGAAGGCCGGCGCGATTACGCTGGTCGAGACCGGCAATCTGCTGCTGATCCCGGCCCGCTCGGGCGGCAATCCCGAATGGATCGATCTGGCGCAGAAGCTGATCGCGCAAAGCAAGCGGGCGATCAAGGCCGCCGAGGCGCATGACCGGCAGGCCACGTTCGACGTCGGCGCCGACATTTACGAAGCCTGCGTGAATTGCCACAAGCGGTTCGATCCCGCAATCAGGGACGCCAAGTAACGTGTCGCTGCTCGCGTTTTGTGAATGGCTGGCTGCCACGAACGGCAGCATCGCGCTCCACGAGTCTCTCTACATGTATCCGCTCGTGGAGTCGGTGCACGTGCTGGCGCTCTGCCTGTTCGTCGGCCTCGCGACGATTCTCGATCTGCGGCTGCTCGGCAAGGTGCTGCGCGGCGTGCCGGTGTCGCAGGTCGCCGATCGCCTGCTGCCGTGGACGATCGGCGGGTTTACCGTGATGGTGATCACGGGCACGCTGCTCTTCTACGCGATTCCGATCCGCACCTATCAGAGCGTGTGGTTTCGCGGCAAGGTGATCTTCCTGATCCTGGCCGGCTTGAACGTGTGGATTTTCCACAGCGGCATCTACAAGCGCGTCACCGGGTGGGACATGGACGAGCGCACGCCGTGGCCGGCGCGCCGCGCCGGGATCGCATCGCTGGTCCTGTGGGCGCTGATCATCGTCTTTGGCCGCTTCATCGCCTATAACTGGTTCGATTGCGACATCCAGCCGCAGTCGGCCTTCGTCAACTGGTTCGCCGGCTGCGTCGTGCCGCCCGCACAATAGGACGCCGATGCTGCTGCCCTTCTTTCAGTATCTCGAAACGGTCTGGCTCGGACGATTCGTCGTCGAATCGAACTGGCTGTTCCCGGTGATCGAATCGGTTCACCTGCTGGCGCTGGCGCTGCTTGGCGGATCGATCCTGATCGTGGACATGCGGCTGGTGGGACTCGGCCTGAGCGGGCGCGAGATCAAGGAGATCGCGCGCGAGGCGCGGCCCTACATGAACTTCGCGCTGGTGATGATGATCGCGACCGGCATCCCGCTGTTCCTGTCGGAGCCGATCAAGTGCTATTACAGCCCGGCGTTCTGGGTGAAGATGTGGACCCTGGCGATCGCGCTGATTTACACCTACACGATCAGGACCAAGGCGACGCGCA
>Ga0207428_10005881_pt1 | contig 11367 bp, 9 predicted proteins | sample RhiMethybrSRZTD1_FD_187600 | JGI IMG/M metagenome (GOLD analysis project Ga0207428, IMG submission 187600) | Populus rhizosphere microbial communities from Tennessee, USA - Rhizosphere MetaG P. TD hybrid SRZTD1 (SPAdes) (version 3) | ecosystem: Host-associated > Plants > Roots > Rhizosphere >... | reverse complement strand
CGGATCGTTGATGAGTTTCCCCTTCCAGCGGGAAAACGGCTTGTCTGCATGCTCGACTCCGAGGAACCGATCCACAATTTCGCGTTGACCTTTGAGATAGGTGTCCCGATAAGGGATGAGATTGGAGGGCGAATCCTCAGGGGAGAAGCGGTAAAACTCGTCGACATCCGGCTCCGGAATCAGGTACTCATCCTTGCTACCTTCGATGGCCACCGCAACCAGTTTCGGTTTTACCTCTTCAATTCCCTTTATGGCATCGGTGACGTTGATTCCGGCCCACCATGCGAAGTCTTTCGAGCGCGCCGGCGATTCGGCCTTGAAATATTGCGCGGCCAGACGCGCCCAGGCCTCATTGTTTCGCATCGCGAAAGGATCGACGTCAGGTAGAAGCTGGGACAGGAGGATGTAGGAATATTCGGTGGAATCCAGGCGTTTACGCGTCTGAATTTTGATGATTCGACCTTCTTCCTTCAAGAGATTCAGCGCGAGTGACAAGCTGTTAATAAAACCGATGCGCTTCAGCTCCGGCGGGAAATCCTTGATGAGGGTTCGGGGGACTGCCGCATCCAGCTGACTGCTCGTCCTGGTTCCACCTTCCAGTTCCTGGATAAGCTTTGTCTTGAGCTTGTCCATTTCCAGGTCGGTGACAGGCATTTGCTGCCGCACTTGTTTTGCAAGTTCAGTGTACGTTCGAGGACGAATGCGAAGTGCAACCGCAGCCTGATTTCTAGGCACCAACATGGTGCATCCCCGCAATGTTTCGAGCTGAACAAGCTTGCGCTCGTCAAAAACGAGCTTGTCTAGATCTTCCGTCTTGAAGGACGATAACCTTGCCCACAAAGATAGGTAAGGGGTGGAACAGCCCGGAGAGTAAATCCACCCGATCGAGTTGATGAGATCGAGCAGTTTGTTGGATCCAAACGGGCGGTCAAGAAACTGACGGTGCATCCGCCACGAATTCAAGTGCGATAACGAAACCGGCTTTTTAACTTTAGGCAAGGGCATACATCAAAACGGTCCTGGACTCGAAAAAGATATGAGTCCACCATTGTAGGTTCCGATTGGAGTTCAAGTCAATGCATCCGCTGCTTTTAGGCCTTCGTCACGTCGCAATCAGCGTCCGGAATGTTCGCGAATCGGTCCAGTTCTACTGCGCGGTCCTCGACATGCAAATCGAGTGGGAGCCTGACCCCGACAACGTTTATCTGACGTCCGGTACGGACAATCTTGCCATTCACAAGCTTCCGGAAGGCCAACAGCCTGGGCCGATTCAAAGTATCCATCACATTGGGTTCATCGTTAGAAGTCCAGAGGATGTCGACACAATCGCAGGGAGAGTCCAGTCCTACGGAATCGAATTGGTTCACCCCCTCAAGACGCATCGCGACGGAGCTCGCTCCTTTTACTTTAAGGACCCGGACGGCATCCTTATTCAATTGCTCTATCACCCTCCCATTTCAGATAAGGCCTAAGAATTCCCTTGCGGTTCCCGTCGGTCCCGTGTAAGTAAGTGCTTACTTACATGACCAAGGACGAAACACGTATCGAAATCTTGAAGGCTGCCATGGAACTGTTCGCGAAGAACGGATTCAGGGGCACCACAACCCGGGACCTGGCGGCACACGCTAATGTCAATGAAGCCATTATTTTCAGGTATTTCACGAATAAGACCGAACTCTACAGGGCTATCCTCGAGGAGAAAGTTCATCAAGGTCGCGACGAGCACTATAAAGAGGTAGAGCAGTTGGCCCAGTCGAGTGATCCCCGGACTTTTCTGGAATTCCTTGGAAATAAGTTCCTTGAGCGACATGAGCAGGACAGCACCTTCATGCGCCTCCTTCTCTTTAGTGCGCTGGAAGGTCATGAGTTGGCAGACATGTTTTTGGGAGCCCTGGCAGTTCGAGATCCGATGGTGTCCTATATGGAGCGCCAGATGAGTGAGGGAACCTTCCGGCGGATTGACCCGTACCTCGCAGCACGGGCCTTTCTGGGAATGTTCGTCTGTCATATCCAGATGCAGGAAATTTTCGGCCAGAAGAAGCGGGAATTTGAGCGTTCCGAGGTGGTCCGGACGTTTGTATCCATTTTCCTGGAAGGAATGAGGAGTGAAATACGGGAGGTAGGTTGTTCGTAGTATGAAACGCCCCTTATCAAGGACGCTGAAGAATCAAACGCCATGACCAAGAGAACGCTTGTCAAAATCACTATTCCTGTCTTTCTCATAATTTTGGTAGTTGCTGTGGTGGCTGCATTCCAGGTCAGGCGATCTCTGCAACCCAGCGTCGAGTACTTCACTTCCATTGTTGAGCAAGGCTCGCTTCAGAAAGTCATCAGCGCCACAGGCAGTGTTCAGACCGTCGTGACGGTACCGGTAGGGAGCCAGGTATCGGGCCAGGTCCAGGAACTATTCGCAGACTTCAACTCTGTCGTCAAGCGAGGCCAGCTTTTGGCGAAGTTGGACCCAAGAAATCTCGAATCTGCAGTGGCGAATCTAAAGGCTCAGCTTTCGGCCGCTCAGGCCCGTGTGCGAAGCGCGGAAGCCGAGATTCGCACTCATGCTGCGAACCTCAGCAGTTCGAAAGCGAATCTTTCAGGAGCTCGGGTAACCCGCGACAACGCGAAGCTTCAACTCGACCGCGCAGCTGAACTCAGTCAGCGGGGGCTTCAGGCGAAGAACGACTACGACACCGCAAAGGCGAACTACGATTCCGCTGTCGCCCGATACGAGCAGGCCGTGGCATCGCTCGAACAGGTCGACGCCCAAAGCGCTTCCACGGAAGCGCAAATCGCGCAGGCCAAGGCGGGTTTGCAGCAAGTGGAAGCGGACATGGAGCGAGCTCAGGTGAACCTGGAGTACGCGAACATTTTCTCTCCTGTCGATGGCATCGTGATTTCCCGCGATGTCGACGTGGGTCAGACGATTGCCGCAAGCATGTCCGCGCCGACGCTCTTCAACATCGCAACCGACTTGAGCCAGATGCAGGTCAAAGCCAGCGTGGATGAAGCCGACATCGGGAGCATTTCCGAGGACGCCAAGGTGACATTCACCGTGGACTCCTATCCAAACAGCATTTTCGAGGGAAAGATCGCGGAGATTCGTCTCAACCCGCAGACCGTTCAGAACGTCGTGACCTACAGCGTGATTCTCAGCATTCGAAACAAGGAACTTCGTTTGAAGCCCGGGATGACGGCGAGTATCAAGATCATGGTTGCCGAACGCGAGAAAGCGCTGAAGATTCCTAATGCGGCGCTTCGGTATCACCTGCCGGGGACCCCGGCGCCTTCCTTCGGAGCGACGGTGGACTCGAAGGCGTCTTCAAAAGCGATAGCGCAGCAAGGCTCGGGTGTCTCTCTTCCGCAGGCGCCAGGCCAAAAGTGGAATCCGGGAGAAAAGCTGCGCTTTGCGACGTTCGACAAGGTTCAAAACCATGAAGGAAGAGTTTTTGTACTCGGTAAGGACCGGAAGCCCGTGGAGAAGAAGGTCGTCCTTGGAATTTCCGATGGTGCCATGACCGAAGTGATATCTGGAGATCTGAAGGTTGACGATGAGGTCATCGTTGGGGATGGAACGCAAGTGGATACCCAGACCCAGGTCCAGCGGGGACAGCCAGGGCAGCAACAAGGACAACGGCGCGGGTTCTGATGTCAGCAGAGAACAACGGTGCAGTGATTCGCATCGAGCGGGTCAGCAAGATCTACCAGACCGGGGATATCACCGTTCATGCCCTGCGGGCTCTTTCCATGTCTGTCCGGCATGGAGAATTCGTCGCCATCATGGGTCCTTCCGGTTCCGGCAAATCGACGCTCATGAACATCATTGGGTGCCTCGACCGGCCAACGAAAGGCCGGTACTTCCTCGAGGGTGTGGACGTTTCCACGATGGGGAGGGCCGCCCTGGCCGATACTCGAAACAAGCGTGTGGGATTTGTCTTTCAGAGTTTCAATCTGGTGCCGCGTACTTCCGCTGTCGAAAACGTCGAACTTCCTCTCCTTTATGCCGGCGTTGGTGGTGTGGAGCGTCAGCGTCGCGCCAGGGCCGCGCTGGCGGAGGTCGGACTTTCCGATCGGGAAAGAAATATGCCGAACCAGCTTTCCGGCGGCCAGCAACAGCGAGTGGCCCTTGCACGAGCGCTGGTGAACAACCCTTCGATCATTCTTGCAGATGAGCCTACCGGAGCGTTGGACACGCGCACGTCCATCGAGGTGATGGGTATTTTTCAGCGCCTGAACACGGAGAGAGGGCTCACGGTCATTGTCGTCACCCATGAGCCGGATGTGGCCCGGTATGCCGGACGCATCGTACACTTTCGTGACGGACGGATCAGTTCGGACGAACTTGTTACGGACCGGAGTATCGCGTCCGAAGTCCTGCGGACCCTTCCCGCGGTTACTTCAGAAAGGGATGAGGAAGAATGAATTTCTGGGCCGTATTTAAAGTCGCGGCTCGCGCGCTTGCGCGAAACAAGATGCGCTCCGCCCTCACGACGCTCGGCATCATCATCGGAACGAGCGCCGTCATCGCGCTGGTATCGATCGGCCAGGGTGCGCAATTCATGGTTCAGGGCCAGATCAACAGCTTTGGCAGCAATCTGCTCTTCGTCATGCCGAACAATACCTTCCAGGCCGGAGCGAACATCAATTCCGGCGGCGGAAATTCATTAACCGTGGAAGACGTGCAGGCGATGGAAGGCGAACTTCACGGCATCGGCGGCGCGTCGCCGATGGTGAACGCGAACACTCAGGGGGTTTATGGAAACCAGAACTGGTTTCTCCGGATCCAGGGAACCAATGAGAAGTTCACGCGTATTAGAAGTTGGCCGACGATCCGCGGGTCTTTTTTCACGGATGCGGACGTGTTTTCGTCAGCGCGAGTGATTGTTCTGGGGAAAACGGTTGCCGACAAGCTGTTCCCGGGCGAGGACCCGGTCGGTAAGACCATGCGTGTGGGGAAACTCCAGTTCAAAGTGGTGGGCGTTCTCAAGGCAAAGGGAAGCACCTTTGGGAATGATCAGGATGATATCGCCGTAGTTCCCTACACCACGGTGCAGAAAAAGTTGCAGCAGCGCACCATCCTTTCGATAGGCCAGGCCATGGTTTCGGCCACCAGCGAGCGTGGCGCGGCCCTCGCCGAAACGCAGATTGCCGAACTGCTGCGGCAGCGACATCGTATTCCGGAAGGAGAACCGGACGATTTCCGGATTCAGAACATGTCCGACGTTGCGGCCGCTTCCGGCCAGGTTCTTCGGATCATGACCCTGCTGCTGGCCGGCATCGCAGGGATCTCCCTGATGGTCGGCGGGATCGGCATCATGAATATCATGCTGGTGTCTGTGACGGAGCGTACGCGTGAGATCGGCATTCGTATGGCAGTCGGCGCGCGTCCCAGCTACATCCGTCTGCAGTTCCTCACAGAGTCGGTCGTTCTCAGTCTAACCGGGGGCATTGCGGGAATGTTGATCGGCGGTGCCGCCGCTGCAGCGTTTGCCTGGTACTTCGAATGGCCCAGCCTGGTGTCCACCCTCGCGGTCACGCTGGCGTTCAGCTTTTCAACCGCCATCGGGGTCTTCTTTGGATATTACCCGGCTCACAAGGCCGCTGCGCTCGATCCGATAGAAGCTTTGCGCTACGAGTAGGCAAGCGTCGTCTCATTTCAAGGAGTTTATTTATGAAGAGGAGAGTCTTGTTTCTAATGCTGGTGTTTGTTGGAATCTGTACTCCAGCCTTCGCCCGTCAGAACTTCATCGACCGGTTTCTTAGCCGTTATAAACCGTCACCTTCGAGTGTCGCCCCTACCGGTCCGCTGACGCAGGACAGGTTGCCGGCTTTGATTCGAAGTGGAGAGATCCCCCTGTCGGTCGAGGATCTGATCAATCTGACTCTGGAAAACAACCTCGACATTAGTGTGAGTCGGTTTAGCCCGATCGCCAGCGAGTATTCGATTTTGACCAACAATCGCCCTTTTGAGCCAATGCTAAGGTTGGCCGCGAACTTCTCGCGGGATGCCTCGCGGAGCACGACGCAGTTGACGGGCGTGGCCTCAACGATCGAGTTCAACAACGACGTCGCGGTTGGCTATAGCCAGACGCTGAAGACAGGCGCCGACATCGCGGTGGATTTCACCTTGAATCGGACGTCGACTAACAATTTATTCACCTCGTTCAGTCCCTTGTGGGTTGGGCGAATAAACTACTCGTTCACCCAGCGGGTGCTCAACGGATATGGCCGCAACATCAACACCAGAGCCATCCGCATCGCCCAGAACAACAAATCCATTTCTGAAGTGGAGTTTGAGCGAATGGTCATCGAGCTGGTGACTCAGGCTCAGAAGAGCTACTGGGATCTCGTGTTTACTGCCGAGGACCTGAAGGTCAAGGAAGACTCGCTCCGGTTGGCCGAGAAGACGCTCAGCGACAACGAGCGGCAGGTGGATGTGGGCACCCTTGCAAGAATCGATCTTATTCAGTCCAGAACGCAGGTGGCCACCCGCCGTGAGGAAAGAATTGTTTCGACCTTTACGCAAGACCAGATTCAGGATCAGGTCAAGAAAGTGCTCAGCCGCCAGCAGGACGCAGGCCTTGTCCTGGCAAAAGTTTCTCCGACTCAACGTGCGGGCCTTCCAGAGCCTTCAGATATCCTGCCGATAGCGGATGCGATTCGAGTTGCCCTTGAAAATCGCCCGGAGCTGCGGCAGGCAAGTTTGAGACTCCGGAATTCTGAGATTGAAGTCGAATATGCGAAGAACCAGCTTTTGCCGACCTTGGATCTCACTGCAAGGTTTGTCCAGAGCGGTCTGGGGGGTACGCAAACCATTCGCGACGGCTTCGGCCCCAATGCGCCGGTTATCGCGGTGATTCCCGGCGGGGTGGGTGATGCCTTTGCAAACCTCCTGAAACTTCAAAATAAGGGATTTTCGGCGGGAGTCAGTATGCAGATCCCTCTGAGCAATCGGTCGCAGCAGGCCGAATACGCCCGGGTCACCACGGAGAGAAGGACGGGCGAAGAGAACATCAAGGCAATCGAAGCGCAGATCGCCCTCGAGGTGCGAAATGCGATCACAGCCGTCGAAATGAACAAGGCTCGCATCGAAACTGCACGGGTGTCGCGGGGTTTGCAAGAGCAGCAATATGCGGCCGAGCAGAGAAGATTCGAGCTCGGAGCGTCCACGGTGCGATTTGTACTGGAAGAACAGGATAACCTGCAACGGCTGCAGACGAACGAGATTGCTGCCCTGGTGAACTATCGGAAAGCGCTCGTGGACTACGATCACGCTCTGGGCGTCACGCTAAAGAAGAATAACGTCAACATCGAAAAGGCGATTGCCGCGTTGAAATAAGGCGGCTGCTGGAGAGTCGAGCCAACCTCACGATCATGAAACAGATCAAGACACAGGTTGCGATCGTGGGCGCGGGACCCGCAGGACTCATGCTCTCGCAGCTGCTTCATCTCGAAGGCATCGAATCCGTCGTCATCGAAGACCGCAGCCGGCAGCATGTGGAAGAGCGGGTGCGGGCAGGGGTGCTTGAGCACAACACAGTAGAGCTGATGCGGCAGTCGGGCGTCGCGGCTCGGCTGGACCGCGAGGCCCTGCGGCACGACGGAATCTACTTGAGCTTCAGTGGAACACGTCATCACATCAACATGACGGAGCTCGTCGGGCGCTCCATCACCGTGTACGCGCAGCATGAGGTCCTTAGGGACTTGATTGCCGTGCGTCTGGCGGCCGGCGGCCAGATTCTGTTCGGTATCGACGGTCTGAGTCTCCACGACGTGGACACCGCGCATCCGTCGTTGCGATTTATCCATGACGGAGAACCCTGCGAGATTGCCAGTGAGTTCGTTGCCGGTTGTGATGGGACCCACGGCATTTGCCGGGAGGCCATACCGTCCGGTTTCCGGAAAACCTACGACAGGTCGTATCCCTTTGCGTGGCTGGGGATCCTGGCGGAAGCGCCTCCGTCGTGCACGGAGCTTGTCTATACGTATCACGAGCGAGGGATGGCTCTGTTCAGCATGCGGTCGCCTCACATCACGCGTCTCTACCTTCAATGTGCAGAAGACGAAGACCTGGCGCGGTGGTCTGACGATCGCATTTGGGATGAGCTTCTCCTGCGTATGACGACCCGTGATGGCTGGGCCCCATCCCGCGGACCGATCATTCAGCGAGGCGTTACTGGCATGCGGAGTTTCGTCGTGGAGCCGATGCAGTATGGACGGCTCTTTCTTGCAGGGGATGCGGCGCACACTGTGCCGCCGACTGGCGCAAAGGGATTGAATCTGGCGGTGGCGGACGTGGCCGTGATGTCACGCGCGTTAACTGCGTTCTACCGAGGAACCGGCAAAGAAAGGGAGACGCTTCTTAACAGATACTCGCAAACGTGCCTCAAGCGAGTATGGCGCGTGCAGCGTTTCTCAGCATGGATGACTCTTCTGTTGCATCGCCTGGATGGAGAGACGGGGTTTGAATATCGCCGTCAGTTGGCGGAGCTGGAGTATTTGGTGAGCTCCCGAGCCGCGATGGCATCGCTGGCGGAGAACTACGCGGGATTGCCTCTGGAGTTCGAATAGCAGCGGACAATAAAAAAGCCCCGCCAGTGGCGGGGCCTTTCATGTTCTTCTAGAAGTTATTACTTCTTCTTTTTCTTTGCGGCCTTCTTCTTAGGAGCTTTCTTCTTTGCTGCCATGTTGGTAATTCACCTCCGTCCTTTTTCTCTTATCCACTATTGCTCACCTTCTGACGGGTAAGCTCTTTTGTTAGGAACATTTTTAAAACAGTTCACATCAAACTTCAAAACAAAAATCGAGAGTTGAGAGAAATTATCGCGAGGACGGATGAGGTCTCGCGAGTCGTTCAACGAGCTCGAGGTCGGCTTCGGGGAAGTTATAAGAGAGAAGATCGGCCTGTTTCACCCATCTAAATTCCGCAACATCGATAGCGCGGGGCTCTCCATCGATGATCGTGCAGTTGAAGAAATGCAACTCCACTGACTTTGTCGGATAGTCATGCTTCGTGGTGTAGTACTCGTCACCGACCTCGATCGTGATGTCGAGCTCTTCACGCAGTTCGCGCCGCAGCGCTGCTGTGAAGGATTCGCCGGCCTCGACCTTCCCTCCAGGAAATTCCCACAGGTTTGGAAGATGCGCGTCGGGTCTGCGCCGCGAGAGAAGGATATAGCCGTTTCTACGAATGATTGCAGCGGTGACGATGATCAAATCGATTCAAGCCTTCCGAAAATGTCGATAGTGTATGATGTCCGCTCCCCAGGACTCAATTAGGGCGCGGAGCATGTGATGGGAACGATCTTACCTGGCCGGTTTGAACCCATAAGACTCCTGCGAAAGGACCGCGGTTGTGCCACTTTTGTTGCGACCGATCGCGGGCTTGGCAGGAACGAAGTAGTCGTCAAGTTGATCGGAAAGGGGTACTTCTCCTCCGACACCGATGCTTTGGTCGACGTCTTTTCCTGGTATCGAGGATTGCGTCATGTCTTCATATCGGAAGTACTGGATGCGGGAGTGACGGCTAAACGGGAACTATTCTACGTTCGGCCATACCACCCTCCTTCCGAATTCTTCACAACCTCAGATACCGATTCCTTGAAGGCGCTTGTGTCCGCTGTGGACTTTCTTCACTCGATGGGCCGCGCGCATGGGGCGATAAAACCCTCGAACGTCTTTGCCGGGCGAGGTCGAATGAGAATTGCCGATCCTTCCGTTTGTCGGAACCGGACGGATTCCAGGCGGTCCCTGACTGAAGAAGACATTCGGTTCAGTGCACCCGAAGTTCTGAGCGGCGGAGAGATTTCGGTAGATGGCGATCTCTATTCTCTGGGCGCTCTGCTCTATCGATTCTTTTCCGGAAGGGATCCGTTCGAAGACTCTGATCTGGAATCTCTGAAGGCCAAATACATTTGGGCTTCACCAAGATCGCTGGGCAGCGTTTCCCATGTTTCGAAGGTGATGGGTGACATTGTTACGACCCTTCTCGACAAGGATCCTCGTGTCAGAATTGCCGCATTCGAGTCCCTCAAAGAAGAGTTGGATATTGCCGCAACGCCGGCGGTGCGGGCTCCTGCCGTTGGCCGCAGGGAAGACGTTGAGAAGGCTCTGACTCAATTGATGGAAAAGTCGAGACTGAGCATGGTGCTCGTCGAAGGCCCGGAAGGTACAGGGAAGAGTCGTTTTGTGGAAGAACTGCAGAACCGCGCTTCTCTTGGCGGCCATCTGCTGGTCGCCTGTGACACGAAAGCGCAGGATCCCCTGATGGATCTGGCCCGGAAGGCTGTGTCTGTGGTCGACGAACGGGGCCTTGGAGCAGGTGCCGCCTCCCTCTCTCGGCTTCGAAGGTTTGCATCGGAGGAGCCGGAGCCGGCCTCGAAATCGGAGCAGGCAGAAACAGAGCGTGATTTGCTGAGCTTGCTGGCCTCAATTTCCCGCCAAACGCGACTGCTTCTGGTAATCGAGGATGTCGATAGAACGGGTCGAAGATTAAAAGGCCTGATCGAGGCGATCGTTCAACAGTTAAGCGACCTGGAGTTGTCGATTCTCGTGACCGCTCGCTCTGGTGGCGCCCCGATCAAAACGATCAGCTCCTCACGCGATTTTCTTGGAGAGGATTTCCATCTCTTGACGTTAGGCTTTCTCAACTCTGCAGATTCCGCAATCCTCAGCGCCTTTTTCTCGAGCGATCGAGATCGGCGAAGCCACGCAGAGCAGAAGGCGGCAGGGAATCCGTTCTTTCTCGAAGAGTACTGCAGGAATTCTGGCCAGCCAGGCATACCTAAACGGGTGCGTTCGGCTCTTTCTAATCTTGTCCCCAAACTACCGAGGGAGATCAGACGGATCGCGGAGGTATTGTCGATTTTCGAGCATCCTGTGAGTTGGGATGTACTACCGATCGTTTCCGGAATTCCTGAAGACGATCTGCGTAGAATCGTTGCCTATCTCGAACGTTGGGGACTTGTGCAGATGAATAGTCTTTCGATCCGATATCCCGACGCACGAACGTTGCTCCATATGAAGATTCCCAAGGCAAGGCGAACCGAACTGCATCATCGCTACTTCCGACATTTAAAAGAAACTGGCGGCGAAGAGAGTGTTATCGCGGATCACGCCTTCCAGGGAGGGATGTTTGAGAGTGCGGGCAATCTCTATCGTCAACTGGCACGTGCACAATTTACCTTTAAAGACTACGGGGGAGCCGCCCGCTATTACAGTCAGGTAGTCGAGTGCCGGGTAAAAAACCCCGCAGTTCCACGATTGGCTCCATCGGACAGTGTCAGGCTGGCCAAATGCCTCGCTCTACAAGGTAACATCGAACGAGCTTCGATAATCCTCCGCGAGTTACTGGAGTCGAAACTCGTTTGTGAA
>Ga0207428_10005880_pt1 | contig 11368 bp, 6 predicted proteins | sample RhiMethybrSRZTD1_FD_187600 | JGI IMG/M metagenome (GOLD analysis project Ga0207428, IMG submission 187600) | Populus rhizosphere microbial communities from Tennessee, USA - Rhizosphere MetaG P. TD hybrid SRZTD1 (SPAdes) (version 3) | ecosystem: Host-associated > Plants > Roots > Rhizosphere >... | reverse complement strand
CGCACGACAGCAGCACCACGTCGTAGTTCGCCATCTTGGTCCGGTTCGACCACAGCGTGGTGGCCGCCGCGAACGCGCCGCCCGCCATGAAGCTGTTGGTGCCGTCGCCGCCCGCGTACAGGTGGACGCGCCCGGCGCCGGCGTCGTTGGTGATCTCGCTGTCGGCGATGCCGATGCGGCGGGGCAGGCACTCGAGCGCGTCGGCGCCGCCCGTGGTCACCGCGATGCGCGGGATGTTGCCCTCGGCGCTGGTGCGCGGCAGCCGCGTCTGGTTCTTGTCGGTGAGCGCGTTGTTCTGGCAGGTCTGGAGGGTCGGGATCGTGATCTGCCGCCGCCACTTGCCGATCTGCATGACCAGCGGGACCTGCGACGTCGATGGCACCGGCTCCAGCGTCAGCGTGAAGCGGCCCTGCGTGTCGGTGAGCGCCGACGCCAGTGGCGCCACGACCTGCGCGCCGCAGCGGTCGCAGGACACCCCTTGGGGCAGCGCGGGCAGCGCGCCGCTCGGGATGTAGACGATGACGTTGTAGAGCGGGTTGACGCCGGCCGGGTCGTAGACCACGCCGGTGATCGTGGTCTTGGTCGCGCCCGTGCAGGTCGGCGGCAGCGTGGTCGTCGTGCCCGGGCAGATGTGCGCCGACGTCCCCGTCGTCGGGCACGCCATCCCGTTCGCGCACGCGCCGCAGTCCTGGGTGCCGCCGCAGCCGTTGCCGATCGTGCCGCAGTACTGGCCACCGCTGGCCGGGCTGCACGCGAACTTCTGGCAGGTCGGATCGTTGCAGACGTTCGGGTCGTAGCCGGGCCCGCCGCAGGTGCCGTTGTTCGGGCACATGAGGCAATCCAGCGTGCCGCCGCAGCCGTCGCCGATGATGCCGCAGTAGCGCACGTTGTTGGCGGCGGCGCAGGTGAGGGGCACGCAGCCCGGATCGACGCAGATCCCGCCGCGGCACTCCCGGCCCGCCGCGCAGGTCGTGCAGGTGAGCTTGCGGCCGCAGCCGTCGCCGATCTCGCCGCAGTAGTTGCCGCAGGTGAGCGGCGTGCACGACGGCCCCCCGACGCACTGGAGGTTCTCGCAGGTGCTGTCGCCGGTGCAGGCGCCGCAATCCAGCTTCATGCCCGGGCAGCCGTTGCCGATGACGCCGCAGTAGCGGCCGCCAGGCGGCGTGCAGGTCGCGGACGGCGTGCAGACGCTGCCGCCCGTGCCGGTGTTGCCGCCCACGGAGATGATCGGGCCGCCGCCGCTTCCGCCGCTGCCGCCGCGGCCCACCGTTCCCCCCACCCCGCCGGCGCCGGGCGCGCTGGCGTCCGGGCTGTCCGACGGCTTCACCTTCGTGCCCGCGCACGCCGCCGCGGCGAGCGCACACATCAAGAACAGCAGTCGCCCAAAGCGAGGCATCTCGCCTTCCGGGGTTGCCTGCCGACAAAAAAAAGGCTCGGGACCGGAGCGGCCCCGAGCCAGATTTATGGATGTAGGTTTGAAGCCTACGGGAGGCGATGCCTACGGGAGGCGATGCCTAGCGGAGGAAGTACGTGAAGCCGCCGCCCAGCAGGGGCTGGCCGCCCAAGAAGTAGGACGCGCCGTTGTCGTTGCCGAGGACGAACGCCAGGCCGCCGCGGAAGAAGACCGCAAAATTCGGCGTGACGAAGGCCCGGGCGTAGATGCCCGGTTCGATCGCGGTCAGCGTGTCGGAAACGGGTCCCTGCGACTGGTAGTTGATCGCGACGACACCGCCGGCCGAAAGGTCGCTCGACGCGCCCTTGTGGAGGTGGTACCAGCCACCCGCGCCGAACAACCAGGTGTTGGTGCGGTCGCCACCGGGGGCACCGGGCGGGTCGCTGTTGAATCCCAGCATGCCCTCGACGTGGAACAGGCCCATGTCGTAGACGACGTTGAGCGCGGGGAACCCGCCAATGCCCAAGAGTGGAGAGACCCCGCTCAGCGTGTAGGTTGCGCCGAAGCCCAGGCCGGCGCCGTCGCCCGAGCTGCTGGAGCGGTGCGTGGTGGGCGGGGGAGGCGGGGGTGCATCCGAGGGCGGCGGCGTCTCCTGAGCTTGCGCCGTCGTCCCGAGCCCCAGAACGACTACAGGCAACAACGTCATGATCAGCTTCTTGGTCCCATTCATCCGACACCTCGCGAGTTGTGGATTTCCATGAACTAAATCCCCTATTTGACGGATCCCAGGTACCCCAACCACGACGTCTCGTCAACTTTCTGACCGGACGCCATGTTGGGCCACCTCACCGTTTCGCGCAGGCGACGTGGGCCGCCAGCGTGTTACGCGGACGGTTGCGCAACCGAAGGGTACATCGCGGCGAAGCCGCGATCCCCGAGGTCGCCGTCCCCGGCAACCGAGAGGATCACTCGCCCTGGAGGCTGCGGCAGAACCCCTGCTCGCGCGCCACGGTCGCGACGGGCGGGCGTTCCGACGGCGGCAGCTTGCCGTAGGCATCCGCCAGCGCGCAGTGAACCCGGGGATCGAACGGATTGGTGGCCAGCGCCGCCCGCAGCGGGGCCAGCGCCTCGGTCGGGCTCCCCTTCGCGATCAGCGCCTCGCCGGCTATCAGGCTGGGCCACGGCAGATCCGGATAGATCGCCTGCACCGGTGCCAGCGCCTTGAGCGCCCGGTCGGGTTCGCCCAGCGCCAGGTAAGTACGCCCGAGCTTGACCGGGAAGACCCAGGCCGCCGACGGGTCGCCGCGCGTCGCGCGGCCCCCGGTCGCGATCGCCTTGGCGCCCTTCTCGTACTCCGCGACCGCCGCCCGTGGCCGGTCGCGCCGCAGCAGCATGTTGCCCAGGCGCAGGTGCCGGAAGGGCGCGCTCCCCTTGAGCGTGGCCGACAGCCCGTCCTCTTCGGACGGCTTGCGGCCCGACGCGATCGCGCCCGGCTTGCGGATGTGGGTGGTCGGGATATCGATGGCGGGGAAGGTCTTGTAGTGCTGCGCCGCCATGAACGCGCGCCAGCCGCGTTCGAAGTCCGCCCACGACCCGCCGGCCGCGGCGGCGACCGCGGCGCGCGCGTCGTCGCCCGCCGCCACCCGCTGGATCGCGTCGCGCAGCGCGGCCATACCGCCCTTGCCGTGCAGGTAGGCGATCGCGTTCGCGACCTCGGCGAACGCCAGCGTCGCGTCCTCCGCCGACGGCAGCTTTGCCATCGACGGGTGCATGGCGTCGAAGGAGATGAGCTTGCCGGTATGCAGCGCCTTCGCCAGCAGGTGCTCCATCGCCGGGGGGATGCGCCCGCCGGCCGGCTCGCGCCAGCGCCGCTCGAGGAACTTGGCCAGGCCTTCCTGCAGCCAGACCGGCGCGCGGTCGTGCGTCAGCGTTGAGACCGCGTAGTGCACCAGCTCGTGGTTGATGCTGTCGAGCCAGGGGTAGCCGTACGCCAGCGCGCGCGGGGTGGTCACCATCAGGCGCGCCCACTTGCACAGCGCGATCGTGCCCGTGCGCGCGACCTCCGCCTGGGACAGCGACGACACCGCCGCGAGGTCGGATGGGCTGCGATAGAACTCGACGCGGATCGGGATCTCGGCGTCGAAGCCGAGATCGTCGTGCAGCGCCTGGTACGCCGCCTCCAGCGTGTCGCGCGCGTAGGGCACCAGCACGGCGTCTTCCCCCGGGTAGCGGATGACGACGTGGGGCGAGCGTTCTTCTTTGTGATCCTTGATCGCGTCGCGCGCCTCCTTGGCCAGCTCGGCCAGCATCTTGACGTCGGGGCTGGCGTTCGCGGTCTGCGCGGCTGTCGACAGCGAGCGCGCCGCGCCGTCGTAGTCGCCGCGCATGAAGCGGTTGTAGCCGTCCAGGTACGTGACCTCGGGCGCGCTGGGCGCGGTCTTGCGCAGCGCGGTCAGCGCGGCGTCCGCTTCGCCGAAGCGCCAGGCGTCCAGCAGCCCGTCGATCTTGCGGGTCGCCGCCAGGATGTCGGGGCCGGCCGGCTGGGCCGGGGGCGACGCAAGGGCGAGGGCGGCGAGGAGGGCCAGCTTCATCGCACCAGCTCCTCGTAGTAGCGGCGGACCTCGTCGCGGAAGCGCTCGGGCGCCTTCTCCTTCATCGCGTCGAGCAGCTCCTGGCGCCAGGCGCGCGGCGCGCTCGATTCGTCGGCGCCGGGGATGCGGACCGGGTCACGCCGATGGCCGGAGCCCATCTGGCGGTCCTGCATGGAGTCGCGCAGCTTGGCCAGTCGATCGGCGGCGTCGCGCTCGGCGGCCGCCGCGCCTTTCGAGTCGTCGCGGCGCAGGTTCTCGCCCGCCTGGCGCATCCGCGACGACGCCCCCTTCAGTTCGGACTCGGCCTTCTCCATCCCCGGCATTCCGCCCAGCTTTCGCGCCGCCTCGCCCGCGACGTCGTCGGTGCGCTTGCCGATGGCAGACTGCCGCTCGGCCTGGGCGCGCGCCGCTTCTCGATCCTGCGGCGTCATCATCTCCGACGCGCGCGGTTGCTGCTTGGCCAGATCGTCCGCGATCTCCTGGGCGAGGGCGCGCGCTTCCGCGACGGCGTCGGCGCGCTTGTCGCGGTCGGGCTCGGGCGCCGGCTTGCGCGCCCGCCGCGCCTCGGCGATCTCGTCCAGGTGCTCGGCGGCGCGCTCCAGGCTGCCCTCCGCGCGCTCCGCCTCGGTCTTGGCTTCATTGAGGTCGCGTTCGCCGAGCAACCGGCGCATCTGCCGGGTGCTGTCGCGGGCGCGTTCCAGCTCCTCCGCCAGCGACCCCTCCCGTCCCGACGGGATGCCCGCCAGGCGCTGCTTGAGCCGCTCGACCTTCTCGACCTCTTTCTTGAGGAACTCGTCGATCTGGCCGCGCATGCGGCGCTCCATCTCGGCGTGCTGGCGGTCCGCGGCGGCCTGCGTCTCCTTGTGCAGCTCACGCTCGTCGCCTTCGATGTCGCTGATCTTTTTCATCAGATCGGCGACGACGCGGTTCTCCTGGGGGAACCGCTCGGCGCCGAAGCCGTCGGCGTTCTGATCGAGCATCTTGCGCAGGCCCGCGAGGTCACTCCCGAGCTCGGCGAGCGCCTTCTCCAGGTCGGCGTCGTTGCCCTTCTCCAGCATCTCGTCCAGCTTGCGCGCCTGCTCGGCGACGTTCTTGAGATCGGGCAGGTTGCGCCATTCCTCGGGGACGTCGTTGCGCGCCTTGACGGCGGCGATCTTCTGGGCGAGCTCGGCGAGGCGCGCGCGCAGCTCGCGGGCCTCGCGTTCCAGCTGGCGGCGCAGCGCCGGATCCTTCGTCTTCTGGTAGCGCTCGAGCAGATCGCGCAGGCGCTGGTGGGCGTCGGTCAGCTCCTTGCCCAGCGCCGCGAGGTCCTCCAGGCGCTGCCGTCCGATGAGGTCGTCCAGCAGCAACACGTCGTTCTCCAGCTCGGTGACGTGTTTGGCGGACATCGCGTCCAGGCGGGTGAGGCCGCCAGCCGGCTGCTTGCCCTTGAGCGCCGCGAGAGCCTTCGCTTCGTCGCGCAACAAATGCTCCAGGCGATCCGCGATGCCGGTGAGGGCCGCCCGCAGCGCCTTGCCCAGGGTGGGGTTGCGACGATCCTCGTCGATCAGCTGGCCGAGCAGCCCCAGGTGCGACTCCTCGGCGTCGTGGATCGAGACATAGGTCTCCGGGCCCTGGGCCCCGCCCGCGGTGTATTCCAGCCGGGCGGCCAGATCGCCGATGAATTTCTCCAGCAGCTCGCGCTGCCGCTCCAGCCGATCCTCCAGGCTCTCGTGGGGATTCTGGATGATCACGTACAGCGTGCGTGAGGTGCCCGATTTGCCGATTCCCCCGGCCGGGACCGGCGAAACGTCGTCGCGATCGCGCGCCTCGATGCGGTAGGCGATCCGTTCGGCGTTGCCCAGGCCCACCGACGCCGGATCCCAGAGCGTGCGTCCCTGCACCGTCCGCGCGCCGCCGCCGTCGCGCAGCAGGACGCGCTGTTCGGGACGATCGCCCGCGCGGTAGACCAGCTCGACCGTGCCGACGCCGTAGTCGTCGGTGGCCGAGTAGCCGATCTCGATCGGCCGGGGCGTCGCCAGCTCCAGCCGGTCGGCGGGCCCCAGGATATCGACCCGCGGCGCGGCGTCGGCCTCGACGGTCAGGTGATGGCTGCGCGCCTCGCGCACCGCCCGCCCCAGCGCCGGCTGCAGCCAGAAGCGGTAGCTGGCGTCTTCGTTCAGCGTCAGCTCGGCGGTCAGCGTGTTGCCCGACAGCGACGCCGCGATCTCGCCCTTCTCGCCGGTCTCGCCCAGCAGGAGCAGCGCGCGACGCGCGGTGCGCAGCGGGTGCGTCTCGATGCGAACGCGTGTGCCCTTGACCGCGGCGATGTCGCCGGTCGATCCGTCGACGGTGCGCGGGGTCAGCCCGGTGTACCCCGGGTAGTTGTAGGTGATGCGGACGTCACCGACCAGCGGCACCGCCGAGATCGCCGCACCCTCGAACAGCGACGGCCGGTGGCCGAGCGTGCGCAGGCCGCGCGCCATCATCGGCGACAGCGCCACCGCCGCGATCACGGCGCCGATCGCCGCCACCCCGGCGGCGATCGCGCGCGCGGCGGGCCGCAGCGGCACCAGCTGCCGCGCGTCCACGGCGCCGACGCTGCCCGCGACGTAGTCCTGGAACGCCAAAACGAGGCGCGCCGACACGGCGGCCGCGCGCGGATCGGGTGTGCCCGGGGATGCCAGCTCGACCGCCGACAGCAGGTCGCTCGCCAGCGCCGGCAGCAGGACGCCCGCGTGGCGGGCGGCGGCGCGATCGTGGCGCATCGCGCGCACCGGACGCCAGAGGCCCGCCACCAGCGCCACCACGAACAGGACGGCGAGCACGCCCGCCGTCACGCCCGGCCAGAACGCGGCCGGTCCCATCGAGGCCGCGATCAGCGCGAGCAGCAGCAGCGCCCCGCCCAGCAGCGCGACACCGTAGCCTGCGGTCCGCAGCGCGGCCCGCAACATCAGACGCTGGCGCACGGTCGCCAGGAAGGCGCGGATCGCGTCCGTGCTGGCCGCGGGCCCGTCGACCGGCCCCATCCCGGGCGGGGGCGGCGGCGCGCCTGGTGTCCCCGCGTCCACGGGCTCGACGACGTCCATTCACCGCAATGCTAGCATCGGCGCGAAAGCGATCGCACACGGATGCAGGAGCTGCGGAAGGAGGCGTATGGCCCGGCCGGAGACGTCGCCCGGCATCTCCCGTTCGATGAGCTGATGGCGGGCCTGCGCGCGCTTGCAGACGGCCCCAAGGACGTCGGCGTGCTGGCGCTGATCGTGAGACGGCTGGCCGACGGAGCCCGGGAGACACCGGTGCGCCTGCGTCTGACGGCCGAGGAGGGCGTGCCGGGCGACGGCTGGAGCCGGCGTCCGCCGCGTAGCCCCGACGCGCAGCTCGCGGTCATGCGCCACGACGTGGCGGCGCTGATCGCGAACGGCCAGCCGCTGACGTTGTTCGGCGACAACCTGTTCGTCGAGCTCGACGTCTCCGCAGCCAACCTGCCGTGCGGCAGCCGGCTGCGCGTCGGCGACGCGATCGTCGAGGTCACGCCGAAGCCGCACAACGGCTGTTCGAAGTTCGCAGGGCGCTTCGGCGCGGACGCGCTCCGTTTCGTCGGGCCGGGGACCGAGCGGCCGCGCAACCTTCGCGGCGTCTACTGGAGGGTCGTGGAGGCGGGCGAGGTCGAGGTGGGATGCCCGATTCGTGTCGTTTTCCGACCCGTGCCGTAGGCGCACAGGCGCGAAATTTCACGCGTGGTCGGCGCCACAAAAGGGCGGCCTTCCGGTTGCAATGTCAACGCGTCGGAGGTTTGACGATGCCGCCCACCCGCCAGACGAACCGTCCCACCCAAGCAAAAACGCCCCAGCCCGCCGGGGCAGATTCGCAGGGCGCCGCAGCCCCGGCCGACCTGGGTGAGCTGGTCGCAGCCGCGCAGACAGGTGAAGGCGAGGCGCTGGAGCGGCTGCTGGCCGAGGCCCGGCCGAAGCTGCTGGCGCTGGCCATGCGCGTTCTGGGCGACACCGACGAGGCCGAAGACGCCGTGCAGGATGCGACGATCAAGGTGTGGCGGAATCTCGGCCGCTTCGAGGGGCGCGCCGCGTTCACCACCTGGCTGCATCGCATCGCGGTGAACGCGGCGCTGGACCGGCTGCGCCGCCGGGGCACCGTGCCGCTCGCGGTGGGCACGCCCGACGAGCACCATCATGACGGCAGCCAGCTGCCCGTTCCCGAGACACCGGAGCGCATCTACGCGCGGGAGGAGACCGCGGTCGTGGTCCGGCGCGCGATGGCGCAGCTGTCCGAGACCCACGGCGAGGCGCTACGCCTGTGCGACCTCGAAGGCGAATCGTATGCGACCATCGCCGCCGTCACGGAATGTCCTCTCGGCACGGTCATGTCGCGGCTGTTCCACGCCCGCCGCAAGCTCGCGCGGGAGCTGTCGGAGACCGCGACCAGCGAAGGCGACCTGGAGGCGCTCCGGGCGGCCTGACCGGCTGAGCTCTTTCCGGGGGGTTTCAGGGATGGAGGTCCCTGCTAGTATCCCCAGGCTGTGCCGCTGCCGCCTCCGCCGCTGCCGTCAGGCCGACCGGGTCCCTTCGCACACGTCGGACTGGGCGCGCGGGCGATGGCGTGGGTGAAGGCGCACCGGCGCATCAGCATCGCCGGTGGCGTGGTGCTGGGCGTGCTGCTGCTCTACATGCTGGTGGGCGGCGCGCTGGCGGCGCGCGTGATCGCGGGCCGCGCCACCGAGCGGCTGGGGCGGCAGGTCTCGATCGGCAGCGGCCACGGCGGCTTCGGCGCGATCGTCCTGAATGACGTCGTCGTGGCTGGCGCGCCCGGCCAGCCGCCCCTGCTGACCGTCAAGGAAGTGCAGATTCCGCTGGGCGTCGTGTTCGGGATGCGCGGCCCCGTGCGCGTCGATGGGCTGCGCGTCGCCGCCGTGAACGGCGGCCCGGCGGACAACGTCACCACGATCGCGGAGCGGCTGCGCGGCCGCAAGTCCGGCCAGGCCGGCGACCCCGGCAAAGACGGAAAGTCGGAAGGCGCGCAGGGCGGCGGCTCGTCCTCGAGCGTACCGGACGTCGTCATCACCAACGGCGTGATCGAGGCGCGCGACCACGACAAGCACGTCGCCGTAAAGGTCGCGTCGTTCGACGCCGAGCTGCGGCCGGGCACGAAGCTGGCGGTGCGGCTGCGCAACATTCACGGTGTGCTCGCGCTGGGGGACGAGGGGCAGGGGCCCAGCTTCGCCGCCGACGAGGTCGACGTCCAGACGCCTCTGGCCGGGCTGCGGCCCACCGGTGTCCCGGCGCTGCGCGTGACGGCGGGGCGCGCATCGCCGCTGCCGACGCTGTCGCTGACGGGCATCACGGGCGTGATTGCGCCGCCGCCCGCGGGCGTGCCCGGCCCGGCCGACGGCCTGATCATCGACCTGCGCGGCAGCTACGGCGGCGCCAAGGAATCGCTGTGGACGGCGAAGGGACGCGCCGATCTGGACAAGGGGATGGGGAAGCTCGCGCTCCGCGCCGAGCAGTTCTCGCTCGGGCGCATCCGCGACGTCTTGCCGCCGTCGGTGCTGACGCCCGAGAACACGACCCTGGATGCGGCGCTCGATCTGTCGTGGGTGGGCGACGCGGTCAAGTTCGGCGGCGAGCTGGCGGTGGTCGGGCTGTCGCTGCATCACGAAGCGCTGTCGACCGAACCGCTCGAAAATGTCTCGGTCGGGCTGTCGCTCGCCGGCACCGCCTACCCGGTCGCGCGCCGGCTGGAGCTGGAACGCCTGGAGGGGAAGGTCCGCGACATCACCGCGCGGCTGTCGGGCAGCCTGGCGCTGCCCGCCGGCACCTTCAAGTTCGCCAACGGGCGGAAGCTGGACGTGATCCCACAGATCGCGCTGGCGTTCACGGTGCCGAAAATGCCGTGCGCGAAGCTGCTGACCAGTATCCCGCCCGCGCTGGTGCCGCACCTGCAAGGGTTCGAGCTGAAGGGCACGTTCACCGCGGACGTCGGCGCCAAGATCGACTTCGCGGATCTGGACGCGCTGGCGCTGACCGGCAAGGTCGGCATCGACGGTTGCAAGGTCGTGAAGGCGCCGCCCGAGGTGCTTGCGCTCGACGGCAAACAACCGGGCAAGCCGTCGCTGGTCGTGAACGTCGAGGTGCCGCGGAAGTTCGGCGCGGAGGCGCCGCGAAAGCTCGCTGCGTCCGGCACCATCGAACCCGACGTGATGTCGGTCGTGATCGGGCCGGACAACCCCGACTTCGTTCCCTACGACGAGATCTCTCCGTACCTGGTCGGGTCGATCATGACCACCGAGGACAACGGGTTCTTCAAGCACCGGGGCTGGGTCAGCTCGCAGTTCGCCAGCGCGCTGCGCAAGAACTTGCAGCGCGGCGGCTTCCGGCTGGGGGCGTCGTCGATCACCATGCAGATGACGAAGAACGTCTTGCTGACGCGGGAGAAGACGCTGTCGCGCAAGCTGCAGGAGCTGTTCCTCGTCTGGTACATCGAGCAGAACCTGTCGAAGGAACGGATCCTCGAGCTGTATTTCAATGCCATCGAGTTCGGGCCGCGCATCTACGGCATCGGCGCCGCCACCCGCCACTACTTCGGCAAGCGCCCGTCGGAGCTGACGCCGCTGGAGGCCGCATTTTTCTCGTCGATCCTGCCCAGCCCGAAGCGGCGCTACGTCCAGTATTGCCACGGCGCGCCGGCGGCGCAGTGGGACAAGTACATCCACCGCATCTTCAACAAGTCCCACGAGCGCGGCCGCGTGACCGACGACGAATACGCGGCCTACGCGACGCAGACGCTGACGTTCGATCGCAAGGAAGCGACCTTCACGGAGAAGCAGTGCCTCGAGTGGGTGAAGGGGATGTCGCCGCCCAAGACCGAGCCGGAGGCGCCGCCCGAGATGGACGAGGCGGACGGCGAGGGCGAGGGCGCGTTCGCGGGCAAGCGGCTGCGCCGCCTGTACACCAACGCGGCCCGGCGGACCGCGACGGCGCCGGGTGGAAAGACCATTCCCGCGGTGGGCAAGGCGGCGGCGGGCAAGGCGCCGGGCGCGAAGCCGGTCGCGCGGGCGCAATAGGGAGGGCGGGATTGAGGGCGTGGCCCTGCGGGGGTCTCGCGGCGGCGCTGGCGATCCTGGCGCCGACAGCCCGCGCCGATGTGTCGTCGTTCGATCGCTGGCTGCGCAATCCGTATCCGGTCGCGGCCGGGTTCTCGTTTCCGGTCGGAGACGGGGAGGGTGGCGGCACGTACACGGATCCGGCGGGCCGCCGTCACGACGGCTGGTACGTGGCGACGCACCTGGGCGATGTGTACCCGCTCGGGATCCACACGGGCGAGGACTGGAACGGGCGCGGGGGCGGTGATACCGACATCGGCCAACCGGTGATGGCGGTCGCCACCGGCA
>Ga0207428_10005879_pt1 | contig 11369 bp, 10 predicted proteins | sample RhiMethybrSRZTD1_FD_187600 | JGI IMG/M metagenome (GOLD analysis project Ga0207428, IMG submission 187600) | Populus rhizosphere microbial communities from Tennessee, USA - Rhizosphere MetaG P. TD hybrid SRZTD1 (SPAdes) (version 3) | ecosystem: Host-associated > Plants > Roots > Rhizosphere >... | reverse complement strand
GGATGCCGGTCGCCACCAGGCCGGGGTGCAGTGCGTTCACGGTGACTCCGGTTCCTTCGAGGTGACGGGCCAGGTGGTAGGTGCCCATCACCATGGCCAGCTTGGCTTGCGCGTAGGCGGCCATGGGGTGAAAGGCGCGCTCGGACTGGAGGTCGTCGAGGTCGATGCGGGCGGGTCGGGGCGGGCCGACCCAGGTGATGGTGCGGGCGTCGGCTATGGCTTGGGAGGCGACGTTGACGATCCTGGCCGGTGCGCTGGAACGCAGGGTGTCGAGCAGGAGGTTGGTCAGCAAGAACCAGCCGAGGTGGTTGACGGCCAGGTTCATCTCGATGCCGTCGCCGGTGAGCCGGCGTTCGGCGATGTGTGCCCCGGCGTTGTTGACCAGGACGTGGAGGGCGTGGTGGCGGTCATGGAAGTGGGCCGCTGCGGAGCGGACCGAGTCTTGGTCGGCGAGGTCCAGCGGCAGCACCTCGACGCGGGGGTTGCCGGTGCCGGCGACCACCGCTCGGGCGGCCTCCCGACCGGCCCGTTCGGTCCGGGCGGTTAGGACGACGGTGGCGCCGCGTCGGGCGAAGTCGGTCGCGATGACTGAACCCATGCCGCCGGTCGCACCGGTGACCAGGGCGACGCGGCCGGTCATCGGCGCTCGAGCCACCGGGCTTGGCGCGACCCCGGCAGGGGACCGGAGACCGCGTCTGCCGGCCGATGCGATGATCCGGGGCGTTTGGCTGCGGTAGGAACCGGTGACGGCCGCACCCAACAGGAAATCGGCGACGTCGGCCCGGCGGATCGACCCTGTGATGTGGATCGGCACACCTGTGCCGGTCCGGTATCGCCCGGTGCGCGGGCCCTCGGTGAGAGCGGGCAGGCGCACAATCGTGGCGTCGATGTCAGCCGCTCGAATCAACTCCTCCATGGTCTCCTTGTCGCGCATCCGGTGGCCGCGTAACGCCCAAACGACAACCACGTACGGCGAGCGGTCGTGACTGTCCGCCACCCCATGGGCACTGAGTATGAGGAGTCGACGTACACCCTGGCGGCCCATGGCCGCCAAGATCGCTCGCACTCCGTCGGTGCAGACCGTGGTCGGTCCCTCCACGGTGGCGCCTAGGGTGCTGATCACGGCGCCGGCGCCCCTGACCACCGCCTCCACCGTTCCGGGCTGTTCGAAGGTCCCCACCACGGCGGTGAGCCGGTCGTGTCGGCCGAGCCTCCGGGCAGAATCCTCGCTGCGCACCAGCACCCGCACCTCGTGTCCGGCCGCTAGAGCCTGGGTCACTACATGCCGGCCAGTACGACCGGTGCCTCCGAACACGGCGATCCGCATCATTCTCTCCCCATCCTTAGTGAGACATTATGTCTCACGAGACATTCTGTCTCACTTGCCGTGTTGAGACAAGTTGTCTCATAGGATCGCGTTCATGGCAGACCAAAAGGATGCAGATGTGCGGGTCACGGCGAGTCGGGCTGCGGCACTGGCGGCCGCCCAGACGCTGCTGCAACAAGAGGGACCGGCGGCGGTCACCCACCAGCGGGTTGCCGCTGCGGCCGGGGTCGGTCGGGCGACGCTGTATAGGCACTGGCCGACACCCGAGGCCCTGCTCCACGAGGCGTTGGGCCGGGTCGAGATGCCGTTCTTCACCGACTTCGACAACGACCTGCGCCCATGGCTGCGGGGAAACCTGCGGCGGCTGGCCGAGGAGCTCGCCCTGCCCAACCTCCGACGGTTGACCGCCACCCTCCTGCAAACCGCCCAGTGGGACACGACCGCCAGAACACAGCTGAACCAATGGCTCCATACGGTGTCCCGCCGCCTCAACACCGCACTGAACGCAGCCGCAGCCCAAGGCGAGATAAACCCGCCAGCAGACTCCAGCGAGATCACGGCCAAACTCCTCGGTCCACTCGTTTTTCGGACCATCTTCCAAAACGACACCGTCAGCGACGAACTTCTCGACCACGTCGTGAACAGCGCCCTGCCCTGGCGCCAGCCGGACTAGTCGAAACCGATCGCCGCGCCACAAGCCGACCGGCTACCGGACGCGACGCGTTCTCTCGGGACGTGTCGCAAACTGCATCCGCAAGAAAATTCGATGCACGACCCAACAGCAGACGCACTCAATTGCCGAATTGAGGATTGCCGGACTACGTCTATCGACCACCCGGGTCAAAGACCACCATCGGATGGATCGTGCTTGAAGGCGGGTCGCAGATTGGAGTCCAAACCACAGGCACAGGCTTGGCCGCCATGCTTCAGCTTGATCCCGAGAACCCGCCAGGGTCACTGTTGAGGGCGAGAACCTCGGTGCCAAGCTGGTGAGCGGCGACGAAGACCTCTGAGCAGAGGAGATTTCATGACCAGCATCCCAGTTCCTGCTCCAGAGGGCTCCTCCCGACGAACCGAGCGGCACCAAGATCGGCGCCGTGGTGATCGCCTTTGCTCTTGGAACTGCGGTCTCGATCGGGCTCGGCAGGCCGCCGAGCACGAACGAGAGGCTCCGCCGTGTACGGCGGCTGCACACACCGTCGGGCCATGGGGTCAACATCGCCGGGTTTCCAGCGGCGCCACAGCGAAGGCGGCGCTGGCCTCAGTCGTGCTGGCCCTGGCCATCCTCCAGGCCGTGACGGCGATGGGACTCTACAGGCGGTCCGGGGGGCCTGGGTTGGGGCCGTGCACCGCTGGTCGGAGCGCTTCGCGGTCCTGATCTCGGTACCTGTCGCAGTGCAGTGCCTGTATGCCCTGGGCTTCCAGACCTACGACGGTCGGGTGATCGCACACTCACCATTCGGCTGTTTCTTCTGTGGAGCTTTTGTTTTCAAAATGTTGATCCTGACTCGCGATGACTCACCGAAGTACGCGCTGCCGCTGGCCGGGGGCTTGTGCTCACCGGCGTGACCGCTCTCTGGGTGACGGGGGGGTTGTCGTTCTTGATTGCATGATCATTACGAGTTTCCCCGAACCAGACGGAGCACCCATGAATCCCAACGACCGAGTGTCGAAGCTGACCGCGATGAGCGCCTCGCGCCCATAGCGACCGACATCCAAGAACGAGTCCGCTTGAGCATCGTTAATCTCCGTGATCGGACTGAAGAATCTCCAACAAAGCGTGCGACTGGAAAGGAAGTCCAGCGCTGTCAGATAGCGCTGGCGGTGTGAACGAGTCAGCCCGCCGATGAGGATTTTCTGGCCGTTGTTCAGCTCGACTACCTCGGAGCCGGCGGTCCAGTCTGCCGATACGAGGCTAGGACTGATTCAAATCTCTTCAGCGTTCACCTCCTGCAGCTTCACTCGGACTCCTCACGTCTTCCGATATGCCCAGACTGCCGAGCGGTCGGCGCAAACGAGGTCGTGAAAAAGCGTTGCACCGTGTCGAGCGGGTGGATGCTGCGTTGTGCTCTGGCAAGGATGAGGGCACCCTCGAGCGCGGCGAGCAGTACGGATGCGTGCTCGTCTGCGGTTGACCTAGGGTTGCCGAATCTGATCAAGGTGTCTCGCACTGAGTCGTGCCATTGAGCGAGCTGCGTTCGGGCTTTTTCGCGGAGTTGGTCGTTGCCGGAGGCGTCCACGACGGTGGCAGCCATCGGGCAACCCAGAGTGAAGTCGCTATCCAGGAGTAGTTGTCGCCACGGGGCGATGACCGCGTCGATCGCCTCGGCCAGGGTTCGCGCATTGATGAGCTTCGCGTCGGTTTGCGCTGCGAGGGTTGCGCCGGCGATGTCGAGTGCCTCGGTGACGAGTTGGGTTTTACCGCCGGGAAAATAACGCTGCAGGGATCCGCGGGGTCCGCCGGCATGCGCGACAATCTCGCGAAGGCCGACGCCGTGGACGCCGCGCTCCCGCACGAGCACACCCGCGCTGTGCACCATGCGAGTTCGCGCTGGCCGCCGATCGCTGTCGTTTCTCATCCGCACTGCCTTCCGGTCGATTACATCGATCACTTTATCCCGAATCGATGACAACTGTCATCGGAGGTGTTAGAGTCAGCGATGACAGTCGTCATCGCTGACAACCAGATACGGATAACTGCCCATGATCGTGATCGCCCAGGTTCGCTCCCCAACCGGACCCGCCCGACATGGACGACGAGATGCGCGTCGCGGACCGGCTCAAAGCCGGTGGCCTCATGACAACGGCCTACGGCCGCGCGGCGACGTCAGCCACAACAGGCCTGTTTGGAGATCGCACGATCGGACGGTGCGGCAACGGCCGGACCTGGGCCAGGCCATCTTCAGCTAGTCCCCCGCATGTTCACCGATGAAAGGAACCGCCATGACCACCCGACCCAACATCGTCCTCGTCCACGGCGCCTGGGCCGACGGCTCGAGCTGGAGCGCCGTCATTGAACGGCTGCAGGCCGACGGCTACCACGTCACCGCGCCGCAGTTCCCGCTCACGTCGCTCGCCGACGACGTCGCCCGGCTGCGGCAGGTGCTCAATGTCCAGAGCGGCCCGACGATCGTGGCCGGCCATTCCTATGGTGGCCAGATCATGACCGCCATGGGTGCGGACACCCCGAATGTGTCTGGACTGGTCTACGTCGCCGCGTTCGGGCTGGACGAGGGCGAGTCGCTGGGCGCACTGCTGTCGCAGGGCCCGGTCACGCCGGCGCTGGAGCACATGACTACGGACGCGCAGGGCTTCACTTGGCTGTCCGAGGACGACTTCGTGAACCATTTCGCCGCCGATGTAGACAGCGCCCAGGCCCGGGTGATGCATGCCGTGCAGCAGCCGATCGCCGGGTCAGCGTTCAATGACGTGATGGGCCAGCCGGCCTGGAAGTCGCTACCGACGTGGTTCCTGATCGCCAAGGACGACGAGGCCCTCCCTCCCGACGCCGAGCGCCAGTTCGCCGCCCGGATGGACGCCACCGCCATCGAGGTACCGTCCAGCCACGTCGCGATGGTCTCCCATCCTGCCGACGTCGTCGACCTGATCGAAACAGCTGCCCAAACGGTCACCACAGACTACTGACCTGAGCCCACAGCGGCGTGGACGCGCCCTCAGCACGCACGTCCACGCCGCTACATCCGCCGACGGCGTCATGGCAATCACCGCCGGCACCGCACGCATGCATCAGCCGATCGATCAGGGAATGGCAATGATCGATGCCGACCAAGTTGGGGCATCGCTGGCCACGCCAACACCAACAAACACCTCGTCGCAGCCGCGCGCGCTGAGATCGCCAAGCCGCAGGCCTGAGACAACCGAGAGGAGATGCCATTTATGAGCAACGATCCGCTCTCGATTGACGTCTACGTCGCCCCGATGCGGCCGTACACCTGTCCCGATCAGCTCGGGGAGGGTGAGGTCGCCACCTGGGCGCCGTCCAGCAGCACGCTGATCTCCGGTCCGACCGACGGGATCCTCATCGACGCCCTACTGACCTTCGAGAACGCGGACCAGATCGCCGCCTGGGCGAAGAGCTTCGGCAAGAAGATCACGGGTGTCTACATCACCCACGGCCACTCCGACCACTGGCTCGGACTCGCGCGGCTTCTCGAGCACTTCCCCGAGGCGCGCGCTTACGCGGCGCCGGAGGTTGCAGGTCGCGCCGCTTGGGAGGCGGAGTTCAATAAGACGACCAAGTACTGGACGTCGCGCTTCCCGGGCGAGCTCCCCGATACGCCCGTGGTGCCCGAGGTGCTGAACAGCGACGAGATCCTGGTGGACGGTCAGGTCGTCAACCTGATCCACGTTGGGCAGGGTGACGTTGAGGGTTCGACGATCTTCCACGTGCCGTCTGCCGACGCAGTGGTCTGCGGTGATGTTGTCTACAACAACGTGCACATGATGATGTACGAGGCCGATGAGGCGAAGCGCGAGGCCTGGATCGCCAGCATCGACGCGGTCGCCGCGCTGAACCCGAAGATCGTCGTCGCAGGTCACAAGAGCGTGGGGGCGGCGGACCTGCCGGAGAACCTCGCGGCCAGCCAGCAGTACCTGCGCGACTTCACCACCGTCGCGAAGAAGAGCGGCACGGTGGAGGACCTGGTCCGCTGCATGCTCGAGTTGCATGGCGAGCGCGACCAGCCGCACACCCTATGGATCTCGGCCCGAGCCGAAGTCGCTCGCCGAGCGTAACCACAGCGATCGGGCAGCTTCGCCGTACAGACTGACCATCCGACCGCTTTACCGCGGCGGACCGGAGCAGCCTGGCGGAACTGCCCGATCGCGTCGGTCGGCGGGGTGATCCCACCGATCAGGTCATAGAGCCGAGCCAGCTCGCCGTCTCGGCCGAAAAGCAGGCGACACCCGAGTCAGCGCGGGGGTTAGCGACGTCCATCTCGCCTCCCTCCACGGCAACGGTATCCCGCAGGTAGTCGCCTCTGCCGCGCGAGCACCCCCGACGACGAGGTTGAATAGAACGACCCAAGCGAGGCTCGGGCCTTCGGCCTATCGTCGCAGCCGAACAGGAGAACACCCATGAACAGCGACGTGATCATCGGGCACGACGGGAAGCCACGGTGCGCCTGGGCTGGCGCCGGCGATACCGTCTTCGGCCGCTACCATGACGAGGTTTGGGGTACCCGCACCAGGAGCAAGTCCGCGATGTTCGAGGCACTCACCCTGGACATGTTCGAGGTCGGGCTGAGCTGGTCGATCGTGTTCGGGAAACGGGACGCGTTCCGGAAGGCATTCCTAGGCTTCGATGTCGCCAAAGTCGCGGCGATGACCGAGGGGGACGTCGACCGGCTGGTACAAGACGCCTCGATCATCCGCAACCGCGGCAAGATCCAGGCCACCGTCGGCAACGCCCGCGCTATGACGACCGCGTCGCCGAGTCTCGCGGAGCTCGCGAAGTCTTACGAGATCACTCGCAAGCGGGCACCGCGGTCCCTCGCCAACCTCCCCAAGTCGACCCCGCATGCGGAGGTGTTCGCCAAGCAGCTGAAGTCGCAGGGATACCGTTTGGTGGGGCCCACGAGTCTGTACTCATTCATGCAGAACGTCGGCGTGGTCAACGACCACGTCCATGGGTGCTTCCGCGCGACCGACTACGCCGTCACGGCTCAGAACAGTTGAAATGGCTTAAGCGGGTGCCGCCTCGGCCACCGCGGTTACCCGCGCAACCAACCCCATGGACAGGTTATGGGACACATCCAGGGTTCGCCGGGTTCACTCAGGGTGACTCGAGCGCGGACTGGTGGGCGAGCGGTACATGGACCTCCTGTATCGGGCTTCCCAGCCGCTCCAGCCCAATAAGGGCCGCCACCGCAGAGCCCTCGACGTAATGCCCTCGTTGCCATGTCCCGCGAACCATGGCAGGGCTTGGATCGGCACGTCGAGGCCAGCGGAGATCGCTTCCAAGAGGTCAGCTGACAGAGGACTGCCATGGTGGAGCAGCTCACGGATCTGTGGCGGTCGTTCAAGGGAGTTTTCCTGGAAGGTCTGGAGGTGGCATTCATCGTCTTGACCTTCGGCGCCACCCAAGGCAGCATCCCGCTGGCGGCGCTGGGCGCCGCTGCGGCGGTGCTTTTGGTTACTGCCGTCGGGATCGCTGCACGCGCCCCGCTGGCCCGGATTCCCGAGAACACCTTGAAGTTCGCCGTGGGTGTGCTCTTGACCTCGTTCGGGATGTTTTGGGGGGCCGAAGGAGCCGGAGTGTCGTGGCCCGGCAACGACGCAGCGCTGCCAGTCATCGTGCTGGTCACCACGGTCAGCGCGATCGGATCGGTCTTCGTACTGCGCAGCCGTCCAGTCGGGACAGTGACTGGGGCCTCGTCATGAGCCGGCTGCGGGCATTCGCGGTGTTCTGCTACGACTTCATCATCGGGGACGACTGGCGGCTAGCCCTGAGCGTCGTCCTCGGACTCACCGCGACCGCAGCGTTGGCCCACCAAGGCGTGGCCGCGTGGTGGGTGTTGCCTGCATTTGTCGTGGTCGCGACGGGTCTGTCGCTGCGCCGCGCCCGCCGGAAGGAACAAGTGGCGTTGAATCATCGGCGAAACATCCCCCCTGCGAGTTGATTGACCCCGGCATGGGCGGTGACGGCGGCATTGGTCAAGACAGCGGCGGCGATCAACAAAGCTGCGGTTGCTTTGGGCGCATCGTTTCAGCTCTCGTCAGTGGGACTCGGCGCGTGTAATCGCCAGAAACAATTCATTTTTGTGGCCGAGCTTCTCGGTGCACCCTCCGGGTAGGTGTCCTCCAGCTGTGGGCTGACCCGAGGTCGACCAGCCCCTGGCTCTTCTTGGTCATTGCTCCACCGTCGAGCGGCGCACCTGCGTCCGATCGCGTGATCATGGCTGACGGCGGGCGACAGGACGCGCGACCCGCCCGGGCGGATGCCTGTGGACGGTCCCGCCATGCGGCACGTTGTCGGCGATCACCCGCATGAGTACCGTGGTCTCAGTTTTGGTCACAGTTATCCTCATTTATTGGCGTCCGCGACCGTTCGGCCCGTCGCTTCGCGAGCGTGTACGAAGACGTGCGGACCCGCCCGAACCTCGGCTTGCAAATTTGGAAAGCGTGTTGGGTGCAAGCCCTCGCGGATTCGAATCCCGCATCCTCCGCCCCTAGTCAGCGACGCAAACCGCCGCCCGGACCTCGCAAGTCCAGGCGGCGGTTTTGCGGACGGAGTCTCAGTTTTAGTGTCTGGCTGGGGGCCATCGGGGTGAGCAGGGCTGAGAGTGGCCGCGCCATAATCGGCGTATGTCGCAGCTGCTGCCGATCCTCATCGCACAGGTACCGTCGCGTGATCCCGCCTCGGCTGTGTCTGAGCTACGTGCGGAGCTGCTGGAACTGCTGGAAGACTTCCCCGCCTCCCGCATGGTGATTTATCCGGAGTTTCACACCTGCCGAGTCAGTGGCGGGCCCGTGGAGCGAGAGCGTGGCTACCGCACCATCGCGGAACCAATCGACGGGCCCAGACTGACGGCTCTGCGAGGCGTCGCCCGCGAGGCACGCGTGTGGCTTGTGCCAGGCACGATCATCGAACAGGGCGCTGCCAGCGAGCTGTTCAATACGGCAGTTGCGATCAGTCCAGACGGCGAGCGGCCTGGTCGGTGGTCAAGGGCGGGTCGACGAGGGTGTACTGACCGGACTCGGACCAAGGCGCCGTCCCGGCTTCCCAGCGATCATCGGCCACCGCGCCCGTCCTGGCCGACGGACCAGCACAAGGCCAGTATCACGACTTGCGCCCACTAAGCGAGCCACCGATCGTCCCTGCTGCAACGGCGCGGATCGTGCCGCGCAGCCATTGTTGCGCGAGATCGTTGTCGAGGCGCGGGTGCCAAACCATCAGGTAATGCATCGGTTCGAGCTCGACGGGGGCGCCGACGACTGCGATCGTCGGGTCGTCGTCAAATCGGTCGATGAGTCGTTTCGTGAGCGTGGCCACCAGGTTCGTGCCCGGTAGGGCTGCAGATGCCCCGGTGAAACGCGGCAGGATGAGCGCGCCTCGTCGAGCGAGACCGAGCTTGCGGAGATGGTTGTCGATTACGGGCTGCTCACCGTGGAGGATGTCGATCATCAGGTGGGAGCACTGAAGGTATTCCTCGAGCGTCAGCCTCCCGCGCTTGGCGAGCGGGTGGTCTGCTGCCATCACACAGACACAGACGTCGTCGAAGAGCACTTCGTGTCGAAAGACTGAAGGCACGGCGGGAGCATCACCGTGAAAGGTCAAGTCGAGTCTGCCGTGCTGCATGTCGTCGAACACTTCGTCGCGGTACGGCTCGATTCGAAGTGCGGAGTGAGGTGAGACCTTGTTGATCTCGCGCGCGACCTGAGGAAGGAACAGGAGCAGGGGGTAGTCGGTTGCCGCGATCCGGTAGTGCTCCTCAGCCATCGCGGGATCGAAGACCTCAGCAGCAAATATCGTTTCGAGACGTGGCATGAGGTCGGCGAGCTGTCGTTGGATGCGCTCCGCCCGCGGGGTCAGGACGTAGCTGCCTCCGTTACGAACCAAGAGTTGATCATCGAACAGCTTGCGAAGTCGCGCCAGGGCTCGACTCATCGCCGGTTGGCTGAGCCCGGATCGGTCCGCCGCCCTGGTCACGTGTCGCTCTTCGAGGAGTGCGGCGAGCGGGGGCAGCAGGTTCAGATCGACCGCTTCGAGATGCGTCATCTGCATGACAATTATAGCAATCATCTATTGGACGCATGGAGCAAAAATGTCGCAGCATGGTGTTCGCGAGAACTCACGGCCGACGCAGAAAGGAGTCGTGATGGACACGGCCACACGCACCGAACATCTCCTCGCTCTCATGACGAATGGCGACGATCTGTTCAACGCCCGCGACTGGATAGCGCTGGAGGTGGTCCACCATCCGCAGATGATCGCCCACGTCACAGGAATGGCAGAGCCGATCTACGGGCGGGAAGCGCACGCAGCGGCAATGCAGCAGCTCGCTCTGTCCTTCCCGGACATCCGCGTGCACACGCCATACCCCGTCCAGTTCGGAAGGGGCGATTGGATCTCAGTGATCACCAACGTCACTGGGACCTTCACCGGGGAGATGGCCCTCCCCGACGGCAACGTGATCGCCCCGACGGGAAAGGCGTTCGATCTCGAGTTCGCCCAGACCTCGAAATGGGACGGCGACCAGCTGGTCGTGATCTCTGCGTTCTGGGACTCGGCGCTGCAGGCGAAGCAGCTCGGCCTCGCCTAGGGGGTCGTTGATGAATTACAGGCCTTCACCGCCAACTAGCTGGAGCCTCTCCCCTGTGCCGGGCCCAATTTCCAACGCTTGCGCTAAGGGTCGTGACGCGTCAAGAGGGTCGACTCTCCGAGTTCACAGCGTGGTCCTCTTTCCAGAACCGAATCTGTGTTTGAATCAAACAGGCAGGATTTCGACCCTCGCTCAATACGCCGAAGCCGATCGCCGTGAAGTAAATCCAGCGATCGAGGTGGAATCAGGCGACGTGGTCGCCAAGAGGCACGCTTGACTGGTGTGTCAAAGAGCGCCAGGTGTGGGTGGGCCGCTACAGATCATCAGTCACGGGCAAGATCACCGCGGTGGCAGCGGGTTGCTATCGAGCTGAGCACGTCGTCAGACAGTCTTTCAAGGGTCTCGATCCCGCCGGTTGAGTCTCAGCGCCAGTCTCAGTTTTAGTCTCATTCGCGACCGCTCAGCAGGGTTTATGAACGGTTGGCATGTCCTTAACCATCGCGTCCGGTGCGGTGGGAACATTGATGACCGGGCGGAAGCAGACTTGGAAAGCAAGCGCCAACGAGCTCGCTGACACCGATTCGAACTGGCGCCGTTGATGCGAGTAGTTAGACCGGTGAACACCTCAGAAACTAGTTGACGGGCATCGCTAGTCAGCCCGGAGCGGGCATAGCACGGTCTCAATGTGCCTTAACTCGTGCCTTACGGAAGTGTAAACATCGGGCGTTCACCGTGAGTCACTGTCGCTCGCTGACATG
>Ga0207428_10005878_pt1 | contig 11369 bp, 9 predicted proteins | sample RhiMethybrSRZTD1_FD_187600 | JGI IMG/M metagenome (GOLD analysis project Ga0207428, IMG submission 187600) | Populus rhizosphere microbial communities from Tennessee, USA - Rhizosphere MetaG P. TD hybrid SRZTD1 (SPAdes) (version 3) | ecosystem: Host-associated > Plants > Roots > Rhizosphere >... | reverse complement strand
CCGCTCGGCGAGAAGCGCGTGCTGGCCGAGATCCAGCAGGGGCTCACCGAGAAGGGCTGGACGGCCACCACCGACGACGCCAAGGCCGACGCCATCGTCGTCCTCCACGGCGCCACCGAGAAGCAGAAGAGCCTCAACACGTTCTACAGCGGCGGCTACGGCGGCTACGGCTGGCGGGGCGGATGGGGCGGAGGAATGGGGACCTCCACCACCACCGTGGACGAATACACCGTCGGCACGCTGGTCGTGGACATCTTCGATTCGAAGTCCAAGCAGCTCGTGTATCGGGGAACCGCCACGGACGAGCTCTCGAACAAGCCCGAGAAGAACGCCAAGAAGCTGGCCAAGGCCTCGGACAAGCTGTTCAAGGACTTCCCGCCCGGATCGGCGAAGAAATAGCCCACTAGACGACCGGCGGTCCCGTCGCGATCGGCGGCTCCCCTCCCCCAAGGGAGCGGGGGCCGCCGAAGCACCGCCGCACAACACGGAACGGAGGCGCCGACATATGGGCTGGACCGTCGCGACGCTCCGCGCAAACCCCGAGCTGGCGCTCTTCCTTACCCTCGCCCTCGGCTTCGTGATCGGTCGCTTTCGTGTCGGCAGCTTCCGCCTCGGGAACGTGGTGGGAACGCTGCTCGCCGGCGTGTTGGTGGGCCAGCTCGACATCCGCGTAGACCCCCTGGTGAAGGTCGTCTTCTTCGATCTCTTCCTCTTCGCCACCGGCTACAAGGTCGGCCCCCAGTTCTTCCGCGGCCTCAAGAAGAACGCCGTCGCCCAGGCGCTCCTGACCCTGGTGTTGTGCCTGGCCAGCCTCGTGGTCACGGTCGTGGCGGCGAAGGTGATGGGCTACGACTGCGGCACCGCGGCCGGGCTGATGGCCGGCGCCTTCACCGAGTCCACCGTCATCGGCACCGCGGGCGACACGATCGCCCGCCTCGACCTGCCGGAGGCGGAGCGGACGCGGCTCCTGAACAACATCCCGGTGGCCTACGCGGTCAGCTACCTCGTAGGCACCGGCTTCGTGGTCTGGTTCCTGTCCAGCCTCGCCCCGCGGCTGCTCCGCGTCGACCTCGCCGCGGAGGCCCGCAAGCTCGAGTCCGGATCCCAGAAGTCCACGGCGTCGGAGGGAACGACCCCGGCCTACCGTGAGTGGGACGTGCGGGCCTACCGCATCCCGGACGCCCTGGCCCGCCGTTCGGTGGCGGAGCTCGAGCGTTCCTTCGCTCCCGACCGCGTCTTCGTGCTGCGCGTGCGCTGCGGCGCGGAAGTCCTCGCGGGCGCCCCGGACCTCGTCCTCCAGCCCGGCGACGTCGCCGTCTTCGCGGCACGGCGGCGCGTCCTCCTGGCCGAGGGATCGCCCTTCCGCGAAGAGGTGGAGGACCGGGAGCTGCTCGACTTCCCCATGGCCGTGGTGGACGTGGTCCTGACCCGCAAGGAGGCCGCGGACCGGAGCGTGGCCGAGATCGCCGCCGAATACGGCCGCGGCGTGGTGCTGCTGAGGCTGGTGCGCGGCGGAGAGGAGATCCCCTTCGCGCCCGACACGCTGCTCAACCGCGGCGACCTGCTCCGGCTGGCGGGCGCCCAGCAAGACGTCGAGCGCGCGGGCAGGTCCCTCGGCTACGTGGAGCGATCCTCCAGCGAGACCGACGTCGTGTTCGTCGGCCTCGGCATCCTGGTGGGCGGGCTCTTCGGCGCGCTCACCTTCCACGTCGGCAATCTTCCCTTGAGCCTCACGGCTTCGGGCGGCGCCCTCATCATGGGGCTCGTGTTCGGCTGGCTGCGCGCAGTGCGCCCGACCTTCGGCCGCATTCCGGAGCCCGCCCTCTGGGTCTTCGACACCATCGGTCTCGCCGTGTTCATCGGCGCGGTGGGCCTCAATGCCGGCCCCGGCTTCGTAGCCGGGCTTCGTGCCATGGGACCGAGCCTCTTCGTGGTCGGCTTCCTGGTGGCCCTGACGCCGCACTTGACCGCCGTCCTCTTCGGACACTACGTCCTGAAGATGAACCCCGTCGTCCTGTTGGGGGCCTGCGCGGGCGCGGGCACGGCCACCGCCGCCCTGCGCGCCGTCCAGGACGAGGCCCAGAGCAAGCTGCCCGTCCTCGGCTACACCGTGCCCTACGCGATCGGGAACATCCTGCTCACCGCGTGGGGGCCCGTGATCGTGGCCTTGACGAAATGAGGCCTCACGGAAGGCGCGCATGGATCGGCCTGGCGGCGTGGCTCGCCCTGCCCGGAACGGCGGCCGTCGCCCAGGAGCTGGAGCCGCGCGCCTATTCTCCGAACCCGACCGGAGCCAACTTCGTCCTCCTCGCCTACGGGCATTCGTCGGGCGACGTCGTGTTCGACCCATCCGTGCCCATCACCGACGTCTCCGCGAAGGTGAACCAGGGCGCGCTCTTCTACGGGCGCACGTTCTCTCTCTTCGGCCGCTCGGCGAGTGCCGCCGTGCAGCTCCCGTACGTCTGGGGAAACGTGGAGGGAGACGTGTTCGAGGAGCGACGCAGTATCTACCGCTCGGGCCTCGGCGATCTGCGCCTGCGGCTGACCTCCAACCTCGTGGGCGGGCCCGCGCTCGCGCCGAAGGAGTTCGCGCAGCGCCGGCCGCGCACGACGCTGGGCGCGAGCGTGGTCGTGGTCGCACCCACGGGACAATACGATCCGTCCAAGCTGGTCAACCTCGGCACCAACCGGTGGTCGGTCAAGCCGGAGCTGGGCCTGTCGTACCCGGCGGGACGCTGGTTCCTCGAAGGCTATGCCGGTGCCTGGCTCTTCGGCGACAACGCCGACTTCTTCGGAGGCTCACGGAAGGAGCAGCAGGCGCTGGCTTCGCTCCAGGCCCACGTCAGCTACGTGTTCCGCCCGCGCCTCTGGCTGGCCGGAGACGCGACCTTCTACACCGGCGGCCGCACGACGGTGGACGGCGCGCAGAAGGCCGACCTGCAGCGCAACACGCGTCTCGGGCTGACCCTGTCCGTGCCCGTGAAGCGGCGCGGCGGCTTGAAGGTCTCTTGGGCGCGGGGGATCCTCACCCGGGTCGGGGGCGACTTCGACACTCTCGCGCTGGGGTATCAGTTCCTGTGGTTCTGAGCGAGCGCCGGCTCGGGGTCTTCCACCGCGGTCTCATGGCCGCCGAGGCCCTGCGAATCGCCCCGCGCCGCGCGCGCCCGGTCGTCCCCGTCGCTGAAGGCGCGCTCGACCGAGCGCTCCAGGCGCTGCAGCTCCGCCCGCAACGGAGGATGGCGGCCGGAAGGGAGGGCGGCGAGGAGGTCGGTGAGCAGCGCGCGCTGGCGGCGCGCGACCTGGATGCTGCCGGCGCCGTAGTGCCGGATCTCGGTCAGGGCGAGCTCCACGAAGGCTTCCCAGTCCGGCGTCTCGTAGACGAGCCTCAGGCGTCCGTCGCGGTCGCGGGTCTGGCCGGTGTCGAGCTTCCGGTGGCCCACGTTGCGGAGGAGATGATGGATCTGGTCCAGCGCGAGAACGGCAGTCGTGGGGTCGTTGATGGCGGGAGACAGCGCCTTGCAGGCGATGTCCACGATGGTGCGCAACGGGAAGGCCGGGTCCTGCTCGGCCGTCCGTTCCGCGCCGAGGGCCAGGGACTGGTGGAGGCGCTCCTCGTCCACGTCGCGAGGCCCGAAGACGCGGAAGATCGGGTCACCGGTCGCGACGAAGTCCCCCACCTGCGGCACGAGCTCGATCACGCCATCCGCGGCGCGCGCCGCCGCCACCAGCCCCGCGGCGTCGAAGGCCAGCACGACGCCGCCCACGCGGCTCCTCGCGACCTGCCGCGCGCCCTCGCCGGGAGCGGGCCGGGGACCCTCCTCCGGCGACTCGGCGAGGAGGCGCGGATAGACCGATTCGATCACGTGCGCGCCCATGCGTCCGATCTCGGAGAGGACGGTCACGGGCCGCAGCCGCCTCGCCAGATGGTCGATGAGGTAGAGGAACGCAACGAGGCTGGCCAGGCTGGCCGCGATGACGACGGCCACGGGAAGCTGCGGCACGGTGCCTTCGATCCTTCCCACCACGGCCAGGCCGTAGACGAAGGTGAAGACCATCAGGCCGAGACAGACCCGGACGGGCCGATGGGCCAGCATGGCTGCGATGACGCGGGGAGTGAGGTTCGCGCTCGCGATCTGGACGGCCACGAGGAGGATCGAGAAGACGAAGACCACGAAGGTGAATACGGAGGCGACGAGGCCGGCCAGGGCGGCGCGGGCCCCGTCCGGACCGAAGCCGAACAGCGTCCAGCGGGTCGCGGCGTCGAATCGGCGCAGCGTGGGAGACAACACGAGGGCGAGCGCGATCCCGACGACGGGCACCACCCAGAGGGACGACGCCACGAACGCTCGGAGCCGGTACCGCTGAAGCCAGGTCAGCATGCGCTCGTTCGGGCCGGAGTCTACTTCATGTCCACGCTGCTCCTGGTTCTCTGGCCGGCTCTGGCCGGGGCCCAGGACTCGCAGTACTGGACCCTGCAATACGGGCCGGTAGCCGAGCTGCTGGGCGGCGTGGTGGTCGGCAGCTCGCGCGACCTCTCGGCTACGTTCTACAACCCGGGAGCGCTGGCCTTGACCAAGGATCCGTCGCTCCTGGCCAGCGTCGAGTCGTTCGAGGCCACGAGCCTCAAGGCGGTCAGCGTGCCTCCGACGCTCGACTTCTCCGACATCAACGTCCGCCCTTCGCCCACGCTCTTCGCGTTCGCGCTTCCGCGGAGCATGACGGGCAGCCACACCTGGGCCATCTCCAGCCTGACCCGGCAGGACCTCGACCTGCGCGTGGACAACTGGCAGGTCGCGCCGTCGCGCCAGGGCGGGGCGGAGTCCCTCTTCGACCAGAGCCTCACCGAGAACTGGTTCGGCCTGAGCTGGGCCCATCCCGTCAGCCGGCAGTCCGGCGTCGGGCTCACGACCTACGTCGTCTATCGCGGGCAGCGCACGCGGCGGGAAATCAACGGGCAGGCGGCACTCTCCCCCACCGACGGAGGGGCGGCCCTGTTCGTGGAGGACTTCGATTACGCGAACTACCGCCTGGTCTGGAAGGCGGGATTCTCGACGCAGCACGACTCCTGGGACGCCGGGCTCACCGTGACCAGCGCGAGCGTGGGCCTCTTCGGGAGCGGAGCGGCGTCTTATACCCGGTCGGCGGTGGGGGCCGACCTGGGCGCGGGCCGCGTCGTCGCCGTGAGCACGCAACACGCGGACGGCCTCGGCTCGCACTACGCGTCGCCCTGGTCGGTGGCGGGGGGCGGAGCCTACCGGCGCGGAAAGAACTCCTTCCACGGGACCGTGGAATGGTTCGCCAGCGTGTCCGCCTTCGACGTGCTCGATCCGAGCCCGTTCGCCTCCGATCCCGCCGCCGCCGGCCTGGTCAAGCGGCTCCAGCGAAAGGCGAAGAGCGTCGTCAACTTCGGCGCCGGCTACCAGCGCACGGCCAGCGAACGTTTCTCCTACTACGCCGCCTTCACGACCGACTTCACGTTCGCGGAGAAGGACGAAGCGGCGACGAACTCGCTCTCCACCTGGGACATCTACCACCTGACCGCGGGCGCCTCCATCCTCACCCACAGCGTGAAGCTGACGATGGGCGCGGCCTACGCGTTCGGGAGCGATCAGCGGTCGATCTCGAGCCTCGTCGTCCCTCCCGGAGGCGCGCCCGTCCTCACTCCCACGCCGTTCGACGTGAAGTTCTCGCGCGTCCGCGTGCTGGTCGGGTTCGATTTCGGACGCTGAGCGAGGTCAGTAGGCTTCGGGGATCCAGCGCCGCGTCTTCATCGGAGCCTGGTCGTCGTAGGCGTGCTTCTTCGAGCGGGCGACCAGCTCCACCTTCTCGCGCTTGACCTTCTCGTACGGGATCTGGTCGAGCAGGTGCGCGATGCAGCTCAGCCGCGCGCGCTTCTTGTCGTCGGAGCGCACGATGTTCCAGGGCGCCCACTCCGTGTCCGTGGCCTCGAGCATCTGGTCACGTGCGCGCGAGTAGTCGTACCACTTGCGCCGCGACTCCATGTCGGTGGGGCTGAGCTTCCACTGGCGGAGGGGGTCCTCGATGCGGGCCTGGAAGCGCTTCTTCTGCTCGCCCGGGCTCACCTCCAGCCAGTACTTCAGGAGGCGGACGCCGCCCTCGACGATCTGCTTCTCGAAGAGCGGACAGAGGTCGAGGAACCGGCGGTGCTGCTCCTTGGTGCAGAAGCCGAGGACGTATTCGACGCCGGCGCGGTTGTACCAGCTCCGGTCGAAGATCACGATCTCCCCCGCGGCCGGGAAGTGCGCGAAGTAGCGCTGGAGGTACATCTGGCTCTTCTCGCGGTCGGAGGGAGTGGGCAGCGCCACCAGCCGGAACACGCGTGGGCTGACGCGCTCGGTGATGGCCTTGATCGTGCCCCCCTTGCCCGCGGCATCACGGCCCTCGAACACGATGATGGTGCGCTCGCCCTTGGCCTTCACCCAGTCCTGGAGGCGGCACAGCTCGGCCTGCAGACGGCGCAGCTCCTTCAGGTATTTCTTCCCCTTCAGCTTGCGCCCGCCCTCCGGCCCGGCGTCGTCGTCCGCGACTTCGTCCGCGCCGGCCGTGTCCTCGACGCCGTCCTTCATCGAGCCCTCACTTGCTCCGCGACCCGCCCTCCGGGATGCCCATCTCGGTGAGGCGCTTGACGCCTTCGTAGACCTTCGTTCGCTCCGACTCCGTCACCTCGGCGAAGTAGTCGTCCCCGTGGAACACCCGCCCGACCACGGAGATCTCGGGCTCGAGCTCGCGGGTGGGGTCGAGGGTGGCGGCGGCGCGGGACGGCTCGATCTCGAGGCGGCCGCGCCCCCCGGGAGCGGGCGCGAGCGATTGGAGGATCTGGCGGAGCCGGTTGCGAATCTCCACCGCCTCCGCAAAGCGCTCCTTCTGCGGCCGCGCGTCCATCGGCATCCGCGCGAAGAGGCGCACGGTGAATCCGATCTGGGCGCGGCGGCCGCGCGCCTGCTCGATCAACGGGGCCACCTCGAATCCGGCGCCGTGGGCCTTGGCCCACGCGGCGACGTCCGATTCCGATCCCATAGGCAAGAGTCCTCGCGGTCAATCTGAGCGCGACGGCCGCCGCGTCGCTATCCGGAAACTGCGGGCGCGGCTCACGGGCCGGCGATCCCGCGGTTGACCAGCACCCTGACGACCACGCGTCGGTTCTGGGCGCGCCCCTCGGAGGTCTCGTTAGAGGCGGCCGGCTTCGCCGTGCTCATGGCGCCCGGCGCGAGCATGCGGTAGAAGGGAACTCCGCCGTTCTGCGCGAGCCAGTTCACCACGGCCTGGCTGCGGTCCAGGCTGAGCTTCTGGTTGACGGCCGCGTTGCCCGAGGCGTCGGCGTATCCTTCCACCGCGACCATGTAGCCCTGTATCTCCTTCGCCTTGCTCGCGATCTCCGCGAGGTCGCGTGCCCCCTCCGCGCTGATGGCGGCGCTGCCGACCTCGAAATACACGGCCATTTCGACGGTGATGTCGTACTCGCCGAGCTGGCCGAAGCGCCGCCGGTTCGCTTCGACGCCCTGGCGGTTCGCCTCGATCCCCTGGCGGTTCGCCTCGATTCCCTGCTGGTTGGCCGCGACCTGGTCCTGCGTCTCCGACAGGCCGGCCTGTATGGCGCGCGCCGTCTCGAGGTCGCCGGAGAGGAAGCGAACCTTGGTCGCGATGAGCTGGCCCTTGTCGTCACCGACTCCCTCCACCCCGACCTTGAGGCCGGGAATGAGGGCCGTGGCCGCCGCCTCCTTCTTGATGAGCCCGAGTCGCCCCTTTTTCGCGCTCACGTCGGTGTTCTCGGTGAGCACGGCGACGACGGGTCCCTGATCGGTCTTCACCGTCATGGTTTCGCCGGCCCGCCCGGTGATGATCCCGTCGAGCTTCGCCTTCTGTCCGAGCGTGATCGGATCGGCCGACGCGACCGCGGCCGTCGTGAGAGCGGCGGCCGCGAGCAGCGTCGCCGCGCGAAGAGCGGAAAGGTTCATGGCTTGCCTCCTGGCGGCATGGCGCCGTCGGCGGTGCACATTATGTGCCGGCGGGGTTCCCTCTGCTGGAGCGGTCGCGCGCGGCCGCTGCGCCAACGGGCTGGCGCCGGTGCCGGCATTCCGGCAGCGGTCAACGCCATCGGAGCGCCGGTATCGATGAATGCAACCGTAACTTACGCCGCTGCTACTTCCCCCCTCCCGCAGGCGCGCCCATCGTTGGCCCCGAGGGCGCCGCGCCGTCTCACACGGCCGATGTGCGCCAAGGAGCCGATATGAAGTCCGCGAAACGCGACGAAGAGACGCCTTTCGAGCCGGGCGCGGAGTTGGAGGCCCGGGAGGTCCCGGCGGGTGTGGACCGCCGGACCTTCCTGATGCGCAGCGCCGTCGTCGGGTCGGCGGCGGTGATCTCGGGCCGCGTGGTCTCGGCCGAAGAGCAGACCAAGGCGGCGACGGCGGCGCCGCCGAAGGTACCCCTCGCGGCCGACCTCAACGTGGTGAAGAAGTCCAAGGGTCCGGTGATGACGACGGCCGACGAGTTCTACAAGGTAGGACCCGGCCCCTCGAGCTCGCACACGATCGGTCCGATGCGGATCACTTACGACTTCTACCAGCGCTGCACGAAGCTGCCCGCGGACCAGCTCGCGAAGGTGACGGGCCTGAAGGTCCACCTCTACGGGAGCCTGAGCGCGACGGGCAAGGGCCACGGCACGGAGCGCGCCGCGCTGGCCGGCATCATCGGAAAGGAGCCGGCCACCGTCGATCCCGCCTTCCTCGACAGCCTGGTCGAAAAGCCGGACCAGGTCTTCCCGGTGAAGCTCGGGGGAAAGACGTTCGATGCATCCCTCAAGGACATCGTCTACGACGCGCCCAAGGGAGACTTCCCTCATCCCAACACGATGACCTGCAAGCTCATGGGCGGCGACGCCGTGCTGCTGGAGCAGGAGTACTACTCGGTCGGCGGCGGGTTCATCGAGTGGAAGGGCTATACGCCTCCCAAGAAGGGGCAGCCGAAGTATCCCTATTCGACGATGAAGGAGCTGCTCGCGCACGCCGACAAGAACAAGCTCTCCATCGCCCAGCTGGCGCTGGCCAACGAGGTCGCCGTCTCCGGCAAGAGCGAAGCGGAGGTCAACGCCTTCCTCGACAAGATCTCCGGGGCGATGGTGGCCATCGTCAAATCGGGGCTGTCCGCGCCGCCGGCCACGCTGCCCGGGCCCATCAAGCTCAAGACCAAGGCGGGTGAGGTCTACAAGCGCGCGATGGACGACACGTTCGAGAAGCAGCGCGGCCTGGGGGTCGTCTCCGCCTACGCGCTGGCCGGCTCCGAGGAGAACGCGCGGGGCCATCTCGTCGTCACCGCCCCCACCGGCGGCTCGGCCGGTGTCATCCCCGCGCTCGTGTATGCGCTCGGCGAAGGCGGGCGCAAGCTGCCCCAGGAGAAGATCCGGGAAGGGCTGCTGGCCGGCGTCGTGGTCGGCTACCTCTGCAAGCACAACGCGACTCTCGCCGCCGCGGAAGGCGGCTGCCAGGCCGAGATCGGCGTGGCTTCGGCGATGGGAGCGGCGCTGATCGCCCAGGCCCACGACTTCCCACCGCTCGTCGTGGCCAACGCCGCCGAGTCTTCGCTGGAGCATCACCTGGGCATGACGTGCGATCCCGTCGCCGGCTTCGTGCAGATACCATGCATCGAGCGCTGCGCGTTCGGCGCGGTCAAGGCCTGGACGGGCTTCATGATCGCCAGCAACGAGATCCCCGCCAACCGGCGCGTGGACTTCGACACCACCGTCGCCGCCATGGCCCTCACGGCCAAGGAGATGAACTCGAAGTACAAGGAGACCTCCGAAGGCGGCCTGGCCGTCTCCGTGACGCTCTGCTAGGGCGCCGCTACCGGCAAGAAGGGCGAGCACGATGGTGGGGGCGTTTTCCGCCGGAGCGAGGACGCGTTGAAGAAAGCGGCCGGCGTCGCCTGGCTGATCACGGCCGTGTACTACTTCTACCAGTACACGCTGCGCTCGGCGCCGGCCGTCATGATGCCGCAGCTCTCCGCCGCCTTCTCCCTGAGCGCGGTCGGCGTGGCCTCGGTGGTCGGGCTCTTCTATTACGGCTACGCGCCGTTCAGCCTGGTGGCGGGAGTGGCCCTGGACCGGTTGGGGCCGCGCCGCGTCGTGCCCCTGGGCGCGGCCGCCGTCGGAGTGGGAGCGCTGCTCTTCAGCTTCGGAAGCAGCGGCGCGGCCACGGCCGGCCGCCTGCTGCAGGGAGCCGGCGGCGTCTTCGCGCTGGTGGGCGCCGTCTACATCGCCACCACCAGCTTCCCCGCCTCGCGCGCGGCCACCCTGATCGGGGCCACGCAGATGTTCGGCATGGCCGGCGGGTCGGCCGGCCAGTTCGTGGTCGGGCCGCTCATCGCGGGCGGTCTCCCCTGGAACCGCTTCTGGATGGGCATGGGTGTGGCCGGCCTCGTCATCGCCGGCCTGCTCCTGGCCCTGCTCCCGCGCGACGAGAAGCCGGCGGCGGGCGGCGACTGGCTCGTGAGTGCGGGGCGCGCGATGTCGCTCGTCCTGCGCAACCCGCAGTCCATCCTCTGCGGGATCATCTCCGGCCTCCTCTTCATTCCCACGACGATCTTCGACATGGTCTGGGGCGTGCGCTACATGCAGGAGGCGCACGGCTTCGACTACGCGTCGGCGGTCATCCGCTCGGCGACGATTCCCCTCGGCTGGATCATCGGCTGCCCGCTCCTCGGCTTCGTCTCCGACCGGCTCGGCCGGCGCAAGCCGGTGATCGTGAGCGGCGCGGTCATCCTGATGGTGTGCCTGGTGTGGATCCTCTACGGCGCGGTCGGCGTCCTGCCACCCTACGTCATCGGGATCATCTCGGGGATCGCATCCGGGGCCGCCATGTTGCCGTACACCGTGATCAAGGAAGCCAACCCCCCCGCGGTCAGCGGCACCGCCACCGGTGTCGTCAACTTCCTCAACTTCACGTTCAGCGCGCTCCTGGGCCCCGTGTTCGCGGGCCTGCTGCAGAGCGCGGCAGGTCCGGCGGGCGAGATGACCCGAGCGCACTACCAGGCCGCGTTCCTGCCGCTCGTCTACGGCGTCGGCCTGGCCGTCGTCCTCACCTTCTTCCTGCAGGAGACGGGGCGGGCGGCGGCGCCGCCGGCCCAGCTCGCGCAGCGGGAGATCGCATGAGCCCAGAGACGGGAACCCACGCCCGCCGCCCCACCACGGCAAGGAGGATGTAAGCCCGTGTCCAACCGCCAGCGTGTCACCGTCGACGGGAACGAGGCCGCCGCCGCCGTGGCCTATCGCATCAGCGAGGCGATCGCGATCTATCCGATCACGCCCAGCTCGACGATGGCCGAGCTTTGCGACGAGTGGGCGAGCAAGGGAA
>Ga0207428_10005876_pt1 | contig 11370 bp, 7 predicted proteins | sample RhiMethybrSRZTD1_FD_187600 | JGI IMG/M metagenome (GOLD analysis project Ga0207428, IMG submission 187600) | Populus rhizosphere microbial communities from Tennessee, USA - Rhizosphere MetaG P. TD hybrid SRZTD1 (SPAdes) (version 3) | ecosystem: Host-associated > Plants > Roots > Rhizosphere >... | reverse complement strand
CAGCGGCGACGCGGTGCGCGCGCTCTCCGTGCTGGTGGTCGCGACGCCATGTCCGTTGATCCTCGCCGCGCCGATCGCGATCGTGGCCGGCATCTCGCGGGCGGCCAAGCGCGGCATCATCGTGAAAGGCGGCAGCGCGCTCGAGTCGCTCGCGCGAGGGCGCGTCCTGCTGTTCGACAAGACCGGCACGCTCACCACGGGCACGCCCGAGGTGTCCGAGGTGGTCGCGTTCGGCGAGCTGGACCCCGACGAGGTGCACCGGTTCGCGGCCTCGCTCGATCAGCTTTCGCCGCACGTGCTCGCGACGGCGCTCGTTGCCTCGGCCCGCCAACGCGGGCTCGAGCTCGCGTTCCCCGAGGACGTTCGGGAGGAAGCGGGTTCGGGCATCCGGGGCCGGGTGGACGGCCGGGACGTGGCGCTCGGCAAGGCGAGCTGGGTCACGCGCGGGGCGCCGCTGCCACCGAAGGCGCGCGACGTTCGGCGCCGCAGCGCGATGGAGGGCTCGTCCTGCGTGATGGTCTCGGTGGACGGCGAGATCGCCGGTGCGGTGGTCCTCGAGGATCCGGTGCGGCCGGACACGCCCCGGGTGATCCGCACGCTTCGGCGCGCCGGGATCGAGCGCGTCGTGATGGTCACCGGCGACCACCCGGACGTTGCCGAGTCCGTCGGGATCTCGATCGGCGTCGACCGCATCCTGTCCGAGCGCGATCCGGCGGACAAGGTCGACGCGGTGAAGGCCGAGGGGGAGTTCGGACCCACGGTCATGGTGGGCGACGGCGTGAACGACGCCCCCGCGCTGGCGGCCGCGGACGTCGGCGTGGCGATGGGCGCGCGCGGCGCGACCGCGTCGTCCGAGGCCGCCGACGTGGTCCTGATCGTCGATCGCCTCGACCGAGTGGCGGAGGCCATGCGGATCGCCCGGCGTTCGCGCGGGATCGCGCTGCAGAGCGTGCTGATCGGGATGGGCCTGTCGTTCGTCGGGATGGTGTTCGGCGCGTTGGGGTTGTTGCTGCCGGTGGCGGGCGCGCTGGTCCAGGAGGCGATCGACGTAACGGCGATCCTGAACGCGCTCCGGGCGCTCCGGCCCGACCGGCAAACACGTCAGCGGTCGGGACCCGGTTCCAACGTCGGCGAGCGCTTCCGCGCCGAGCACCAAGAGTTCGCGCCACACCTGCAGCGCATCCGAACGGTGGCCGACCGCCTCGAGACCTACGAGCCGGCCGAGGCGATGGCCGAGCTCGAGCAGATCCGCTGGTTCCTGCTGGAACGGCTCGTCCAGCACGAGGAGGAGGAGGAGGCGGCCGTCTACCCGGTCGTGGCCAAGCTCATGGGCGGGGAGGACCCGATGGGCACGATGGAGCGCGCGCACATGGAGATCGAGCACCTGGCGCGCGTGTTCGGGCACCTGCTCTCGGACCTGCCGCCCGGGGGTCCCGGCCCCGACGACCTGGTCGACCTGCGCCGCGTGCTGTACGGGTTGCACGCGATCCTTCGGCTGCACTTTGCGCAGGAGGAGGAGGCCTACTCCTGGCTCGCCACCGAGTCCGAGGAGCGGGAGCGCGTCCCGGCCTAGGTCAGGCTCCGGTCGGGTCTGCGGGACCCGCAGGGTCCCCGCGTCTCGGGAGGAACACGTGGAACGAGGCGCCGCCGCCTTCTCGATCCTGCACCCACGCCCGTCCGCCGTGAAGCTCGGCGAAGCGCCCCACGACCGCGAGGCCGATGCCCACGCCGGGTGCGTGTTCTGGCGCGCCGGCGCCCTGGCCGAACGGCTGGAAGATGCTCTCGCGGTGCTCCTCGGGGACGCCGGGCCCGTCGTCCTCGACCACCAGGAGGGCGCCGCCCGCTTCCGCGCCCACCCGGATCCAGATCTTCGAATCCGGCGGCGTGTGCCGGACCGCGTTCGAGAGCAGGTTCTCGAAGATGCGCTCGATCTTGGCCGCGTCGGCTTCGATCGTCACCGACTCGATCTCGAGCTGGGTGTCGCGGTCGGCCGGCAGCTCGGACTCGTCCACCACACGGCGCACGAGCTCGCCGAGATCCGTCTCCTCCAGGTTCGGCTCGAGGATCCCGCGCGAGATGCGGTCGAGGTCCAGCAGGTCCGAGACGATCCGGTCGAGCTTGCGCGCGTTCATCGATATGCGCCGCGCGAGGTCGTGCGCCTCCGCCGAGCCGAGGTCTTCCTGCGTCTCGAGCGTGACCGAGAGCCCGAGGATCGCGGCGAGCGGCGTTCGAAGATCGTGCGAGACGGCCCGTAGGAACGTCGTCTTCAGCTCGTCGATCGCGCGGAGCTCAGCCGCCTCCTCGCGTTCGGCCTTGAGCTCCAGCTCGAGCTCTGCCGCGCGCTTCTGTTCGGTGAGGTCGACCCAGACGCCCTGCCAGAACTTCGCGTTGCCGTGCTCGTCCCTGATCAGGACGGCCTGATCGTGGACCCACACCACGCTGCCGTCCCTGGCGATCATCCGATACTCGACGTCGTACGGCCCACCGGTGTTCTCCGAGTACAGCGATGCCGCCAGGACCCGGTCGCGGTCGTCCGGATGCACGAGCTCGGGCCACAGCGGATCGTCCTGCGTCAGCTCGTCGGGCGTGTAGCCGAGGAGCGCCTCCACCTGCGGGCTGAAGTACGCGCTGGTGTGGTCTGGCCTGCTCGCGTCGATGTAGATCACCACCGGGGTCTGCTCGACGAGCGCGCGGTAGCGCTGTTCGGCCTCCTGCAGCCGTTCGAGGGCCTCGGGGTGGTCGGTGGTCTCGTACATCACGCCCTGCCAGCACAAGGGCGTGCCCGCCTCGTCCCGGATCAGGACGGCCTCGTCGTGGATCCACACGATGCGGCCGTCCTTGGCGAACATCCGGTAGTCGGCGCTGTAGGGGGCGCCGGTCGGGAGGATGGCCTGGTACGCGGCGCGCATCGACGGGACGTCGTCGGGGTGCAGCCGGTCCACCCACCCGGCCGGGTCGGCGAGCCACTCCTCGGGCGTGTACCCCAGGACGCGTTCGACCCCCGGACTCACGTACAGGAAGCGGCCGGGACCCTCGGCGTGAGGGTCCGCGTCCTCGAGATAGATCATCCCTGGGAAGCGGTCGATCAGGTCCCGGAGTCTCTCGAGCTCGTCCTGCGAGCCCTGGGCCAGCAGGGCAGGGTCCCGGATGGGTGCCGTCATCGGGCGGGATCGTAGCCCGGCAGGCAGCCGATCTCACGCAGTTCGGGTTCGGGCTGCTAGGAGCCCCGAAGCACCAAGCCACGGTAGCCGTCGATGAACCCGGCCCCCCGAAGCTCCTCGGCGAACGGCGACTCGGCGGCAGGCGCACCGCCGATGCGCGAGAGCTCGATCCGCCGCAGCCGGCCGTCCTTGACGAGCGACGACAGGGCGTCGATCCAGGCGCGCCCCTCGGCGGCTCCGAACGTGACCAGGCTCCGCGCCCCGCGTTCCAGGAACGCCGCCGCCTCACCATCGACCAGGACGACGAAGGCGCCCGCCGTGCGCGAGGGCCTCCCGGAGCTCTCGGGCCACGGGAGCGCAGCGCCGTACGGCTGGGCCGGGTCCGCCGCGGCGAGCGCGAGTGCCGAGGGTTCGCGGCCGACCTCGCGCAGGTCGCGGATCCGTTCGACGGCGCCGGGCAGCGCGAACTGTGCCGCGCCCAGCCCGTCCACGAAGTACCCGCGCCGAACCTTGCCCGACTCCTCGAGCGCCCGCAGGACGCCGTACACGCCGGCGAAGCCACCCGGTGCGCCTTCGCCGAGCACCGCTTCGCGCGTGAGCACGCCGTGTCGTTCGAGCAGCTGCATCGCCCGCGCATGGGCGACCTCGGTCGGAGAGGGTTCGGGTCGCAGCAGCGTCTCGACGAGCGACCAGCGACCGGCGGCCGCCGGCGGCCCGGCTCGGCGTAGGGCGCCGGGCCTCGGCTTCGCACCGGCCTTCGCCGCCTTGGCAGGGCGGCGGATCAGGAACGCGCGCATCGGCGCGATCGTGTCGTTGGTGATCTCTCCGGCCCAGACCAGGTCCCACAGAGCGGTGAGCACGGTTCGCTCGTCCGGGACCCCGGCGGTTGCGAGGAGCTCGGGCCAGAACGACGCGCCGCGAGCGGACAGGTGCGCCCGGATCGCGTCGTGGATGGGGCCTTCGGGCCGCGTCTCGGGCAGCGGCGGCGCCACCAGGCGCAGCGAGTCCCGGAAGCCGAGCGCGATCCGGCCGTCGTCGGCGCCGATGCCGCCCGCCCCCATCCACACCACGTCGCCACTCGCGCACAGCGCGTCGAGGTCGGCGGGCCGGTAGCCCCGAACGCGGGCGCGCAGGACCTCGGACTCCACGATCGACGCGGGGATCGACGCGCCCTGCAGCTGCGCGATCGTGTCGATCAACGCGGTTGGCCCGCTCCTGGGGTTCGCCAGCGCGTGCCATTCGGGGAGGAAACGGCCGAGCGCGCCTGCCTCGACCGGCTCGACCTCCTTGCGGAGCACGGCGAGCGAGCGCCGGCGGATCGAACGCAGCACGTCCGCGTCGCACCACTCGCGTTCGAGCCCGCCCGGGCGGAACTCGCCGCGCACGACCTTGCCCTGCGCCTCGAGCGAGGCGAGCGCGCCGGACACGCGATCCTCGGGCACCCCGAGCCGGGCGGCGACGTCGGCGGCGCCGAACGGACCGTGCGTCCTCGCGTACCGGGCCACGAGGCCTTCGAGCGGGGCAGGCGTGGACGCCGCGAACACCGCCGGTACGCCGAGCGGCAGCGCGGCCCCGAGCGCGTCCCGGTACCGCCCGGCGTCCTCGATCGCGATCCAGCGCTCCTGCCCGGCCACCCGAACGCCGATCGCTCTTCCCTCGGCCTCGAGCGCGTCGAGCCACCCCGACGGGTCGGCGACCGAACGCACGTCGGCCTCCTCGGCGCTCAGGTCCCCGAGCCGGCGCAGGAGGTCGTGCAGGTCGTCGGCGTTCCGCGCTCGGCGGCCCTCGGCCAGATGCTGGAGCTCGAGCTCGGTGTCGGCGAGGGCCCCTGGGTCGATCAGCTCGCGAAGGTCCTCGGCGCCCAGCAGCTCGCGCAGCAGGTCCCGATCCAGCGACAGGGCGGCGGCCCGGCGCTCGGCCAGTGGGGAGTCGCCCTCGTACATGTAGACCGCGATCCAGTTGAACAGCAGCGACTGCGCGAAGGGCGAGGACTTCGCGGTGTCCACCGGCACGACCCGAACGCGACGCGACGCGATGTCGCCCAGCACCTCCTTCAGCGCGGGCACGTCGAACCGGTCACGCATCACTTCGCGCGTGGCCTCGAGCAGGATCGGGAAGGTCGGGTGCTGGGCCGCGACCTCGAGCAGGTCGGCGCCGCGTTGGCGCTGTTGCCACAGCGGCGTCCGACGGCCGGGCGTCTTACGAGGGAGCAGCAGCGCGCGGGCGGCCGCCTCCCGGAAGGCCGTCGTGAACAGGGCCGTGCCCGACAGGCGTTCGACCACGAGCTCCTCGATCTCGTCGGGGTCGAACAGCAGGTCCTCGACCGGGATCCGCTCCTCGGACTCGGGCAGGCGGATCACGATGCCGTCGTCGCTCCACAGCACCTGGACGTCGAGGCCGAAGCGGTCGGCCAGCCGTCCCTCGATCGCCATCGCCCAGGGCGCATGCACGCGCCCGCCGAACGGCGACAGGACGCACACTCGCCAGTCGCCGATCTCGTCGGGGAACCGCTCGACGATGATCGTGCGATCGTCGGGAACCGAGCCGGTCGCCTCGCGTTGGTCCTCCAGGTACGCGGTCAGGTTCTCGGCGGCGAGCTCGTCCAGCCCGAACGCCGATCGCAGACGCTCGATCGCCTCGTCGTGTTCGGTCGCGGCCAGCTCGCGCGTCGCGGCGCCGATCGCGCGGCCGAGCTCGATCGGCCGCCCGGGCTTGTCGCCGTGCCAGAACGGCATCTTGCCCGGCTCACCGGGGGCCGGCGAGACCACGACACGGTCGAGCGTGATGTCCTCGATCCGCCACGACGTCGCGCCCAGCACGAACACCTCGCCGCGCCGGCTCTCGTACACCATCTCCTCGTCGAGCTCGCCCACGCGCCGCCCGTCGAGCGTGAACACGCCGAACAGTCCCCGGTCCGGAATCGTCCCTGCCGAGGCGATGGCGATCCGCCCCGCGCCCTCGCGCGCTCGGAGCCGGTCGGTGCGGCGGTCCCACACGATCCGAGGCCGCAGCTCGGCGAACTCGTCGGACGGGTATCGCCCGGCCAGCAGGTCGAGCACGTTGCGCAGCAGCTCGTCCGACAGATCCTCGAAGTTCGCCGCCCGCCGGACCACCCGGCCCAGATCGGCCACCGTCCACTCGTCCATCGCGCACATCGCGACGATCTGCTGGGCGAGGACGTCCAGTGGGTTGCGCGGGTAGCGCGTCTCCTCGATCGCGCCCTCGAGCATGCGCTGCACGACCACGGTGGACTCGAGCAGGTCGCCCCGGAACTTGGGGAACACCTTGCCCAGGCTCGGTTCGCCCACCTGGTGGCCCGCCCGCCCGATCCGCTGCATCCCGCGCGAGACCGAGCCCGGCGACTCGACCTGGATCACCAGGTCGACGGCGCCCATGTCGATCCCGAGCTCGAGCGAGCTCGTGGCGACGATGGACTTCAGCGTTCCGCGCTTGAGGCGGTCCTCCATCTCGAGCCGCTGCTCGCGCGCGATCGAGCCGTGGTGCGCGCGGGTGATCTCCTCGCCGGCGAGCTCGTTCAGCCGTGCGGCAAGGCGCTCGGCCAGCCGGCGCGCGTTCACGAACACGATCGTGGAGCGGTGCGCGCGTATCAACTCGAGCAGCCGGGGATGGATCGCCGGCCAGATCGAGGCCCGGGGCGGGGCGGTGCCGGCCGAAGCCGGCCCGAGGTCGACGGCCGGGAAGCGTTGCGGGGTCTCGGCCACGTCGGACAGGTCGGCCATGTCGTCGACGGGGACGACCACCTCGACGTCCATGGGCTTGCGCATCCCGGCGTCGACGATCGTGACCTGGCGCGGTCCACGTTCGGTGCGTCCGCCGAGGAAGCGGGCGATCTCCTCGAGCGGGCGCTGGGTGGCCGACAGCCCGATCCGCTGCGGCGCCACATGGGCGAGCTCCTCCAGCCGCTCGAGTGACAGTGCGAGGTGAGCGCCGCGCTTGGTTCCGGCCATCGCGTGGATCTCGTCCACGATGACCCAGCGAACGCTGCGCAGGATCTCGCGTGTCTGGGACGTGAGCATCAGGTAGAGCGACTCGGGCGTGGTGATGAGCACGTCCGGCGGGTGGGTCTGCAGTCGCCGCCGCTCGTTGGCCGGCGTATCGCCGGTCCGCATCGCCACGCGCGGCTCGTGCACGTGTTCGCCGAGGCGTTCGCCGGCCAGGCCGATCCCGACGAGCGGGGCGCGCAGGTTCTTCTCGACGTCGACCGCGAGCGCCCGAAGCGGCGACACGTACAGGACGCGGCAGCGCTGGTCGCGCGCCGGCGGCGGCTCGGTCATCAGTCGGTCGAGCGCCCACAGGAACGCCGCCAGCGTCTTGCCCGAACCCGTGGGCGCGAGCACCAGCGTGTGCCGGCCCTCGCTGATCGCCGGCCAGCCGAGCGCCTGGGCCGGCGTGGGCTCGGGGAAGGTGCCCTCGAACCAGGCTCGGACCGCGGGGGAGAAGCGCTCCAGGCTCACCGGCACACGCTACCGCTCCACGGCGACACGTCGGGCCGATGCGCGGGGACGCACCGGTAGGATGCGGTGATGTCGCGTGCCCGCTCGGTGTTCGTGCTCGTCCCCGGGGCCCTGTGCCTCCTCGTGGTCGCCGGAACCGCCGCTGCGCAGACGCAGCCCGGTCACCCACGCGCCGAACCCCGCGACCAGATCGTCCTCTCGGGAGACGTCTTCGTCCGGCGCGGTCAGGAGGTCGGCGAGGTCGTCGTCCTGCACGGCGAGGTGGTGGTGGCCGGCGTCGCGCGCGGGGACGTGATCGTGGTCGACGGGGTGATCAAGGTCACGGGCCAGGTCGGCGGCAGCGTCGTGAACGCGAACGGCCCGATCGTTCTCGGCCCGAGCTCGCAGGTGCTGGGCGACGTGCTGGCCCACGGCGGGGTCGCCCGCTCGGAAGGGGCCAAGGTCGGCGGCGATGTGCGCGAGGGCGCCACGTTCGCGCTCGGCACGCCGATCCGGGCGCTCGGCGACCACTTCGCGCCGTGGCTCGCGATCTGGCTCTCGGTGCTCGCGCTCGGGCTCCTGCTGATCTGGCTCGCCCCTCGTGGCGCCGACGCGACCGTGCGGGCGGCGCTCGGGTCGCCCTGGCCGTCGGCGGGGTGGGGGGTGGCGGCGTTCGTCGCGCTCCCGCTGGCCGGCCTGGTCGGGCTGTTCACGCTGGCGCTCCTCCCGCTCGGCATCGGGATCCTGCTGGCGCTGTTCCTTCTGTACTCGACCGGCCTGGCGTGGAGCGCGTTCGCCCTCGGGCGGCTTCTGTGGCGTGAGCCGCGCGGCCGCGTGCTGTCGCTGCTGATCGGATGGGCGATCGTGGCCGCGGTGGCGGCGATCCCGTTCGTGGACGGCGTGGTGTGGCTGGCGGGGTCGGCATTCGGCCTGGGGGCGTGCGCGATCGCGATCTGGCGGAGCCGTTCGGGCGGTGGCGTCCGGACGAGCGGCGGGCGGCACCGTGCGGGTGTCAAGATGCCTGCGTACGCCTCGGCCGATCCCGAGCCGATGGTCATCGAACGCGAGATGGGCGAGGAAGGGGCGGGTCTGTGACCGAGACGGCCGAGCTGGTTCGCCGGGTCCCGATGTTCGCCGAGCTCGACGACGAGGAGATGGCTTGGGTGGCCGGGCTCGCGACCGAGTTCGACGTGCCGGCCGGCTTCGTCCTGATCGAACACGGGCAGCCGGGCTCGGGCATGTTCATCGTGACCGACGGCACGATCTCGATCGAGCTGCCTCGCGGCGTGATCGAGCGCGGGCCGGGAGAGTTCGTGGGCGAGCTCGCGCTGCTCGCCGACGGGTTCACCCGGGTCGCTCGGATCCGCGCCAAGACGGCGGTGCAGGGGCTCGCGATCAGCCGGATGGCGTTCACCGAGCTCCTGCAGCGCGAGCCCCGAGTCGCGGTGAAGATGCTCCCGGTGCTCGCGAAGCGGCTCGCCGAGGCCGAGAGCGTCTAAGCCGCGGGCGTCTAGGCCCGCTGCGAACGCCGCCGGCTCGCGACCATCCCGACCACCGCGCCGAGCGCCGCCCCGGCCGCGAACGCGAACGGCGTGCCCACCAGCACCCGACCGCCGTCCTCGACGGTGACCTTAGGCGAGGCCACCAAGCCGACGAACGCGCCGCGACCGATCGTCGCGTTGCCCGCGGCCAGCACGCTCTGCGTCCCACCCTGCTGGATCGACAGGCTGCCGCGGACCATCGACGGCCCGCAGCCTCCCTGGCGGATCGTCATGTCCCCGCCCACCAGGACGGGGCCGCAGCCGCCCTGCGTGATCGTCACATCGCCCTGTGCCGCCACCGGCCCCGCGGCGCCCTGGCGCACCGAGACGTCACGGGCGCTGACGACGCCGACCAGCGCGCGCTCGACCTGCACGTCCCCCGCCGCCTCGACCGCCTTGACGATGCCCTGCTCCGGCTCCTGGTCCTCGATCGGATCCACGGGCAACACCTCCTCGCGCCATGGTAGGTAGCCTCGCGTCGTGGCGCAGGCGCGGACATTCCTGTTGATGGGGTCGGGCGAGTTCGAGCCCTGGTCCTCCGAGATCGAACGCGCCGCGCTCGATGGCCGGAGCGGCCCGGTCGCGGTGCTGCCGACGGCGAGCTCGACCGAGGGCGACACCGTGTTCGACCGGTGGGGCCGGATGGGGCTGGACCACTACGCCTCGATGGCCCTGGAGGCCCGCGTCTTGCCGGTGAAGACGCGTGAGGACGCCGAGGACGAGGCGAACGCCCGCGCGCTCGACGACGCCGCGATGATCTTCTTCTCGGGCGGCAAGCCCGCTCACCTGGCCTCGACGATCCTGGGGACCAAGCTCTGGACCGCGATGCAGGTGGCGCTGGACCGCGGAGCCGTCTACGCCGGGTGCAGCGCCGGGGCGCTGATCGCCAGCCAGTCCCGCGAGCAGCGCCGGGAGCGTGGCACCAAGACGGGGTGGGTGTTCGGACTCGGGCTGGTGCCGCACGTGTCGTTCGGCGTCCACTGGGACAAGGTCAAGGTGATCCCGGGGCTTCGATCGTTCGTGATGGCGAGGATCCCGAGGGGCTCGTGGTTCGTCGGGCTGGACGAGCGCACGGCGATCCTGGGCGACGGGCTCGGGTGGCGCGTCTTCGGGGTCGGGACCGTCATGGTCCGCCACGCGGGCGGGACCGACGTCCATCGGGCCGGGGATGTCTTCCAGACCTCGGACCCGCCCGCCTGATCCACCGATATCCTTGCGGGTCGTGGGCTCGATCGAGGACCCGACGACGGAACGCATCGTCCTGGAGCACCAGCCGAGGTGCTTCCTGTGCGGACGCGCGACCTACGACCCGGACAGGCGCGAACGGCCGTGGGTGCGCGCGACCTCGGGCGGCCACCAGGTCCTGGTGTGCCCCTCCTGTCAGGAGGAGCGGCCGGACTGGGCGGTCCAGCTCGATCGGTGCGAGAACTGCGGGGCCACGCGGCTGACCGCGATGCTCGGGCAGGTCGTGTGCCGGGCGTGCGGCCACGTGCGGGGCGAGCCGGTCGAGCCCGCGTGGAGCACGGGCGCTTAGCTCAGAGGTAGAGCACTCGCCTTACAAGCGAGCGGTCGAAGGTTCGAGTCCTTCAGCGCCCACCAGATCAGCCGACGACCGGCGGGCGCCGGTGCATCGTCGCCTGCTCGAACGCCGACGCCATCCGGATCAACATCCCCTCGGTCCACGGCCTGCCCATGAACGAGATGCCGATCGGCAGGTCGAACGCGAACCCCATCGGGACGGTGAGGTTCGGGTAGCCGGCGATCGCGGCGGGCGTGGACTCGCCGCCGACGTAGTGGTCGCCGTTCGCGTAGTCGATCAGCCACGCGGGTTGGTTCGAGGGCGCGACGATCGCATCGAGCCGGTGCTCGGCGAACGCGGCATCCAGGCCCTCTTCGCGAGCCAGGCGCCGGCACGTGGCGAGCGCTTCGAGGTACGCGGGCTCGGTGAGCGGCCCCTTCTCGACCGCCTTCTCGAACACCTCCTGTCCGAAGAACGGCATCTCCTCTTCGGCGCGCTCGCGGTTGAACGCGATGAGGTCGGCCAGGGTCCGGTACGGCTGGGACGGCCCGAGCGCGGTCAGGTACGCCTCGACGTCGGCCTTGAACTCGTACAGGAGGACTTCGTACTCCGGGTCGTCGAGCTCGTCCTTGTGCGGCACGTCGGCGGGGTCGACGATCTCGGCACCGAGCGCGCGCATCGCCTCGAGCGCCTCG